>Ga0154716_1044_pt15 | contig 21201 bp, 14 predicted proteins | sample Rifle2008BG16ft_FD_105724 | JGI IMG/M metagenome (GOLD analysis project Ga0154716, IMG submission 105724) | Anaeromyxobacter sp. RBG_16_69_14
CGATCCGCACCCGGTGCGCGTGCTGCGGCCGCAGCTGGCGCCGCCGCTCATCACCCCTCTCCCGCGCAAGCTCGAGCTCTTCGCGGAGTGCGGCCTGGACGCGGTGGTGGTGCAGCCGTTCGACCTCGAGTACGCCCGCTCGGACGCCGCCGAGTTCGTGAGGCGCGACCTCGGTGACCACCTGGGCGCCGCCGACGTGGTGGTGGGGCACGACTTCACGGCCGGGAAGGGTCGGACGCGGGTGGACGGCCTGCGCACGCTCCTGTCCGAGCGCGGGATCCGCCTCACCTCGGTCGAGCCCGTGGCCTCCGACGGGCTCGTCGTCTCGTCCACCAAGATCCGCGAGCTCCTGCTGGAGGGGAACGTCGAGGGCGCGGCGCAGCTGCTGGCACGACCGCATGACGTGGACGGCGAGATCGAGCCAGGAGCGTCGCGCGGCCGCGCCTTCGGATTCGCCACTGCCAACGTCCGCCCGGAGGCGCTGCTCCCGGCGAACGGCGTCTACGCGGTGCGGTGCCGGCTCGGCGCCGCGGCCACCCCGACCCCTCCCGCTGGTGCGGGAGCGGAATGTGCCGCCTGGTACGACGGCGTGTGCAACGTCGGCGTGAAGCCCACCGTCCAGCGGGTCGGGCCGATCACGGCCGAGGCGCACCTGTTCGACTTCGACGGCCGCGACCTCCATGGCGAGCTCCTCCGGATCGCGTTCGTCGCCCGGCTCCGGGAGGAGCGCCGCTTCCCTTCGCTCGACGCCCTCCGCGCGCAGATCACGGCCGACGCCGCGCGCGCACGCGCCTTGCTACGGGAGCCCGGAGCGGCCTAGCGGTCTTCGCCTTTTCCCGGCTCGTTCCCTTCTTCCCCTGATTTTTCCGACGAGAATTCGCGCGCTTGCGCCCGTGGCCCTTCCTTGACCGTCTCCGGGACCCGCTGCTACAGTCAGTGGCGTAGGCCTCTTTCACATCCATCGCAGGATAGACCACGATGTCCGGACGTCTAGGCGAGCTCCTGGTCCGGGAGAACCTCATCTCCCTGCAGCAGCTGCAGAAGGCCCAGGAAGAGCAGCGCAAGGGCGGCGGGCGCATCGGGTCGTTGCTGGTGAGGCAGGGCTCGATCGCGGAGGGCGACCTCACCAACTTCCTCTCCAAGCAGTACGGCGTCCCCGCCATCAGCCTGAAGGACTTCGACGTCGACGCCGAGGTCATCAAGCTCATCCCGAAGGCGATCGCGGAGAAGCACCAGGTCATCCCGGTCAACCGGGCCGGCAGCTCGCTCATCATCGCCATGAGCGACCCGTCGAACATCTTCGCCATCGACGAGATCAAGTTTCACACCGGGTACAACGTGGAGCCGGTGGTGGCCTCCGAGCCGGCCATCCGCGAGGCCATCGAGCACTACTACTCGGACAAGGGGCCCTCCTACGAAGACCTGATGCAGGGGTTCGACGACTCCGAGGTCTCGATCGTAGACACCGACGAGGCCGGCGGCGACATCGTCGACATGGAGAGGAGCGCGGGCGAGGCGCCGGTGGTGAAGCTGGTGAACCTCGTCCTGCTCGACGCCATCAAGAAGGGCGCCTCCGATATCCACGTCGAGCCGTACGAGAAGGACTTCCGCGTCCGCTTCCGCATCGACGGGGTGCTGTACGAGGTGATGAAGCCGCCGAACAAGCTCCGGAACGCGATCATCTCGCGCCTCAAGATCATGGCGGAGCTCGACATCAGCGAGCGCCGGCTGCCGCAGGACGGCCGCATCAAGCTGAAGCTCGGGCGCGGCAAGGAGATGGACTTTCGCGTCTCCGTTTGCCCGACGCTCTTTGGCGAGAAGGTGGTGCTGCGCCTCCTCGACAAGTCCAATCTTCAATTGGACATGACCAAGCTGGGCTTCGAGGAGAAGCAGCTCAAGGACTTCCTCGAGGCGATCGACCGGCCCTACGGGATGGTGCTCGTCACGGGACCCACCGGCTCCGGGAAGACCACCACCCTCTACTCCGCGCTCTCGAAGCTCAACGAGATCGCCTGGAACATCAGCACCGCCGAGGATCCGGTCGAGTTCAACTTCTTCGGCATCAACCAGGTGCAGATGCACGAGGAGATCGGGCTCAACTTCGCGGCCGCGCTGCGCAGCTTCCTGCGCCAGGACCCCGACATCATCATGGTGGGCGAGATCCGCGACTTCGAGACGGCCGAGATCGGCGTGAAGGCCGCCCTCACCGGCCACCTCGTACTCTCCACGCTGCACACCAACGACGCGCCCGGAACGGTCTCGCGCCTCCTCAACATGGGCATCGAGCCTTTCCTCGTGACCGCCTCGCTCAACGCCATCGTGGCGCAGCGCCTGTGCCGCAAGCTCTGCCCCGAATGCAAGAAGCCGGCTGAGCTGGAGCAGCAAGCGCTCCTCGACGCGGGCTTCACCGCGGAGGAGGTCGGCACCTTCCAGCCCATGGAGAAGGGCGAGGGCTGCAGGTTGTGCAACGAGCGCGGCTTCAAGGGCCGCATCGCCGTCTACGAGGTCATGCCGCTGTGGGACGGCTTGAAGGAGCTCATCATCCAGGGCTCCTCCACGGCCGAGCTGAAGCAGGAGGCGATCCGCCTCGGCTTCAAGACGCTGCGCATGAGCGCGCTCAACAAGGTCAAGGAGGGCATGACGAACCTGGCCGAGGCGGTGGGCAACACCGCGCCCGACCGGTTCTAGGCGGCGGGGCCAAGGGGGGATTTCTGGACGTAGGGCGGGGGCTCGTCCCCGCCTGGATCACCAGCGGAGAACCACCGTGGCAAACCTGCACCAGCTCCTCAAGGCGATGGTCGAGAAGGGCGCCTCCGACCTGCACATCACCACCGGCTCCGCCCCCCAGCTCCGCATCGACGGTCATCTCGTGCCGCTCAAGACGGCCGCGCTCTCGCCGGTGGAGACGAAGCAGCTCTGCTACTCCATCCTGACCGACGCGCAGAAGCACAAGTTCGAGGAGGAGAGCGAGCTCGACCTCTCCTTCGGCGTGAAGGGCCTCTCGCGCTTCCGCGCCAACGTCTTCATGCAGCGGGGCGCGGTGGCGGGTGCCTTCCGCACCATCCCTTTCAAGATCCTCTCCTTCCAGGAGCTCGGCCTCCCGCCCATCGTGACGGAGCTGGCGAAGAAGCCGCGCGGCCTCATCCTCGTGACCGGCCCGACCGGCTCGGGGAAGTCCACGACGCTCGCCTCCATCATCGACAAGATCAACACCGACCGGCACGAGCACATCATCACCATCGAGGATCCGATCGAGTACCTGCACCCTCACAAGAACTGCATCGTCAACCAGCGCGAGCTCGGAGCGGACACCCAGAGTTTCAAGAAGGCGCTCAAGTACATCCTGCGCCAGGACCCGGACGTCGTGTTGATCGGCGAGATGCGCGACCTCGAGACCATCGAGGCGGCGCTGGTCATCTCCGAGACCGGGCACCTCGCCTTCGCGACGCTCCACACCAACAGCGCGGTCCAGACCATCAACCGCATCCTCGACGTGTTCCCGCCGCACCAGCAGCCCCAGGTGCGCGCTCAGCTCTCCTTCGTGCTGGAGGGCGTCATGTCGCAGAACCTCATTCCCAGGGCGGGCTCGCAGGGCCGCGTGCTGGCGCTCGAGGTCATGATCCCGAACCCCGCCATCCGGAACCTCATCCGAGAGGACAAGGTCCACCAGATCTACTCGCAGATGCAGATGGGCCAGGCCAAGTTCGGCATGCAGACCTTCAACCAGAGCCTGGCGGCGCTGTTCAACAAGCGCGCCATCACGATCGACGAGGCGCTCGGCCGCTCCTCCGATCCCGACGAGCTGCGCAACATGATGGCCAGCGGCCAGGTGGCGCAGCGCCCACAGCCCGCCGCCAAGTAGGTCGGGCGCGCACCCACGCCGCTCCGCGCCTTTCGCCCTCGGGATTCGACCTCGGCCGGGCGTTGCAATACACTCCCGGCTCAGGCAAGCGCAGCGAGGAGAACCATGGCCCAGGCCGCCGCCAACGTTTCGAGCAAGGCCGCGTCCGCCGCGGTGAAGCCCGCGGTGAAGCTGCCCGTGTACAAGTGGGCGGGCAAGACGCGCCAGGGCGAGGCGCGCACGGGCACGATGGAGGGGGGCGACGAGGCCGCGGTGCGGGCGCGGCTCGCGCAGATGGGCATCGAGCCCACCAGCGTGCGGCGCAGCCTCGGCAGCATCGAGCTGAAGCTCCCCGGGATCGGCGGCGTCACCACCAAGGACATCCTCATCTTCACGCGCCAGTTCTCGGTGATGATCGACGCCGGCCTGCCGCTGGTGCAGGCGCTCGAGATCATAGGGACGCAGGCGGACAACCTCGCCTTCCGCAAGGTGCTCCTGGCCGTGAAGTCGAGGGTGGAGTCCGGCTCCACCTTCGCCGACGCGCTGGCCGAGCACCCGAAGGTCTTCGACGAGCTGTTCGTGCAGCTCGTCCGCGCCGGCGAGATCGGCGGCATCCTCGACACCATCTTGAACCGCCTCGGCGCCTACATCGAGAAGAACGAGAAGCTGAAGCGGCGGGTGAAGGGCGCGATGGTGTACCCGGGCATCGTGCTCACGGTGGCGGTGGGCGTGACGGTGGTCCTGCTCGCCTTCGTGACGCCGACCTTCGAGAAGATGTTCAAGGACTTCGGCGGCGCCATGCCCGCGCCGACGCAGTTCCTCATCGACCTGTCGCACGGCCTGACGGACAACTGGTACCTGTTCCTCGGTATCCCCATCGCCGTGATCGTCGCATTCAGGGCCGCGCTGCGCACGAAGAAGGGGCGCGACTCCTGGGATGCCTTCATCCTCAAGGTGCCCGTCTTCGGCCCGGTGGTCCGCAAGGTCGCGGTGGCCCGGTTCACGCGCACGCTCGGGACGATGATCTCCTCCGGCGTCCCCATCCTCGACGCGCTCCAGATCGTGGCGCGGGCGGCCGGTAACAGGACCATCGAGAGCGCGGTCCTCTACGTTCGGGCCAGGATCTCGGAGGGCAAGAACATCGCCCAGCCGCTCGCCGAGACCAAGGTCTTCCCGCCCATGGTGGTCCAGATGATCGGCGTCGGCGAGGCCACCGGCGCCATGGACGCCATGCTCAACAAGATCGCCGATTTCTACGACGACGAGGTGGACGTCGCCGTGGGCGCGCTCACCAGCATGATCGAGCCGGTCATGATGGTGTTCCTGGGCGGGGTGGTCGGCGGTTTCCTCGTGGCCATGTACCTCCCCATCTTCAGCATCGCCGGGAACATCAAGTAGGCGGAGGTGAAGGTGGGCGCGGAAGCAGCACGCGCCATGGCGTCACCGGCGCCGCCCGCTGCGGCGCTGCCCCGGGGCGCGACAGAGACCGACCAGCTCTTCCGGAAGCTGGGGTGGCTCACGCTGTTCCGCCTCCTCACGGTCACCGTGCTCCTGGGCGGGACGGCGTTCGCTGTCTGGAGCGCACCCGGGATGATGGGCGACGCGGCGGTCTCGCTCTTCCGCCTCGTCCTCTGCACCTATGTCGTATCGCTCGCGTTCGCGATCGCGCTCCGGTGGCGCGCGGCGCTGCCCGCGCTCGCCTATGCGCAGGTGGCGCTCGACGTCGTCATCGCCGCTGCGGTCGTCTCGCTCACCGGTCTCGCGGAGAGCGTCTTCATCTTCATGTTCCTGCTCGGCATCGTGAACGCGAGCATCCTCCTCTTCCGCCGCGGCGCCGTGGTTTCCGCTGCGCTCTCCCTCTCCGTCTACCTGCCGCTGGTCACGCTGGGTGCGCCGACGCGACCGCAGACCGCGACGCTCTTCATCCACGCCATCGCCTTCGTGACGACCGCCGCGCTCGCCTCCTATCTCGCCGAACAGCTTCGCCGTACCGGCGAGCGGCTGGAGGAGCGCGAGGTGGACCTCGCCGCCATCACCGCGCTGCACGAGTCCATCGTGCAGTCGGTCGCGAGCGGGCTCGTCACGATCGACGGGGCGGGGCGGATCACGTTCCTGAACCGCGCCGGGGAGCAGCTCACGGGGTTGCGTGCGGCGGAGGTGCGGGGACAGCCCGCCGAGCGCTGGTTCGGCGCGCTTCGGCCGGCGAGCGGCCGTGACGAGGCCGACTTCGTGAATGCGCGTGGCGAGCGGCTTCGGCTAGGGTACACGCTCTTCCCCCTGGTGGCCCGCGGGGGCGCGGAGATCGGGCAGGCCGTCATCTTCCAGGACCTCACCGAGCTGCGCGCCATGGAGGCGCGGATGCAACGCAGCGAGCGCCTCGCGGACCTGGGACAGGTGGCGGCAGGGCTGGCCCACGAGCTACGTAACCCTCTCGCCTCCATGGCGGGATCGATCGAGCTGCTCAAGGGCGCGCCGCATCTCCGGGAAGCGGACGCGCGCCTGATGGACATCGTGCTGCGGGAGGCGGGGCGGCTGGAGCAGCTGGTGGCCGCCTTCCTCGCCTTCTCGCGGCCTGCGCCGCCGCGACGGGAGATGGTGGATCTGGACCGCATCCTCGGCGAGACGCTCGACGTGTTCGCCCACGATCCGGCGGCGGCGCGGGTGCGGGTGGAGCGCGCGCTCGAGCCGACGAAGGCATGGGGAGATCCCGATCAGCTGCGGCAGGTGTTCTGGAATCTGGTCGCCAACGCGGCCCAGGCCACTGCCAGTGATGTGCCCGCGACGGTGCGCGTCGCGTGCGGCCCCGACGGCGAGGCCGCGCGCTTCGTGGTCGAGGACGACGGCCCTGGCATCGCGCCAGGCGACCTCCCCCAGCTCTTCACCCCGTTCTTCACCACCAAAGAGCGCGGCAGCGGCCTCGGCCTCGCCACCGTTCAGCGCATCGTGGACACGCACGGGGGCTCGGTGACGGTGGAATCGAGTCCGGGGCAGGGCGCCCGGTTCGTCGTGCGCCTGCCCGCGGCCGTCACGGCCGGCGGACGCTAGGATCGCGATATGGCGTCCATCCTGGTCGTCGACGACGAGCAGTCGATGCGTGAGTTTCTCGAGATCCTGCTCCAGAAGGCGGGTCACGAGGTGGCGGTCGAGGCCGACGCGGCAAGCGCCCTGGCACGCTTCGCGGCGGGCGCGTTCGACCTCGTCATCACCGATCTTCGGCTCGGGCGCGGGTCTGGCCTGGACATCCTGCGCGGGGTCAAGGCCTCGTCCGCGGCGACGGAGGTGGTGATGGTGACCGCCTTCGCCACCACCGAGAACGCCGTCCAGGCGATGAAGCTCGGCGCGTACGACTACGTGCTGAAGCCCTTCAAGGTGGACGAGCTGAAGCTGGTGGTCGAGAAGGCGCTCGAGCACCGCGCGCTCGTCGCGGAGAACCGGGTGCTGCGGCACCGGGTGGGAGAGCGGCGGCGCCAGCCGGAGGAGATCCTCGGGGCGTCGCCCGCGGTGGAGGAGGTGCGCGAGCTGGTGGCGAAGGTGGCGCCCACGCGCACCACCGTGCTCGTCACCGGCGAGAGCGGCACGGGCAAGGAGGTGGTGGCGCGCGCCATCCACGAGAAGGGGAACCGGCGCGAGCAGCCCTTCGTGGCCATCAACTGCGGCGCCATCCCCGAGGGGCTCATCGAGAGCGAGCTCTTCGGCCACGAGAAGGGGAGCTTCACCGGCGCCAGCGATACCAAGCCGGGCCTCTTCGAGGTGGCTGGATCTGGCACCCTCTTCCTCGACGAGGTGGGTGAGCTTCCGGCGCCGGTCCAGGTGAAACTCTTGCGAACTCTCCAGGAGCGAAAGATCCGGAGGGTGGGCGGCAGCGCCGACCTGACCGTGTCGGCGCGCATCATCGCCGCCACGAACCGCGACCTCGCAGAGGAGGTGAAGGCGGGGCGTTTCCGGGAGGACCTCTACTACCGGCTCAACGTGATCCAGGTGCGCATGCCGGCGCTGCGGGAGCGGCGCGAGGACCTACCGCTCTTCCTCGAGCACTTCATCGACCGCTTCGCCGCCGAGCTGGGACGGTCGCGGCCCGCGCTCGACCCGCAGGCGAGTCGCCTCCTGCTCGCCTACGATTACCCCGGCAACGTGCGCGAGCTGGCGAACGTGGTGGAGCGGGCCGTGACGCTCTGCGACGGTGACGTGGTGACGCTCTCCTCGCTCCCGCCCATCGTGCGCGGTGCCGCGCTCGCCGCGCCGGGTGACACGACGGCGTTGCCTCTCGAGGGCATGGACCTACAAGCGCACCTCGACGCCATCGAGCGCGCCATCCTGGAGCAGGCGCTGAAGCGCACGGGCGGGGTCAAGACGGAGGCGGCGCGCCTGCTTAGCCTCACCTTCCGGTCGCTGCGCTACCGTCTGGCGAAGTTCGGCATCGAGAATGTCTGACCGAGGTCCCGCCCGGTTTCGGCGGGACCTCGAACTCGTCGAAGCGCCTCACTTGCAGTTGGCGTTCGCCACGTGTCGGCAATTGTGGGAGTCGCGCGAAACCTCGAGCCAGTAGAGCGGTGCGGCCAGGTCTCGCTGGCCGAGGCTCGAGGAGGAGGGGGAAGCGCCCGGGTCCATCTGCAGCGTCGAGTAGGAGACCTGCCCGTTCTGGGAGACCCCCATCCTGACCATGGGCGCGCTCGGCGGCGCGATGGTGCTCCGCTGCTGGCCCCGGTACAGCGTCGTGGTGTCCTTGTCCTGGTTACAGACTGCGTCCGGCGCGCCGCTCACGTAGTTCGAGGCGTAGGCGATCGCGGTCTGCGTGGCCGTGTTGGCAGCTCCGCAGGGGTTGCTACCGCTCTGCGCCGAGCCCAAGGGCACGAAGCTGTTCCACGTGCTGCAGGAGTTGAGCACCGTGGCGCCCGAGGCGCTCTTCTCATTCGTGCAGGTGGCCGAGGGCGGACAGGCGGCCACGGTAGGACAGGTGGTGTTGTAGGTGTAGAACCAGCCCGGGTCGTCAATGGTAGCGACCTGGCAGGTCCCGAGCACGCAGCTCTTGACGCCGGCCGCGCTCATCACCACCTGCGTCGTGTCGACGAGCGAGCACTTCCCGTTCGCCGTGAACGTGCAGCCGGTATAGCTTGCCGCGTCCGTGAAGCGGTTCTGGTCGAAGGTCTGCGCTGTTGTCCACGTCGCGGAGGGATCGGTGGAGAACGACTTCTGGGTGATGGCGAGGCCGCCGTAGGACCAGATCCCGTAGAAGCGGGCCTTGTTGGCGCAGGTCCCGGCGTTGGATGGCGTCAGATCGTGACCGGAACCGACCGGGGTGACGGAGCAGAGCCCGTTCGAGTCGCAGGTGGCCGATCCGCTCGCGGTCGAGGTGGAACCCGAGCAGTCCAGACTGTAGCTCGAGGTGCTGGAGAACGGGCTTGAGCTGTCCGTGCAAGCGGAGGCGCCGCTCGCCCCGCAGCCCTCCGCGAGCGCGCCGCTCGTCATCTGGCCGCTCGACGAGCAAGCGAAGGAGCCGCTGGAGCTGCAGACGCCGTAGTCGATCGTGGTGCTCGTCGCGACGGAGCAGCCGCCCTGGCAGCAGCTGAAGAGGTTGTCGGGGCCGCAACCCTGACCCTGCTCGAGGATCTGCTCCCGGTTGCCAGACCCGAGCATCGTGCGCAGCGCCCGCCGCTGCGGCTCGTAGGCGTTGGCGGTCATGTAGAAGAACTCGGTCCGGTTGCCGGCGAACTGAGCGTCATCGTTCCGGCGGGACTGCTCGAAGGTCCGGGCCGCCCTCCAGTTCGTCACGCGGCCCGTGTTGTCGCGCACTCCAGGGTTCCAGAAGCGCGCCACGAAGACGTTCCCACCCATGTCACCCCAGGTGGCAGTGTCGAAGAAGTTGTCCGAGTCGAATGGCGAGGTGGTCGGGTCGCCCGTGTCGATGAGGCCCACGCCCGCCGGAACGGGGAACATGCTGGTCGCCGTGTTGGTGGAAGAGCCCATGACATTGGTCTTGAAGTCGGTGTCCGTGAACCGCCAGATCACCGTGCCCGTCCAGGCGTCCACCATCCACACAGCCCGCCCGCGGTTCAATGTCGGGTCGTAGCCGCCGTTGATCATGACGGCCCACTTCTCCACCCAACCCTTGCCTTGCGGATCTCTGTCGCTCGCCCCTGGCACGAGGCGCACCGGCCCGATGGGCGGGGGCCGTGGGGAGAAGTCGCTCCAGGACTGGCCCATGTACTGGGCGTCGTCCGAGAGGGGGGGCGGGAAGCTCCAGAGCATGGCCGGCCTCGGGCGATTGCTCGCGGTGGTGTCGAACGCGCTCGTGACGTCGAGCGCCGTGAACTGCGTGCCTCCGGAGCGCTCGGTGAAGACCGCGATGGTCCGGAACTCGTTCTTCTGCTTCACTCCGTCGAGCGCGTTGTCGATTCCGCTGATCCCGTCCACCCAGATGTCCCGCACCATGATGTTGCCGTCCACCATGTACTGGTGGTTGAGGATGGTGTCCTTCAGGCGAGGCAGGAGGTCCGGCGGGAGGAAGGCCCAGAGCTCCTCGCCGGTGCCGTCCGTCGTGCCGGGCCAGATGCAGTCGCGGTCCCGGGTGCCCGAGGACGAGTCCGGGCTGCCGGCATCGAAGGCGTGCAGGAATCCGTCGTTCGAGCCGACGAGGACCGCGGACTCCCGGCTCTCGAGCGCATTTCGCCAGCCGCGGTAAGCGTCGACCGGGCCGCCCGTCCAGCTCGTGCACTCGGTGGTCTGGTTCACCAGGTCGAGGTGGGTCTGGTACCCCGCCGAGCTAGAGAGGCTGCTGTAGGTCTCGTTCGAGGTGTAGCCGTAGAGCGTGCGGACGCACTGGTTATCCGTGCCCAGGTTGCACAGGGACTCGGCCACGGGCAGGTGCACCAGCACCGGGGAGGAGTGGAACACGTCGCCGAGCTTGTAGAACGAGGGCGCGGTGGTGCTCGTCGAGGCGGCCATCGCGTCGTTGGCGCGGTCGCGCTCCTCGCCGCTGTAGTTGACGCTGCCCGAGGTGGTGATGGCGCAGGTCGCGGTGGAGGTGGACGTCGTGTTGTTGGTGCCGTTGCTGGGGTTGCCGGGTCCCGCGCAGAGGTCGCCGTCCTGGTCCATGACGTCCCAGCCGCGCGCGAACAGGATCACCTGCTCTGCGCAGTAGGTCTTCCAGTTCCCCGAGACCGTCACCGGGCAGGAGGGCAGCGGCGAAGCTCCGCACAGCTTGGCGAGCTGTTCCATCGACGCGCACCATGTCTGGTCGAGGTTCATGTACGGCGCCAGGGTGGCGGCGTTCTTGGTCTCCAGCGCGTAGAGGGTTCCGTCCGGGAGCGCCGTCCAGATGTTCCGGGGCGTCTTCCCGGGGGCGTAGGTCGTGTACGGGGCGATGTTGCCCGTGTCGGCGTGCTCGGCCGCGGTCCGGTAGCCTGTGGCCGTGGGCGTCGAGAGGACCTGCCCCGCGTCCCAGAACATGGTGGCGGGAGTGCTTCCCGATCCCTTCTTGTACCACTGGCCCGTCGTGGCGTCCTCGGTGACCTCGTCGCAGTCGGCGTCCACGAGGAAGCTGCCTGCGCAGATGTTGTAGCCGTCGGTCGTCGTGTCACCGTTGAAGTTGACGTTGACAGTCTTGCCCCGGCAGCTCACCTGCTGCTTCAGGTCGTCCTCGTCGAACTTCTTCGCGGTATTGCAGCCGGCGGCCGCTTCGTCGAAGAGCATCCACTCGAACACGTGGCCTTCCCATGTCGCCTTCTCGTTCGGCTTGAAGCGCGTGAGGAACGCCTTCGTATCTACGGCGTTGATGGTGGTGAGCGCGGTCGCGGCCGGCGCGCCGAAAGACGTCGCCGTGTTAGAAATCGAGGCTACGGCCTGAGAGACCGCCGCGGCCAGTTCCTGGCCGTCGGCGGCGTTGTTGTACGAGCCGCCGCCCATGTTCGCGGTGGCCTGGAGGATCGTCCGGGCCTTGCCGGCGGCGAGGCCGAAGCTGACGGCGCTCACCATCAGGGTCTGTGAGTTGTTGAAGTCGGAGGGGCGCAGGTCGTTGTTGTGCAGCCAGTCCGCGATCCTGGGTACCCTGGACGGAGGATTGGTCCCGTCGGACGGGCTGCAGCAGTTGCTGGTGCTGCTGCCGCTGCACGACGTGTTGGGGCCGCAGTTCGCGGCGAGCTTGTAGACCGCATCGTCGTAGGAGTTGATCGTGGCGGGAAAGGTCATCTCGCTGTTGGGCGATCCGTCGGTCACGATGATGAGGGCGCTCTTCTGGCAGCTCCAGCAGATGGAGGTGGTGGAACCCGTGACCCAGGGCGCCTGCATGAGCCCGGACGAGGACTGCGAGAAGGCGGACAGCTCGTAGGCGCTGCTCCCGAACTTGGTGGTGTAGGTGTTCGGCTGCGTGAAGTACTGGCCGATGTGGAACAGCCCCGTGCCCATCGGCGTGCCACCGCTCCTGAGGCTGGGGAGGGTCGCAGGCCAATTGCGGTGATTGAGTGCGTCGAGGATGGTCTGGCGCGCCGTCACGAAGGCGGACGAGTTCACGGGGTAGGAATCCGATGCGCTCGGGCCGAGGGGCACGACGATGGCGGCCTTGTTCGTGATGTCGGTCGAGAAGTACGACATCCCCAGCCGAAGCTGATCTGTTGTGGCTGTGGTGTTGGGGTCGATCCAGGCGACGTCCTTGATGACCTTGCGGGCCGAGACGAACTTGGGCGGGTTGGCGTTGAGCCAGCCTCCGGAGAAGAGCACCTTGGCGAATCCACCCGAGTTCGAGCCCGTCGTCGTACCGCTGCACTTGCCGTTAGAGGTCGCGTTCCTCCTGTACGCGTAGGACCAGCCGCTGTAGAAGTAGAACCCCGCCGCATTCGTGCCCAACAGGCAGCTCGCACAGTTCGGCAGCATCACGTCTACAGTCACCGGCACCGGGCTGTTGGGGTTTGTGCAGTCGTAGTCAGTATACGTCGTGACTCTGCAGGCGTTCGCTGTCGGCGTCGCGGTGGTTTCGGTCCACGAGCTGTAGCCGTAGACCTTGTCTGCCTGAAACAGGCAGTTGTTGCCGGTGCACCCGGTGCCCCACGTCGGTTCGTCGACGAGACCGTTCGAGGCCGTTCCATGGCCAGGATCGGGGAGCGTCGAGGTCGGTGTGTAGTTGTGCATCCAGGCGAGGTTGGTGTTTCCACTGACGTCGCAGGTCCCGTTGGTGTTCACGACCAGACCGACCGAGCTGGGCGCGGTCGATGCTGCGACCGCCCCCCATGTCGGCCACTTGCAGGTCGCGGGCGAATTGGTGCCGGCCCAGGCGTTCATCGCATCCACGCACTGCGGCAGCTGGTCCATCGAGCCGGAGGTGTCGAGCAGGAACATCACGTTCGACGGGCCGACCGGAAGCGTGAAGAACCTCTCGTCGCCCGAGACGGGGTTGTTGATCGTGCTCTGGAGCGAGGTGGTCGCGTTCTCGCAGGGCGTGCCGTCCGATCGGAGCGGGAGCAGCATCATGGCTGCGGCTGCGGCGGAGACGTAGCTCAATTTCTGTGTGCGGCGCATGAGTCATTCCTCCTAGAGCCCGTACTGCACGCCAAACTCCACCTCGACCTGGCGGCCGCCGCCCTGTGTGCAATGGGCGACGACGCGGTAGGCCTGGACCGTGTCGCCGATGCGGTTGGTGAGGTCGTTCACCTGGTAGCTGGGGCCGACTGTGAGCGGGTCGAGCTTGATCACCTGCACGTTGTTGACCCAGATCTGCGCCGTCGCGTTCCAGAAGCCGGAGCCCGACGGATTCTGGCCGTAGTGGCCACCCTGGATCTGGGTCTGGGAAGCGGTGTCGAGCGTGACGTTGAGCGGCGCCACGCTGGTGCCGTGGGCGCTCAAGAGCTTCCACTGGCTCATGAGGAGCGAGCGGGCCGCCTCGGCGCAGGCGGTGACGGCTGCCTCCTTGCGCCCGGCGATGGCGGCGGACACCTCGCGGGACGAGTAGCGGACCACGGCCAGGCCGATGACCGTGATGGCGAGGATCACGATGACCGACATGAGGAGCACGTTGCCCCGTTCGCTGTGCCATTGCCGCATGTCACCCTCCTCCGCAGTTGCCCGAGGTGCCCAGACAAGTGGTAGTGAAGCTGGGGTCGTACGCCGGGAACACCGGCAGCCGGGTTTCCAGGTTGTGCGTGTAGGCGGTGGTCTCGAAGACCATCCGCCGGTAACCCGCCTCCCCGGCGACGTCCGGACGGTTGAGGGCCGCCGGCACGGTCGCATCCGCGATCTTGGGGTCGGCCCGCTCGGTGCGCAGGGTGAGCGCTACGCGCACCGCTCGAATGTTGGCGGGGTGGTTCGTGAGCCGGATGGGATCGTACGTCGGCGTAGAGAAGGATGGGATCTGCGGCGCGCTGAGGTCGATGCCGCTTGCGCTGTCGGCGAGCCTGGTGGTCTGGGTCGCTCCCGCCAGCTGGACGTTGGACGCCTGGGGGAACACGTACGCGACCTGCATGTCCTCCACGTCCGGCGCGATGGGTGTGAAGATGGTGTTCCCGCTGGCGTCCTGAAGGCCCTGATCCAGCATCAAGTAGGGGCGCGTGCCCGGCGTCTCCCAGTTCTGAATGGTGCCGCCTGCGTCCACCGCGGCCACGAAGTAGCGGTAGCGGTCGATCTTGAAGGCGCGCCGCTGCCCCCCGGCGAAGCAGCCCTGGCTCGCGAGGAGCGAGCTCTGGACAGGGAAGTCGTTTGCGTTCGGCGGGCCGGGTGAGGAATCTAACGTGACCTGGATCTGCGCGGCATTGGTGGTCGCGTCCACGCTCTGGACCTGGACATAGGCCCAGAGCCACTGACCGGCCGTGCCGTAGCACATCACCTGGAGTATCTGGCCGGGGCTGAGGTTCGTGGCGCGCCCGCTCGCCGGCGGCGTGAGGGTGAGACTGTCCACGCCGACCTCGGAGACGTTCCGCGCGAAGTCCGGGTCGCGCGCGTAGAAGACGAGCTCGTCGGGCCCGGCGATGCTGTCGCGGCAGGCGACGTTGCCTCCATTCGCAGCCAAGCAGCTGTAGCCGCCGAAGCGGACCGTCTGGCCGGCGGGAAGGCGGTCCATGACCGTGGCCGCCTGCCCGAAGTCGAAGGCGAAGGTGGGCTCCAGACCGTAGCCGGCCGTGCGGAGCCGCGCCGTCACCTCGTCCATGGCCACGCGGGCAGCCTCCTGCATGGCGCGCTCGTCCTTGCCGCTCTCGAATGCTTGCTGCGTGCCGAGGAGGAGGGTCACACCCGCGGCGACCACGATCGTGGAGACGGCCACCGCCACCAGGAGCTCGAGGAGCGAGAATCCGCGCGCGCGCATGTGAGGCCTCATCAGTTGGTGCTCGCCGGGTTCTTGAGCACGGTGAAGAGCACGATGCGGCGCCACGTGCCGTTGCGCTGCCACCGCACGATGACGGCCACCCGCTTCGCGTTGAGCGTGCCGTTCGCGTCGAGGTCCACGTGGGCGACGTTCCAGAAACGGGTGAAGCCGAGGCCCTGGACGGTGGCTGACGGCAAGCCGAGCCAGGCTTGAGATTCAAGCCCACTCTCCTGCTGATCAAAGGTGAACGTGGCCGTCTCGTACGCGCCGGCAGAGTCGCCGGGGTCGGCGTCATTCGTCGTATTGGTGTTCGCGAGCCGAGGGTCGTCGAAGCTCCACATCTGGAGCTGGCTCACCAGATCCTGCGCGATGGCGGTGGCGCGCGACATCACCCGCGCGTCGCCGTTCATGGCCACGCCGATGTGGTGGAGGCTGAGCAGGCCGAGCGATCCGATGAGGAGGACCGACATGGCCGCCATGCACTCGACGAGCGTGAAGCCGGAGGATCGCCGTGGGCTAGCCATTGTGGAAGGTCCTCCCCGTGCCGCTCACGCCCGTGACCACGAGCGTGCTCGTGGTGAAGGTGCCCGTCGCCAGCACCCCGCCGCAGCTCATGCTGGTGGTGCCCGCCGCGATGAGGTCCGTGCCGCAGATGGACAGGCTGCCGCCCTGCACGGCGAGAGCATTCCCGGCGGCGCTGTAGAAGCTGGCCTGACCTCGGGAGTTGAACACGATCGCCCCTCGATTCGCTCGCGTGCCGGTCCCTCCCGCGTTGCAGAACGAGCAGGCGACGTTCGTCGTAATGCCGTTGTAGGGGAACGGGAGGGCTGCGACGGCGAGGCCCACGTCGGGACCGAAGTTGACCCCGGACGAGAGGTCAAGCGTGGTGACGATTGTGGCCGGGAGGTCGGGAGCGGGCGGCGCGGCAGCCGCAAGGACGGCCGGATCATAGTTGTCGAAGTTCAAGGCGGCGGCGGTGTTGAAGAGCGACCACGCTGGATTGGTGCTCTCCTGGTAAACAATGATGCGCCCCTGCGAGCCTTCGCCGCGGTACTGGGGGTACACCAGCACCGCCACGGAGACGCCCTCGGCCAGCGCGTGCAGGCGGGCGAAGTGGACCAGCGACTGCAGCTCCGCCGAGACCCCATTGAAGTTCGCGCGCGGGCGGGTGCGACTCATGCCGTCGTAGGCGAGCGCGCCGAGTATCGCGGCGATCGCCACCGTCACCGCCAGCTCGATGAGCGTGAAACCACGAGTCCTTGGTCGACGCACTCTGCACCTCCCGCGACAGTGCTCCTGCAATTGGCGTGCGCTGGTTCGGGGACGGCGCGCCGACGTAAGTAGTGGAATCGGGCGGAGAATCTGCGGGTGCGCTTCGCGCCGGCGCATGCCCACATGAAAACGTTGCAGATCCCGCCACGTGTTGCATAGCGGACTCATGACAGAGCGGCATCCCCTCGAGTTGAGCCGCGAGATCCTGAAGGTCCATCGAGAACGGGTGGCGGCTCGCGCACGGTGCGCGCAGAGCCCGAGCCCGAGGAAACGACTCGGGCTCCATTGCGGATCAGACCTCGACAATCGACATCAGCGGGACCGAGACAGGATCCAGGATACCTGGCTCTGGGAGGAGCTGAAACGCCCGAGGCGCCAGCCCGGGTCTCTGCACAGGTTCAGCGCAGGTCCCTGCGCGAGAAGACCGCCACGGCGAAGGCGAGGACCGCAGCCGCGTACAGGACGCCGTAGCCGAGCCCGGTCAGCGCGAAGGACAGCGGGACGGCGTCCTTGTAGACCATCGCCTCCTTGAGGTTCAGCGCCTCCAGGTTCGGCACGAGCACGAAGGCGGCCTTGCCGACCGCGCGCGCCAGCGGCCCCTGCTGCGCCCAGTAGCGGACGAGGTCCGAGGAGAGGAGCCCCGCCACCACCATGGAGAGCGTGAAGATGGCGGAGAGGGTGGCGGTGGTGAAGCACGAGAAGAACGCCGCGATGGCGCCCACCACCGCGAAGCGCACGATCATCGAGGCGATGACAGCCACGAACGGTGTGTCGCGCAGAAACGCGAGGCCCTTGAGGTAGTACGCGAGGACCGCCGCGAAGACGACGGCCATGACGAGCAGGTTCAGCGTGGTGGTGGCGACGAGCCCGAGGTAACGGCCCAGCACGTACTCTGCGCGCGAGACGGGCTTTGCGATGATGGGGTAGAGCGTGCGGCGCTCGATGTCGCGAGCGATGAGCCCGGCGCCGAGGAAGACGGCGATGAGGGTGCCGAAGACCTCCATGGCCGACAGGCCGATGTCGACGATGACCCGGTACTGTTCTCCGAAGGTGAGCGTCGAGAGCATGAATGAGGCGGCGACGAGTGCCAGCGCGAAGACGAGCAGGTTCACGGCGAGCTTCTGGCGCAGCGCCTCGCGGATGGTGACGCCGGAGATGGCGAGCAGCTTGGTCATCGCAGCATTCTCTCCTTGTTCGTCTCGGGGGCCTGGTAGTGGAATCCCGGCTGGTGCCCGCCCTCCTGCAATTCGAAGCGGAACGAGTTCACCGACGAGCGGACCCTCCGCTCGGCGCCGATCCAGACGTAGCGGCCGCCGAAGGGATCGGGAGGGATCGCCGGGATGATCCGGGCCATGACCAGCTCCTCGAGCGTCGCGATGGGCCAGCCGCGCTGCTTCTCCAGCTCCGCGACGGCGCGCTCGAGCATCTGCGCGTCGCGCTCGAGGACGGCGAGCTTGAGCTGCTCGTCGAGCCGACCCGCCGTGACCTCGTCCTTCACGGTCGCCTTCAGCTCCTGGAGAAGCGTGATCGCCTCCTCGGGCGTGCCGCTCTTCGACGCCAGCGACACGGCCAGGTGGCTGATGTTCGCCGAGGCGCCCGGCTTGCGCGCCGCGATCTCGGCATAGCGGGCCGCAGTGGCGAGATCGCCTCTATAGAACCAATAGTTGAAGGAGATATAGTAGGGGAACGTCCACCAGGGCGGGCCCCGCTCCATGCCCTTGCGCAGGATGGTGTCACTCTCGTGGAGGCGGCCCGCTGCCGAGAGCACGATACCGGCCGTCTGGTAGGCGTACCCGTGGCGGGGGTCGAGATCGGTGACGAGATCGACGAGCGGCAGGAGCTTGTCGAAGCCGAGCTGGTCGGCCTTCCCCTTACCGGTCCTCCTTTCGCCGATGTACTGCACGGCCGAGAGCCAGTAGAGGTCGGAGACGAAGGTGCGGTGCCCGAGCGCCGCTACGCGCGCTGCCCGCCCCGACGGCACGTGGAGCACGTCGTAGGGCTTGTTCAGGTGGGCTTCGGCCAGTCGGAAACTGAGCACCGATGCAAGGGTGAGGAGGGCGAGGCCAGTCAGAAACGCTAGAGCGAGGGAGCGCATGGAACGAAGGAGACCGCCCGACGCCTGCCGGGCGGCCTCCCCATCTTAGCTGCAATGCGGCTTCGTTAGAAGACGTTGTCGGCCGAGCAGGTGGTGATCTGGCCATCGCCGACGTTGGCGGGTTGCGTGTCGGCGGCGTTGCAGTTGGTGTTATCGCCGCTGGCGATGGCAGGGGCAACGGTGGTAATGGCGCCAAGATTGTTGCGCACCGGCTTCCATGCCGCCACCTTGGAGAGGGTGCCGTCGCCGTCGATGTCGGACTGTGCGTTGATGACCATGGCCCGGCCGAGATCGCCCAGGGGCGCGGCGCAGGTGTTCACGGTTGGAGCAACAACGGCAGGCTGAGCGGCCGTCGCGGCCGAGTAGACGCCGTAGGTGCCGCCTTCGACGTTCCAGTCGAGCGCGGAGGCGGCGACATAGTCGCCGGCTTGCCACACGAACTTCACGGTGCGCGAGGTGGCGCCGACCGTGGGCGTCGCAGCGAGAGTCACGTACTGGCCTGTCGCGGCGTTGGCGCAGACGCTGCGCTCGCCCTGGCGAAGTGACTCCTCGGACTTCCGGATCGCCTCGACGTTGGTCCGCAGCTCGGCGAACTTGGAGCGGAGCTGGTAGCGCAGGAAGTTGGGGATGGCGATGGCGGCGAGGATGCCGATGATCGCGACGACGATCATGAGCTCGATGAGCGTGAAGCCCTTGGACGACCTCTTCATGTTGCCTCCGTGATGATGTCGAGTGGCAGGGCGTCCACCATGGCGCCACCACCTTCGTGCAGGCCGTGTCCCGGCTGTGCCCGTTTGTATCGAGCTGCCATGAAGCACGTGCAATGCCAGCTGGTCAGGAGCTAACTGGGCATAATCAGGTGCCCCGCGAACATGGTCTCTGACCAGGAGCGTCAGATGGGTCGGCGTGGCGCTGACAATTCTCGTCACCATCCGTTCGCGCGGGGGGCGAATGTGCGGCAGGCCCCCACGCATGGCACGCCCCTTTGACACGCCGCCGCCGCCCTCACATCATGTGCGGTGCATGATCCTCAGGACCGAAGGGCTGACCAAGGTATTCGAGCTGCGCCCCGGCAAGCGGGTGACGGCCGTGGACGACCTCTCGCTCACCGTGGAGCAGGGCGAGATCTTCGGCTTCGTCGGTCCGAACGGCGCGGGCAAGACCACCACCATCAAGATGTTGATGGGGCTCATCTTCCCCACGCGAGGGAAGGCCTTCATCTTCGACGCGCCCATCCCCTCCATGGCGTCGAAGGCGCGCATCGGCTACCTGCCGGAGAACCCCGCGTACCACGAGTTCCTCACCGGCATCGAGGCGATGCGCTTCTTCGCGACGCTGGCGGGCGTGCCGCGGGCCGATCAGAAGAAGCGCTGCCAGGAGCTGCTGGCGCTGGTGGGCATCGAGGCCGCCGCGGATCGCCAGATCCGGAAGTACTCGAAGGGCATGCAGCAGCGGCTCGGCATCGCCCAGGCGCTCGTCTCGGACCCCGCCTTCGTCGTGCTCGACGAGCCCATGAGCGGGCTCGACCCCATCGGGCGCAAGGAGATCCGCGACCTCATCCTGGAGCTGAAGCGGCGCGGCAAGACCGTCTTCTTCTCGACCCACATCCTGCCCGACGTGGAGAGCCTGTGCGATCGCGTGGGTGTCATCCACGGCGGGAAGCTCAGCGACGTGGGCCGGCTCGGCGACCTCCTCTCGGCGCGTGTGCAGGCGGTGGAGCTCACCGCGGTGGTGCCGGAAGGCGCGCGGGACGCCATCGGGCGCGGCCGCGCCATCGCGTGCGACGGAGATACGTTCACCGTGTCGTTCGACGACGAGCACACCGCCGACGCCGCGGTGCGAGCCGTGCTCACCGGCGGTGGCCGCATCGTCGCGCTCACCCCGCATCGCGAGACGCTGGAGGACTTCTTCATGCGCCGGCTGGGGGAGGGCGCGGGGCAGGCGCAGGCGGCCGTGCCGGATCCGGGCCAGCACGCCGTCTCGTGATGATCGAGCTCCCCGCCGCGCTGGTCCCGCTCTTCGCCGCCTGGTCTGCCCTCGTCGGCGCGGCGGTGGGCAGCTTCCTGAACGTGCTCATCGCGCGCGTCCCGGCGGGCGAGTCGATCGTGCGTCCCGGGTCGCGCTGCCCGCGGTGCAAGACGCCCATCCGCTGGTACGACAACCTGCCCGTCGTCTCGTGGCTCGTGCTCCGCGCGCGTTGCCGGGCCTGCGGCGCCCGCATCTCGGCGCGCTACCCTCTGGTCGAGGCGCTCGGCGCCGCGGCGGCGATGATCGCCTTTGCCCGGCACGGACTCTCCGGCGCGGCGGCGGCCGAGCTCGCCTTCGCCGCGGCGCTCCTCGCGCTCGCCTTCATCGACCTCGACACCTGGCTCCTGCCGAACGCCATCACCTGGCCGCTCATCGGTTTCGGGCTCGCCATGGGCCTCGCCGGCGTCACGCCGGTGGGCTCGCTCCGTGGCGCGGCGTACGGGGCCGGGCTGGGTTTTGCCGCGTTCGCCCTCATCGCATGGCTGGGCGAGAAGGCATTCAAGAAGGAGGCGCTCGGATTCGGCGACGTGTGGCTCCTCGCTGGCCTCGGGGCCTGGATGGGCCCGGCGGCGCTCCTGCCCATCGTGCTGCTCGCGTCGATCCAGGGGAGCGTGGTGGGGCTCGCGCTGATCGCGATGGGGAAGGGGCAACCGGGGCCGACCGCGGCGGCGGGGGACAAGC
>Ga0154716_1030_pt9 | contig 21119 bp, 14 predicted proteins | sample Rifle2008BG16ft_FD_105724 | JGI IMG/M metagenome (GOLD analysis project Ga0154716, IMG submission 105724) | Anaeromyxobacter sp. RBG_16_69_14
CGCGAGTCGCCTCGCGGGGCCCCGTCAACTGCTCCCTCGGTGCCGGTGTGTGGCAAGATCTTCTTGCCGCCTCCTTCACTGCCTGGCGAGCTTGGACCCGTGCCTCCGCCCGAACTCCCGGGAGAGGTCGCGCCCGTGGCGAACCTCGGGATAGGGCACGTCGTCCCCCTTCAGCCCCGCCCAGAGCACCCGATTGAAGCGATCCGAGTCGAGGGCATCCTCGCGCGTGAAGTCGAGGTCTGCCATCGCCGACTGCCACCATTGCGCGTTGCGGGCGGGCCCGGCCGAGAGCGCGCGCTTCCTCACGGGGGCCGGTGCCGCCGCGATCGGTAGCGAGGTATCTCGCAGTGGATCGGGGACGATCGCGTCGTAGGGCCATGGGCGGAGCCGCTTCTCGAACACCTCCCACATCGGCTCGGCGAGCCCGTCGGTGAGCCCCATCGGCGCTAGCCCGAGCACGTCCTCGATGGTGCGGACCATGCTCACCGTGTCGTACGGGGCCGATACGACCGAGCCGCGCTTCACGTAGGGGCCGACGATGTAAGCGATCGAGCGGTGGGCGTCGACGTGGTCTCCGCCGTTCTGCGCGTCGTCCTCGACGACAAATACCAGCGTGTCGCGCTTGAAACGGCTCTTCGAGACCTTGTCGACGAGGAGGCCCACCGCGTAGTCGTTGTCGGCCATCTGCTTCTCCGGCGTGTTGGCGCCGTCGATCGCGCTGGCGAAGTCGCCGAAGTGGTCGTGAGGCAGCCGGACGAGCGAGAGCGCCGGCAGGTCGCCTCGCGCCGCGTAGCCGTCGAACTCGCGCTCCCACTCCTTGTAGCGCCAGTAGTCTGGATACTTCATGTCGTAGCCTCGGAAGTAGGGATCCGAGATGTTCATGAGCTCCTGCTTCGCCGGGATGAACTGCACGGAGCCGGCCTGGAAGGGGTTGCGCTCGAGCGGGATGAACGCCGGGTCGGTCGCGGGGAGGGAGTAGCGCGCTCCGTCGCCGAAGCAGCCGTAGTTGCGCACCGTGAGGCCCGCGCGGAGCGCCGCCGTCCAGAGGTAGGCATCCGAGCCGTCGCCGTAGCGGGCGGATGCGACGTCCTTCGTCCCCGGGAGGAGGTCGGGATCCGACGGGTGGCCGGGGAGCGCGGCCTGGCGCTCCGCGACGGTCGCGAGGCCCACGTTGATGTTCCGGTTCGTGCCTTCCCAGTCATAGGAGAGACCGCGCCCTGCGTAGTTCACGGGCTGCGTCTTCTCGACGAAGTCCGTCGTACGCGCGGAGGTCGTCCAGTTCCAGCCAACCCCGCTCGTCTCGCCGCTGTCGAAGAAGTTGTCGACCGTGACGAACGTCTTCGCGAGGGCCTGGTGGTTGGGTGAGGCCTTCCCGAAGATGGCGAGCGACGGGTCGCCGTTGCCGCGATCCAGGTCGCCGAGGACCTGATCGTACGTGCGGTTCTCCTTGATGACGTAGATGACGTGCTTCACGCGGGAGCGGACGAACGCCATGGTCTCCGCGCTGCGCTCACCCTGCTCTGCGCGCGCGAACCGGTTGTTCTTCGCGACCTGGAGCGAGAGGCGCAGCATCTCCCCGACGGCCGGGATCGGAAAGGAGAGCAGGCCGGCTTTCTCCAGCTGCCATACGTATTGGTTCGCGGCGTTGCAGGCGGCGCTGGAGCCGGACGCGATGGAAAGGTTGGCCCGGCACGCCTTCGGGTTCGGGCCCGCGTTCGACTTCCCATTCACGACGACGAGGTTGCCCCCGGAGGCGTCGAAGGCGACGTCGCTCGGATACCAACCCGTGGGAAGGAGGGCGACGGCGCGGCCGCCCTGGATCGCCTCATCCGTGCGGTCGAGGCCGATGACGGAGACGGCGTTCAGCCCACCCAGCGCGACGTACAGCGTGCGCTCGTCGAGCGACAGCGCCAGCGCGTTCGGGTTCGCGCCCTTGAGCTCCTTACCCCTCGTGAGGAGCTCGCCGGGGGCCGCGACCGGGATGTGCGAGATCACGCGCCCGGCATCGGTGTCGACGAGCGAGACCGAGTCGCTCGATCCGTTCGCGACGAACAGCCGCCGCTGCGCGCGGTCCAGGATCATCTTCCCTGGCTGGCGGCCCACGGGGATGCGGCCCGTCACGCGAGGCGGGCTCGAGATGAGGTCCACCACCACCACCTCGTCGTCGCGCTGGCTCGAGATGTAGGCCGTGCGGTCGCCCCGGACGGCGACCCACATCGGGTACTCGCCGCCGGGGACCCCCGCCTTGGAGGGGTCGATCTTGCCGGGGCGGAGATCCAGCTCGGTGACCTTCTCACGCTTCGCGAGGTCGATCACGCTGACGCTGTCGTTCTCGAAGTTGGCGACGACTCCGTGCGTCCCGCTCGCGTTCACCCCGATGCCCGCCGCCATCGGCCGGATCCGGAGGCCAAGGCCCGTGTTGTCGTGCCCGAGCGCGATGGGGGGTGTGACCTCGGCGAAGGTGCCAGCGCTCTCCGCATAGACCCGCACGAGGTCGTCGACACCGCCCGTCACGTAGAACTCCCGACCATTCGGGTTCCACGCCACGCCTCCGAAGGTGTTGGGCACCTGGAGGACCTGCTTCTTCTCGGGAGGTGTGCGGGTCGCGTCGAAGACGAAGATGTACTCGTTCGACGCGGCTGCGAGCCGACTGCCGGTCGGGCCGTTCATGCGGTTGTAGCCGCTGGTCAGGACGAGCAGCGTCTGGCGGTCGGGGCTCGGCGCGACGCTCACCGCGTGGTCCGCGAGGTAGTCCGGCAGCCCGGAGAGTCCCGGGTTCAGGCCCTGGAAGGCGGCGCCCGGCGCGGCGGTGGGCGTGATGGACTGCCCCGTCGGCAGCCGCTCGCCGGCCAGCAGGCCGCCGCCCGCCGACGCCGGAAGTGCCGCTGCCAGGATCGCCAGGGCGAGCGCTGCCCCCGCCTTGCGTGTCGCTTGGGTTTGATTCATCTCGTGTTCCTCTCTGTGGACACATCTCGCCCGCGAACATCGGGGCGCTGCGACTCTGCTCCCGCGTTCCCCGACTCCCGGCAACGGACGTGTTTGGGCGAGCACGCTACGCGCCGTCCATGGCAATGACGTGCACGCTGGGTGACGGTTAGGAGGATCTCCGGCCCGCGTCCTCCGGGACGGCCCGCGGCGAGCGACGCCCCTTCCCGGGCCGCAGGTGTCGCGCATGACATACGCGCCTGGGGCGAGGCGCGCGCCCACACCGCCGCGCGGTCCGCGGTCTCGCGGGGCGTCCACCCGGCCTTCACCCGCGCGTCACCCGTTTGCCATCGGACCCTATCTAGGCTCCAGGTCAATTGCCAATCTAGCCGGGAGTAATTGCGGCGCAGTTGCGGTCCTGAGCGGGTGGGGCAGACCCGAGGGTTCACCGAACCGTCACCGCAATCGGGCGGCTCTTGCTTTAGGCTCCACGCCCTCGAGTCAGGTTCCGCGAAGGCCACGGCCTCGCGCACCGAACCGCCTCGCCCCATGGGAGTTCACATCGTGAAGACGGTCACCTGCGCAGCTACCACCATCGCCGCCGCAGCCGCGGTACTGCTCACCGCGACGAGCGCCTCGGCGAACGTCGCATTCCTCGGGAGCGGCAGCATCCCCGGTGACGCCACCGACCAGTCCGGCCTCGCCGGGCTCCTCGAGGACGGGGTGACGCCGCGAAACCAGGCGGGTGGATTCGGCTCCGCCATCGCGTACGCCGGCTACCGCGATCTCTACGTCGCGACGCCGGACCGCGGCCCCGCGGACGGGACGACCAGCTACGTCGATCGCTTCTACACGATCCAGGTCGCGGTGGAGAAGGGGCGGACGGGCGGCTACAGCGTGAAGCCGGAGATCACGGGGACGCCTGGGGATGCGGTGGGAGGCGGCGCTCCCTGGTGGTGAACTTCAGCGCGTCGGATTCCGACGAGGCGGGGTATCGTTGCAGCCGTCACTGGCACCGCGCCGATTCGCCTTCCGGCGCCCGACGTGGCGGCGCGGGGTGACGCGCGCTACCGCAGCGGGCCTGGCGTTCCTCTTCACCCAGGGCGGTCTCGCCCGGGCGGGTGAGGAGGTGACGCCGACGCCGAGCGCGGAGGTGGAGGAGGTCGTCGTCACCGCCAGCAGGATCGAGACGCCGGTCAGCAAGACACCAGCCGCGATAAGCGTCCTCACGGGTCAGGAGCTGGCCTTGACCCATTCGGCGTCGAGCCTCCCGGATACGCTCTCGTTCTCCCCTGGCGTCATGGTCCAGAGGACGACGCGTGGCTTCGGGTCGCCCTACATCCGCGGCTTCACCGGGTACCGCGCGCTCACGCTGATCGACGGGATCCGGCTCAACAACTCGACCTTCCGCGACGGCCCGAATCAATACAACGGTACGATCGACGTCTTCGATCTCGACCGCGTCGAGGTGGAGAGGGGGCCGGGATCGGTGCTCCACGGATCGGACGCGGTCGGCGGCACGATCCAGATCGTCCCCCGAGCAGCCAACCCGGCGGCCCAGGACCTCGGCACCGTCCGAGCGCTCTACCGCGGCACGACGGGGGAGCGCTCGAACGCGGGTCACCTCTCCTATGACTTCGGCAGCTCGCGGTGGGCCGGATTGCTCGGGGCGACCTACCGCAACATGGGTGATCTCACCGCCGGTCACGGCACGGGGCGGCAGCTGGGGACGGGCTTCGACGAGCTCGGCTTCAACGGCAACGCCACGGTCGATCTGGGCCAGGCGACGCGGCTCATGTTCGCTGGCCAGTACTTCAGGCAGGATGACGTGCCACGCTATCACCGCACCATCCAGTCCCAGGGCTGGAGAGGGACACAACCCGGCACGGACGGGTCGAACGCCTTCGACCAGCAGCGGCGGCTCCTCTATACCCGTCTCTCGTTCGAGCCCGACGCGAAGCTCCTGACCCGCGGGCGGATCACCTTCTCGGCCCAGCGACAGCGGGAGGAGAACGATCGGATCGCCAGCTCGTCCGCCCGTACCGTCCAGGGCTTCACGGTCGACACCTACGGGCTCGATCTCCAGCTCGACTCCGAGGCGGGGCGACACCGCCTGACCTATGGCTTCGAGGGTTATCTCGATCTCGTGGACAGCTATCGAGACAACTACGCCGCGGACGGGGCGCTGTCCTCGCGGGACATCCAGGGCCCGGTCGGAGACGACGCCAGGTACTGGAACCTCGGGGTGTACCTCCAGGACCGTTTCACCCTGTTCCAGGAACTGACGGTGCAGGCAGGGGTCCGGTACAACCACGCCCGCCTGAAGGCGGATCGGGTCAAGGATCCGGTCACGAACTCGGCCGTCTCGATCCGCGACAGCTGGTCGGCCGTGGTCGGCGACGGGCGGATCATCTACGAGGTCCTCACCGGGTTGCAGCTCTACGGCGCGGTCTCGCAGGGATTCCGTTCCCCGAACCTCGCGGACATGACGACCTTCGACCTCGCCGAGCAGGGGCAAGTCGAGGTGCCGTCGTTCGACCTCTCGCCGGAGCGCTTCATCTCGTACGAGGCCGGCGTGAAAGGGACGAGCCGGATCCTGTCCGGGCAGATCGCCGCCTTCCGCACGAACATCAGCGACATGATCGATCGGTACTTCTCCAGCGAGACGGTGACGCTGCCCAGCGGTCAGGTCGCCAACGTCGTCCGCAAGGCGAACGTCGCGGAGGGGTACGTGCACGGGTTCGAGCTCGAGGGAACCATCCAGCTCTACCCAGGCCTGTTCCTGGGCGGGTACTTCTTCTGGACCAAGGGCTACGCCGACACGACGGTCATCGACGAGAGCGGCCAGAGGCTGCAGCGCTACCCGCTTTCGCGCGTGGCTCCGCGGACCGGTGCGGCCCGCCTGCGATGGGCACCGATCCGGCTTTCGACCTGGTTCGAGGCCGAGGTCCAGAGCGCCGCCAAGCAGGGGGAGCTCTCGCTCAAGGACCAGATGGACACGACCCGGATCCCGCCTGGGGGGACGCCGGGCTACACGGTTCTCAACGTCCGCGGGGGAACCCGCATCGGCAGGTGGGTGGACCTGATCGCGGCGGTTCACAACCTCACGAACGAGGACTACCGGATTCACGGCTCGGGCATCAACGAGCCCGGGTTCGGCGTCGAGATCGGCCTGCGGTTCACGGCGAGACCTTGACCCGCCAGCCGGGATCCGGTGCGGTCAGGTGGTGTCTGGGCCCCTCGAAGAAGGGGGACGTCACCCCAGCACCTTGAGGCCGGCCGGCAGGCCCTCTCCGAAGATGCGCTGCTCATCCGCGGCTTCCAGCGCGACCGCCTCGCGGACGGGGCGCACCAGGACGTCGGGCGCCCGCGCCTCGGCGAGCGCGCGCAGGGCGAGGTCACGCGCCTCCGGCCCCACGTCCCGGGCGCGGTCGCCCGACATGCGCGCGAGCTGCGCCACCGGGAAGATGAGGTCGGCGCGCTTCGCCGGCAGGGAGACGAGGCGCTCGAGCCACCTCTCGGCCACCGCGAGGTCCACACAGGTGTGGCCGCTGCCGTGGAAGGGCACCCGTGCGCCGAGTCGGCCGACCGACCAGAGCAGGTGAGGCGCCGGTCCTTCCTGTGCGATCCGGTCGAGGACCGCCTCGCCCACCTCCCGCTTGCGAGCCGGGGACACGCGCTCGAGGCTGGCCGCTAGCCGGATCATCTCGTCTATCGCCTCGGGCTTGATGCCGGCGACGCGGGGCCTGGGCCGGCGCGGATCGGCCGGGGGCAGGAATGGCGTCACCAGATCAAGGATGCGGTTCTGCGCTGCGTCGTCGAGGCCTCCGGCGATGCGCCGCCACAGCACCCACCATGCCTGCCAGTTGCGAGGTTCGGCCTGGAACTGCAAGCTCTCGCCGAAGGTGCCGAAGGTCTCGGCCGTCCGCCACGCGTCGAGCGGCGCGCCAAAGCCAGGCCGGAGCGCGTAGCCGGTGAGCGAGAGCCAGAGCCGCTCGTGGTCGGCACTGCGGCGCCGCCGTGCCATCCCGGCGTGGAGCGCAGCCCACAGCTCACGCAGGACGGGGACGTTCCAGCCCTCGCGCGGCCCGAGGACCTTCTCCAGGGCCCGGGTGAGCGCCCTCACGTCGCGCTTGTCCACCGGCGCCGGCTTCTTGCCGTAGTAGAGGTCGATGAGGGCGCGCGCCTCGGCGAAGCGCCTGGGCATGACCGCGACCTCGGAGGGCGCAATCTCGAAGGCGGAATCGGCGCCGCCGCGCAGGCCGAACTCGAGCTTCCAGCGGGCGTCGCGGTCCACGGCCACGCAGAACACCTCGAGCGTCCCGATCTCGGTGAGCGCGGCGCGCAGGCGCACGAGGACCTCGCTGGATGAGGGAGCCGCCTTGGCGCCGACAGCCCCCCCATGCCCCCCGCTCGAGCGAAGCACGGTCTCGACCGGCGGGAGCGTCTGGAATGAACTCTCGTCGACGGGGACGAGGTCGCCCGGGCGCTCGAAGCGCGCGCGGGTCGTCGCGTAGAGGGGAAACCGCACCGGCCGGTCGAGCAGGAGGGCGAAGGTGCGCGGGACCTCCACCTCCGTCCCTTCCTCCTGGTGGCGCGGGATGAGACAGAGCGCCTGCGGCGTCGCGCTCGCGGGGGCAGGGGTATCGCGGGGGCTCGTCCCCTGTCGCGGGGAGGACGGGGCCTCCACGCCGACGAAGTACGCGCGCGCGGTGCCGCCACCGATGCGCAGCCCGAGGCCGCGCCGGACGAGCGCGAAGTAGGCCGCGCCGCACGCGACCGCCACGTCCAGGTGGTCGGTGTCGAACAGGTCCACGGGCGGTGCTCCCGGGAACCAGCCGGAGACCACCTCGCGCAGCCGCTCGCGCACGACGCGCGGCGTGAAGACACCGCCGTTGAGGAGCAGCGCATCGGGGCGCGGAAGCGGCGCCGCGCGACCCGTGGCGGACGCTACCTCCGCTGCGTGATCGCGAAGGAAGGCGAGCGCGTGGCGCGTCACCGCCGGATCGGCCTCGTAGGGCAATCCCAGCTCCAGGAGGCCGGTGCGGCCGCGGCGCCGAGGCAGGTTGTCGGGCCCGACGCGCGGGAAGAAGCCGTCGAGGAGGGACGAGAGCACCTCGTCGCGCCCGAGCTGGGACGAGAGCGTCCCGGCCACCAGGCGGCTCCCGCGGCCAGGTACCGCGACCGTGACGTTCTCCGGGGCGGTCGGTGGGGCGTCCGGTAGGGCCGGCGGGGACGGGGTCCTCCCTGGCCCCTTCTCCGCGAGCAGCTGTTCCTTCGCGGCGCGGCACGTCTGGACGAGCAGCGACCACTGGACCGCGTCGAGCCGAACGCCGAGTCGGGCCTCGACCTTTCGGGCGAGCGTGATGTCCACGTTGTCGCCGCCGAGCAGCAGGTGGTCGCCGACGGCGATGCGCGAGAGGACGGGCGCGCCACCTTTCAGCGCGGCGTGGATGAGCGTGAAGTCAGTGGTGCCGCCGCCCACGTCGCAGACGAGGACCAGTCGGTGTCCCTCGAGTGCGCGGGGCAGGTCGGATCGGTGGTGCGCGGTGAAGTCGTAAAAGGCGGCCTGTGGCTCCTCGAGCAAGGTCAAGCGGTGGAGCCCCGCCTCGCGCGCGGCGCGGAGCGTGAGCTCGCGCGCCACCTCGTCGAAGGAGGCCGGGACGGTCAACACGATCTCCTGCGCCGGGAGCGGGTGGGCGGGGAAGCGCGCCGCCCACGCATCGCGCAGGTGCGCGAGGTAGAGCGCCGAGGCCGTGACGGGCGAGATGCGCGGCACCCCCTCCGGCGCGCCCCAGGGCAGGATCGCGGCGGTGCGGTCCACGCGCGGATGGCTGAGCCAGCTCTTCGCGGACGCGACGAGGCGCCCGGGGACGCGGGCGCCCTGTGTGCGCGCCAGCTCTCCCACCACCACCGGCGGCTCGCCCCAGGGCAGGCGACGAGCGCCGGACGGGAGCTCGTGCTCGCCCGGGATGTAAGCGCTCGACGGCAAGAGGCGCCGCTCGCCGACCTCGGCCGGTGCGACGAGCTGCGGGATCGGCATGACGCGCAGGGCGTCGGCAGGATCACCCTCAGCGGCCAGGTCGAAGTAGGCGAGCGCGCTGTTGACGGTGCCGAGGTCGATGCCGACGAGGAATCTGGAACGAGGGTCGCTCGAGGACGGCGACGTCATCGCGACCTCGATGACCGCACCCGCGAGCGCTCCCGGCAACTGCGCAAGGTGAGCATCATGCTGCTGGTGCGGTCTCTTCCGTACCGTTCTCGCCGCGCAGGTTGAACTCCACCTTCCAGGCGCGGCCCTTCGCGTCGGCGCACTCCAGCTCGAGCGTCCCGATCTCGGTCACGTGTGCGCGGAGCGACACCGGGACCACTTGCCCGGGCTCGCCGCTCTCCACGGGGAGGGTCGTCTCGATCGGCGGCAGCTCGTCCAGCTCCCCCTCGCGCTCGACGACCGTGCCCACCCGGTCGTCGCGCCGCAACGCCGAGGCGAAGAAGCGGAAGTGAGCGGATTCGCCCAGCACCAAGCCCAGCTCACGAGCGGGGAGCTCGGCGCGCGTGCCCTCCTCCATACCCATGGGGGCCACGCAGAGCGCCTCGATGGGCGGCGGGAAGCCCGGCACAGCCGGCATGGCGGTCTCGATGCCGACGTAGTAGGCGCGGGCCGTGCCTCCGCGGATGCGAATGCCGCGGCCGGTGCGAACTCGCCCGTAGGTCGCGCCGCCCTTCGCCACTGCCAGGTCGAGATCCACGCCCGGCAGCTCGCGCGGCGCCTCCCCGCCTTCGGCCTTCACCCAGGCAGCCAGCACGTCCATGATGCGTTCCTTCAGCGCGCTCGCCTTCATCACGCCGCCGTTGAAGAGGAGCGCAGTCGGATGGAGGAAGGCCTTGCCGGCAAGCCTGGGGGCCGGGGCGCTGGACGCGTCGAGCGCCTCGCGGTGCCGCCCCAGGAAGGACGCCAGGTGGCGCGTGATGGCAGGGTCGGAGGCGTACGGGAGGCCGAGCGTGGTGAGCGCGCTGCGGCGCTGTGAGGTGGGGCGCGCGCTCGCGTCGACCCGCGGCAGGAAGCCGTCCACTAGGGTCTCGACCAGTTCCTCGCGCGCGAGCTCGGTCCGGAGCGCGCCGCCGACGAGGCTCGACCCACGCCCTGGCACGGCCACGGGCATGCTCGCCTTCGACGGGTCGGCGAAGAGGCCCTCCTTCGCCTGCCGTGCGCCGTGGGTGAGCGCGACGAACTGCCAGCGGTCGATCTTCCTGCCTGCCGCGGCGAGCTTCTGCTCGAGCCGGTGCGCCAGCGCCAGGTCCATGTTGTCCCCGCCGAGGAGGATGTGGTCGCCCACGGCCACGCGCTCGAGCCCGAGATCGCCACCGCGATCCACCGCCGCGATCAGGCTGAAGTCGGTGGTGCCGCCGCCCACGTCCACGACCAAGATGAGGTCGCCCGGCTTGACCAGCTTCCGCCAGCGATCGCCCATCACCTCCACCCAGGCGTAGAGCGCGGCCTGCGGCTCCTCCAGCAGCACGAGATCCGGGAGGCCTGCCTGGCGTGCTGCCTCCACGGTCAGCTCGCGGGCCACCGCGTCGAACGAGGCCGGGACGGTGAGGGTCACCGCCTGACGCTCCAGCGCCAGCTTCGGATCGCCCTTGGCGACGCCGTGGTTCCAGGCGGCGCGAAGGTGTCCCAGGTACCGCGCGGAGGCGTCGAGGGGCGAGAGCTTCGGAACCTCCTCCGGGCTGCCGGCGGGGAGCGACGCGGCCCGGCGGTCGAGGGTGGGGTGGCACAGCCAGCTCTTGGCGCTCGACACGAGCCGGACCGGCGTGAGCGCCCCCTGCGCCCGCGCCAGCTCACCGACCACCTCGCGCCGGCTGCTGGAGCCCTGTCCTTGTTCCTGGTCCCAGGGCAAGGCGAGGCTCGCCGCCGGGAGCTCGGAGGGATGCGGGAGGTAGAGGTACGACGGCAGGAGCGCGCGCCCCCCCAGCTCTCCGGCGTGTACGAGCTGCGGAATCGACAACACCCGGGGTGCTGGGTGGTCTTCCCCGAGCGGCAGGTAGGCGAGCGCGCAGTTGGTCGTGCCGAGATCGATGCCAACCGCGTAGGGCGCGCCCGTCACAGCTCCACCTCCGCCGGCGCGAGGATGCGCGGGTCCTGGCTGGGGGGCAGCGGCGGGAAGGAGGCGCGCGTGGCCCGCCAGCCGTGGTGCCGGAGGCTGCCCTTGAAGGGTGGCGCGCCGACGACGTTGCCTGTGAGCCGGACTGCGGTGGGGTCGAACCCCGGGGCGACCGTCACGTCCGCGCCTTCCGGCTCCGGGTAGACGGGCTCGAGATCCAGGTAGGACTCGAACACCTTGCGACACCCGGCGTGAACGGTGCGAGCGGCGGCGCCGATGGCGGAATCGGAGAATCCCTCGAGGCTCTCGGAGACGAAGTCGAGGAGGCGGGCATCGCGCTGGAGGAGGGAGAGGACGTGGAGGGCCTCTGCATGAGGTGAGGGAGCCGGCTCGACCGGCGCGGGCGTCGAGACCGGGGCCGCTGTCGCGGTCGGAGGTGGAGCTGGAGCCTGCGTCAAGGCCGGGATCGCGGCTGGGGCCGCCGCCGGGGTAGGGGAGGTGGGCAAGGCCTCCGCCGGTGCCACCGCTGCAGCCGGGGTCGGCGGCGCCGGTATCGGAGTGGGTGGCGGGGTGGCGACCGGCGCGGCGGCAACCGGTGGCCTGGCGTAGGTTGGCGCCGCGGGTGGCAGGGCGGTGCGCTGGCGATCGCACGCCAACTTCACCTCCTCGGCGAAGCGGCGGCTCGTCAGCACATAGAAGAAAGCTACGAAAGCGAGGAAGAAACGCTGCAGGGGTGTGAGTGTTTCGTCCATGGCCTCAAGAGTTAGTCGCGCCGCGTCAGCGCCGCTACGCGTCAGTGCCTCGCGTCAAGCATCGATCGCGCGCTCGGGCCCAGTTGGCGGCTCGGTCTCGCCGGTCGCCGCGTTCCCGCTCCCTTGGCGATCGAAGGATACTGCTGCCACTCCTCACCGAGAACTGCAAGCTCGCATCGCAACGCCAGCGAGGCCACGCCCCAAACCTCGCTCGACGCGGCTCTCCCGGCCTTCCCTTCGCGGCCTCCGATGGTGAAGCAAGGTCGGCCGTCGCTTCAGCCGCCGTCGCGGCGCAGCAAGGGGAGTTCCTCGAACTCGGCAGCGCGTGGCCCGTCGCGCAGGATCGCGAGTAGCGACGCGGGCGCCACAACGAGCTTGCGCTTCGCGAGGTCGAGCCAGCCGCCCGTCACCACCACGCGCGCGGCCGCCTCGCCGCTCGCCCTCGACACGGTATGGCGGATCGTCCAGCGGCCGCCGTCGGGCGAGAGCGCGAGCACCTCGAGATCCACCTCCACCTGCTCACCGAGCCCGACCTCTCGCCGGTACTCGATCTCCTCGCGCAGCAACACCGGTCCGAGCCCCATCTCCTGAAAGCGTCCCCAGTCGAACCCAGCCTCGGCCAACCAGGCCAGGCGGGCCTCCGCGCCGAGTTCGGGGTAGACGGTGTGGCGCACGTGGCCGTTCGCGTCGGCGTCGGACCAGCGCAGATGGAAGGGGCGGCGGAAGGTCATGGACGAGGGAGATTAGGACCGGTCAGGTTGAAGTCCGAAGCCCAGGAGGGGCCCCATGTGGCGCACGCCCCTGTGGACGTTCCGTGCCAGGATTCCAGCATGGCGCATCCCCTCGCCGGAAAGCCGGCTCCCCGCTCGATGCTCGTGGATGTACCCCACCTCCTCCACGCGTACGCGGCGGAGCGACCCGATCCGGCGAACCCGCTGGAGCGCGTCGCCTTCGGAACCTCCGGCCACCGCGGTTCGTCGCTCAGGAGGAGCTTCAACGAGGCGCACATTTTAGCCGTGGTCCAGGCCACCTGCGAGTACCGCGCCTCTCAGGGGATCGCGGGGCCGCTCTTCCTCGGCAAGGACACGCATGCGCTCTCCGGGCCGGCACAGCAGAGCGCGCTCGAGGTGCTGGCCGCCCACGGAGTGGACGTCTTCGTGGCAGCGAGCGACGCACCGACCCCGACGCCGGTCATCTCGCACGCCATCCTCGTCCACAACCGCGACCGCAAGAGCGCGCTCGCGGACGGCATCGTCATCACACCCTCGCACAACCCGCCGGAGGACGGGGGCATCAAGTACAACCCGCCCAACGGGGGCCCGGCCGACACGAGCGTCACGGGCTGGATCGAGAGGCGCGCCAACGACCTGCTCGAGGGGGGGAATACCGGCGTGAAGCGCGTCTCGCACCAGGCGGCGCTGCGCGCGTCGACGACCCACCAGCGCGACTACGTCGGACCGTACGTGGCAGACCTGGGCAGCATCGTCGACCTGGCGGCGGTGAAGCGCGCGGGCCTGAAGCTGGGCGTCGATCCGCTGGGCGGGTCGAACGTCGGCTACTGGGAGCCCATCGCGCGCGCGTACGGCCTCTCGATCGAGGTCGTGAACCCGGTGGTCGATCCGACCTTCGGCTTCATGACGCTCGATCACGATGGCAAGATCCGGATGGACTGCTCCTCGCCCTACGCGATGGCGAGCCTGGTCGGGCTCAAGGATCGCTTCGACCTCGCCTTCGGAAACGACGCCGACTCCGATCGGCACGGGATCGTGACGCCGTCGTCGGGCCTCATGAACCCGAATCACTACCTGGCGGTGGCCATCGGCTGGCTCTTCGGGTCGCGGCGGGGCTGGGCGGCGAGCGCCGGCGTGGGCAAGACGCTCGTCTCGTCGGGTCTCATCGACCGCGTGGCGAAGCGGCTCGGCCGCCGGCTGGTCGAGGTCCCGGTCGGCTTCAAGTGGTTCGTGGACGGGCTCCTCGACGGCTCGATCGGCTTCGGCGGCGAGGAGAGCGCCGGGGCGTCGTTCTTGCGGCTCGACGGAACGGTCTGGTCCACCGACAAGGACGGCATCATCATGGACCTCCTCGCCGCGGAGATCTGCGCCGTCACGGGGCGCGATCCGGGGCGTCACTACGAGGAACTGGCGCGCGATCTGGGCCGGCCGGTCTACACGCGCATCGACGCGCCAGCCACACCGGAGCAGAAATCGGCGCTGAAGAAGCTCGCGCCCGAGGCGGTGAAGGCGGCCCTGCTGGCGGGGGAGCCCATCAGCGCGAAGCTCACCCGCGCGCCCGGCAACGGCGCGGAGATCGGCGGGCTCAAGGTGGTGGCGGAGAACGGCTGGTTCGCGGCGCGGCCGTCCGGGACCGAGGACGTGTACAAGATCTACGCGGAGAGCTTCCGCGACGAGGGACACCTCCAGCGGATCGTCAGCGAGGCCCGGGCAATCGTGGGGGAGGCGCTCGGGGGCTGAACGTTCCCCGTCTCTCCCTGCCGTCTCTCCCTGGAAGGGAGTAGGCTGCCTTTGAGGCAGTCGAGGGTGCTCATTGACGCGTGGCCGGCAAGATTGGTAGCAGGAGGTACGGTGTGAGCCCTTTCGTCATCGCGCCATTCCGCCGGAGCGAGAGGCCGCCAATCGCGGTGTGGTTCACCGAGCCGGCCGGCTTCGTGACAGGCGGAGCTCGGCTAGCTCGATCGGATCGCCGTCGGGGTCCTGGATCAGGGCGCGGAGCCTGGTTCTCGCAGGAGCATGTCCTCGACGAGCATGGCGCGCGCTTCATCATGGATGCGTTCGACGCGGGCTCGTCGATCGTCGATCCCTCCCGCCGGGAGCGATTCGTGTTCATTCACGAGTGGTCGAGGATGGCCAGCTACACCTCTGCCGCGCGCAGCACGCTCATGCGCTGGGGCATCGGCCTGCGCGCACAGGTGATGAGCATCGACTTCGTGCTCGCGAAGGATGCCTCGAGCATCGTGCGCATGGGGGTGGCTGTCGTGAACGCGACCTTCTCCACCTTCGGGCTCCCCGTGCGCGCCCATTTCGGAACGGAAGCCGCCGCGGTGATCGAATCGCTGGGGTTGCGGGCTCGTCCGCTGGGGGAGGCGACCAGGTGAGCGGCCTCGCGATGAGCCCCTCGAGCAGGGTGACCGCATCGGCGGCGCGATCGGCGAGTCCGAGCGGTTGCGTTCATGCGCGCCGCAGTGAGCCGCGTCACCCACCGCGGCGCGCCACCTCGACCGGTTCATGCGAGGTGCCGTGGAACGGCTCGCCTGCTCGCCCGGCGCCACGATCGGGACGGCCATGGCAGTCCGACTGAGCAATCATCATCACTCTTACCACTGGGGATTCGGCGAACCGATTGGCGGCCCCATTTGACGAAGACGACGCTCCCTCAGCCGCCTCCGCGCTCCGACCAATGCGTGGGTCGGCTCCAGCTGTGCGAGGCGGCCGAGCGCGACGAGGTGGCGCGAGAGGAGGCCCAGCAGCGCGCGGCCGAGATGGAGGGGGTGTTCGCGGCAATTTCAGCGTCGATCCTCGTGTTCAATTCCGAGCTGCGCGTGACCCGGGCGAACCCGGCGGCGGAGCTGCTGCTTGGCTTCGATCCCGCTGGACTGGATTGCGAGACGATCGCCGCGCGGCTCCACTTGCGGAACCTGGACGGCACTCCACTGGACCCGGACACGCTGCCCTCGCACCGCGCCCTGGCGGGGCACTCCGCGAGCGGCCAGTACGTCGCGAACAAGAAGAGCGGCGAGAGGTTCATCGTCGACGCCTTCGCAGAGCCTCTCCGCATATACGGCAAGGTCACGGGGTCTGTCATCCTATGGCGTGACGTGACCGAGCGTGAGCGGCTCATCGAGGAACTGGCCCGATCGAACGCTGCGCTCGCAGAGGCGGACCAGCGCAAGAACGAGTTCCTCGGGGTTCTATCACACGAACTGCGCAACCCCCTCGCCCCGCTCCGCAACAGCATCTACGTCCTCGATCACGTTCCGCCCGATGGGCCGGAGGCGATGAGCGCAAAGGAGATCATCCAGCGCCAGACAGGGCACCTCACGCGCATTGTCGATGACCTGCTCGACGTCACGCGCATCTCACGCGGCAAGATCGAGCTCGACCGCAAGCGGATTGACCTTCGCGACGTGGTACTGCGGACGGCGAAGACCACCGCTCGGTGTTCGACCAAGGCCACGTCGAGCTGCGCCACGACCTGCCTGCCAGCCCGGTCTGGGTCGATGCGGATGCAACGCGCATCTCGCAGGTGGTGGGGAATCTGCTCCAGAACGCGGTGAAGTTCACGCCGGCCACTGGAGTCGTCAGGATCGAGATATCCGTTCGGGGCAGGGGGGCCGAGATGTCCGTCCGTGACACGGGCGTCGGCATGAGGCCCGAGGATGTCGACATGATGTTCGAGCCCTTTGCTCAGGCCGAGCAGGGCCTCGCTCGGAGCCAGGGTGGTCTAGGGCTGGGGCTGGCTCTCGTGAAGGGGCTGGTCGAGCTCCACGGTGGGGCCGTCCGAGCGCGGAGCGACGGCCCCGGGCGCGGGTCCGAGTTCTTCGTGCTGCTTCCGCTGGCTCCCGCCCCGCCAGCTTGCGCGGCAGCTCCCAGGAGGGCAGAGGCTTCCGGTGGACGCCTCGTGCTCATCATCGACGACAACGTCGACACGTGTGAGTCACTCTCAGTCGCGCTGGGGCTGACGGGACACCGGGTCCGCACTGCCTTTGACGGCAAGACGGGGATGGTGTCCGCGCGCGAGCTCAAGCCGGACGTGGTGCTGTGCGACATCGGCTTGCCCGACATCGACGGCTACGCGGTCGCCCGAACGTTGCGAGCGGACGAGACGCTCCGCTCGACGCGCCTCATCGCGCTGAGCGGCTATGCGCGGCCCGAAGACAGGAAGCGCGCGCAGGAGGCGGGCTTCGACGCGCACATCGCGAAGCCGCCGGAGCTGGATGAGCTGACCGAGATGCTGGTGAAGAGGCCGTGACGTGCGCCGCCTTGTCACCTGGATCGAGAATGCTTCGGAAAGATAGGGCGATCGGGCTAGAATCTCGCCCCCGAGAAACTGAACGTCCACGGAAACGCCGCGCACGCGGCGAGCGTGCCGCCACACGAGAGTCAGACGGAGGGACCATGACACACGTGAGCCTTGCCTGTGCGGTCGCACTCGCCATCCCGGTTTCCGGCGTGCGGGTCGCGCAGGCTGCGGACAAGATCGTGCTCATGTCGAGCACCATAGGCCCCATAGATTCGGGGATCGTCGACGTCCTGGAGGACCGGTTCGAGAAGGAGACCGGCATCCGCGTCAGGCACGTGGGGGCCGGAACCGGGCAGGCGCTGAAGATCGCCGAGTCGGGGAGCGTCGACGTGGTGATGGTCCACGCGAAGGCGCTGGAAGAGGAGTTCGTCGAGAAGGGCTTCGGGACCGAACGGATCCCGTTCATGTACAACGACTTCGTGATCGTGGGACCGGCCGGCGATCCCGCGGGAATCCGGTCGGCGAAGACCGCGGTGGATGCGCTCAGGGCGATCTCCGCGAAGGGCGCCCCGTTCGTCAGCCGCGGTGACAGGTCGGGGACCCACGTCGCGGAGATGGAACTGTGGGAAAAGGCCGGGTTGAAGCCGGCGGGGGCCTGGTACGAGGTCTACGAGAAGGGGAGCCTCGGGAATGCCGCGACGCTGAAGTACACCGACGGCAAGCAGGGCTACACCCTCATCGACCGCGCCACCTGGCTGTCGGTCAACAAGGACGCGCCCCTGAAGCTCTCCATCCTCGTGGAGAAGGACCCGGCGCTCCTGAACTTCATCTCCCTCATCCCGGTGAACCAGCGGAAGTTTCCGGGGGTGAACCACAGGGGCGCGGCGGCATTCGTCGAATGGCTCACCGCTCCCAGGAAGGGACAGAAGGTCGTGCAGGAGTTCGGCAAGGAGAAGTACGGCGCGGCGCTCTTCTTTCCCAACTCGCGCCAGTGGGAGGCCGCGCACAAGAAGTAGTGGTAGCGTGGCCTGCCACCAGCGGTGGCGCCTCGCATCTCGAGTGACGCGCGCCGTCGAGCGGGACGAAGAGCAGAGCCGCGAGCGGGCGGGGTGAAGTCCGCGAGCTTGTTCGGGACAAGTGCCCCCGCTACCTTCCCCGCCATGACGACGCTCGTACTCGCCCTCGCGTTCGCCCTGGCAGAGAAGGCGCCCGGCGCGCCGACGTCTGCTCGCGCCCCCGCCGCCTCCGACGCCAGGGAGTTCGTCGCGCGGGTCAACGGCGATCTCAAGCGCCTGTGGACTCGCCAGGCGACCGCCGACTGGGTGAAGGCGACCTACATCACCGGGGACACGGAGAGGCTCTCCGCGTGGGCGAACGAGGAGGTGATGGCGTATCTCTCGGGGGCCATCGCGGACTCGCTCCGGTTCGAGAACGTCGAGGGGCTCGACCCGGCGACCGCGCGCGCGCTTCGCCTGCTCCGGCTCGCCTCCTCGCTGCCGGCGCCGCGCGATCCCGCCAGGCGGGCCGAGCTGGCCGGAATCGCCGCCAAGCTGGAGGGCGTCTACGGCAAGGGAAAGTGGTGCGGCAAGGACGGCCAGGGGCCCTGTCGCGACCTCGAGCAGCTCACCGAGACGATGCGGAAGAGCCGCAGCTGGGACGAGCTCCTCGACGCCTGGGAGGGCTGGCGCACGGTCTCGCCGCCCATGCGCGCCGACTACGCGAAGCTGGTGGCGCTCTCCAACGAGGGCGCACGCGAGATCGGCTTCGCCAACCTGGGCGAGCTATGGCGCTCAGGCTACGACATGACGCCGGGGCAGTTCGAGCGGGAGACAGACCGGTTGTGGGCGCAGGTGAAGCCCCTCTACGACGACTTGCACTGCTACGTGCGCGGCAAGCTCCAGGAGCGCTACGGGAAGGAGCGAGTTCCGGACGGGAGACCCATCCCAGCGCACCTGCTCGGCAACATGTGGGCACAGGAGTGGGGGAACGTCTTTCCGCTCGTCGCGCCAGCCGCGCGGGCGAGCCTCGACGTCGAGGCGGCGTTGAAGGCGAAGGGCTACGACCCTCTCAGGATGGTGAAGGTGGGTGAGAGCTTTTTCACCTCGCTCGGGCTCGATCCGCTGCCGGCGACCTTCTGGGAGCGGTCGCAGCTCGTGAAGCCGCGCGATCGCGAGGTGGTGTGCCACGCCAGCGCCTGGGACGTGACCTACTCCGACGACCTCCGCATCAAGATGTGCATCAAGGTGAACGAGGACGACCTGCGCACCATCCACCACGAGCTGGGGCACGACTACTACTTCCACGCGTACACGCGGCTGCCCGCTCTCTTCCAGCAGGGGGCGAACGACGGGTTTCACGAGGCCATCGGCGACGCCGTTGCGCTCTCGGTGACACCCGCCTATCTCGCGCGTATCGGCATCCTCGACGAGGCGCCTCTGGAGGACGAGCAGGGCGTCGTCCGGGTACAGCTGCGCAGCGCGCTCGACAAGATCGCCTTCCTGCCCTTCGGCAAGCTCATCGACCAGTGGCGGTGGGACGTGTTCTCGGGAAAGGTGCCGCCCGACCGCTACAACGCGGCGTGGTGGGAGCTGCGCCGCAGGTACCAGGGCGTGGACGCGCCGGTGCCGCGCAGCGAGGCCAACTTCGATCCAGGCGCGAAGTATCACATCCCTGCCAACGTGCCCTACACGCGCTACTTCCTCGCATTCATCTACCAGTTCCAGTTCCACCGCGCCCTGTGCAGCGCGGCCGGTCACCGCGGACCGCTCCACACCTGCTCCATTCACGGCGACAAGGAAGCCGGGCGGCGGCTCCAGGCGATGCTGGCCATGGGCGCGTCGAGGCCGTGGCCCGAGGCGATGTACGCCCTCACCGGGCAGCGCCAGACGGACGCCTCCGCCATCCTCGACTACTACGCGCCGCTGCGGAAATGGCTGAAGGCGCAGAACAGGGGAAAGAGCTGCGGGTGGTAGGTGCGCTCAGCTCGAGCCCATCGCCCGCCTCACCGCCTCGGCGGCCCCCACGATCCGCCACGCCGGCAGGGCATCTTCCGGTCGCGCGTCGAAGCAGCCGCGGGCGCGCAGGCGCTGCGGCGTGTCCGCGAAGCGCGGGACCAGGTGCAGGTGGAAGTGGAGGAGCTCGTCGCAGATGGAGAACGCGTAGACGTGCTGCGCCCCCAGCGCCGCGCGCTGGGCTCGCATCACCCGCGCCGCGACAGGGCCCACCGCGGTGAGCTCTCCTGGTTCGAGGTCGTAGAGGGCGCGCGCGTGCCGATCGCTGGTGAGGACGAGCCAGCCCGGGATAGGGCACGGATCGGCCAGGCCATGGACGGTGAGCCCGTCGCCGCGCCAGATGATCCCACCGGCGGGGCGCAGCTCGCCCGCCACGATCCGGCAGGCGAAGCAGGGACGGTTGAGATCGGCCATGGCCCGCAGGATAGCAGTGGAGCCCCTGGAGGAGGGGCCCAACGAGTTGCCGAGCCATCGGATACGATGGTCGTACCGCGTCGGGCGCTGCGCCGTGGAGCACGAGACCGGCGGGCCGCTATCAGGCGGGCGACGCCGCTTCGGAGACGTCGGGCAGGGCGAGCGGGCCTCGGCTCGAGGCAGGCCGCTCGTCCCGGATGAGCGCCCGCGCAGCCTCGACCTGCCCCACACGTTCCACAGGAGCACGCCGCGGACCCGACCCCTCGCGAGGAGGAAGACGATGCCTTCGCGGAAGGGCTGCCTCCAGTCGCACGCCACCTCGTGACGCGCGTCCAGCTCGCCCACGGCCTCGTAGCCGAGGTCGAACAGGTCCGAGTAGAAGAAGGGCAGGTGGTGGTAGGTGGCGGCGTCGCCGGCCATGGCGCGGCCGGCGAGCCGGCCCATGGTGAGCGCGTCGTCCTCGTGCTCCACCCGGACGCGCTTCTCGAGCGCCGGGCTCACGAAGCTCGCCACGTCGCCGGCGGCCCAGATGGCAGGGTCGCTGGTGCGCAGGCCCGCGTCCACCTGGATGCCGTCGCCGACGTCCAGTCCCGCCATCTGCGCCAGCTCGGCGGAGGGTGCGATGCCGATGCCCGCCACCACCAGGTCGGCCACCGTCGCCTGCCCGCCGAGGGTACGGAGCGCGACGCCGTCGGCGCGGGGTGTGAGCTGGGCGAGCTTCTCACGCGACCAGATCGTCACCCCCTTGTCCCGGCAATACTCGGTGATGAGCCGGGCCAGGTCGGGCGGGAAGGCGCGCGCGCAGATCTCCTCCTCGGGAAAGAGCATGGTGACCGCCGCCCCATTCGCCGAGAGCGACGCCGCCATCTCCGAGCCGATGATGCCACCGCCCACCACCACCCTGCGCGCGGCGGCCGCCAGCGCAGCGCACGCGA
>Ga0154716_1014_pt9 | contig 20780 bp, 23 predicted proteins | sample Rifle2008BG16ft_FD_105724 | JGI IMG/M metagenome (GOLD analysis project Ga0154716, IMG submission 105724) | Anaeromyxobacter sp. RBG_16_69_14
CCTGGCGCAGCCGCTCGACCTCGGCGCGGCACTCCGCCAGCTCCTGGCGCGAGGCCGCGAGGTCGGCTCCCCGATGGCCGCCCGCGGAGCCGGGGCGGTGTGGTCGGACGTCGGTCATCGGCGTGGGCCCTCACTGACCGAGGTAGCCGCGCACCTTCGAAAGGAGTTCGTTTCCGTTGATGGGCTTCGTGATGTAGTCGTTCGCGCCCGCCTCGAAGCCGCTCTTGACGCTCTGCTCCTCTCCTCGAGTGGTGACCATGATGACCGGGATGGAGGCGGTGTTTCCTTGAGCGCGAAGCCGCTTGCAGGCCTCGAAGCCAGTCAAGCGCGGCATCATCACGTCCATGAGGATGAGGTCGGGCTTCTCGGTTGCGGCCTTCTCGACCCCCTCTTGACCGTCCTTCGCGAAGACGAGGTCGTAGGGACTCTTCGCGAGGATCATCTTCTCCATGAGGATGACCGTGCTCGAATCGTCGACGAGGAGGATCTTCTTCCGGCCCATTCGTGCGCTCCGTTCTCGTGAGAACCCATTTCCGAAAGACCCAGCCCGCTGGGCACACGATGACCGCCCACGGCGGCCATGTGCTCGCCGCTGCGCCTCGAGCTCGCTTGGAGCTGCCCGCCTCGGCTACCGTCGTCTCACCCGCTACGCCGGGAATTCCCGCGGGCTCCATGTCCTCGCCCGGCTTGTCGTCCGGAACATTGCAATCAGCGATCCGATCGGCCGACCAGAGCGGAGGGAGGCGGCCGGCGCTCACTGACTGTGCGAATGGGTGACCCGCCACCGGCGGGATTCACGGCCGGCGCCACCGAGCGCATGTGCGCGTACTCAGAGAAGGAAAGCGTCGCTGCCCCCACGACCACGTCGGCGCGACCCTCGCCTCGGCGCGTGGTGTCCCGCCGCCGGCCACGCTCCATCGGGGCTTGGGGTCCACGCTCCCGGAAGCCGAGAGTCTGCTCGGCCCCAGGGGTTCGCGCGGCGCGACGCTGCTACAGGGTGATCACCTGGTCTACCTTCACCGCCGAGAGCGCCTTGTACAGGTCGGGGAAGCAACCGATGGGCACGCCCTCGACGAGCTTGTCGGCGATGCTGCGCTGATAGCAGCACTGGTCGCAGCCCATGAGCAGCATGCCGCTCTTGCGAGCCAGCTGGGCAAGGCGCTCGCCGACGGGATTCCCGCGCATGAGCAGATAGGTGTTGTCCACGAAGAAGAACATCCCGACCACCGTCGCGCCGTGCCGGCCTTCCTCCAGCTGCGGGACGATCATCTTCTCCAGGATGAAGGAGGCGTTGGGGGTCGAAAACACGTACGCAACGTTCATGTCGAGGCTCCGGCTGCGTCATCCGGCGGGGACGGCAGGCGCCGCTCGAGCGCGCGAGAGAGCGCCAAGGCGACCAGGTCGGCGCGGTCGCGGTGAAGCCGATGGACGCCCGCGACGGCGGCGCGGACGCGCTCGGCTCCGATCGCCTGGGGAGGCCCGCCTGCCTCCGCCAGCCCGCAGGCCACCTCTGCGTAGCCGATGAGAGAAGCGCAGGTGGTGGCGCGGTAGCGGGCCCGCGAAACTCGGCCGCGCGCGTCGAGCCACAGCCCGACGCGGACGAGGAGCCTGTTCCCGCCCGCCGCCTCGCCCACCAGCGCGGCGCCGTCGACGGGCCCGGCGTATCTCGGGTCGGCCACGAGGTCGGCGATGGCGCGCGGCGGCATGGTGGAGATGTCTAGCGCGCCGCACCGCGCCGTCAAGCTTCCTGGTCAGGCTTTTCCGGAAGACCAGCCTCCGCCACGGTGGCCAGCCGGGAGCAGAGGCCTTCGAGCGCCCCCTGGTCTTCCGAGTAAACGAGCCCAAGCCTGACCTCGTCGCCTCCGGCAGAGCGATAACGGGCGGAGAGCCGGTACCGTCCGGTGTGGCAGACCTCCTCCACCACGAACCGCACCGCGCGACCGTCCCGCCGCAGCACCGCGAGCGCTGAAGCAGCCTTGTCGGGCAGTTCCATGGCCCGATGAAACCATGGACGCGCGCCGGGCGCGAGTGCGGCTATATTGCGCCGCCATGAGCGTCACCGTGGAGACCGGCACCACCATCGCCTTCGACCGCTTCTGGCTCTGGCTCAGGCACCATGCGAACTGCATCGTCCGCGCGGGCACGGTGGACACCTTCCTGCACGACCAGGAGGCGTTCCACTGGCACCTGGACGAGGACGCCGAGCGCAACCCGGTCGTGCAGATGATCTGGGGGAAGCTCCTCGTCGGCGAGATGGTCCTCGACGTGCGCGACGTCCTCTACGTCGAGGCGACGCCCGAGGAGGGTGGAGAGCCGGACCAGTTCCTGTTCGAGCTCGTCGGCGGCTCCAAGGAGGAGCCGTATGCCGTGTACCACTTCCTGGTGGCCCACGGCTTCGAGGAGGAAGGCGGGCATCCGGCGGGACTGAAGCACTGAGCACCGGCCTCCACCCGTCCCCGAAACAGCGGTGCCCGCAATGATCCTCAACCGACCTGACCGCCCCGCCCCCGCTCCTCCGGCGGTCGAAGCTTGCGGAAGGCCACGTAGACCGCCAGGTCGTAAGCGATCTTGATCCCGCCCGCGATGAAGAAGGGTAGGCTCGCCAGGGCGGGCACCGCGTAGAGCGGCCCCGCCGCGATGGGCGCGAGCGACGAGCCGATGGTGCGCGCGATCCCGGTCACGCCCGCCGCCGCAGAGCGCTCCTCCGGCTCCACCACCGCCATCGTATAGGACTGCCTCGTCGGCACGTCCATCTGCGAGATGGAGAAGCGCAAAAAAAGCGCCGCCATGGCCAGCTCTAGCGTCGGCATGACGGGCACGAGAAAGAGGAGCACGTTCGAAGGCAGGTGCGTGAAGACCATGGTGCGGACGAGGCCGATGCGGCGCGCCACCCACGCCGCGGAGAGCGCCGAGAGCCCGGCGAGCACGTTCGCGGTGAAGAAGATGCGGCCCAGGAGCGCCGGATCGGCGCCGAACCGGGTGTGGAACCAGTAGGCGACGAAGGACTGCACCACGAAGCCACCCGCGAAGGCGTCGAGCGAGAAGAGGGCGGACAGGCGCAGCACCACGCCGCGCGATCGGTGCAGCCCCAGGTGCGATCGCAGAAAATGTGGGCGATCCGACGCGACGCGCTTCGCGGGGGGCGCCTCGGCGGCCGGGGAGAGTCGCGTGAAGAGGACGACGAGGACGGCCCCGAGCGCGGCGTAGCCGGCGACGATGGCGCGGTAGCTCGGGAGCGGTGCCCAGCCGGCGCGCTGCAGCCCCGAGGCGAGCGCACCGCCCGCCAGCGAGCCGAACGCGGTCGCGAAGGCGCCCGCGAGCTGGTACCAGGCGAAAACCTGGGTGCGGCGCTCGGCTGGGAGAGCTTGCGAGAGCGTCGCCTGCTCGATGGCCAGGAACGGCCCCACTTCGTTGCCGGCAGGGCTGATGACGCCGACAGTCGCGGCGAGGACGAGGAGCGGGAAGCTCCTCGTCACTGCGAAGAGCGCTCCCGCGAAAATCATGAGCACGGCACCGAGCAGCAGCATGCTGCGGCGGCCCGTTCGGTCCGCACGCGTGGTGAGGACGAGCGAGATGGCCGTGTCGCCGAGGAGCGTGAGGGTGAGCAGGAGCCCGATGCGCGCCTCGGAGAGGCCGGCCGCGCTGAGGTGGAGGACGAGGACGACGGAGAGGAATCCGTAGGCGAAGAGACGCACCGCGCGCGTGCAGAAGAGGAGGCGGACGTCGCGCGCGGAGCTCTGGGCGAGGCCGCTCATCGGGCCGTGAGCCTACACCTGCCAGGCACTCGCGGACTCCGCAGTCCGCCCCACCGAGGTCCCGGGGCCGCGGCACACGCTTGCGGTCGGTCACGAACGCGCCCGTCGCCGTGTCATCTCACCGACGGCCGCGCGAGGGAGGCCGCCGGAGGGCTCCACGATGGAAGGCTGCATCACCGGTCGCGACGTGCTGCGTCATCCCTACATGATCTGCCGCCTCTGGGGGCCCAGCTGCTACCTGCGCTGCCTGCGCGCCGTCCTGACGCGCCGGCACTGCACGTTCCTCGCGGTGCTGACGCACTCCCGATGAGCACCTGGCGCGTCCCTTTTCGGGCCCGGACAGCCCCCGAGGTCGCCCTCGAGGAGTCTCTTCATGGAGCCACATATGAAACCATCGCCATCTCGCGGCGAGAGGGGGCGTCGGACACGGGCAAGAGGGAAGTGAAGCGATTGGCTGAAGGCGGGCTCGGCGAACGGAGGATCCCATGACTGGATGGAGGAGGATCTGCTGCGCTGTCGATTTCTCCGATCCGTCTCGATCTGCCCTGAACGAGGCCGCCGACCTTGCGCGGCGGTTTCGGGCCGAGCTGACGGTGATTCACGTTCGCGAAGACCCCGGGCTGGTATCGGCCGCGCGCGACGCTCCGCCCGAGCCGCTCCGGCGCGCAGCAGCCGAGCTGGAGCCCAAGCTGGCTGCCTGGAGGGCAGGGGCCCAGCTCGCGGCGACCCACCCGGTCCATTCGGCGGTGCTCGTGGGCGCCCCGGCTGCCGAGATCCTGCGCTTCGTGGCACGGGAGTCGTTCGATCTCCTGGTGGTGGCGACGCACGGGCGCACGGGGATCAAGCACCCCGTACTCGGCTCCGTCGCCGAGCGGGTGGTGCGCGACGCAACCTGCCCGGTGCTGGTCGTGCGCTGGCCGGGAGCGTGGGCGGGGAAGGATCGCGTCCGGGAGGGCGGGGCCCGATGCTCCGCTCTCCCGGTCTAGACTCGGGTTTCGCCCTTTTCGAGTGCCGCGGTGGGGGGTCTGGGGGGAGCGCGAAAAACGGCGAAAGGCGAGTTAGAGTCCCTGCACGGGTCCCTACCTCATGGTAGGGGACCCCACTCGTGTGGAGATGTACGATGCCGGTCCGGAGAGTGGGATATGCACTCCATCGTACTACTCGCAGCAGCGCTGGCGGCCGGCTCGGAACCCGCGGTCGAGCGGATGACGTCGGAGGAGCTTCAGCGATGGCTCCAGACCTATGAGGTCGAGCACGAACGCAGCCCCAGTGCCGAGATCCACGGCAGGATCGTACACGATCGCCGCGAGCCAGGGGCGCACTCGGACCTCGACGCACGCGACAGGGCGGGCGCTCGGACCGCGGATCCCGGCCCAGAACAGGACCAGCTCCTCGCATCTGCGCTCGCGTGCTACGCGGACGACACCGTCAGCGCAGCCAGAGCCGCCATCCGAGCCGAAAGAGCCGCCGCGAAGTCCTCGGGCGTGGCGAACCTGACGAACCTGTTCGAACAGAAGACGAGGACCGAGCGTGCCGAGCGTACGAAGCTCGCGCAGTTCACCGAGCTTCGCGAGAAGGGCTTGCGGCCCCTGCCCTGCAGCCGCCCCGACGTGGCGCACTTCGTCGCGTGCATGCGCGGCATGGACTCGGTATCGGCAACCGACTGGTGCGACGACAGCGCGTGGCAGGAATTTCACGAGCGGCAGGACCTGTACGCTCAAATTGACTTACAGTGATCGTGCACACATGAGCCTCGCCCAGGAACTCGTCGTCCTCGCCGGCCGCATCGCGGACGCCCTGAGACCGCCGCCCGTGGCCCGGGTCATCGTCCCGCCAGGGGATCTCGGCCCCGACCAGCACGGCTCGTTCTGCGCGGTGCAGCTCGAGGATGGCAGCACCGGTCTCGCCTACATCATGCTCGGGGACACCCGGAGCCGACTGCGATCCGCCGACACGGCGGCCCTGGCTGGTCGCTCCGCCTCGAGCCTGGCCGAGGCTCTCACGCGAGACGAGCCGGCGGCCCGCTCGGTAGGGCTCGCGGCCATCAACGCGCTGTCGCGGCACCTCTTCGATCGAGCCGGGTTTGCGCCGGACTTTGCGACCAACTCCCTCGGATCGCTGGCGCTCGGCCCGGACGACAGGCTGGGCATGGTCGGCTTCTTCCCTCCGCTCGTGCGCCTCGCACGCGACGAGGGCATCCCGCTCACGGTGCTGGAGCTGAAGTCGGAGCTGGTACAGCAGGCGCCGGGCCTGACGGTGACCCTCGACCCCTCCCACCTCGCCCAGTGCAACAAGATCGTGTCCACGAGCACCGCGCTGCTCAACGACTCGCTCGACGGCTTGCTGGCCCACGCGCGCGGGTGCCGCGAGTTCGTGATCATCGGCCCGGGCGCTGGCTTCGTGCCCGACCCCCTGTTCGCGCGCGGCATCACCGGAATCGGGGGCGCCTGGGTGACGGACCCGGAGCTCCTCGCCCTGCGGATGGAGCGGGGAGAGCGCTGGGGAGACGCCTCACGCAAGTTCTCCCTGCGCAACGACGTCGCCTGGCCGGGGCTCGACGAGCTGCTGCGGCGTGGGCAGCGCTCGCGTTGACACCTTCGCCGTCGTCGTGCGAGGTCCACGTCGTCGACGCCGAGGACGGTGAGTGAACCCTAGCGACCTGCGAACAGGTCATCCACGTACAGTAGAAGCGTCCAGAAGGATCCGGTCCGGTAGCCCGGCAACGCCGTCGGCGTGAAGACGCTCGTGCTCGTCGCGGAGCCGTTCAGGATCCCGGCCGAAGGGTCCTTGTCCACCGCGAGCGTGCAGCCCAGGAGGAGGAGCGGGTCGGGCAGATCGGGTACGGGGAAGCTGACGCTGGTGACGGTACAGTCCCCTCGGGCGGTGATGATCCCGCTCTCGAGCTCGAGCTTCAGCGCGAATGGGTTACGGACCTGAGTGTCGAACGGCGTTTGGGTGAGGAGCCTGCCGCAGCCGACCGCGGTTCCGATGGGCGGGGCAACGTCCTCCTCCATCGCGAGCCCGTCGCGGGAGCGGGTGCGGGGCGCGAAGACCAGCGCCCCCAGCTTCACGGTGTCGTCGGCCGGACAGTCGGGCACGACCGAGCCGTCTTCCTGCGTGCGGAGGACGTAGACGCGCTCCTCGGCGGCTGCCGCCAGCGCGAGCCCTACCGCGAACGCTCCCGCGAGCGCTCTGACTCGCCTTTCGCGCTTCGGTGCCAACGAAAGACGTCGAAAGGCGAGTCTGACAACGAGCGACAGGGCTCGTGGCATGAAGTGCATACCCTCCTCCTTGAGCGTACTGCGGTGAGCTACACGCGGACGATCTGCCCGCCGAAGTGGACGCCGGCGCCGGCGGCTGCGAAGAGGACCGCATCGCCCGAGCCGAACTTGACGCGCCCCGACTCGAGGTCCTCGCTGAAGAGGAGGATGGTGGAGGCCGCAGAGGTGTTCCCGTAGCGGTCCACGTTCACGGGGACGCGGTCCAGCGGGATGTGCTGCGACTCGGCGAAGTCGAGCAGGACGTGCTTGTTGGCCTGGTGGAGGTAGTAGCGCTGGATCCGCGGCACCATCTCCGGCGCCTTCGTGCGCAGCTCGTCCAGCGCGCGGCCCATGTACTCGGGGTAGGCCTCGGCGACGCGCGGGCCGTGCACGAAGAACGCGTGGTCCGCGGCCGCCGCCCGGGACGGCTGGAGCAGCGCGCCGCCAGCCCGGTGGGTGACGAGCTCGCGGTGGTCCATCCTGGCCGCCGAGGCGACCACGCCGAGCGTCGTCCCCTCGTCGCCCCTGAGGACGAGCGCAGCCGCTGCGTCTCCGAAGATGTACATGGTGAGAAATGCATTGAGGCGCGGGTTCTCCGGCAAGGGGGAGGTGAACACTTCCCGGTTCACGTACGCGGATGGGAAGCTGGCGGCCACCACCGCGATGGTCCGGTCGAGACCGGAGAGGATGAGCTTGCACGCGAGGTCGGCGACGTAGACGGCCCCACCGCACCCCGAGTCGATGACGACCGCGCTGGCGTCGCTGCGGCATCCGAGCCGGTGGTGCAGCTCGACAGCGTCGCGGCAGAAGTTGAGCTCGTCGGGGGTGGTCGTGACGAGGTAGATGCCGTCGAGCTCGCGCGGCCGCACACCCGCTCGTTCCAGCGCCTGGCGCACGGCGACCTCGGCCATGTCGGTGCTGGAGCGGGGCCCTGCCTGCCCGGGCGGTGGGGAGATCGCCCGCCCCATCTCTTCGTCGAAGTCCCACAGGAAGCGGCGTTCGACGATCCCGGTCCGCCCCTCGATTCGTTCCGGCTCCCAGCCCGGGATGGCTCGGCTGATCCGATCGTTCTTCACGACGCGTGGCGGAAGGTACTTGCCCGCGCCGACGTAGCGCACCGCTCTCACATGACCTCCAACAGGGCGTAGATACCCACGATGAGTGACACTTCACGCTCTTCACCGTCGGGAGAGGCGAATTGACCGCTTCGACGATCGCTTCAGGCTGGAGCGCCGGTTTTCCCAGGCGAGCGGGCAAGCGCAAATCGCCCTGCACTACTGCACGATAGAGCGTACTTCGAACGGGGCGCACGTTGAGTCGAACATTGAACAACTGGTATGTATATTCACTTGATGCGCAGAGTCAATCGGCCTTCACGCACGGGTACCAGCGAGAGCCCTATGCGAGCTCCCGTGCAGGCGCCCATCCCCCGAGCCCTCCCGCCGCCGGCAACTGCACCGGCGCCGTCACTCTGGGTCGTGGGGCGAGCGGGGCGAGGGGCCACGCTGGCGGCGCCGGCGAGGCGGTCACCGCGTCACGGCGACCGGAGCGGGGCGTCCACTGACCGTGGCCTCAGCTCCGCGAGCAGCTGGTACAGGAGGTGGTGGTCAAACGGTTTGGTGAGGTGGTGCTCGAAGCCGCTGCGCAGCGCCTTCTCCCGATCCTCGACCTGGCCGTAGCCCGTGATGGCCACGAGGTGGGCCCCTACCACCGGATCGGCGCGGAGGGCGCGCGCCAGGGCGTAGCCGCTGATGCCCGGCAGCCCGACGTCGGACAGGACGACGTCGGGCTGCATGGTGCGGGCGCGCGTCAAACCCTCTTCCCCGCTCGACACCACCTCCACCTGATGGCCGTCGAGCTCGAGCATCAGCTGAAGGCTCCTGGCCGCATCCGCGTTGTCCTCCACCACCAGGATCCTTCGACTCTCGCGAAGCTCGGGACTCTCGGCTGTGGGGTCGAAGGTCGGCTGCGGGCTGGGCCCGGCTGCCGCCGGGCTGGCAGTGAGCGGCATGCGGAACGCGAACACGGATCCTCGCCCCACCCCTTCGCTGTGGGCTTGCACGGACCCGCCGTGCAGCTCGGCGAGGCTCTTGACGAGGGAGAGCCCCAGGCCGAGCCCTCCCCTCCGGCCGGCGGCCGGGACCCCCACCTGGACGAAGGGAGCGAAGATGCGCTCCAGCGCCGCAGGGCTCAGCCCGGCGCCGGAGTCCTTCACGATCACCACGGCCTCCCCACCTTCGGCGCGCACCTCGACGCGCACCACCCCGCCGCCGCTGGTGTACTTCTGGGCGTTGTCGAGCAGGTTGCCCACGGCCTGAGTGGCACGCGAGAAATCCGCCTTCACCCACAGAGGCTCCTGCGGGAGCGCCACCTCGAGCACCAGCTTGTCCGCCTCCAGGCTCTCGCGTCGGTCGTCGAGCAAGCTCCGCACCACCGCGACCAGATCGATCCGCTCCTTCTTGAGGATGACCTTGCCATGCGTGATGCGCGAGACGTCGAGCAGGTCGTCGATGAGCCTCACCATCAGGCGCAGCTGCCGCTCGAGGATCGTCAAGGCGCGGTCGAAATCCGGGCTCCCGGCCTCCACGCGGCGCAGCAGGCTGGCGGCGTTCTGGATGGGGGTGAGGGGGTTGCGCAGCTCGTGCGAGAGCACCGCGAGGAAGTCGTTCTTGCGACGGTCCTCCTCCTGCATGACCTTCTGGGCCAGCCTCTGGTCCTCGACGTCGGTCGAGGTACCGAACCACCGGACCACGACGCCTTGCGCGTTCCGCAAGGGGAGGGCCCGCACGAGCTGCCAGCGGTAGACCCCGTCGAACCGGCGCAGCCGGTACTCGGAGTCGAGGGTCTCGCCCGAGATCGTGGCGACGTTCCAGTCGGACCAGATCCGCGAACGGTCCTCGGGGTGGACGAACTCCAGCCAGCCGTTCTCGAGCCCCTGCTCGGCCGGGACCCCCGCGTACTCGGCACCGCGCGAGTTGACGTAGTCGACCTCGCCGCCGGGTAGGGCGGTCCAGATGATCTGCGGCAGCGCGTCGGCCATGTGGCGGAACCGCGCCTCGCTCTCCTGCAGCCGCGCCTCGCTCCGTCGCAGCGCGGCGTCGTCCAGGGCGAGGCGATCGGCCGCGTGCCGCAGCTCGGCCTCACGCGCGGCGAGGCGTGCGGCGAGGCGCTCGTCGGCCAGCGAGGGCGCTCGCGGAGGCTCCTCCTCGTCCATGGGTAGGGGTAGGGGTGCGAAGAGAGCCGCGACCTCCGGGTCACCACCCCGAGCATAGAGCTGGCATCGCCGCCAGCCGGATGCGCCTCGGCAGTCGGCGACGAGGCGGGTGGGGCCGTCGAGGCTCGCCACGGCCGCGCCCAGCGCCGGATCGGTCGCGAAGACCTCGCCCCGGGATGCAGCGAGGCACGCGGCCGCCGAGGCGAACCCCAGCATCCGGGCGCCCGTCTCGTCGATGGCGAGGAGGAACCCGGATCTGTCCAGCCGGAACTCCCCCAGCTTCGAGGAAGATTGGTGGGAAGGGCTCCCGCCGCCTGCGCCGGCCAGACCAAGCATGATTGGGCTCGTGCGAGCTGCGCTCGCTGTCACGTCATGTGAACCAGCGTAGATAAGCCTCGAGGGCCACCAGCCACAAGCGGCCGGCGAGCGAGCGCACCACCCACTGTCGTCCTTGCGATCGCCTGGAGCATTGTCACCCCCACCTGCTATGAAGAAGCCTCCTCGAAGGAGTCTCGCGCCTTGGCCGATTTCGTACACCTGCACCTGCACACGCTCTACAGCCTGCTCGACGGAGCGATCCGCATCAAGGACCTCCTCGCCACCGTCAAGGCGAAGGGCATGACCTCCGTGGCGGTCACCGACCACGGCAACCTCTACGGCGCCATCGACTTCTACAAGCAAGCCAGGGCCGCCGGGGTGAAGCCGATCCTGGGCTTCGAGGCCTACGTCGCGGGCGAAAAGGGTCGCCTGGATCGGTCCGAGCGCATCGGCCGCCACCTGATCCTCCTCGCCAGGGACGCCGAGGGCTGGGCCAACCTACGCTACCTCAGCTCGATGGCCTTCACGGAGGGGTTCTACTACGACCCGCGCATCGACAAGAGGCTCCTCAGGGATCACTCGAAGGGCCTGGTGGGCCTCACCGCCTGCCTGGCGGGCGAGGTCCCGCGCCTGTGCCGGCAGGGCGACATGGACGGCGCCCGTCTCGCCGCGCGCGAGTACAAGGAGATCTTCGAGCCGGGCTGCTTCTTCCTCGAGGTCCAGTCGAACGGGATGCGCGAGCAGCTCGAGGTGAACGCCCGCCTGGCCGAGCTCTCCGAGTCGGAGGACATCCCGCTCGCCGCCACGGCCGACGCGCACTACGTGAAGCGCGAGGACGCCAAGGCGCACGAGGTGCTCATGTGCATCGCGTCGGGGAAGACCTTCTCCGACCCGAAGCGCCTGCGCCACGAGACGGACGGCCTCTTCATCACCTCGCCCGACGACATGGTGGAGGCGCTGCCCGGCCTGAGGGAGGCGATCGACAACACCCTCCGTATCGCGGAGATGTGCAACGTCGAGCTCGAGCTGGGGCAGAACTACCTGCCCAAGTTCCACCTGCCCGACGGCCTCAGCAGCGAGGAAGACTACCTGACGAAGCTCGCGCGCGACGGGCTCGACAGGCGCTTTCGCGAGATCAACGGAAAGTACGCCTTCGACGCCGACACCTACCGCGCGCGCCTGGAGATGGAGCTCTCCGTCATCCGGAAGATGGGCTTCAGCGGCTACTTCCTCATCGTGCAGGACTTCATCAACTGGGCGAAGCGGCACGACGTCCCGGTGGGCCCCGGCCGCGGCTCGGGGGCGGGCTCCATCGTCGCCTGGTCCTTGCGCATCACCGATCTCGACCCGCTGCGCTGGAACCTGCTCTTCGAGCGGTTCCTCAACCCCGAGCGCGTCTCGATGCCCGACTTCGACGTCGACTTCTGCCAGAACCGCCGGGACGAGGTGATCCGCTACGTCACCGACAAGTACGGCAAGGACAACGTCGGCCAGATCATCACCTTCGGCTCGCTCAAGGCGCGCTCCGCCATCCGCGACGTGGTGCGCGTGATGGGCCTGCCCTTCGCCGAGGGCGACCGGATCGCCAAGCTCGTCCCGGAGCCCGTACAGGGCAAGACGCCGCCGCTCAAGGACCTCGTGTTCGGATCGGAGAAGGGATCTCAGAAGGGATCCGCGGCCGAGCCGCGCCTCAAGGAGATGTACCAGAAGCCGAAGGTCGTGCACTCCTTCGTCGACGGCCAGGGTCGCCAGCAGCAGGTCACCGAGAAGGACATCCTCGACATCGGGATGGCGCTCGAGGGGCTGAACCGCCAGGCGGGCCTGCACGCCGCCGGAGTCGTCATCGCCGGAAGACCACTCTGGGAGTACGTTCCGGTCACGAAGGATCCCGACTCGGGGCAGCTCGTCAGCCAGTTCGCCAAGGACGAGGCGGAGGCGGCGGGTCTGGTGAAGTTCGACTTCCTCGGCCTCAAGACGCTCACCGTCATCGACGACGCGACAAGGCACATCCGCCGGAACCACCCGGACCAGGCCAGCCTCACCGCGGAAGAGATCCCCATTGACGACCCGGCCGTCTACGAGCTCATCGGCCGCGGCGACACGGCGGGCGTCTTCCAGATGGAGTCGTCGGGCTTCACCGAGATGGTGATGAAGATGAAGCCCTCGCGGTTCGAGGACGTCATCGCCGCAGGCGCGCTCTACCGGCCCGGCCCCCTCGACCAGAAGCTCGACGACGGCCGCACCATGGTCGACGTCTACATCGACCGCAAGCACGGTCGCGAGAAGGTCGCCTACCCGCACCCGAAGCTCGGGCCCATCCTGGAAGACACCTACGGAGTCATCGTCTACCAGGAGCAGGTGATGCAGATCTCGCAGGTCCTGGCGGGCTACAGCTTGGGCCGCGCCGACCTGCTCCGGCGCGCCATGGGGAAGAAGAAGGCCGAGGTCATGGCCAAGGAGCGGTCGGGGTTCATGGAGGGATGCCGACAGGGCGGCATCGACCCCCAGGTGGCCGGCGGCATCTTCGACCTCATGGAGAAGTTCGCCGCCTACGGATTCAACAAGTCCCACTCGGCAGCGTACGGGCTCCTCACCGTTCAGACCGCCTGGCTCAAGGCGCACTACCCGGTCGAATTCACGGCGGCGCTCATCTCGAGCGAGGCCTCCGACACGGACAAGGTGGTGCTGCACGTCTCGCAGGCGCGCCAGAGCGGGATCGAAGTGCTGCAACCGGACGTGAACGCGTCGCTGGCCGCCTTCAGCGCGATCCCCGCCGCCAGAGGGCAGATCCGCTTTGGTCTGGGCGCGGTGAGGGGGGTCGGCGAGTCCGCGGTACAGGCCGTCCTCGCCGCGCGCGAGGAGGGCGGCCCGTTCAAGGGGCTCTTCGACTTCACCACGCGCGTCGATTCGCGCAGGATCAACAAGAAGGTGGTCGAGGCCCTGGTGAAGTGCGGCGCCTTCGACTTCGAGGGCGTGCCGCGCTGGCTCCTCTTCCACGGCATCGAGGCCGCCTTCGCGGCCGGCTCGTCGGCCCAGGCTGACCGCCTCTCCGGTCAGAAGAGTCTCTTCGGCGCGCTGTCCACGGCATCGGATGTGAAGCCGCGCTACCCCGCCGTGGGCGACATGGTCGGCGAGCTGCGCGTCGAGGAATGGTCGGAGAGGGTGCGGCTCTCGTTCGAGAAGGAGGCGCTCGGCTTCTACCTCACGGGTCACCCGCTGCAGGGCTCCGAGCGCGAGGCGAGGCGCTACGCGTCTTGCGCTTGCGCGCAGGTGGCGACCAAGCGCCAGGATGACAAGGTGACCCTGGCCGGCGTGGTCGCGTCGCTGCGCGAGAAGACCAACAAGGAAAAGGGAACGCGCTTCGGCTTCTTCACGCTCGAGGACCTCACCGGTACGGCAGAGGTCATCTGCTGGGGCAGCCGCCCTGCGCAGGGCAACCGCCCCGCTCAGAAGGGCTGGGCAGACTGGGAGGCCATCGTCAAGCGCGATGAGCCGCTCATCGTCCAGGGGCAGGTCCGGGTGAACACGCGGGACGAGGAGAACCCGCGGGCCGAGATCACCGCCATCGACGTCCAGCTCCTCTCCGACGTGCGCAGGCAGAAGACCTCGGAGGTCACGCTGCGCGTCGACTCCGACGCGCTCACGAGCGACAAGGCGACGGAGCTCAAGGCGCTGCTCGGGCGGCACCCCGGCAGCTGCAGCGTGACCTTGCGCGCCGTCATCCCGACCGAAACCGAGACGTTCGTCCGCCTTCCACTCAAAGTTGTACCCGCGGACGAGTTCCTGGACGCGGCTCGCCGGCTCGGCTTCGAGGTCGAGCTGCGTTAGCCCCGATGCCTGGTCCTTACCAGGATCTCCGCAACACCAGGGATACCAGGGTCGGGGAGCGCCTCTGCGACCAGGCAAGCTGGCGCTTCTCGCGAGCCGCTGCGCGGTGCTTACCTTTTCTTGCCGAGCTTCTCTCGAGGTCGCGTGCGCATGTCCTGTCCCTTCCTCCTCAAGACCCACCCCTGCCGGTGCACCGCTGTCAAGGGGGACCCAGGCGCGCCGCCACGGATCGTCGTCGCGACGCTGTGCCGGGCCGGATACAAGGCCTGTCCGGCCTACCGGTTCACGCGTGCGGCTGGGAAGCTGTTACACCCGGCCGATTTTTCAGCCTGGGTGGTGCTAGGAATTCCAGCAGGTTGCGAAAATTCGCTGCCCCAGCCAGGTTAGCCCCAAATTTCAGGTTTCTAACCGTCCGTCCGTTTCCGTACCGTGGAGGGTGTCCGGGGAGCGCGAGACCACTACTGGTACCGTCGCCCAGACGGGGGGCTAGCCATGCTGAGAGCTACATCCCGAGCTTCGACGCCGAAGGGCGCGTCGGCTTATTCTGACCCGGCTCTTCACTTGAAGTGCGACAGGCAAGCCGAGGAGATCCTCCGGTCGTTCTGGAACGACGTCGCGGATGGCATAGAGCTGCCGTCCGAGCTCAAGGGTCTCGCCGAAGGCGCGCAGAACGGAGCGCCCGGAATCCGCCGCTGCCTGACCATGGAGAGGATCGGAGAGCGGTTGCGCATCGAGGTCACCGCCATCGGAAAGGGGCGCACTCAGCTCCATCTGTGGCGTGAAGGCGTGCCCACCGTGGTGCCGTCGCCCGGTGATGTCGTCCGGTCGCCCGCCGCGGCGGACGGGCTGACGCAGCGCGAGCGCGAGGTCGCCCTGCTCGTCGCCGACGGACTCCGCTCCCGCGAGGTCGCGGAGCGCCTGGGCATCGCCTCCCAGACCGTGAAGAGCCACCTCAAGACCATCTTCGACAAGCTCGGAGTTCGCAACCGAGTGGAGCTGGCCCGGCGGCTCGAGCAGCGCTAGTCCAGGCGTTTGAGAGAAGAGCGGCACGCGTACCCGGCCTTGCCCCGACCATCGGTTCGCAGGTAGCTTCGCGTTCCGATGATGGTCACCCTCGAAGACGTCCAGGCAGCGCGTCAGCGCATCTTCGACAGGATCTACCTGTCGCCCTGCGCCCGGAGCGAGACGCTGTCGCGCTTGGCCGGTTGCCAGGCCTTTCTCAAGCTGGAGAACCTCCAGATGACGGGCGCTTACAAAGAGCGCGGCGCCCTCAACAAACTGCTGACCCTGGCGCCCGGCGACCGCCCGAAGGGGCTCGTCGCGGCGAGCGCCGGCAATCACGCGCAGGCGGTTGCGTTCCATGCCGGCCGCCTTGGCATCTCGGCGACGATCGTGATGCCGGAGGGTACGCCCCTCATCAAGGTCGTGAACACCCGCAACCACGGTGCCCGAGTCATTCTGAACGGCTCGAGCTACGACGAAGCGTACGCCGAGGCGCGCCGGATGGAGCAAGCCGAAGGGCTGACCTTCGTCCACCCGTTCGACGATCTGGTCGTCATCGCCGGTCAGGGCACGATCGCGCTCGAGCTGCTCGAGCAGGTCCCGGACATGGAAGCCGTGCTGGTCCCGGTGGGGGGCGGCGGCCTCCTCTCCGGGATGGCGGTTGCCCTCAAGGCCTTGGCGCCCGCAGTGAAGGTCCTCGGCGTCGAGACCGAGCTCCTCCCCTCCATGCTCGCGTCGATCGAGGAGGGGCGCCTGGTGACGGTCGACGCCGCGACCTCCCTCGCCGACGGCATCGCCGTGAAGCGCCCCGGCGAGATCACCTTCCGGCACGTCCAGAAGTACGTCGACGAGATCGTCACCGTCTCGGAGGAGGAGATCGCGAGCGCGATCCTCTACCTGCTCGAGAAGGAGAAGACCGTGTCCGAGGGAGCAGGCGCGGTGACGGTGGCCGCCCTCCTCAACCACAAGGTCCGTGGGCTCGAAGGCCGGCGCGTGGTAGCGGTCGTCTCGGGCGGCAACATCGACGTGAACGTGGTTGCGCGCGTGATCGAGCGCGGACTCGTCCGCGACGGGCGTCTCGTCCGCATCAACGTGGCGCTGCAGGACAAGCCCGGCCAGCTCGCCAAGGTGTCAGCGGTGGTGGCGACGCACCGCGCCAACGTCATCGAGGTGCACCACGGCCGCGCCTTCTCTCACCGCTTCGGCGACACGACGCTGCAGCTCACGCTGGAGACGCGCGGCCCGGACCACATCGAGGACATCCTTCGCGCTCTCCGCGAGCGCGGGTATCAGGTCGAGCGCATCTGACTCGCCTTGCACCGTCTTTCGTGCTCATCGAGGGCACCAACCCCCACCGAAAGCTGGGCCCTCCTCGATCGCCATCACCGCGACCACGACGGGACAGGCTACAGATACGGCATGCGCAACGCCCGGCTCATCGTCGCCCTCGCGGTCGTCCTCCTCCTCGGCATCGCTGCCGGCTATCTCTACCGCCGCTGGAAGCACCCTACCCTCGAGGAGCGCGCGCAGGACGCCACCGAAGATCTGAGGAGGGGCATGGAGAAGATGCTGAAGCGATAGCGCTGCCGGTTGACCAGGCGACGTCGTAGATCAGCGCCGCCGGGCGAGCCAGAAGGCGAGTGTCAACAGGATGCTCACCAGGATCGACGTCGCGAGCGGGAAGTAGAACGTGAAGTTGCCGCGCTGGACTTTGATGTCGCCCGGCAACCGGCCGATGCGCAATCCGGGGAAGCGCTCTGCGACGACGAGCGCGACGCCCACGAGCGCGAGGATCGCCGCGGCGACGAGGATCATGCGACCGAGCGAACCCGGGGTCATCGCCTCGATTCTAGCGGCGCACCTCGGCGGGCACCTCGCGAAGCGCGGCATGGGGTCGTGGTTCTCGGTTCCCGCTCCCGTCATGTCTCTTGTGGGCCTACCGGCCACCGCCCGCGGCTGTCTTCAGGCACTCCGTGAGTGCGTCCGTCTCGGTCCATCCGCAACGTCCGTCGTCCTGCGGCTCGCAGATGGCGCCAGCGAGGCAAGCGTACTCTGTCCGCCACTCGCAGGAGCTGAAGAGCGGCTGGGACGCGCAGAGCTGGCCGGAGCAGCCGCTGATGACGCAGGGCGCGACCGCCCGGGCGGAGCTCGCCCCGACGGATGCCGACGGTCGCTCCTGTCCGGCCCCGGGCCCGCCCCTGGAGCCCTCGGCCGGGACGGTGACGCAGGCACAGGCACTCGTGAGGGTGAGCACGATCAGCAGGCGCATGTCGTTCCTTATACCGGAACTCACACGGCCGGTCTCATCGGATGCGACGCTCGGGGCGGCACTTCACGCCGCCCTCCCCCGACGCCGGTTCACGTGTCGCGGCAAGAGGACCGCTGCCCTGAATTTCCGTTCGGCGCCGGGCGCATCACCACGTTGTCAGGGCTAGCGTGAGCGGACGCGCAGCTCCGCGAGGACCTCGGACAGCGCCCCCAGGAAGCCGTCCACCTGCTCCTCCGTGTGGCCAGCCGTCAGCGTCACGCGCACCCGACTCGTGCCGGGCGGCACGGTCGGGGGGCGGATGGCGCGTGCGAAGTAGCCGCGCTCCCGGAGCCGACGCGACGCCTCCAGCGCCGTAGCCTCGTCGCCGAGCACGACGGGGAAGATGGGCGCGACCACGCGCGCCATGTCGAAGCCGAGCTCCGCCAGGCCCGCTTTCATGCGGCGCGCCAGCGCGTCGAGGTGGATACGCCGCTCCGGCTCCGCCGCCACGATGTCGAGCGCCGCCAGCGCCGCGCCGCAGGCGGCGGGAGGGAGGGCGGTCGTGAAGATGAAGGTGCGGGCGCGGGAGGTGAGCCAGTCCGTGAGGCGCGCGGAACCGGCCACGAAGGCACCGAAGCTCCCGAGCGCCTTCCCGAGCGTGCCCATGAGCGCGTCTACGCGCCCGGTAACGCCCTCCGCCTCCGCCCAGCCCGCGCCGGTCGGACCGAGGATGCCCGTCGCGTGCGCCTCGTCCACGTAGAGCATCGCGCCGTGGCGCTCGCACAGTTCCGCGATAGCGGCCAGCGGCGCCGCGTCCCCGTCCATGCCGAACACGGCGTCGGTGATGACGAGCCTCCGCCGCGCCTTCGTCTCCGCCAGGAGCCGCGCCAGCGCGCCGACGTCGCAATGCGGGTAGCGAATCGTCCTCGCGAACGAGAGCCGGCAGCCGTCGACGATGGACGCGTGGTTGAGCCGGTCGGAGAAGATGGCGTCCTCGCGGTCGGCGAGGACCGCCGGCACGCCCGCGTTGGCGTGGTAGCCCGAGGAGAAGAGGAGCGCGGCCTCGGTCTTCTTGAAGGCCGCGAGGCGCCGCTCGAGCGCGCCGTGCACCGGGAGATCGCCGGCCACCAGCCGGGCCGCGCCCGCGCCGGCACCCTCCCCCCGCGCCGCCGCCGCGGCGGCCTCCACCAGGCGCGCATCCGCGGCCAGCCCGAGGTAATCGTTGGAGCAAAGGTTCACCAGCCGCCGGCCGCCCAGCTCGACGACGGGCCCCTGCGCGCCGGCGAGCGGCTCCAGCGCGCGGCGCAGCCCCTTCACCTCCAGCGCGGCGAGCTCGCGGTCGATCCAGGAGAGCGCGACCGGCATCGCGCTCTATCGCATTACCGGCAGGGGCTTCTTCGGCTGGCGGGGTGCCTCGCCCTCGAGCGCGCGCCGGTTCCATCCCGCCTCGCCTCGCGGCGCCTCCCCGTGGAAGGCCCAGCGCGCTGCGTCCCGCGTCGGCTTCACGACGAGCCCGTGGCGGTGGATCATGTCCACCACCTCCGCCGGCTGCGTCCCGGCACTGGTGAGGTAGTTTCCGACCATCGTCCCGTTCGCGCCAGCGTCGAAGATGCGATCCTGGCAGCCGCCCAGGTTCACCTCGCGCCCGCCCATGACGAAGATGTGCGCCGCCGGCATCATGAGCCGGAACACCGCCACGGCCGCCAGGCACTCCCCGGGCGTGATGGCCTTTGCGCTCGCCATCGGCGTCCCGGGGCGCGGGTTGAGGAAGTTCAAGGGCACGCAGTCCACGTCGAGGTCGCGGATCGTCTCCGCCAGCTCGACCCGCTGCTCCGGCGTCTCGCCCATCCCCAGGATACCGCCCGTGCAGAGCTTGTAGCCGAGGTCCTTGGCGGCGCGGATGGTCTCGAGCTGCTCCTCGTACGTGTGCGTGGTGCAGACGTTCGCGAAGTGACTCTTCGCGGTCTCGAGGTTGTGGTGGAAGTGCTCGAGGCCTGCCTCCTTGAGCCGCTCCAGCTCGGGCCTCCGCATGAGGCCGAGCGAGGCACAAGGCTCCACGGTCGTCTCTTCCCGGATGATGCGGACGGCCTTCTCCAGCTCGGTGAGCTCGCCCTCGCGGGCGAGGCGCGTGCCGCTCGTCACGATGGAGAACTCGCGCGCGCCGGCGGCCTCGGCGATCCGGGCGTGGTCGGCGATCTCGCGCGCGCTCATCATGGCGTACTCGGGCGCACCGGTGTCCTCGAAGTGCGCCGACTGCGCGCAGAAGCCGCAGTCCTCGGAGCAGCGGCCGCTCTTCGCGTTGGTGATGCCGCACAGGGAGACCTCGGTGCCGTGCACCTCCTCGCGAACCGCCCTGGCGCGCGCGAGGAGCGCCTCCAGCTCGGGGCCGGAGCCGCACCGGATGAGGCGCCGCGCCTCCTCGGCGCTGATGGGCTCGATGCCGGGCGACAGCGCTCTGCGTTCGACGCTCATGGGGCGCCCACCCTACCAGCCCGGGCGGACTCGTCAACCCAGCACATGGGGAGGGTTTACGAACCCTCGCGAGCTAGGTCCAAGTCCAGGAAGGGTTCTGAAACCAGCGGCAGCAGTGCGCCTGGACGCGGCTGGTGTTCTTTGTGGCTTTCACTTCTCGTGGGTCCCCAAGCCGTCGGTTGGCATCGTCCGAGCCCGAGCCCGAGCCCGGAGGGAGCCCCCGGAGGTCGTTCGACCACGAGAAGCTGGATGTGCGTTCGACACCAGCCACCTAGGCCCTCAGGAACAGCCGGCGGCGCCCTCGCTGCACCAGCCAGCCTGGTATGCCGGCCCGGGCGGCCCCCCCGTCTCGCGTCCGAACCACCCCTCCGTGCCCCACTCCCCTGGCCAGGAAACGAAACCGGCACGCGGCCGCGGCCTATCGCGACGGCCCGTGTTCACGATGCCACCGGTCGCCGCGTCCCCGGTGCGCCATACCCTGCAACCGAAGCGCCTCGCTTCCCCGGGGACGCGCGTGTCGCAGGTTCGATCCCACCAGAGGGCATCGGCCGCCTCGCCGTAGCTCGCGTGCGATCCGCGCGCGGAGAGCACCACCGGGTGCGCCCCCTCGTGCTCGAGCTCTCCCCACTCGAACCACCTGCCAGGCGCCGACCAGGCGTGGCGCGCATACCACGCTCCGAGCG
>Ga0154716_1096_pt2 | contig 20563 bp, 22 predicted proteins | sample Rifle2008BG16ft_FD_105724 | JGI IMG/M metagenome (GOLD analysis project Ga0154716, IMG submission 105724) | Anaeromyxobacter sp. RBG_16_69_14
CGAGACTCACTCAATGTCCCAGCTTCACAACAACGTCAAGGTCGCTGATCGGTGCTCGGTTTCTCCCACAGATTGATCCGACCCTCCTGGGCGTACCCGTCGATCGAGCGGAGCTCGTCGGCCGTGAAGTGGAGGTTCGCCAGCGCGTCCACGTCCTCGCGGATCTGCTCCGGGCTGCTGGCGCCGATGAGCGTGCTCGTCACCCGCGGATCGCGCAGCACCCATGCGAGCGCCATCTGCGCCAAGCTCTGGTCGCGGGACCTGGCGATCTCGTCGAGCGCGCGCACGCGCGCCAGGTTCTCCTCGCTCAGGTGCTCGCGCTGGAACGAGCCGCCGCCGGGTCGGTTGATGCGGGCGTCGCGCGGGATTCCGTTCAGGTACTTGTCCGTGAGGAGCCCTTGCGCCAGCGCCGTGAAGGCGATGCAGCCGATCCCCTCCTCTTGAAGGGCGTCGAGCAGATCCGCCTCGATCCAGCGGTTGAAGAGGTTGTAGGACGGCTGGTGAATCAGGCAGGGGACGCCCCGCCCTCGCAGGAGAGCCGCCGCCTCGTGCGTCTTCGTCGCCGAGTACGACGAGATGCCGACGTACAGCGCCTTGCCCTGTTGCACGGCCGCCGCGAGCGCGCTCATCGTCTCGTCGAGCGGCGTGTCTGGATCGAAACGGTGAGAGTAGAAGATGTCCACGTAGTCGAGGCCGAGCCGCTTCAGGCTCTGGTCGAGGCTGGCGAGCACGTACTTGCGTGAGCCGCCACCTTGACCGTAGGGCCCGGGCCACATGTCCCAGCCGGCCTTGGTGGAGATGACGAGCTCGTCGCGATAGGGCTTCAGGTCTTCCCGGAAGAGCCGGCCGAAGTTGACCTCGGCGCTGCCGTAGGGCGGGCCGTAGTTGTTGGCGAGGTCGAAGTGCGTGATGCCCAGGTCGAAAGCGGTGCACACCATCGCCCGCTGTGTGCTCAAAGGGGTGGCGTCGCCGAAGTTGTGCCAAAGCCCCATCGACAGGAGTGGCAGCTTGAGGCCGCTCTTGCCACACGTTCGGTACGTCATGACCTCGTAGCGCGGCGCTGCTGCCGTATAGCTCACGACTCCTCCTCCTGTCGGGGCGCTCGGTCCGATCCGTGCCCCGTGCGAGCCTGTCGCCGGCTCCGCGCCAGATCACGCCCTTGATGGGCTTGTGTGTTCTGTGCTGGCTGGCCGCTTCGCAGCCCTAGTTGACCGCAGGGCCGGGAAAGTGAGGCGCGTCGCCGAGGTCGATCGTGCCGAAGCGCGCCTCGTACTTGGAGATGTTGTCCTGCAGGGCGTGCAAGAGCCGCTTCGCGTGCTTGGGCGTGGTGATGGCGCGCGTGCGCACGACCGCCTTGGCCGGGTGTGGTTGTAGATACACCAGGTCGAGCGTGAACTCCGTCTCGGTGTGGTTCAGCATCGCCATGTTGACGAAGACGCCGTTGGCGGTGACGGCGTCGATCTCGATCTGCAGCTGGACGGAGCCAGGAGGTGGAGCTACGGGTTTGTCGGCCATGGCCCAGGATCACCGAAACGCCTCCGCGCTTGAAGGGTTTTGGTGGCGAAAGCTTCGGGGGGCCCGGAAGGGAAGTGGCCAAGAGGCACCTTCCCGGGTACGGGAATGGCCGTGACCGCGCCCCCCGCCCAAGCGATGCGTGAGGCTCCTCCGGGCGGCGCGACCGGTGCCCCCTTCGACATGCAGGGCGGCCCTGACGCCGCTCTCTTCCTGCACGGCCTCACCGGTTCACCCTTCGAGGTGCGGTTCGTCGCCGAACGCCTCCACGCGCGCGGGCTGCGTTGCCGCGGGCCGGTCATGCCAGGCCACGGCGGAGACCCGCGCGCGCTGGCTGGCCTTTCCTGGGAGGCATGGGTGGAGGGCGCGCTGCGCGAGCTCGCCTCCCTCGACGGGGCGCGGCGCACGTTCGTCGTCGGCTGCTCTATGGGAGCGCTCGTGGCGTGTGCCCTCGCCCACGCGGTGCCGGCCAAGGTTGATGGCCTGGCGCTGCTCGCCCCTGCGCTCCACCTCACGGCGGTCGCCCGACTCGCTGGCTTCCTCGCGCGGTGCACCCCGTTCGGCGAGCTGCTCCCGCTCGTGCCGAAGGTGGGCGGCTCGGACGTGCGCGATCCGGTGATGCGGCGCGAGAACCCGGGCCTGGCGGCGGTGCCGCTCTCGGCGATCGCCGAGCTGCTGGAGCTGGCGCACCGGGTGGACATGCTGCTCCCGGGCGTCGTCTCGCCGGCGCTCGTCGTCGCGGGGCGGCGCGATCACACGGTGAAGCTCAGCGGCGCGCGCCGGCTGGCGCGCCGGATCGGCAGCGGCCCGGCCAGGCTCGTCGTGCTGGAGCGGAGCTTTCACCTCGTCGGCATCGACGTCGACCGCGAGCGCTGCGCGGACGAGGTCGCAGGGTTCTTCCAGGAGATCCCCGTCTTCCACGAGGGCGGGTAGGAGGGGGGCGCATGGCGGCGTCGTACGTGATGGCGATCGATCAGGGGACGACCGGGACCACCGTCCTCATCATCGACAAGCGGCTCGCGATCCGGGCGAAGGTGAACGTCGAGTTCAGGCAGATCTTCCCGAAGCCGGGGTGGGTGGAGCACGACCTCGACGACATCTGGGGCTCCGTGCACACCACGGTGCAGCGCGCGCTGCGCGAGGCCGGTCTGCGCGGTGGCGAGATCGGCGCTGTCGGCATCGCCAACCAGCGCGAGACGGTGGCGCTGTGGGACCGACGCTCCGGCAAGGCGGTTCACAATGCCATCGTCTGGCAGGATCGCCGCACCGCCGAGGCCTGCGCGCAGCTCAAAGCGGAGGGTCGGGAGCAGGCGATCCGCGAGAAGACCGGGCTCGTCCTCGACCCCTACTTCTCGGCGACCAAGCTGCGCTGGCTGCTCGACAACGTGCGGGGCGCGCGCGACAGGGCCGATTCGGGTGTGCTCGCCTTCGGCACGATCGACAGCTTCCTCGCCTGGCGGCTCACCGGCGGTGCGGCGCACGTGACCGACGTCTCGAACGCGAGCCGGACCCTGCTCATGGACCTGCGCTCGTGCCAGTGGGATGGGACGCTGCTCGAGCTCTTTGGCGTGCCGCGGGCGGTCTTGCCCGAGATCCGCTCCAGCTCCGAGGTGTACGGGGCGACGAAGAACGTTCGCGGGTTGCCGGACGGGATCCCGGTGTGCGGCATCGCCGGCGACCAGCAGGCGGCGCTCTTCGGACAGGCTTGCTTCCAGCCGGGAGAGGCCAAGTGCACCTATGGTACGGGAGCCTTCCTGCTCCAGAACGTCGGGCCGGAGCCGGTGGTCTCGAAGCACGGGCTCCTCACCACCCTCGCCTGGAGAATCGGCTCCGAGACTCACTACGCGCTGGAGGGGAGCGCCTTCATCGCGGGCGCGGCGGTGCAGTGGCTGCGCGACGAGCTGAAGCTCATCGAGAAGACGTCCGACATCGAGGCGCTCGCCAGGACGGTGAAGGACTCGGGCGATCTGGTCTTCGTCCCTGCGCTGGCCGGGCTGGGGGCGCCCCACTGGCGGCCCGAGGCGCGCGGCCTGGTGGCCGGGCTCCATCGCGGGACGACGGCCGGGCACCTGGCGCGCGCCCTCCTCGAGGGGATCGCCTTCCAGATTTACGATCTCGCCGAGGCGATGATGAAGGATGCCGGAAGATCGGCGCCCACCTTTCGCGTCGACGGCGGGGCCTCTGCGAACGACCTCCTCATGCAGTTCCAGGCCGACCTCCTCGGGGTGCCCGTCGAGCGGCCGCGTATGCTCGAGACGACCGCGCTCGGGGCCGCCCTCCTGGCCGGGCTCGCGGCCGGCGTGTGGTCGTCGCGCGCCGAGATCGGCAGGAGCTTCAAGATCGGCAAGCGCTTCGATCCCAAGATGAAGCCCGAGGTCCGCGAGCGCCACCTCGCGAGGTGGCAGCGCGCGGTGGCGGTAGCTTAGTGATCCGCCTCGGCCTGCGGACGCTCCTCCACAAGGAGGTGCGTCGGTTCCTGCGCGTGCCGGGGCAGACGGTGCTCTCGCCGCTCATCACCACCACGCTCTACTTCCTCGTCTTCGGCTTCTCCCTCGGTAGCCAGCTGCGCGAGGTGGAGGGCGTGCCCTACGCACGCTTCATCGTACCGGGGCTGGTCACGCTGGGCGTCGTCTCGAACGCCTTCCTCAACACCGCCTCGTCCATGTTCGTCATGAAGGTGCAGGGCACGATCGTGGACTTGCTCGTCTCGCCGCTCGGCTACGGTGAGATCCTGGCTGGCTTCGTCGGGGCGGCGGTGCTGCGCGGGCTCCTCGTCGGGACGGTCATGTGGGCGGTGGCCGGCGTCTTCACCGGTCTTGGACTGGCGCACCCTCTCTTCGCGCTCGCCATGCTGGTCCTCGTCGCCACCGCCTTCGCCGCGCTCGGCTTCATGACGTCGGTGTGGGCGAGCTCCTTCGAGCAGGTGAACTTCTTCCCGACCTTCGTCATCACGCCGCTCACCTTCCTCGGCGGCGTCTTCTACTCGGCGCGCACGCTCCCTCCGGTCCTTCGCGAGCTCACGCTGGTGAACCCCGTCTTCTACATGGTGGACGGGGTGCGCTACGGGATGCTCGGCCTCTCGGACGGCCACCCCTCGGCAGGCCTCGCGCTCGTCGTCGCGCTCTGTGCCGTGTCGCTCGGAGGTTCCTATGCGATGCTGAAGACGGGCTACAAGCTCCGCGGTTAGTCTCATCCAACGCCCCAGGAGGTCGGCATACATGCGTCGCTCGTTGACACTCGCAGCCCTCACGTTGGCCGTCGCCGCATGCAAGAGGCCGGAAGCGCCGCCGATGCAGGCCGGCAGCCCGCCCGTGCCTGCTGCCGCTCCCGGTGACCGTGGCGATGGCCAGGTGCTGCGCGGCAAGGTGCTCGAGAAGATCGACGTCTCGCAGTACAGTTACTTGAAACTCGCCACGGCCTCGGGTGCGACCTGGGCGGCTGTGCCGCGGACCGACAGGAAGGTCGGGGACGAGGTCGGTGTCAGGGACGTCATCCCCATGCAGGGCTTCGAGTCGAAGGAGCTGAATCGCAAGTTCGACGTCGTCTACTTCGGCGCTCTCGTCAGCCCAGGAGGCGACGCCGCCCCTGCGCCGTCCGCGACGGGTGTCGGCGCGAAGGCCAGCGACGAGGGCGCACCGGGCCCGGCCGGTATGGCGGCGCAGCACCGGGCGGTGGTGTCGGGTCCGAGCGACGTCACGGTCGAGAAGGTCGCCAAGGCGGAGGGGGCCGATGCACGCACGGTCGAGGAGATCTGGGCGCAGCGCCAGAAGCTGAAGGGGAAATCCGTGACCGTGCGCGGCCAGGTCGTGAAGGTCATGCCGGTGATGGGCAAGAACTTCCTCCACCTCCGCGACGGATCGGGCAACTCCGAGAAGAAGGACAACGACCTCACCGTGACGACCGCCGACGACGTGGCGACGGAGGACGTGGTGATCGCGAAGGGGACCATCGCCGTCGACAGGGACTTCGGGGCGGGCTACGTGTACCCGGTCATCGTCGAGGACGCCAAGGTCTCGAAGTAGGGCGGGCGCTCGTCCCCCGCCGGTAGGTCCAGCGCCGCCCGCCGAGGGGCTCGCCCGCCCAGGGACCGGTCAGTGTACACTGCGCGCCGCCGTGGCCGCCCGCATCCGGAATCTGGAGCTCTTCGCGAGCGATGAGCCCGGGCGCGCCCGCGAGGTGGCGGCCGAGGTGGCGGCGCTGTCCGAGTCATGGGCCGGTGGCGATCAGGCCGACCCTTCCCTGCGGCGCTCGTGCGAGGTGCGGCTCGAGGCGCTGCGAGCGCTCTGGCGCAGGGAGCGAGAGCTCTTCGGCGACGAGCAGCTCATCACCCTGCGCAGCGTCGCCGAGGCGCTTCGCCGCTGCGAACGGGTGGACAGGCGCGTGGGCGCGGGCTCATCGGCCGCGACGCCGATCCAGGTCTTGCACGAGGTCTTTGGACACCAGGCGTTCCTGCCGGGACAGGAGCCCATCGTCGATGCGGTTCTGGCGGGACGCGATTGCCTCGCAGTGATGCCCACCGGAGGCGGCAAGTCGCTCACCTACCAGCTCCCCGCCCGTCTCCTGGGCGGCACGACGCTCGTCGTCTCGCCGCTCATCGCGCTCATGAAGGACCAGGTGGACGCGATGGCCAGGATCGGCATCCGGGCCACCTTCCTCAACTCGAGCCTCGCTCCGGAGGACCGTCGCGCACGGGTGCAGAACATGAGGCGGGGTGAGTACGAGCTCGTCTACGCGGCGCCCGAGGGGTTGGAGGCGTCGGTGGGCACCGCGCTGGAGGGAATACGTCTGGCCGCACTCGCCGTCGACGAGGCGCACTGCATCAGCCACTGGGGCCACGACTTCCGCCCGGCCTACCGCAACCTGCGCGGCCTCAAGGCTCGTTTTTCCGGCATCCCGGTCCTGGCGCTCACCGCGACCGCCACGCCGGAGGTGACGCGCGACATCGCCGAGCAGCTCGGCATGGTGGACCCGCTCGTCCAGCGCGGCACCTTCTTTCGTCCCAATCTCAGGTTGCACGCCTACAAGAAGGGCGACGGCGCCGGGTACGGCGTCACCGGCAAGCGCCGCGGGCTGCGCGCGCGCGAGGCCCTCCTGCGCCTGGTATGCTCCCGCCCTGGCGAGAGCGGCATCGTATACTGCCTTTCGCGCAAGTCGGTCGACGCGATGGCGGCGCTCTTCCGCGGTCACGGCGTGCGCGCGGCCGCGTACCACGCGGGCATGGAGAACGACGCGCGCGGCAAGGCGCAGGATGCCTTCCAGTCAGGCGAGGTCGACGTGGTGGTCGCGACCGTCGCGTTCGGGATGGGGATCGACAAGCCCGACATCCGCTACGTCCTCCACCGGGACATGCCGCGCTCGATCGAGGGTTACTGCCAGGAGATCGGTCGCGCCGGCCGCGACGGGAAGGCGTCCGACTGCGTGCTGTTCTACTCCTGGGCCGACGTGATCGGGTGGGATAGGCTCGCCGATGACGCGGATCCCGCGGTCGCGGAGCTGCAGCGGCGGCAGGCGCGCGAGATGTTCCGCATGGCCGACGACGCGGTGTGCCGCCACCAGGCGCTGGTGCGCCATTTCGGTGAGCGCATCGGGAGCTGCGGTGCGAGCTGCGACCTCTGCGCCGGGACCGACGTGGTCTCGGAGGCGCGGCCGGTGAAGGAGGCGCGTGGTCGCTCGCGCTCGGAGTCGGTAGGGCGGGGGCTTGTCCCCCGCCACGGCGGAGCGGGAGACCGCGACCCACGCGAGATCGACTCCGGCGCCGGCTGCGACCTCTTCGAGGAGCTGCGGGCGCTGCGCAAGGAGCTCGCGTCCGAGAAGGGCGTGCCCGCCTACTGCGTGTTCCCGGACGCGGTCCTGCGCCTGCTCAGCGCGGGGCGGCCGCAAGACGAGGGCGCGCTGGCGGAGATCCCCGGCATCGGCCCGAAGAAGATCGCGCAGTACGGCGAGGCGTTCCTGGCGGTGCTCCGGAAGCGCTCATCACGGTGAGACCGTGCCCTGGCCGTGCAGGCACGTCTTCACGTCGGCGCTCCAGCTCGATCGAGGCGGCCGACCGGACAGGGTGAGTTGGAGATTCGCCTGGCCGGAGTCGAGGTACGGCATGATGTTCACGTCGTCGCCGGAGAGCACGAGCGCGGTGGAGGCCGGGTCGGTCGGGGCGCGCTGGTACTGTGCGAGACTCACCGCCGCCCCCGACCCCGACGCCGGCTGGGCGCGCAACCTCACCAGGGTGACACCCGACAGGTCGGGGTTGCCGGTTACGGCGGTGATCGTCACCTCGTCGACGCGCAGGTCGGTGTCGGTGGAGTTCGTTTGCAGGAGCGGGAGCTGGTCCGTGAGATCGAGCGAGAAATACGGTGACGTGATGTCGAGGCCGAGCAGCGAGCCGGGGATCTCGATCGCCTGCTGCGTGATGCAGAACCTCTCCACGTCGACGGTCGCCTCGCAGCCGGCGGCGACGACGGCGACCGAGGCGAGCAAGGTTGACGCGCGCATGACCCCGTTCACCCGAGGAAGAGGAGCAGACCGAGGCTGACGGTGGGCGCCGTCCCGTTGACCTTGGGATCCTTCGCCTCGATCACCAGCTTGCCCGCGTTCGCCTGCGCGGCCGACTGGAAGTGCTGCGCCTCGGTCCAGAACCAGGCGAGGCCGCCACGGACGAAGAAGACCATCCGGTCGGGCGAGCCGATTTCGAGCCCGAGCTGCACGCTCGCGTAGTCGTAGCTCACGCTCTTGAGCAGGGTCTGCTCCGTCGGCGTGAGCGTGGTGAAATGCCCGACGAGGCCGCGCGCGTCGCCGTCGAACGCGTGGCCAAACTCGCCGCGCAGCAGGGGGGCGATCGCGAATCGGAACGGCACCAGTGTCGCCCCGCCGCGCACGCCGAACCCGATGAGGTTGTAAGTGACGCCGGCGTCGAGGCGGATCGGAAACCACGGGCGGTAGAGCGCCGAGACGGCGAATCCGTCGGGGAAGCCGCCGTCGAGGAGGAGCCCGAGGACGGGCGAGCGGTTTGCGGTCGGGGACGCAGCACCGCCCACGTGGGCGGATGAGGTGGAGAGCTCTGCGCGCGCCGGACCGGCGGCTGCAAAGAGGGCGAGTGCGAGGAGGGTGCGCATGAGGGCCGCCAGGGGTAGAACGTGCGATATCGTCCGGGAGATTCCCCGCACGGCGCGAACGCGAGAAAGGAAGGGTCGTGTCTTGCGGCCCCGCAAGGATATGGCGCGCGCTCCGACGCTCTACGATTTCGACGTGGCGCTCGACCACGTGGATCGAGAACTGCACGTCCGACTCACCATCCGTACCGCGCGGCATCCATCCGAGACGATCGACCGGGTGTGGTTGCGCGTCCTCGCCTATTGCTGGCTCTACGAGGAGCGACTGGAATTCGGTCCTGGGCTCTGCGACCCCGAGTCGCCCGACCTGTTCGCCGACGACCTAACCGGCCAGAAGACACTATGGGTGCGTGTAGGCCGGCCCGACCCGGTCAAGCTGCAACGCGAGGCCGACCGCGCCGGGGGCGCGCGTGTGGCGGTGCTCTTCGAATCGCCGCGGCGTCTGGAGGCCTTCGTCGCAGCGGCGCGGGAGGCCAGTGTGGCCCGGCTCGGCAGGGCGGAGCTGGCGGCGATCGATCCCGCGCTCCTGGCCGGCCTGGCTGCCGTGGACGAGCGGCGCACCCGGATCGGGCTCACGGTCGTCGGTGATCACGTCTACGTGGAGCGCGGCAATCAGACCCTTGATGGCCCCATCGTGCGGGTCACGCTCGGCTGAACGACCGCTGGCCGATCGTCGTGGAAGGCCCCTTCGAAGCGAATGCATTCGCGTCCGGACGCATTACATACTGGACTAGAACGGTCTAGATAGTGCTGGGACCTGGGCTGACGTTCCCGCGGCCTTGGTTTCTTGCTCGTGGAAGTACGTGGCCGAAGTCCCTTGAGGGTCCGGAAACGAGGGCCGGCTGGTCTGACCGGGGGTGGACATGCTGCGTATGAGCAAGCTCACGGATTACGGACTCGTGCTCCTCACACACATGGCACAGGAAGGTTCGCCCGCTGTCCGGACCGCGAACGAGCTGGCCGAGCGCTCGCGTGTCCCGCTGCCCACCGTCTCGAAGATCCTGAAGGAGCTGTCGAAGGCCGGTATCGTCGTGTCTTACAGAGGTCGGCGCGGAGGCTACAGCCTCTCGCGCCCTCCCGAGCAGATATCGGTCGCCGCGGTCGTCGAGGCTCTCGAGGGTCCCGTCGCTCTCACCGAGTGTAGCATCGCGCCGGGCAGCTGCTCCCTCGAGCCGGTCTGTCTCGCCAAGGGCCACTGGGGCCCCATCAGCCGGGCCATCCAGCGCACCTTGCAGCGCCTCCCGCTCTCCGCCCTCGGCCCGCGCCCGGTGCGCGTCGTGCGGCCGCCGCCTGTCGAGTCCACTCCAACCCTCAGGGAAGCGACCCCATGACGCAGGAAGCCACCCTTCGCGAGCTCACCGAGGGCAAGTACAAGTACGGCTTTGTCACGGAAGTCGAGACGGACCAGGTGCCGAAGGGCCTGTCCGAGGATGTGATCCGCACCATTTCGCAGAAGAAGGGCGAGCCGGAGTGGATGCTCGACTGGCGCCTCAAGGCGTACCGGCACTGGCTCGGGCTCGGGATGGCCGAGCCGACCTGGCCCAACGTCCGCTATCCCAGGATCGACTACCAGGACATCGTCTACTACTCGGCGCCCAAGCCGAAGGCGAAGCTCGGCTCGATGGACGAGGTCGATCCCGAGATGAAGATGGCGTTCGCGAAGCTCGGCATCCCGCTCGCGGAGCAGCAGCGGCTCGCCGGCGTGGCCGTTGACGCGGTCTTCGACTCGGTCTCGGTCGCGACCACGTTCAAGGAGAAGCTGGCCGAGAAGGGCGTCGTCTTCTGCTCCTTTTCGGAGGCGGTGAAGAACCACCCCGACCTCGTCAAGAAGTACCTGGGCTCGGTCGTCCCCTACACGGACAACTTCTTCGCCACGCTCAACAGCGCCGTCTTCTCCGACGGCAGCTTCGCCTACATCCCCAAGGGCGTGCGCTGCCCGATGGAACTGTCGACCTACTTCCGCATCAACGCGCAGGACACGGGGCAGTTCGAGCGCACGCTGATCGTGGCGGACGAAGGCGCCTACGTCTCGTACCTGGAAGGCTGCACGGCGCCCGTGCGCGACACGAACCAGCTCCACGCAGCGGTGGTCGAGCTCGTCGCGCTGCCTGGCGCCCAGATCAAGTACTCGACGGTGCAGAACTGGTACCCCGGCGACGCCGACGGCAAGGGCGGCATCTACAACTTCGTCACCAAGCGGGGGAAGGCCCTCGAGCGCTCCAAGATCAGCTGGACCCAGGTCGAGACCGGCTCCGCCATCACCTGGAAGTACCCGAGCTGCATCCTCCAGGGGGACGACTCGGTGGGTGAATTCTACTCGGTCGCGCTCACGAACAACCGCCAGCAGGCCGACACCGGCACCAAGATGATCCACGTCGGCAAGCGCACCCGCTCGACGATCATCTCGAAGGGCATCAGCGCCGGGCGCGGCCAGAACACTTACCGTGGCCTGGTGAAGGTGCTGAAGGGCGCCGTGGGCGCGCGCAACTACTCACAGTGTGACTCGCTCCTCATCGGTGACCGCTGCGGCGCCCACACGTTCCCGTACATCGAGGTGAAGAACCCGACCGCGCAGGTGGAACACGAGGCGACGACGTCGAAGATCGGCGAAGACCAGCTCTTCTACTGCCGGCAGCGCGGCATCGCGGAGGAGGACGCGGTCTCCATGATCGTGAACGGCTTCGCGCGGCAGGTGTTGAAGGAGCTGCCGATGGAGTTTGCGGTGGAAGCTCAGAAGCTGCTGGGGATGAGCCTGGAGGGTTCGGTCGGATGAGGGCAGCGACACGAGGCGGAAAGGCACGTACACCATGCTGAGCATCCAGGGCTTGAAGGCGAGCGTCGCCGAGCGTGACATCCTGCACGGGCTCGACCTCGAGGTGAGGGCGGGCGAGGTGCACGCCATCATGGGGCCGAACGGCTCGGGCAAGAGTACGCTGGCGGGCGTGCTGGCCGGGCGAGAGACGTACGCCGTCACCGCCGGCAAGGTGACGTTCGAGGGGGAGGATCTCCTGGCCCTCACTCCGGAGAAGCGGGCCGTCAGGGGCGTCTTCCTCGCTTTCCAGTACCCGGTCGAGATCCCCGGCGTCGGCAACATGTACTTCCTGCGAACGGCCTTCAACGCGCTCCGCAGGGCGCGCGGCGAGGAGGAGCTCGACGCGATGGACTTCCTCGCGCTCGCCCGGGAGCGGATGAAGCTCGTCAAGATGGACCCGTCCTTCGCGAACCGCTCGGTGAACGAGGGCTTCTCCGGCGGCGAGAAGAAGCGGAACGAGATCCTTCAAATGGCGGTGCTCGAGCCGAAGCTCGCCATCCTCGACGAGGTCGACTCGGGCCTGGACATCGACGCGCTGCGCGTGGTCGCGGACGGGGTGAACGCGCTCCGCTCGCCCGAGCGCGCCATGATCGTCGTGACGCACTACCAGCGCCTCCTCGACTACATCCGGCCCGACCACGTGCACGTGATGGCGAACGGCCGCATCGTCACGAGCGGCGGTCCCGAGCTGGCGCTCGAGCTCGAGAAGAGGGGCTACGGCTGGATCGAGAAGGAGCCCCCGGCTCGCCCGGCGGCGGTGGAGGCTCGCCCGTGACGCTGGCCGAGCAGAGCTTCGCGGACCAGCTGGAGAAGGGAGCCGCGGGAGTCGAATGGCGCCCCACCGGTGAGCCGTCCTTCGTGTGCGCGCTGCGAGCGGCAGGGCGCGACACGTTCCTCCGGACCAAGCTGCCGACGCTGAAGCACGAGGACTGGCGCTACACGAGCCTGGCGGGGCTCGCGGCGCAGCACTTCGGTCCGGCTGCGCGCGCGCTGGTGCCCGCGGCCGACCTGCCACCAGCGCCGAGGCTCGTCTTCGTGAACGGCCGGTTCGCTCCCGGTGCGACCGATCTCTCTGGCCTCCCCACCGGGGTGCGCATGGGCAGCCTCGCCCTGGCGCTCAGGGAACGTCCAGCGGCGGTGGAGCCGTTCATGGGGCAGGTGGCGACCGCGCGGGATCATGCCTTCGGAGCGCTCAACACCGGGCTCTTCGAGGACGGCGCCCTGGTCGAGCTCGAGGACGGCGTCCCCTGCGCGGTGACGCTGCACCTCGTCTTCCTCACCACCGCCTCAGGAGCGCTTTTCGCGGCGCATCCCCGCAACCTCGTCGTGGTCGGGAAGGGCGCCCGTGCCACCCTCGTGGAGAGCTACCGCGGGGCGGGCGCGTACCTCGTGAACGCCGTGACCGAGATGGCGCTGGGCGAGGGGGCGCAGGTGGAGCACGATCGGGTGCAGGAGGATGGGCAGCAGGCCTTCCACCTGGGCCTCCTCCAGGTCTCGCAGGGTGCGCGGAGTCGCTTCACCGGCCAGTCCATCGCGCTCGGCGGACAGCTCGCCCGCGTCGAGGCGCGGGTGCTCCTCGGCGCGGAGGGAGCCGCTTGCGACCTGCACGGCCTGTACGTCGGGGGTGGGAAGCAGGTGCTCGATCACCTCGTCTACATCGACCACGCGAGCCCGCGCTGCGTGAGCCGGGAGGTCTTCAAGGGCGTCCTCGACGGCGCCTCGCGCGGTGTCTTCGCCGGCCGCGTCCACGTCCGCGAGGGGGCGCAGAAGACCGATGCCAGCCAGGTGAACTCGAACCTGCTCCTCTCCGAGGACGCCACCGTCGACACCAAGCCGCAGCTCGAGATCCTGAACGACGACGTGAAGTGCTCGCACGGCGGCACGGTGGGACAGATCCGGGAGGACCAGCTCTTCTACCTGCGCTCGCGCGGCGTCTCGGAGGCGCTCGCTCGCGCCATGCTGACCTGGGCCTTCGCCAGTGACATGGTGCAGAGGGTGGGGCCGGAGGAGCTGCGGGTGCGCGTCCGGCGCGCGGTGACGGGGCGGCTGGCGAACGGCGAGCTCCTGCGGGAGGTCGCATGAGAGTCCATCCCAGCCCTCCCGAGGCGGACGTGGTCACGCTCCATGAGTCGGTTCCGCCCGATGCCTTCGACGTCGAGCGGGTCCGCCGTGACTTTCCCATCCTGGCCCGCCCGGTGCGCGGCAAGAAGCTCGTTTACCTCGACAGCGCCGCCACCACGCAGAAGCCGCGGCAGGTGGTGGAGGCGATGGCGCGCTACTTCGATCAGGAGAACGCGAACGTGCACCGGGGCGTGCACTTCCTCTCCGAGCGTGCCACCGAGGCCTACGAGGGCGCGCGCGAGCGGGTGCGCAAGTTCCTCAACGCCCGCCACGCGAGCGAGATCGTGTTCGTGCGCGGCACGACCGAGGCGCTGAACCTGGTCGCCTTCACCTTCGGCAGGCTGCGCGTGGGTGTCGGCGACGAGGTGCTGCTCACGGCGATGGAGCACCACTCGAACATCGTCCCGTGGCAGATGCTGTGCGCGGATCGGGGCGCCAAGCTGGTCGTGGCGCCCATCGACGACCGGGGCGTGCTCCTCCTCGACGAGCTGGAGAAGCGCATCGGCCCGCGCACGAAGCTCCTGGGGGTGACGCACGTCTCGAACGCGCTGGGGACCGTGAATCCGTTGAAGCAGATCGTCGCTCTGGCACACGCCCGCGGCGTGCCGGTGGTGGTGGACGGGGCACAAGGCGCGCCGCACGTGCCCGCCGACGTGCGGGATCTCGACTGTGATTTCTACGCCTTCAGCGGGCACAAGATCTACGGTCCCACCGGCATCGGCGTGCTCTACGGCAAGGCGGAGCACCTCGAGGCGATGCCGCCCTGGCAGGGCGGCGGCGACATGATCCTCTCGGTCTCGTTCGAGAAGACCACCTACAACCGCGTCCCGTACAAGTTCGAGGCCGGCACGCCCAACATGGCGGGCGCCATCGGCCTGGGTGCCGCCCTCGACTGGCTCGAGGCGCTGCCACGCGAGGCGGCCTGGGCGCACGAGGACGAGCTCCTCGCCTACGGGACGGAGGCGCTCTCGCGCATCCGCGGCTTGCGCCTCGTCGGCACGGCGCCCGGAAAGGCGGCCGTTCTGTCCTTCGTCTTCGAGGACATCCACCCGCACGACATCGGGACCGTGCTCGATCGGGAGGGCGTCGCCATCCGCACCGGCCACCACTGTGCCCAGCCGCTCATGCAGCGCTTGGGCATCGCTGCCACGGCGCGCGCCTCGCTCGGGATCTACAACACGCGGGGCGAGATCGACGCCCTGGTGGCGGGGCTGGAGAAGGTGAGGAGGATGTTCGCATGAGCTCGGAGCTCGACGACCTCTACCAGGAAGTGATCCTCGAACACGGGCGCAGGCCCCGCAACTATCGCAAGCTCGAGGATGCCAACCGCCACGCGGAGGGGATGAACCCGCTCTGTGGCGATCACTTCAATCTGTACATGAAGCTCGACGGCGACCGGATCGAGGACATCGCCTTCGAGGGCTCCGGTTGCGCCATCTCGAAGGCTTCGGCCTCGCTCATGACCTCGGCGGTGAAGGGGAAGACCGTCGCGGAGGCGGAGGAGCTCTTCGGGCGTTTCCACACGCTCGTCACCGAGGGGCCGGAGAAGGTCCGGCTCTCCGAGCTCGGCAAGCTGGCTGCGCTCTCCGGAGTGTGCGAGTTCCCGACGCGCGTGAAGTGCGCCAGCCTGGTCTGGCACACGATGAAGAATGCGCTCGAGCACCAGCGAGAGGTCGTCACGACGGAGTAGGGCGCGGGTTTGTCCCCTCGCCGGGAGGTGCCTCGGGATGGAACGTAGGGAGCCGGTCTTCCTGACGCGCGGCTGCGATGCGACTCAGATTCCGAGCGGGTTCAAGGTCCGCCTCGATCCCGGGTCGTACGTCGTCCCGCAGCAGGTCCTCGATGGCAACATCACGGTGATGACGGAGCGGGGCGGGCTCGCCCGCGTGACCGCCGCCGACGCGGACGCGCTCGGGCAGGAGTACGTAGAGCTCGCGGCCAAGGCGGCCGAGGCGCGCGCCAACCGCACCGAGGGGCCGTTCGACGAAGAGAAGGTGTGGGAAGAGCTGAAGACGGTGTACGACCCCGAGATCCCCGCCAGCATCGTCGACCTCGGGCTCGTCTACCACCTCGCTTCCCAGCAGGCCGAGGGAGGGGTCAAGGTGCTCGTCACCATGACGCTCACCGCGCCCGGCTGCGGCATCGGCCCCGTGCTGGTGGAGGACGTGCGGAGCAAGGTCGCGCGCGTGCCAGGCGTCTCCGAGGTGGACGTGCAACTCGTCTTCGATCCGCCGTGGGACATGAGCATGATGACGGACGCCGCCAAGCTGACGCTGGGAATCATGTAGCTGGGATCATGTAGAAGGAAAGGGTTCTGGCCCTGGCAGGGGTGTTCCCGTCTCACTCTCCTTGGTGGATAGAGGAGGGCGTCAGCGCCCCACTCGCCCCGGCGGGCGGGGAGAGGGCAGGGGAGAGGGGGGACATGGTCCCGCGTCTGTTGACCTTCGACATCTTCGGCACCGTGATCGACTGGCGCCGCGGCCTCTCGGATGCGCTCGCGCGCGCGGGGCGCCCGGTGGCGGAGGGGGAGTTCGATCGCATCGTGGATCGGCAAGGCGCCCTGGAGCAGGAGCGCCCCTTCCGCACCTACCGCGAGATCACGAAGCACAGCCTCGTCGACGTGCTCGGGCTCGGACCTGCCGAGGCGGACGCGATCGGCGCCGGAGTAGGGACCTGGCCTCCCCACCCCGACGCTCCGGCAGCGCTGAAGCGCCTCATGACCGTCGTGCCCTGTGTCGCCACGACCAACAGTGACATCGCACACGGCGAGGACGCACAGCGAGCGCTCGGCCTGCGCCTCGCGGCCTGGATCTGCGCCGAGGACGTCCGGTGTTACAAGCCCGACCCGGCCTTCTGGCGCGAGGTGTCGCGGCGGCTCGGGGTGGAGCCCGGGCCGGCGTGGTGGCACGTCTCGGCCTACGCCGACTACGATCTCGACGTGGCCGCCCGCCTCGGGCTCACCACCGTGTTCGTGGCGCGCCCGCACGCGCGACCAGGACCGGCCGTCCACCGGGTGGCGGATCTGCGCGAGCTGGCGGAGCTGGTGGGAGGCCACCGATGAACACACCCGCCGCCGCCGGCCGAGCGGTCCACGAAGGCGGCCCGGCGCAGCTCACGGTCAGGCGATCGCAGCTCGGATCGCCGCGATCGTGATCTGCTTCAAATCGTCCAGGACAGGTGGTTCGAGCGTGAGCGGCGGGAGCCAGTAGATGGTATCGCCGATGGGGCGAACGAGCGCCCCGCGTTTCGCCGCCTCCTTGTAGACGCGGAATCCCAGGCGTCGCCCGGGAGCAGCCGCGGGCATCTGGAGGTCGGACGCGACGACGCCTCCGATGCCGCGGATCGGACCGAGGACCCCGGTCGCCTCGGAGACCTCCGCCATCGCGGGCCGCAGCTCGCCCTCGAGCTCTTTCACCCGGCCCAGGAACGACGGCTCCCGGTACAGGCGGATCGCCTCCACCGCGACGGCAGCCGCCAGCGCGTTGCCCGCGTACGTGTTCGAGTGGTTGAAGGCCTTGCCTTCCTCGTGGTCGAAGTAAAAGGCGGCGTAGATCTCCTCCGAGGTCACGACGGCAGACATGGGTAGATAGCCCCCGGTGAGCCCCTTCGACAGGCACGCGAAGTCTGGAGCGACGTCGGCGTGCTGGCATGCCATGAGGGTGCCAGTGCGGCCGAAGCCGGTGAGGATCTCGTCCGCGATCAGGTGAACGTGGTGTGCGCGCGTCCAGACACGGAGCCGGCGCAAGAAGTCGGCGCTGTAGACCCGCATACCGGCGGCACCCTGGAGAACGGGCTCCACGACGACGGCGCACAGCTCGTCCGCCACCTCCTCGAGCTGGTTTAAAATTGCTTCCCAGCGCGGAGAACAATCCGCCCAGAGTGGATCGCTCGAGCCGGCCACGTACGGCAGGCCGCTGAGCTTGGGGAACGGGGCGAACGCGGGGAGCAGCCCTCCTTGATAGGCGCTCACGTCGCTCAGGGCGGCGCACAGCTGGGTTTCTCCGTGATAGCCGTTCTCGAGCGAGACGATCCTGGTGCGACGCGTGTGGCCTGCATTTCGCTGGGCCTGGAACGACATCTTCACGCTGATCTCGACGGCGGTGGATCCGTCCCCCCCGAAGAAGACCTTCGTCAGGCCCGGGAAGATGCCCGCCAGCTTCGAGGACAGCTCGACGACGGGATCGGTCGCCATGTGGGCCAGCATGACGTGCTCGACGTGCCGTGACTGCTCGCACAGCGCCGCGGTGAGCCGTGGATGGGCGTGGCCGAGCGTCTTGCACCACCAGCTCGAGATCCCGTCGATGAGCCGGGTCCCGTCGGCGAGGACGATGTAGGGACCGGTTGCTCGCGTCACGTGAAGAGGTGGGAACTCCTCGTAGTCCTTCATCTGCGCGCAGCAGTACCAGAGGTGCTCGAGCGAGCGGGTCTTCCAGTCGGCCATGGGGTTCAGTCCGTGCTCGTCGGGTGAGGAGGGAGCGCTCGAGAGTCGGAGGGCCGTCCCGCGTCGGCCCCCATGCTCCACCTCGTACCGGACGACATGGCGCCACGCAAGCAGCAGGTCGGCGCTGTGGACCCGCCTGACGCGGCCTTGCCTCGGGAGTCTTGCGCCGCAGGCCTCATCCGACGCGGCAGGAGCGAGCCCTCCGCGACGCCGAGGCCGCGGAGGTCTCCGGGTCCCGGCAGGCCTATCGCGACGCGGACTTGCCCGAGGATACGACGACGTCGGCCTTCGAGCTCTCGAGGATGGCCACGACCTCGTCCTGCTCCTTCAGCGGCACCTTGAAGCTGTTCATGCTGTCGCGGAAGATCTTGACCATCTCCTGCCACTCCGTCTCGGTGATCTGGAGATGCTGATGGGCTTCCTTGGGTGAGCGTCCCGTATACTTGCACGGCCCTCCCGTCCCCATGCAGGCGAGGTTCGTCGCCTGGTACTTGTAGATCTGTCTGGGAAAACGCTTGTGGGCCTCGGCGATCCGCGGATTGGCATTGAGGACCGGGTCCACGTAGGTCCGGTCGATCACGTCGTCCATCAGCATCGCGATGTTGTTGACCCCTCCCAGCCGCTCGTACAGCGAGGGGCCGGTCGCCGTCGGCTTCTTCTCTGCATGCTGCTGAGCCGTCTGGGCGGCGCACCCCAACAGCGACACGACCAATGCCGCGGCAAGACCAACATAGACAATTCGATACACCTTCTTCTGTTCCATTTCTTCGCTCCGTCCTTCGTGTCGTTGAACCAGTCCACGAGAGCAACCTTGGGTGTGGCCGATGGTTCGATGATCCCATGACGGTGCCGACTTCGTCACCTGTAACTACTGACAGGTGACGAGGAGAACGTCCGAGACCAGAGTGAACCTCCACTGGCACGCACCTCGGTTCGCGGTTACCTTGCCGCGTCATGGAACATCGCACGCTCGGTCCCTCCGGTCTCAAGGTCTCACGGCTCGCCCTCGGCGCCATGACCTTTGGCGAGTCGGAGGGCTTCATGAAAGGCGTCACCTCGAGCGAGGACGAGGCGCTCCGCGTGCTCGACCGTGCGCTCGACCTCGGGATCGACACCGTCGACACCGCCAACGTCTACTCGGAGGGTCGCTCCGAGGAGCTGCTCGGGCGCTGGCTGAAGGGGAAGCGCGAGAAGGTCGTGCTCGCGACGAAGTGCCGCTTTCCCACCAGTGGCGTGGTGCAGACCGCAGCTCCGCACGAATACGGGCTCTCGCGCAAGGCGATCCTGAAGGCGTGCGAGGACTCGCTGCGCCGGCTCGGGACCGACTACGTCGACCTGTACCAGGTGCACATGCAGGACCGGGCCGTGCCCGTCGAGGAGACGCTGTCGGCGTTGACCGATCTCCTCCGACAGGGAAAGGTCCGGTACCTCGGGTGCTCGAACTACGCGGGCTACCGGCTGGTGGAGTCGCTCTGGGCGGCGGACAGGCGCGGCTTCGAGCCGTTCGTCTCGATCCAGCTCCAGTGGTCGCTCGCGGTGCGCGACGCGGAGCGCGAGCTCATCCCGGCCTGCCGAGCCTTCGGCCTGGGCACGCTGGTGTGGAGCCCGCTCGCGCGCGGGCTCCTCTCGGGCAAGTACCAGCGCGGCCAGTCCGCCCCCGCCGGCTCGCGCCTCGCGTCGTGGCAAGACACGTACAAGCAGTTCGACAACGACCGCTGCTGGGCGGTGCTCGACGCGGTGCGCGCGGTGGCGAAGCGGCGCGAGACGACGCCCGCCGCGGTGGCGCTGGGCTGGCTCCTGGCACGCCCGGAGGTCACGGCCATCCTCGTCGGCGCCCGCGACGTACGGCAGCTCGACGAGAACCTGAGATCACTTGAAGTGAAGCTGGAAGCCGAGGACCTCGCCCTCCTCGACCGCGCCTCGACGCCGGAGTGGGGCTACCCCTACGCCTTCATCGGCGCGCGCGAACCCTGGTAGCGATCGCGCGCAGGATCGGAATCCCGGGGGTCCTGCCTCCCCTCCCGGCGGCCCGCTCCTCCGCTCCTCCAGGCTAGGCCGCCGCCTGGAACGGTTTCGGCCGCAGTCCCAGGTGCCGTCGTTCGCCGCCGCGTAGCACCTCGAGCTCGAGCTCGGGCTCGGTGGTGAGGACCATGACGCGCTGCAGGTCGTCGAGGGTCACGACCTCGCTGCCGTTCGCGGCGACGAGGAGGTCACCCTCCTTCACGCCGCCCTGGTCTGCGGGCGCGCCGGCCTCCACGCGCAGGACGCGGATGGCGCGGGCGCGGGCGAGCTCCACCGCCAGCGCCGGGTCGAGGTCCTCTCCTCGTGCAGCGATGCCGAGGAAGGGCCGCCGCACCTCGCCGTGCTTGATGAGCACGGCCGCTACCCAGCTCGCGGTGTGCGAGGGCACCGCGAATGCCATGCCGTGCGCCCATGGCAGCATGGCCGTGGTGACGCCGACCACGGCCCCCTCCGCGTCGAGGAGCGGGCCGCCCGAGTTGCCCGGGTTGACCGCGGCGTCGGTCTGCACCAGTCCGTCGAACATGCCCCCGTCCGGCGTGGGCAGGTTGC
>Ga0154716_1100_pt4 | contig 20547 bp, 17 predicted proteins | sample Rifle2008BG16ft_FD_105724 | JGI IMG/M metagenome (GOLD analysis project Ga0154716, IMG submission 105724) | Anaeromyxobacter sp. RBG_16_69_14
CTCCTGTCCGCAGTGTGCGCGAGCGCAGCCGCGACACTCGCCACGGCCCCTATCGTCGCCTTCCACTTTCGCCGGCTGTCGCTCCTCGCCGTGCTCTCGAATCTCGCAGGCGTACCCATCGGTTCCGCGCTCACCGTGGTCGCGGCGTTGGCCGCCCTCGCCTCCGCGCTGGCGCCGGCCGTGGCCGCCCCGCTCCTGCTCCTCTGTCGCCCGCTGGCTTGGCTTCTGCTCCTCGTGAACGACACCTTCGCGGCGCCCTCCTGGTCCGCGGTCAGCGTCGGTTCTCCGGGGCTCGCCGGCGCTCTCCTCTGCTACGCCGCCCTCCTCGCCGCCTGGCGGTGGCGCGGCGCGGCGCGGGCGCTGGGCGCGGCGGTCGCGCTGGTGGCCCTCCTCGCTCCTGCGCCGGCGCGGCACCTGCTCGCCATGCGGCGCGGGGGTCTCGAGGTCACGTTCCTCTCGGTGGGCCAGGGCGACGCGACGGCCCTCCTCCTCCCGGACGGCTCCGCGGTGCTCGTCGACGGAGGCGGTGAAGCGCGGGGGCGTTACGACCCGGGCGCGCGCGACGTCGTACCGTGGCTGCGCGACGCCGGCGTCACCCGCATCGCCGCCGTCTTCCTCTCGCACCCGCATCCCGACCACCTCCTCGGCTTGCCGGCCGTCGCGGCCGCCTTTCCCGTCGAGCACTTCTTCACGAATGGCCGCACGGGGGACGAGGCGGCAAGCGCCGCCTTCGCGCACCTCCCCCCGCCGACCAGGCTCGCCCCGGGTGAATACTTCGAGCGGGCAGGCGTGCGCTTCGAGGCCCTCTCGCCGCCCGGGGGCAGCGAGGCATGGACGGAGAACGACGCCTCGCTCGTCCTTCGGGTGAGCCACGGCCAGGTCGCTTTTCTGATGTCCGGGGACATCGAGTCGGAGGGGGAGGCGGCGCTCACGGGAGGACCCTTCGCTCCCCTGCTGCGTGCGGACGTGGTCAAGATCCCGCACCACGGCAGCGCTAGCAGCTCGGGGGAAGATTTCGTCGCCGCGGTGCGTCCGGCCTACGCCGTCGCCACCGTCGGACGCGACAACCGCTTCGGGTTCCCGGCGACCGAGGTGGTGGCGCGCTGGCAAGCGGCCGGCGCGCACGTCCTGCGCACCGACGAGGGAGCGGTCCGATTCCTCTCCGACGGGCGAGCGGTGCGACGCGCTCCCGCTTCCGCGTCGCTCGATGCGCTGGCGCTCGCGCGCGAGCGTCTCTAGCTTGCATCCATATGGACATCGACGAGATCGACCTGGAGGAGTTCACGCGAAAGCTCCGGGGGCTCATCCCGCCAGGCGAGCCTCCGGTGGGCTACCTGCGAGGTCGCAGCTACTTCCGCGACCTCGTCGCCCACGAGCTCCACGTCTCCGACATGGAGGCAGAGGAGCTCGTGGACACTCTCGAGATGAACGGCTACCTGCACTTCCAGGGCAATCCCTCCGAGCGGTCCGTCGCGGACAGCCGGTGGGATATCCACACGCCCTGATCCATTGCGACGTCTCGTGCGCGAGGGCCATGGTCGCGTCTTCCTCGCTCCGCGCAGCGGGGCGAGAAGAGGGTCCGAGCTGCCTCGCGAGCTCGCGCCGTCACCGCGCCAGCTCGAGCCAGCCGAACCGGTCGAGCGCGTGGAAGTCGCCGCGAAGCGGAGGCGAGAAGCCCGAGCCCTGCACGATGCGCTGGCGGTTGTGCGTCTCCAGGCGGTAGAGGTTCATGCGCCAGCGCTCGCCGCCTTGCGGGTGACGCGCGACCGCAGCCCACGGCAAGGCCAGCTCGACGGTCCAGCCGCGCGCCGGTGCCGGCGTCGCGCCACCTACCGTGACAGCTCCGTCCACCTCCACTGCCGTGCGCACCCCCGAACTGAAGGCCCGCGCTGCCGGAAGGTCGCTGCGCCAGCTCGCGAAGCGGGCGTCGAAGCGGACGTTGGCAGGTGAGACCTCGATCTCGATGTAGTTGCGCCCGCCGCCGCTCGGGTCGAGGAAGAGCTCGACCACCTCGTCCTCGTAGATGGCGTCGTCGTCCTTGCGACCCGGCCTCGTCCAGACCTCGTCGTCTTCATGAGAAGCCGACGTACAGCGCGTCTCCGCCCCAGAGGATCTGCGCCCGGGTGCGGTAGCGGGCGGGCCGACCGGACAGCGTCTCGACGAGATCCACGCGCTCGGCACGCGCCCAGGCCGGCTCGTCGAGCCGGCCATCCACCTGGATCGGGCCGGTCGCTCGAACCGCGCGGTAAGTGGGAAGCGGAGGGCGCGAACCGGAGAGCCACCCTGGGCCCGCCGTCGGGTCCCTGCACGCGCTCGCCAGGAGCGTGGCCAGGACCAGGAGGGCCATGCCGCGGCCGGCGACTCGCCCGCGTGGATGGCAAGTGCGCGATCTCGCGGAGGCGCCGCCGTCCTCCCGCGGTGGCACGTGCCTTGGAGGCGAGCTGTCTCGTGACGCCACACCTCATGATACAGCGCCCCGGGGACCCGGCCGCGCCGTTCGAGATCGACGGGGTGCTCACGCTGGGTGGGGGCGAGGCAGACGGAGTAAAGGTGCCTGGTCTCGCCGAAGGAGCGCTCGCGGCCTGGCCGTCGGCCGCAGGCATCGTGGTGGAGGCGCGCGTCCCCGGCATCGTTGTCTCCGAGCGCCCGCTCGCCCCGGGCAAGCGACGCCTCCTGCGCAAGGGGGACCTAGCTCGAGTGGAGGGTCTGACGTTCTGGTCCGTACCGCCTGCGGTCGATGGGACGAAAGCGGGGACGAACGCAGGGACGCGCGCGCTCGCCGGCGCCATCCTGGCCGGCGCGGGAGCGCCGTCCGGACCCCACCTGGTCGTCCTGGAAGGCCCGCGGGCCGGTGACCGCCTGGCACTCCACGACGGGGCCGTCCTGGGCCGGGGACGCGGAGCGGAACTGCACCTCGCCGACCCACTCGCGTCGCGCCACCATGCACGCTTCACGATCCGTGGCGGCCGAGCTTCCCTGGAAGACCTCGCCAGCAAGAACGGCATCGCCGTGAACGGCCGACACGCCAGGCGTTCCCAGGTCGCGCTCCGCTCCGGGGACGCGCTCGCCGTCGGCGAGAGCCTGCTCGTCTACCATGACGGGTGCCCGGCGCCTCCGGCACCACGCGAGCTGCTCCTGGCGCCCGGGCCTGCCCGCGACGGCCCTCGACAACCAGGTCGGAACCGGCGCACGGCCATGGCCACCGCCCTCGCTTCCGGCATGCTGATCGCGCTCGCGGTCCTGCTCGCCCTCGCCGCGGTGGGCTAGCTTGGCTAGCTGGGGCCGTAAGTCGGGCCGTACCTCGCTGTCGTAGGGCGGGGGCTTGTCCCCGCCGACGCTAGGCATCCAGCGCATGGAAACGACTATCGGAAACGAGCCAGACCGGCGCGCTCGAGCAGGACCTGGAAGAGCTCGCGGTGGCGCGCCAGGAGGCTCGAGAACTGGACGAGCCCGCGCCGCGTGAGCACGGCATACAAAGTGCCTGGCAGACCCGGACGCACCTCGACCTTCAGGATCTCGTCCCAGCGCACCGGCGTCCGCCGGAAAAAGCTGCGAAAGACGATGCCATCCGGGGTCACCACGATCGCCATCCGATCGTAGTACGCGCCGAAGACGACGAAAAACGTGAGGAAGGCGAGCGCGGAAACGACGCTGCCGAACGGGGCGCCAGGGAATCGGGCCAGGGCCGCGAGCACCGAGGCCCAAAAGATGGCTGCAGCCAGCATCGCGAGGCGCAGCCAGAGCCGTGTGCGATACGTCCGAGGCTCCACAATCGAATTGTACGGACCCGCGGCACGGCTGGGCAAACACCAGCCCCTTCAGGGACGGAATACTTCTGGCAACACTCCGCTGAGGGACGAACCCCCGCCCTGCCACACGTGCGAGAACCCGAGGTCACCCTCTCCCGATGGAAGGGAGAGGGGAGCATAGAGCGGCCGGCCCTAGGCCCCAGGAAACCTACCGCCGGGGCACCTGGAACGGGTTCTCGAGCACGATGGTCTCGCCGCGATCGGCGCCCACCGAGACCGCGACGATCTTGACCCCGGCCAGCTGCGCGACTCGCTCGAGGTACGTCCGCGCCGCCTTGGGCAGCTCATCCCACCGGCGCACGCCCTCCAGCTTCTCCGTCCAACCTGGCAACGTCTCGTAAACGGCCTCGCACCGCTCCAGCGTCTCCAGGTCGCTCGGCATCTCGTCGAAGTTGCGTTCGCCGCACTTGTAGCCGATTGCGATCTTGATCTCGGGGAAGCCGGTGAGCACGTCGAGCTTGGTGATGGCGAGGCCGTCGAGGCCGTTCACGCGCACCGCATAGCGCAACGCGAGCACGTCGATCCAGCCGGTGCGGCGCGGCCGGCCGGTGGTCGCACCGTACTCGCCACCCACCTGGCGCAGCCTGTCGCCGGTGGCTTCCATGAGCTCGCTCGGATAGGGGCCACTGCCCACGCGCGTCGAGTAAGCCTTGCTGATTCCGATGATGCGGTCGAGGGCGGTCGGGCCCACGCCCGAGCCGCAGGCAGCGTTGCCCGCGACCGTGTTCGAGCTCGTCACGAAGGGATACGTGCCGTGGTCGACGTCGAGGAGCGTACCCTGTGCTCCTTCGAAGAGGAGCGACTTTCCCGACTTGATGGCCCGGTGTAGCCAGAGGGAGGCGTCCTTGGCATACGGCGCGAGCGTGCGGCCCAGGTCGATGTGCTTCTTGAGCAGCGCCGCCTCTTCCACGTCGAACGAGGCGCCCAGCCGCGCCAGTTCCTCGCGTGCGCTGGCGAGGCGCTCCTTCACCTTGCGAGCGAGCCGCGCCTCGTCGAGGAGGTCGCGGATACGCAGGCCGCGCCGAGCGACCTTGTCCTCGTAGGTCGGGCCGATGCCGCGGCCGGTCGTGCCGATCTTGCCCGCGCCCATGCGATTCTCGCGCGCGATGTCGAGCGCCTTGTGCCAGGGCATGATCACGTGGGCGTCGAGCGAGAGGACGAGCTGCTCGTCGTCCTTCAGGAACCCGCGCGCCTTGAGCTCGGCGATCTCGTCCGCGAGCACCTCGGGATCGACCACCACCCCGTTCCCGATGACGCAGGCCTTGCCCGGATGCAGGATGCCGGACGGGATCAGGTGGAGGACGGTCTTCTCCCCGCCCACGACCACCGTATGCCCGGCGTTGTTACCGCCCTGGAAACGGACCACGACATCCGCCTGCTGGGTGAGGAGGTCAACGAACTTGCCCTTCCCCTCGTCACCCCACTGCGCACCGATCACGACGACGTTCGGCATGCTTTTCCAAGCTCCTCTCGATGATGGGTCAGACACGATAGCAGGGGGCCGAGATCATCGCCAGCGCCGCGCGCCGGGAGTCACGGGCCATTGGTCTTGCCGGGCGCGGAGCGACTGCGTCCCGGACCCACACCCGCCCTCTCCAATGCCTGCGTCGCGAACTCCAGGTCCACGGCGAAGCCGATAGCGGGTCCGGGGCGTCCGAACCGCGCCAGGAGCGCATCGTAGCGGCCGCCCGCAGCGACGGCACTCCCGGCGCCCGGCGCGTAGCCGGCGAAGGTGATGCCGGTGTAGTAGCCGAGCCCACGCACCTCTCCCAGGTCCACCACGACCTCGCCCAACCCGCGGCGGCGGGCGAGCTTCAACGCCGCCTCGACGTCGGCCAGCGCTGCGCCTGCCCCCGGGACCGCGCGCGCGACCTCCCTCGCGCGCTCGAGCGCGCGATCACCGTACAGCCCCGCGAGCAATGGGAGCGCTTGCCTGGCTGCCGCGGTCCCCTTTCCCCGCCGCGCGAGCGCGGCCAGGGCGGCCTCGTCCTTGCGGGCGAGCGCCACCGAGGCATCCTCGCGCGCGGCAGCGGAGAGCCCTGCGGCCGCGACGACCTCCTGGGCGAAGCGCGCATGGCCCACCTCGATAACTGCGGTGGCGAGCCCGACCACCTGGAGCGCGCGAGCTAGCACCGTCAGTGCTTCCGCGTCTGCGCGCGGCCCGCCCTCGCCGAGGAGCTCGACGCCGGCCTGGTAGACCTCCCGCGGTCGCCCGGCGCGCGCCTCCCGAGCGCGCAGCACCGGCCCGTCGTAGCACAGCCGCGCCGGCGCCGGCAGTGCGTCGGGGCGAGCGGCATAGAGCCGCGCGATCTGCGGCGTGATGTCGGGTCGGATGGCGACCACCTCGCCCGAACCCGGCTCGACGAACTTGAGGACGGCGGCCAGCGCCGCCGGCGAGAGCCCTCGCTCCACCACCTCGAGCCGCTCCAACGTGGGCAGGAGCACGCGCCGGTAGTGGAACGAGGAGAAGACCTCGTGCAGCCTCGCCGAGAGCTCCGCCAGGTGCGCCGAGTGATCGGGGAGCAGGTCGCGCAGGCCCGCGGGCAAAGAGAGGTCGAGCATCGCGCGCGCAATCTACCCGCTCGCCCGGTTGGCGAGAAGCCCCACGCGGGCGGGATCGAGATCGACATTGAAGAAGGTGGGCCGCCCGAGACACCGCAGTCGAGGACTGGTGGAGATCCACATCCCGGCGCGATGTGCAGCTCGTCCGAAAACGGCGCCCGGCACCCTCCGCGCCGGTCACGGCCCGCGAGTGGCATCCCCGGCGCCGCTGGAGGGCTTGTGCGGCAGGTAACCCGTGGTGCGCGGCGTCGGCACGGCCTGCGGCACGGGGGGGACCACGGTCACGCTTGCCGGAGGTGGCGCGAGGGTTCGCGCCTTGAGCTCCTGGGCCAGCCCGTGGACAGGGTTGGCGGCGAGGATCTCGTCGAGCGTGAGGAGTGCGTCGTCGGTGCGCGAGAGATCGAGCTGTGCGCGCGCCAGCATCACGCGCGCGCGGAGCACCTCGGAGTGTGACGCCACAAATGCGGCGAGCCGGAGCGCCGCGGCTTCGGGACTCGCATTCCGGACCGCGGCGGCTTCCTCGGCGAAGTCGATCCAGGGGTCCGAGGCCCTCGCCGCGCGAGCCCGATCCACGAGTCTCGCGGTCTGCGCGGCGTTGCCTTCGAGGCCGTAGTAGACCGCCAGGGCCCTCACCACCGCGGGGTCCCCCGCATGCTCGCGGACGAGGGGTCGCAGCTCGTCGAGCGCCCGCTCCCTCAGTTCGCGCCCGCTCTGCATCAAGGCGTCCCCGGATTCGAGCCGGGCCGCTTCTTCCCGGCGGCGCGCCGCCACGAGGAGCTCGACGAGCGCCCGGTCCGCCCGCGACTGGTAGAGGCCGGGCTGCAGGCCAGAAGCCTGTTCCAGCAGCCCAAGGGCGCGCTCCAGGCTGGCGGAATCGTCCCGGGCCGCGAGCGCGAGCGCCTCCTCCTGCAGCCTCACGGCGGCGGGATGGAGGGGTGGTGGTGCTGCGCCCTTCCCGGTGGCGCAAGCGAGCGCGAGGAACACGAGAAGTGCGAAGAGCCAGCTTCGGCCGAGGCGTGACGGGGCCATGGGGCGAAGGCTATCGCAAGAGAGCGCCAGCGGTCACCATCGCCCGGAGGCCGCGCTGACGCTCCCGCGATCGATGACCGTGGAGCAGGAGGTCGCAGCGCCCCAGGATGCGCCGACCCTCGAGCGTCCCTGGCAGGGCGTCGAGCGGCACCTTCACCCCGCCGCTCTTCGCGACCGGCACGTGCGCGGCGGTCACGTCACGATGCACCATCCAGGGCCCGCCAGGCACCGTCCGTGAATCAGTGCGTGCAGTGAAGACCCTCGGCGGCGCTCGCCGCGGCTCTCCCTTCGCGCCAGAGGCCTCTCGTTGTCGCGGCTTGTCGATGCGACCGCGAATCTCGCCGCCGAGATTCGTCGAGCTGACCCTGGATCTCACCAGCCGTGCTGCCGTCGGAAAGGGTCGTTGGTGGCGGGGAGCCGGTCACTCGACCTGCCGCCTGGCGCGCATCGCGTCGAGGCTTGGGTGGTCGGCCGCCTGGATCCGACCCGACGCGCCGAGGGACGTCTTGCACGGCCATCAATAGCCGACAATTCAGACGGTCGCTTACGGTCCGTACGGGTTCGCCCTCGTAGCGGGACCCGGAAGGCCTTACTTGATCCTCTTAGGAGCAAGCACTAACTTACGCAATATCGCAATATGCAATATAGAGACAACTAATCTGGGTCTCGGTCGTCATGCCGACGGGGCGAGGTGCGGGGTTGAGTTCAAATAGCGCCGCCGACGCGGCCATGGATCGCTACGCCGCTGGTGACCTCTCGGCGTTCTCACCGCTCTATGTCGCACTCGCTCCGCGTCTCAACGCCTATCTCTTGCGTCAGACGCGCAACCGAGCACTCGCAGCCGATATCCTGCAGGAGACGCTGGTCCACGTGCACGAGGCACGCGCGTCGTTTGCGTCGGGCTCGCAGGTGACACCGTGGTGCATCGCCATCGCGCGGCGGATCGTCATCGATCGCGCGCGCCAGGCCCGGCGCGAGGTTCTCTGCGAACCCGACGCGGTCGAGTGGGACGACCTCCCGTCGTGCCAGATCGCACCCGACGAAGAGTGCGAGATGCGCGAGCTCATGAGGCACGCACAGCGCGAGCTCGAGCGGTTGCCTCATCGACAGCTCGTCGCCTACCACCTGGTGACACAGGAAGGCCTCAAGTTGAATGAAGCAGCACAGGTCCTCGGCACGTCCGTGGGCGCGGTGAAGCTGCGTGTCCATCGAGCCCATGAGGCGATCCGCTCCGCGATCAGGCGCGATGACGACGCCCTGGACGAGCGGGGACCTCCGCGAGCGGAGCGGACGCTCGGTCTCGAACGAGGTCGATCCACTGTGCGCGCGGCCTAGCCCCTCGGTGGGGTCCACCGTAACTTTGACGCTCCGTCATCCGTATCCACTCCAGAGATCCGGACTGAGCGCCAGGGCGCCGGACGGAAGTTCCGGTGTGGTGTCTACCGGGACCGGCGAGGCGGAATTGATCCGCCTGAGCTGGCGGGGGCTCGCGCTCGCGAGCGGTCGGATTGCGCTGCGTCGCGGCTATTGCGCAATTGTAGGCCGCCGTGCGGGCCCGCGTGGAGGGTTCGTAGATGTTTCGCTGGATCATCGGCTCTAGCCTGAAGTTCCGCTTCCTGGTGTTGGCTGTCGCCGCTGCGTTGCTCGTCTTCGGAACCGCGCAGCTCCACAAGGCGCCGGTCGACGTCTTCCCTGAGTTCGCACCACCCAAGGTGGAGATCCAGACCGAAGGACTCGGGATGACCGCCTCCGAGGTGGAGGAGCTCATCACCATCCCCATGGAGGACGCGCTCCGGGGAACGCCAGGAGTGGACGTCGTCCGCTCCTCGTCCACCCAGGGCCTGTCGCAGGTCGTCCTGATCTTCAAGATGAGCGCCGACGTCATGGAGGCGCGGCAACGCGTGCAGGAGCGTCTCAAGCTGGCCATCGCGGGCCTGCCGCGCTCGTCCGGCATGCCGGTGATGCTCCAGCCCCTGTCCTCGACCAGCCGGGTCATGAAGATCGGTATCTCCTCGAAGGTCCACGACATGATGGACCTCTCCATGATCGCCTACTGGACGATCAAATTCCGGCTCATGTCCGTCCCCGGCGTGGCCAATGTTCCCATCTGGGGAGAGCGGATCAAGGCGTTGGAGGTGCAGGTCGATCCGAGCTTGATGCGGATGCACAACGTCACGCTCGATGAGGTCATGGAGACGACCTCGGAGGCCCTGGACTTCGGCTTGCTGACGTACAGCACCGCGGCGAAGACCCGCATCGACGGTATGTTCGACACCCCCAACCAAAGACTCGCGATCCGTCACGAGCAACCCGCCTACACGCCGGAACTGGTGGCCCAGGTGCCCATCGCCGCGAAGAATAGGCGCCCTGACCCGCCGCGCCTGGGCGATGTCGCCGACGTGAAGTGGGACACCTGGCCGCTCGTCGGCGACGCCGTCATCAACGACGGAGTCGGCCTGATGATGATCGTCGAGAAACTGCCGTGGGCCAACACGCTCGAGGTGACGCGGGGGGTGGAGCAGGCCCTGGCCGAATTGCGGCCCGGCCTTCCCGGCATGGAGATCGACTCCACGATCTTCAGACCGGCGACCTTCATCGAGCAGTCGCTCTCCAATCTCAGGATGGCGCTCCTCAGCGGCGCCATCCTGGTCCTCTTCATCCTGGGCGCCTTCCTCTACGAGTGGCGGGTGGCGCTGATCAGCGCGATCGCCATGCCGCTCTCCCTCGTGGCCGCGGCGGTCGTCCTTCACCTTCGGGGCGCCACGATCAACACGATGATCCTGGCGGGGTTCATCATCGCCCTCGGCGACGTCGTCGACGACGCAATCATCGACGTCGAGAACATCGTGCGGCGCCTACGCGAGCACCGCAAGGCGGGCAGCACGAAGTCGACGGCGCGCATCATCCTCGAGGCGTCGTTCGAGGTGCGCAGCGCCATCGTGCACGCGACGATCATCGTCGTGCTGGCCGTGACTCCGGTCTTCTTCATGGGCGGGGTGGCGAGCATGTTCTTCGAGCCGCTGGTCCTCTCCTATCTGCTCGCGATGTTGGCCTCCATGGCGGTGGCGGCTACGGTCACGCCGGCCCTCTGCCTCGTGCTGCTGACTCGCGCCGGCATCGAGCACCGGGAGTCGCCGCTGCTCCCACCGCTCAAGCGCGTCTACGGCTCGCTCCTGGCGCGCGTCGTCAGGGCGCCGCGCGCCACATTCGCCGGGGCCCTCGTCCTGGTCGTCGCCGCCGTCGCGGTCTGGCCCTTCCTCGGAAAGTCGCTGCTCCCCGCGTTCAAGGAGAGGGACTTCCTGATGCACTGGGTCCCTCCCGAGGGAACGTCGCACCCGGAGACGTTCCGGATCACGCAACGGGCCAGCCGTGAGCTCCGGTCCATCCCCGGGGTCCGCAACTTCGGCGCCCATATCGGACGCGCCGTCACCGGCGACGAGCCCTACGGCGTGAACTTCACCGAGAACTGGATCAGCATCGACCCGAGGGTCGATTACGACGAGGCGCGCGCGAGCGTCGAGGCCACCGTCGCCGGCTATCCCGGGGTCTATCGCGACGTCCAGACCTACCTCAAGGAGAGGATCAAGGAGGTCCTGACCGGAGCAGGCGAGTCCATCGTCGTGCGCACATTTGGACCCGAGCTTCCGGTCCTGCGGCAGAAGGCGGAGGAGGTGCGCCAGGCCATCCAGGACGTGCCCGGCCTCGTCGATCTGCATGTCGAGCAGCAGGTCGACATCCCGCAGATCCAGGTCAAGCTGAACCTCGACGACGCCGCCCGTCACGGCCTCAAGCCGGGTGATGTCCGCCGGGCGGCGGCCGTGCTGATGTCCGGCCAGGAGGTCACGGACATCCACCGGGAGGGCAAGGTGTACGACGTATGGGTGTGGTCACTGCCGTCCGTTCGTTCCAGCGTGGAACGCATCCGCGAGTTCCTGATCGACACGCCGTACGGTGGACGCGTGCGGCTGGGAGAGGTGGCGGACGTGAGCCTCGTGCCGACACCGAACAAGATCAAGCGCGAGAACAATTCGCGGCGGATCGACGTTCACGCCAATGTCAAAGGGCGCGATCTCGGCTCGGCTGCGGAAGAGGTCCGCGCGCGGATCCAGAAGCTCCACTTCCCGATCGGGTACTACCCCTCGCTGCTCGGAGAGTACGCGGAGCGCGAGGCGGCGACAAAGCACTTCCGCATCCTGTCGATTGCCGTCACAGTCGCCATCTTCCTCATCCTCCAGGCGACCTTCCGAAGCTGGCGCGTCGCCAGCCTGGCCTTCCTCACCTTCCCCGCGGCGCTCGTCGGCGGCGTGCTGGCGACCTTCGTGAGCGACCGCGCCATCTCGCTCGGCACCCTGGTCGGGTTCATCACGATCCTCGGCATCTCCGCGCGCAACGGCATCATGCTCATCGAGCACTATCGGCACCTCGAGCATGTGGAGGGTGAGCCCTTCGGCGTCGGGCTCATCCTGCGTGGGGCAAGCGAACGATTGTCGCCGATCCTGATGACCAGCCTGGCCAGCGCATTGGCGCTGCTGCCGATCCTGGTTGGCGGCAGCATCCCCGGCTACGAGATCGAATATCCCATGGCCGTGTTCATCACGGGCGGCCTCCTCACGTCCACGGCGCTGAGCCTGTTCGTCGTGCCGGCCCTCTATCTCAAGCTGGGGCGAGGCGGCCGAAAGATGGATGTCGTGCCCGCTCCAGGGGCACCGAGCTAAGGAGCATGCCGGTGGACAGCACAATTCCAGGGAAGGCCTCGGTGCGCGCGCTGCGTTGTCTGGGGGGGATCGCGCTGGTCGTCGCCTCGGCCCTCGCACGCGCACAGGACGCGGAGCCAGACCATATTCGCGGTGACATCGCCAAGGTCGAGGCCTCGTCGATCCTCGTGAAGACCCGCGGCGGCAAGACGGTGCGCCTCGGGCTCTCGAACGAACTCACCGTCATCAAGCTGACCTGGGGAAGCTTCACGGACGTGGACTTCGGAACCTACGTGGGCTCCGTAGCGGTGCGGCTAGACGAGTACAGTCCGATCGTCCGGGACTCGCTGAGCTGGCTGCACAGGGGGTTCGAGCTGCGGATCGTCGACGAGCAACTGCGCGGCATCGCCTTGGGACACAAGAGCTGGGACCTGCCCCCTGACAGCATCATTGCGCACGGATGGGTGGACGACATGGAGATCCGCGTCCTCTCGATCAAGTATGGCCCCACCGAACAGGAGGAGACGGACGTGGACGTCCCCCGCGACGTGCCGATCCTCAAGATGTCGCTGGGGGACAGGAGCCTGCTGAAGCCGGGCGCGCACGTCTGCGCCGGCGCGCAGAAAGGCGCAGGAGGCCAGGACGTTGCGGTCTTCCTCTTCGTCGGCGAAGACGGCATCGTCCCGCGATTGTGACAGGTGAGCGGACTTGCGCAATTTGGTGTCAGGAGACAATCCCATGGTCGCCGTGAAAGCGGTTCACAAATTGGCTGCGGTCCTCGGGGGCGTCGTCGCCCTGATTGGCGTGACTGCGCTCTTGCTGGCGCGGTCGGGGGAGCATGCGGCGGACGGTGGAGGTCGAGGGGCGGCGGCCGGCAAGAGCCCTCCTGTCACGTTCGAGGACATCTCCGGGAGCACGGCCAAACGTGTCCTCCTTTCCGCGAAGGCCTCCGAACGGCTCGGCATCGAGACAGGCGTGGTGAGCGAGGAGACGGTCCTCCGCAGGCAGGTGGTCAGCGGCCTCATCGTCGTTCCTCCATCGGGAGGTCAGCCGGCGGCGAAGCCAGCCGGCAGCGCGTTTGGAGGCTTCGCGCAGGCGGCGCCCGCGAGATCGATCACCCCGGTCGCGGCGGGGCGGCCCGCCCTGGCGGCGGCACCTCCGCCCAGCGCAGGAGTGATGTCGCCCCACCCTGGCGAGGTCTGGGTGCTCGTGACGCTGTCCCAGGCGGAGTGGGACAGGATGGCGAAGGACAAGCCGGCGCACGTCCTGCCGCTCATCACAGGCGACGAGCAGGGGCGCGCGGTGCTGGCAATGCCGTCCGGAATGGCGCCCGTCGAGGATGCCAAGCGCTCGATGCTGATCGCGTACTACACGGTGCCCGGCAAGGATCACGGGCTGACGCTGAACAAGCGCATGCGGGTCGAGCTGCAGCTCGTGGGCAGCGAGGAGAAGCAGAAGGTCATGCCGTACGCCGCCGTGTACTACGACGCGAAAGGCGCCCCCTGGGTATACATCAACTCGAGGCCGCTGGCCTTCGAACGAGAGCGCATCGGCGTCGAACGCGTCGTCGGCGATCTGGCGGTCCTGTCCGAAGGCCCGCCTGTGGGAACCGCGGTGGTGACCGTCGGCGCGCCGCTGCTCTACGGCGCGGAGATCTTCAAGAAGTAGCGGTGTACGGGAACGCCGCCGCGCGGCGTCCCATTGGTAGCAGGGGATGGAGGGCCGGAAGGAGGCCTGAGGACATGCTTCGCTGGATCATCGGCTCGAGCCTGCAGTTCCGCCTGATGGTGGTGGGGGTCGCCGCGGCGCTGGTCGTGTTCGGAACCCTCCAGCTTCGGGGGATGCCCGTCGACGTCTTGCCCGAGTTCGCGCCCCCGATCGTGGAAGTCCAGACGGAGGCGATCGGGCTATCCGCCCAGGAGGTGGAGAACCTGATCACCCTCAATCTCGAGGAGCTGCTGAGCGGCATGCCGTGGCTGGCGTCGATCCGCTCCCAGTCGGTGACCGGCCTCTCGTCCATCGTGCTCACCTTCGACCGCGGGACCGATATCATGAAGGCCCGGCAGATGATCCAGGAACGCCTGACGCTGGCGTACATGCTGCCGAACGTCGCCCAGCCACCGGTGATGCTTCAGCCGGTGTCGGCGACCAACCGCTTCATGATGATCGGGATCTCCTCAGACAAGGTCGACCCGACGGAGCTGTCGCTGCTCGCCCGCTGGACGATCAAGCCGCGGCTGCTGGGAGTGCCCGGCGTGGCCAACCTGGCGATCTGGGGCCAGCGGTTGCGGCAACTGCACGTCCAGATCGATCAGGATCGGTTGCGCGACGCCCGCTTGATTCAAGAGGACATCATCGCCGCCGCCGGCGACGCGCTGTGGGTGTCGCCCCTGACGTTCCTGAAGGGATCAGCGCCAGGTACGGGCGGCTGGATCGACAATCGCAACCAGAGGCTCGGGGTTCAACACGCCTTGCCCATCAAGGTGCCGGAGGACATGGCAAAGGTGGCCCTCTCGCCGGTGCACCTGCTCATGACCGGCAAGGCGATGTCTCTGGGCGACGTGGCCGAGGTGACCTTCGCGCACCCCCCGCTCATCGGCGACGCCTTCGTCAACGACGGCAACGGTCTCTTGCTCGTCGTCGAGAAGTTCCCCTCCGCCAACACGCTGGAGGTCACGCGGGGGGTCGAACAGGCGCTCGCCGAGCTGGGCCGCGGCCTTCCCGGCGTGACGATCGACGCCACGGTCTTCCGGCTGGCGTCGTACATCGAGGATTCGATCGCCAACGTGAAGAATGCGCTCGTCATCGGCGCCATCCTCCTCATCCTGGTCATCGGCGCGTTCCTGTTCAGCTGGCGGAACGCGTTGGTCACGGTCGTGTCGGTAGCGCTATCGCTCTTCGCCGCCGTGCTCGCCCTCCACCTGACCGGGGCGACGATGAACGCCATGATCATCGCCGGTCTGGTCGTCGCCCTCGGCGTCGTCATCGACGAAGCTGTCGTCGACTCGCGCGAGCTCATGGTGCGGGTGCGTGAGCGCGAGGAACGCGGCGGCGCCTCGCTCGTGACCCTCATCCTCGAGACGATGCTGAAGACGCGAAGCGCCACCGTCTACGCCACCCTGATCGTCGTCCTCGCCGTCACGCCCATCTTCTTCATGGACGGGGTGTCGGGGGCGTTCTTCGAGCCGCTGGCCCTGTCCTACTTGCTGGCGGTGGCGGCGTCCGTGGTCGTCGCGCTGACCGTGACGCCGGCGTTGAGCCTCCTGCTCCTGGGACAGGCGCGAGGACCGGCCGAGTCGCCCGTCGCGGTGTGGCTCCGCGACCGATACGAGTCGAAACTCCAGGGCGCCATCAAGTCGCCGCGCACCGTGTTCGTCACCGCCTGCGTCGTGGTGGTGGCCGGCGTCGCCGCATGGCCGTTGCTCGGCCAGTCGTTCCTCCCCCCCCTCAGGGAGGGAGATCTGCTGGTGAACTTCAGCACCCCGCCCGGCACCTCCCATGCCGAGACCTACCGCATCACCTCGCGGCTCGGCCGCGAGCTGCGATCGATACCCGGGGTGCGTCGGGTCGGCGCCCATGTTGGACGCGCGGTGACAGGGGATCAGGTGGTCGGGATCAATTCGAGCCAGATCTGGATCAATCTCGTTCACGAGTCGGACCAGGACAGGACGATCGCCGCGATCCGGGAGACGATCGACGGATACCCAGGACTCGATCGCAACGTGCAGGCCTACCTGCGCGACAAGGTCGGCGCTGCGCTGACTGGCGAGAGCAGGTCGATCGTCGTGCGCATATACGGCGCCAGGCGGGAGGTCCTGCATCAGAAGGCAGAGGAGGTGAAGAAGGCGCTCTCCGGCATCCCCGGGATCGTCGATCTGCGCGCCGACGGCCAGGTAGAGGAGCCTCAGGTGAAGGTCAAGGTGGACCTCGACGCCGCCGGCCGCGCGAGCGTCAAGCCGGGCGACGTGCGCCGGACCTCGGCCACGGTGTTCTCTGGACTCGGAGTCGGCTACCTCTTCGAGGAGCAGAAGATCATCGACGTGGTGGTCTGGGGCGCGCCCGAGACGCGCCGCAGCCTGAGCGATATTCGCGATCTGTGGGTCGAGAAGTCCGATCGCCACCACGTGCGGCTGGGCGACGTCGCGGACGTGAGCATCGTTCCGACGCCCACGGTCATCAAGCACGAGCGCATCTCGCCGTACGTCGACGTCGTGGCCAACGTGGCCGGGCGCGACCTCGGGTCCGTGCACCACGAGATCGACGGCCGCCTGCAGAAGGTGGAGTTCCCGCTCGAGCATCACCCGGAGGTCCTGGGTGAGTACACCGAGCGCCTTGACGCGCAGCGGCGCATGCTGGGCGTGGCTGCCGCCGCCCTGATCGGGATCTTCCTCCTGCTGCAGGCCTGCTTCCGGAGCTGGCGCCTGGCGCTGATCGCCTTCCTGGCGCTCCCGGCGTCCGTGATCGGTGGCGTGCTGGCTGCGCTCGCCGGCGGCGGCGGGATCTCTCTGGGCTCGATCGTGGGGTTCCTCGCGGTGCTGGGTATTGCCGCCCGGAACGGCGTGTTGCTGATCAGGCGCTATCGGGACCTCGAGGGGCAGGAAGGAGTAGCCTTCGGTCGTGACCTCGTCCTGCGCGGGGCGCGGGAACGGCTGTCACCTATCCTGGCGAGCTCCCTGGCGACCATCGCCGTCCTGCTACCGATTGTCGTGCTCGGGCGGATGCCGGGTCTCGAGATCGCGCAGCACGCGGCGATCGTGATCGTGGGCGGCCTTGCCGCTGCCACGCTGGTCACGTTGTTCGTCCTCCCGGCCCTGGTTCTGGCCATCGGATCGCGAGCAGGACGCCCACCCGACCTTGGCCTGGCTGGCGCGTGAGCGGTCGAACAGAATGTTCTGCACGGCAGCAGCCACGGTGATGCGGTCAACGGCTCTCGCGCTCGGGTTGGGTGTCCGGCTGTCGGTTGTCGCTGCCGAGGTCACTCACGATGAGACTCCGGAGCGGCGGGGGACCGTGGAGCCCTCCATCCTCGATCGCACCACCAGTGCTGTCAACCGTCTTCATCTGGCGCAATTCGTGATCCCCAAGAAACCGGAGAAGGGCGCTGCGGGAACGCAATTGCCAAGTCGATTGACGTACCAGTACGGGTACGGCAGCGAGTCGGACGTGGTCTACCGGCGGAACGCCGATCTCGACAACCGGGTCCGGGACGACATCCTCATACTGAAGCCGCAGCTGTCCGGTTACATCACCTATCGACCGACAGACTGGCTCGAGGCGACGCTCGAGATGGTATTCGAGAGGGAGATTCCCGCGCTCGAGGAGGAGACCGTACTACTCCCGAACGGAGAGACACAGGTTGCCGTGAAGAGGCAGTTCTCGCTGCTCGTCGACCAGGCATTCCTGACGTTCAAGGCGTTCAGCAACGGGCTCCAGTTCACGATCGGGCGCCGGAACTACGAGGACGATCGGCACTGGCTGTATGACACGTCGATGGACATCGCCAGCATCGCGCTCAAGCTCTGGAAGTTTCGCGTCGAGGCGCTGGCGGGACGTGAGATCCTGGTGGGTCTGGACCTGCTCAAGGATCAGACGTCCCTCGAGACACGAACCACCACCGCGCCCGACCGCGAGGCCGATCGAGTCAACACCTACATGTTGCTGGCGGAGTACCGCGGGATCGAGGACATGAAGCTGAGCGCCTTCACGATCTTCCGCGATGATCGCGCCCGGCAGGAGGGGCGGCCTCTGCTCCTGGGGGCCCACGCCCACGGCATGCCATCCGACGAGCTCAGCTACTGGATAGAGCTCGGTCACGTGCGCGGCAGCGACGAGGTGGGGCGGACCTTGTCCGCTTACGGATTCGACGTGGGCGCGACGTATCGGTTCACGGGTCTCTCGCTCACCCCGGGTATCACCGTGGCCTATGCGTTCGGGAGCGGCGACAGCAACCCTGGCAACGCCCGGAGCCACGAGTTTCGCCAGACGGGGCTGCAATCCAACGAGGTGAAGTTCGCCGGTCTAGCCAAGTTCAAGGGCTATGGGGAGGTGATCGACCCGGAGCTGAGCAACCTCAAGATCCTCACAGCTGGACTTGGCATCCGCCCGAGGCAGAACATGTCCATCGAGCTCGTCTATCATCACTACTGGCTGCACGTGCTCGCGAACGATCTGCGCAATTCGCCGCTGACGGCAATCATGAACGAGGTCGAGGGGCGGCAGAGCAAGGACGTGGGGAGCGAGCTCGACCTCGTGCTCGGGTTTCGCAACATCTTCGGCGTGCGGCGGCTCGGGATGGACGTGAGGGCGGGCGTGTTCCTTCCCGGGGAAGCGTTTCGCATCAAGGAGGACGAGGCGGCCAACGCGACCGGCCGCCACGCCGACAGAGGGTTCACGATCTTCACGAAGTTCTGGTGGTGATGGCTCGCGATGGCGCGCTCACGCAGCAAGGACGTGTAGCAGAGGCAACGGGTGGAAGAGGAGGACGTTCCATGATCACGCGAATGGTTCAAGTCGGCCTGACCGCCGTCGCAGCGCTCCTGATCACAGTACAGCTAGGCTCCGCGGCATACGCGTGGGGCACGGGAGCGAGCTCGACCTGGCAAGAGGAGTTCGACATTTCAAGGTGTAACCTGGTGACGACGGGGCGAAATCCGTACTTCGTCCTAGAACCCGGGGTTCAGCTCGTCTACGAAGGAGGCGATGCGAAGCTCCAGATCACGGTCCTCGACGAGACAAAGGTGGTCAACGGGGTCAGGACTCGCGTCGTCGAGGAGAAGGAATGGAAGGACGGCAAGTTGCACGAGATTGCGAAGAACTACTTCGCGATGTGCGAGCAGACGAAGGACGTCCTCTATTTCGGTGAGGACGTGGATTTCTACGAGGACGGAAAGGTGGTCAAGCACGACGGCTCATGGCTCGCGGGGAACGGTAACAGGCCTGGTCTGATGATGGCCGGAGAACCGAAGGTGAAGATGAAGTACTATCAGGAGCTCGCGCCCGGTGTGGCGATGGACCGGGCCGAGATCGTGAGCCTCGACGAGACGTGCCAGACTCCTGCAGGCACGTTCTCCAGCTGCATGAAGGTCAAGGAGACATCGGCCATCGACGTCACCGCGAGCGAGCACAAGTACTATGCCCCCGCGATCGGGCTCGTGAGGGACGAAGCCTTGAGGTTGACCAGGTACACCTCAGCAAGGGTTGACGCGGTGGAGCCCTCCTCGGGGAAGCGCTGAAGCGCTCGGACCGGCGAGGGTTCACGCCCGCCCCGACAATGCCGGCCGCGCCTGCTCGACGAGGAGATCCACCCACTCGATGACCGCGCGCACTCGCGGTGAGCGGCGCAGGTCGCCGTGCACGAGCAGCCACAGCTCGTGGTTCACGGGTTCCGGACCCGAGAGCCGCGCCAGCTCCGGGTCGCGATCGGCCAGGAAGCACGGGAGCACGGCCACCCCCACGCCCAGCCTGGCCGCGGCGTACAAGGAGGCCGTGCTGTTGGTCCGGAAGACGACCTGGCGCTCGGGACCCACCCGCGCCAGCCACCTCTCCTGTGGCACGCCGGCCAGGCTGCCGTCGAAGCCCACGAACGGATCGGATGCGAAGTCGACCCGCCCGCGCCGCCCGGCCAGTGAGCTCCTCGACGCATACAGGCCGTGGGCCAGGTCGGACAGCTTCCGGGTGACGAGCCCGGGATCGCGTGGCCGCCCCATGCGCAGCGCGAGGTCGGCTTCACGACGGGTGAGGTCGAAGGCGCGCTGGTCCGCGGCAATCTCGAGGATCAGCCCAGGGTGGTGTTCGCGCAGGCCCGGCAACGCGGGGACGAGCAGGTGCGCCGCGAGATGCGTGGCGGTGGTGAGCCGAACCACCCCGGTCAGCGCCCGATCGCGCGCGTCGGCGTGACGCGACAGCGCGAGCACGTCGTCCTCTACCCGCGAGGCAAGCGCGGCGAGCTCCTGGCCGGCCGGCGTCCGGCTCCAGCCCTGCGGGCCGCGCTCGAAGAGCGAGAGCCCGAGCTCCTGTTCCAGCGCCGCGACCCGGCGGGCGACGGTGTTGCGGTCGACGCCCAGGTGCTGCGCGGCGCGGGAGAGGCTCCCGGTACGCACGAGCTCGAGGAAGAATCGTAGATGGCCCCAGTCCAGTCGACCCGCGCGTTCTTGCGCGGGGGCGGCGATCGCCTGCGCGTTCACCTGGCTCTTCTGCATCGCTATCTTCCTGCCGTTCGCAGCACGAAACGCCCAGGTGAAAAGGAGCTCCCGATGACCTCGCGAACCACCAACCACGTTTCATCGCCCTGGTGGGGCGCGCCGTGGAGTCGCCTGCGCAAGCACCGCGAGAGAGTCATGAGCACGTGGATCTGGACCCGTACGAGGGCAGAGGCCCCTGCGAGCCGAGGCCCGCCCTTCGCGCTGGCAAACCGCGTCTCGAGCTGGATCGAGGAGATCCGGGGCCGCAGGAGC
>Ga0154716_1019_pt2 | contig 20510 bp, 13 predicted proteins | sample Rifle2008BG16ft_FD_105724 | JGI IMG/M metagenome (GOLD analysis project Ga0154716, IMG submission 105724) | Anaeromyxobacter sp. RBG_16_69_14
TGGGCGGGGCCGGCGAAGGCGCCGCCGGGGGCGGGGGTCGGGGGGCCACGGGGGGCGCGCTCGCGCCCTGGGGCGGCGCCCTACCGGCACCAGGGTTCACGCCATGCGGGCCCATCATGCCGCCGCCCATGCCGGCCGGGGGGGCGGATACGGCGACCTTCTCCAGCTCTGCGTCGTTCACCGTGATCTTCGCGTCCTCGCGAAGCTTCTTCACGAAATCGTCGAACTCCTTCGACTTTCGCTGGCTGTTCAGCTTGGCCGCGATCTGGGGCTTCACCCCGTCCAGGTCTCGGTTCACCTCGGCTTGGCGACCGAGCGCGCGGAGGAGGTGGAGGCCATGCTGCGTCTCGATGACGATCGGCGAGGTCTGGTTGTCGCCGAGCTTGAAGGCGGCCTCGGCCAGTTCCTTGCCGTAGGCCTTCTCGAGCTCGTCCTGCGACTTGAGCGCCAGGTCGCCGCCCAGGCTCTTCGTGGAGGCATCCTCCGACGACGCGCGCGCGGCCACGGAGAATGCGGTCGGGTTCTTCTTCTCGTCGGCGAGCACCTTGGCGAGGAACTTTCTAGCGGCGGCCGCCTTCTTGGCGCGCTCGGGGCTGTCCTGCTCGGCCTTGAAGAAGATGTGCGCCGCGTGGATGCGTGCCGGGCGATGGAACTCGCCCTTGTGCTCGTCGTAGTACTTCTGGATGTCGCTCTCCGGGACGTTCTTGGCACCGTTCGGATCCTGGAAGAAGCGCTGGTAGTACTTCGAGACCATCACCTTCTTCATCGTGAACTGGACGTCGGGATCGCTCGCGAGGCCTTCCTTCTCGGCGGCCTTGGCGAGCAGCTCGAACCGCAACATGTTGTCGAGGAACTGCTTCTTGCGGTCGAGACTGCCGAAGCTGGCGCGGATCATCGGCGACTGCTCGTCGAGGCGCGCCTTCAGCTCGTCGGCAGTGACGGTGACGCCGCCCCCCTGGGCGACCACCGGACCCTTCTTCCCGGGGGCTGTCGTCTTGGAGCAGGCGAGGGCGGCGAGGAGGGCCAAGGCCAAGGTGGTTTTGCGAAGCATGAGTTTGTGCTCCTCATGAAGGGAAGAGAAGGCAGGGGAAAGAAACGCGCGTCCGACCAACGCGCGGACCGGCATTCTTCTTCCGGCGACGTGTCCTGGGCTAGAAGCGTTTTAGAAGAACCACAGTGAACGAAAAGGATCAAGGATATCGGGCCACTCCGAGTCGTTTCTGGACTGGGAAGGCCCGGGCCTCACGCCGCCAGCTGTGCCAACCCTTCCAGAACGCGCCGCACCGCACCGAGGAGGGCGCGGCCCTGCGCCGATTCCTGGGCCGGCGTGAGTGCCGGAGGAGGGGCGGCGGGAGATGGGCGCGCCTGGGCGACCGCCTTCGCCACCGCCGCCGCCACCTTCTCCGCGCGCGCGGCCCGGGCAGCAGCTGGCAGGGGGACGCGGGCGCTCGCCTTTGCCGCCGCGGGTGGACAGAGCTTCCCGTCCGGTCCGAGGTGGGCCACGAGCTTCATATCGGGGGTGAGGCGGAGTGCCCCCTGGCTCGCCTGAACCCTCTTCGCGAGCTGAAAAGGATCGAGCGCCGCGCCATCGCCCAGCGTGAATACGAGCCGGCCCGGTCCCGCCTCCAGGCCGCGGATGCGGAGCGCGCGCAGGCGAACCTTCACCTGCATGACGGCGTGCAGCGCATCGACCTCGTCCGGTGGGTCGCCGTAGCGATCCACGATCTCGGCCCGGATCTCGTCCAGTTCGTCGTCCGTGCCCGCCTGGGCGAAGCGCTTGTAGAAGTAGAGCCGCTGGTGGACATCGGGCATGTAGGGGTCGGGGATGAATGCCGGAACGGGCAACTGCACGTCGGGGTCGATCTCTTCCCGGGGCGCCTCGCCGCGAAGCTCCCGCACCGACTCGTCGAGGAGCTGCGCATAGAGATCGAAGCCGATGGCCTCGATGTGCCCCGACTGGTCCCTGCCGAGCAGGTTGCCCGCGCCGCGGATCTCGAGGTCGTGGCTCGCGATCTTGAAGCCCGCGCCCAGCTCCGAGAACTTTTGCAGCCCCTCGAGCCTCTTCTGCGCGTCCTTCGTGACGGGGCGGCGCGCCGGCACGAGCAGGTAGGCATAGGCGCGTTCGCGGCTGCGGCCGACCCGCCCGCGGATCTGGTAGAGCTGCGCGAGGCCGAAGTGGTCGGCGCGGTTCACGATGATGGTGTTGGCGCTCGGGATGTCGAGGCCGCTCTCTATGATGGAGGTGGCGAGGAGCAAGTCGAGCTCCTTCTCCACGAAGCGGCCCATCACGTCCTCGAGCTTCCCCTCCGCCATCTGCCCGTGCGCGACGCCGATGCGCGCCCCTGGGACGAGCTCGGTGAGGAACTTCTCCATGGCCGCGATGGAGCGCACGCGGTTGTGGACGAAGAAGACCTGCCCGCCGCGGCGGAGCTCCTGCTCCACGGCCTCCTTCACAGCCGCCGGGTCGAACTTCATGACGAAGGAGCGGATGGCGCGCCGATCCTCGGGCGGCGTGGCGATGATGGAGAGGTCGCGCGCGCCGGCCAGGCTCATGTGTAGCGTGCGCGGGATGGGCGTGGCGGTGAGGGTGAGGACGTCGACGAGCTTGCGCAGGCGCTTCAGCCGCTCCTTGTGCGCGACGCCGAAGCGCTGCTCCTCGTCGATGACGAGGAGCCCCATGTCCTTGAACGACACGTCCGCGGCGAGGAGACGGTGCGTGCCGATGACGACGTCCACCTTGCCCGCGGCCAGGTCCTTCAGCACGGCCCGGACCTGGTCGGCGTCCTTCATGCGCGAGATCGACTCGATGCGGACCGGGTAGCCCTTGAAGCGCTCGCGGAACGTGCGCTCGTGCTGGGCGGCGAGCACCGTGGTAGGGACGAGCACCGCCACTTGCTTGTGCGAGAGCACTGCCAGCATGGCGGCCCGCATCGCCACCTCGGTCTTGCCATAGCCGACGTCTCCGCACACCAGGCGATCCATGGGTGGCCTCGCGCCCGGGAGACGAGGCCCCCCGGGTGCAACGCTCTGCTCCGGCAGCGCCTCGGTCCGCCGGCGGGCGACGCTCACCTCCTCCTCCCGCTCCGCAGAGGCTTCGCCCTTCGCCATGTCGGCCAGCACGTCCTCGATCGCCCTCGCCTGATCGGGCGTGAGCTCGTATGGGAACTCGGCCTCGAACTCCCGGTAGACCTCGCCCGGCGCCTTGAACGCGAAGCCGGGGTGCGCCGAACGGGCGGCGTAGATGGCGAGGAGCTCGCCGGCCATCTTGAGCAGCTGCTCCTTTACCCGTGCCTTGCGCAGGGCGAAGGAGCTGCCGCCGAGGCGGTCGAGGCGGATCGCCTCGGGCGCTGCGCCGGTGAACTTCTGCCCCTGCCGCAGCTTCGAGACCGGCAGGTAGAGGCGATCCGCACCCTCGTAGGCGAGCACGAGGAAGTCGCCCTCCACCCCGCGGATCTGCATCTTGGTGAGGCCGAGGTAACGGGCGATGCCGTGCTCGACATGCACCACCAGGTCGCCCTCGTTGAGATCGCGGAACGCGGCGGCGAAGGTGTTCTCGAGCTTGGTGGCGCGGGCGCGCTTCCTGACCCGTCGGCCGAAGATCTCCTCGTCGGAGAGGAGCGCCAGGCGCCCCGCGGCGTCCACGAAGCCGGCCGACACATCGCCCTGGAAGATGTGAGCGTGGACGCCCGGGTCGTAGAGATCGGCCGGATCCTGGAGCGGCCCGGCGTGGGCGCGCGCCGCCAGCCGCCGGTCCTCGAGGAGCCGCTTCAGGCGGTCGGAGGCAGAGCGGGTGGAGCAGGCGACCACCGCGGCGAGGCCGCGCTTGCGCCAGTCCTCGAGCCGACGGGAGAGCGGGGTGAGCGCGCCCTCCTCGCCGTGGGCGGCCTCGATCTCGGCGCGCAGGCTGGAGGTGTCGCCGAAGTCGAAGCGCACGGGCGCGGCGGTGCCGAGCCATATGGTGTGCCGCCGCACCAGCGGCGCCTGGGCGAGGCGCGCCTCCACCTCCCCCGGCGAGAGAAAGTGGGCGGAGGGCGGGAAGGCGAGGTCCTCGCGCCGCACCGCTGTCTCGTGCTCGCGCGCGAGGTCGGCCTCGAGCTCGCGGAGCGCGTCCGCGACGGCATCCGCGTCGTCCACCCAGGCGACTACCTGCCGCGGCAGGTAGTCGAACAGCGTGGCGAGGCCGCCGGGGTGGAAGCCGGGGAGGAGCGCCTCCAGGCCGAAAAACGCGGTGCCCGCGTCGACGGCGTCGAGCACCTCGCGCACGCGCGAGGTCGGCCGGTTCACCCGCTCGGCGGCGTCGCGCACGGCCTGCTTCGCTGCCTCCTTGGCCTCCTGGGTGAAGAGCGCCTCGCGCGCGGGGACCAGGACCACCTCGTCCACCGCACGGATGGTCCTCTGCGACTCAGGATCGAATGCCTTCGCGCTCTCCACCTCGTCGCCGAAGAGCTCCAGGCGGACCGGCTGCTCGTCGACCGGGCTCCAGATGTCGACGATGCCGCCGCGAACGGCGAAGGTGCCTGGGTCCTCGACCAGCGGCACGCGCGCATAGCCGAGCGCGACGAGCTTCGCCGCCAGCGCCTCCCGATCGACCGTGACGCCCTTACCGAGGAGGTCGGCATGCTGGTCGAAGACCGAGCGCGGTACCATCCGCCTCGCGAGGGCGCGCGCCGAGACGACCACCGCCCGCACCGAGGAGCCCGTGAGGTGCAGCCGAGCCAGCGCAGCCAGGCGCTCCATCTCCAGCCCGCGATCGGGCGAGAGGTCGTCGTAGGGCAGGACCGGGTCGGCCGGGACGCGAAGGACCGGGGATGGCGCTCCCGCCGGAGATGGCAGGAAGAAGGCGAGATCCCGCGCCAGTTGCTCCGCTTCGTCCTCGCCGGGCGCGACGGCCAGGAGCAGCGCCGCTCTTCCCGGGCCGACGAGATCCTTCGCGACCCAGCCCCGCGCCGCGCCGACGAGCCCGGTCACGTCGGCACCCCGCTTCTCCGTCAGGAGCGCGAGCAGGCCCTTCACGGTCACGGTGGCGTCTGGCTCGGGAGTACGGGAGCCCACTGGAGGCGGCATCGGTAGGGTGGGGCTTTGTTCCCCCCGTCGGCATCCTACCGAGTGGGTGGGTGCGTTGTCCCCATCGACCTTCTATCAGGGAGCTGCAGGAACTCGTCCGTGGAAATGCGCCAGGAGTCTTCTCCTCGCTCCGGGAGGGAGACGGGATCTCCCTCATCCCTGTATGAAACAAGGTGCGCTGCAGGCCCACGCGGCCAAAGGAAATGGGCACCCGGCTGCGAGCCGTCCTTCGCCGCGCCCGCGTCGCTGAGGTTCCCGCACCGCCTGGCCCTTGCTTGCGGCGGGGGTCGTCGATCCCCGCTGCAGGGCGTCACGGCTACTCGCCGGCTGGGCCTCTCCCCGACGACGAGCATGCTTTCCAGGGACTTCAGTGGCGCGCCCGCGCCGATCCACGCTGCACCCGGGTGCCCTTGTATAGTCTAGCGCCGAGATCGTCGCGGCGCCGCATAACCCCGATGGCGTCGGCGCTCTCGGTCCCTTGATCGACGAGGAAGCGATCGCTACACTCAGGCCGGCCACCACCTCGAAGGGTCGCCAAGCTCCCCAACATGCGTGCGCTTCGTCTCATACCCGCGATCCTGGTAGCGCTCGCGGCTTGCGGCGGCCAGCAAGAGACGTCGCCACGCCGCTCGGATGGTGCGCCACTCCTCGGGGTGCTGGCGGCGCCTGCGGCGCCCCCCATACGAGAATTGAGGATGGGGCGCCTGTCCGAGGCCCGGGCGCAGCTCGAGGAGGCGCTGGCGAAGGACCCCGACGAGATCGCCGCGCTGAACGACCTCGCGGTGAGCTACTCGATGGAGGAGCGGTTCGACGCCGCGCGGCATCTGCTCGAGGAGGTGCTCGCCCGGGGTGGACCGCGTGAGCAGCAGGCCGCGCTGGTGAACCTGAGCGAGCTCTACGCCCTCGACGGCTATCTCAGTGCAGCGCTCGCGCACCTCGCCTCGGCGAAGGCGATCGATCCGGGGCGGCCGGAGCCGTCGTACGGCCTGGCGCTCCTCGCCGACGAGCAGGGCGATCACGTCGGCTCCCGTGCGGCCCTGAGGGAGGCGCTCGAGGCCGACCGTGGCGGTGTCGCCCGGCGCGAGCTAGCTTTCATCTACACGGAGGAACGCTTGCACCTCGAGGCCCTGCTGGCGGAAGCATCAGGCGATGTCGCCACCGCCAGCTCGCGCTGGAGAGAGCTGGTGCGCGGCCGGTTCCCGGTGCTGGCGCAGACCGGGCAGCGCCACCTCGAGGAGCTAGAACGCGCCCCATGATCGGTGAAGCACCGGGCCTCTCCACGCGAGCGCGCGACATCCTTCGCGCGCTGGTGCAAGACTACATCCACATCGGCGAACCGGTGGCAAGTCAGCCGCTCCTCGCGCGCCACGATCTCGACTGTTCCCCTGCCACGGTGCGCAACGTGATGGCAGATCTCGAGGAGCTCGGCTTCTTGGTGAAGCCGCACGCCTCTTCGGGCCGGGTGCCTACCGAGGCCGGCTACCGGCTATACGTCGACGCGCTCCTCAAGGTGAGGCCGCCCCCAGCTGCGGAGCGCGAGCAGATCGAGAAAGCGACGCACGATGCGCCCGGCGTCGATTCCTTGCTCGAGTCCGCGGCCCACGTCCTCCATTCGCTGTCGCACCACGCCGGCGTGGTCACCACGCCGCGCCCGATGGCCGATCCCATCCGGCAGATCGACTTCCTGCGCCTGCGCGAGAACCGCGTCATCGTGGTCTTCGTCTCCGAGGCGGGGCTCGTGACGAACAAGTTCATGCAGCTCGAGGCGGCCCCGGAGCCTGGCCAGCTCGAGCGCGCGGCGAACTACCTCAACGAGAAGCTGCGCCAGGGGCCGTTCGCGTCGCTGCGCGAGCGCATCCTGGCCGACATGCGCGAGGACCAGGGCGCGCTGCAGGGGCTGGTGGCGAAGGCGCTCCAGCTCGCGGAGCAGAACTTCGGGCCCACGGCGCGGGAAGGCGAGGTGCTGGTTGACGGCGAGGAGAGCTTCCTCGACGCACCCGAGTTCGCCGACGTGCAGAAGGCGCGGGCGCTCCTCAAGGCCTTCGCCGAGAAGGACCACATCCTGCGCGTGCTCGACAAGGTGCTGCGCGCGCGGGAGGTGCAGATATTCATCGGTGCCGAGAGCGAGCTCGCGCGCGTGCCCGACGTCTCGGTGGTGGCAGCGCCCTACGGGATCGGCGACCAGGTGCTCGGTACGCTCGCCGTCATCGGACCGACCCGCATGAACTACGCGCGCGTCATTCCGCTCGTCGATTTCACCGCTCGCGAGATCTCCCGCGTGCTGTCGGGTGCCACCGATTGACCGCGGGCTGCAGCCGCCATACTTACTGCCTCCTGTCGGAGCAGGGAGTCCTCTCCAGGGCACCGGCAGCTCCATCTTCGAGCTCCGCTCTCGAGGACTCTGACGGGCAGCCACGATGCGGTTCAGGGCGCCTTTGTGGCGCGGCGCATGCGTGACACGCGAGAGTGACAAGGGCGCCTTCTCAGCTCGAGGGGGCGCTGTCAGCACCGAACACATGGCGCTCGAGCAGGCGAAAGCGCGGTTGCGGTTGGCGCTGGTCGGCCGGCACTTCGTGGAGAGCAACGGGCTTGCCGGGCGCCCGTTCGTGGGCGATGTCTGGGAAGCCTTCGCCATCGATGCGGACGAGCACATGAGCTACGTGCTCGAGGCGCAGTCGCGGCGGTGGAATCTCGGGGCAGATGAGCTTCACCAGCAAGGCAGTCGCGCACTCTGGGAGGCCTCGCGCGCGATTGCCCTCGAAGCCAAGCGCCCGGGGGATCCGGCCCTGACCGGCAAGTACCTCGTCATCGCCACGCGAGATGGGTACGATGCTGCTCGACTAGCGGTGAAAGAGATGCGCGATGCCATCGCCAAGGTTCTGGGGTATCCGTTCTTCGCGGCGATTCCAAACCGCGATTTCCTGATCGCCTGGTCGGAGGACTACGCATTCTCGGACGAGTTCGCCGACAAGGTGCGAGAAGACTTCGAACGACAAGGTTACCCTATTTCACCGTTGGTATACCGCGTCGATCGCGACGACATTCAAGCTGCGCGGGTAACAGCGTCTTCCCCGTGACGCCCCGGGTGGCCTCGGGCGCATCCTGCGGAACTTCGAGACTTCCTGCGCCTGCTGCCCCGCGGACTCCGGTCACGCGTACCCCCTTGCCTCCGGAACCGCCGCACCTTGTTCCGCCAGCCCACTGCGTGGCACAATGGGGTCGAGGGCGCCATCGCGGCGCGGTGCATGCATGCCACAGGACGGTAACAAGGGCGCCTTCTCGGCAGACATTCCCGAGGATGCCATCGCAGAGGCGCTCGCAGCGGTCGAGAAGCGCGAGCCGAGCGCGGGAGCTGCGGGAGTGGCTGAGTCTGCGCAGCCGGACAGCGAGGGCGAGCGCGCCGCCGCGATCCGCGAGGACGCGGCCGAGGTCAGCGTGTTCGCCAGCGAGGAGGAGAAGCTGCGCGTCGAGCTCGACATGAGCCAGGAGCGTGCGCGCAAGGTCTACGAGCAGCTCAAGGACCAGCACGAGCGGCTGCTCCGCACCGCCGCCGACCACGAGAACTACAAGAAGCGTGCTGCGCGCGAGAAGGACGAGCTCCTGCGCTACGGAAACGAGCGGCTCGTGAAGGAGATCCTGCCGGTCCTCGACGGCCTCGACCGCGCGCTCGCGCTCGCGGCCGCGCCCGCAACAGCGGACCAACCGCTCGCGAGTGGCGTCGAGATGACGCGGCGCCTGCTCGAGGATGCCCTCGGGCGCTTCGGTGTGAAGGGCTTCTCGGCGAGGGGGCAGCCGTTCGATCCCCGCGTGCACGAGGCGCTCATGAGCGTCGCGTGCGTCGACGGCCCCCCGGGGATGGTGGTAGACGAGCAGCAACGCGGCTTCTTCATGTACGACCGGCTCATCCGGCCGGCCGCGGTCGTTGTTTCCGCCGCGCCACCGCGCGCCGAGGCGGTGAGAGTCGCCGGCGAAACGAAGCGCGACGGCGAACCATGAACGCGTCGGGAGCATCATGGGCAAGGTGATCGGGATCGACCTCGGGACGACGAACTCCTGCGTCGCGGTGATGGAAGGTGGCGAGGCGGTCGTCATCCCCAACAGCGAGGGCTCGAGGACCACGCCCTCCATGGTGGCGATCACGGAGGGCGGCGAGCGGCTGGTCGGCCAGATCGCGAAGCGGCAGGCCATCACCAACCCGGAGGCGACCGTCTACGTGGTGAAGCGGCTCATCGGGCGCAAGTTCGAGGAGAAGGAGGTGAAGCGCACCACGTCGCTCGTGCCGTTCCGCATCGTGGCGAACGAGAAGGGTGACGCCTGGGTGGACGTGGCGGGCAAGCGCTACTCGCCGGCCGAGGTCTCGGCGATGGTCCTCGCCAAGATGAAGCAGACCGCGGAGGACTACCTCGGGGAGCCCGTCACCGAGGCGATCGTCACCTGTCCCGCCTACTTCAACGACGCCCAGCGGCAGGCCACCAAGGACGCGGGCCGCATCGCCGGTCTGGAGGTGCTCCGGATCATCAACGAGCCCACCGCGGCTGCGCTCGCCTACGGCATCGACAAGCAGCAGGGTGGGAGCGAGAAGATCGCCGTCTACGATCTCGGCGGCGGTACCTTCGACGTCACGATCCTGGAGCTGAACCAGGGCGTGTTCGAGGTGAAGGCCACCAACGGTGACACCTTTCTTGGCGGAGAGGACTTCGACCAGCGCCTCATCGACTGGCTGGCGAAGCGCTTCCAGGAGGCGAACGGGATCGATCTCAAGGGCGATCGCATGGCGCTGCAGCGGCTCAAGGAAGCCGCCGAGCGCGCCAAGCACGAGCTCAGCTCCGCAACCGAGACGGAGGTGAACCTCCCGTTCATCACGGCCGACGCCTCGGGGCCCAAGCACCTCGCCGAGACCATCGACCGGCAGACCCTCGAGCAACTGGTCGGCGACCTCGTCGAGAAGACCGTCGAACCCTGCAAGATCGCGCTGCGGGACGCCGATCTCAGTGCCCAGGAGCTCGACACCGTCATCCTCGTCGGAGGGATGACGCGCATGCCGAAGGTGCAGGAGGTGGTGAAGCGCTTCTTCGGCAAGGAGCCGCACAAGGGCGTGAACCCGGACGAGGTGGTCGCCGTCGGCGCCGCCATCCAGGGCGGGGTGATGAAGGGCGAGGTGAAGGACGTCCTCCTCCTCGACGTCACGCCCCTCTCGGTGGGCGTCGAGACGGCCGGGGGTGTCTTCACGAAGATCCTCGAGAAGAACACCACCGTCCCATGCAAGAAGTCGCAGGTGTTCTCCACCGCCGTCGACAACCAGCCTCTCGTCAGCGTCCACGTGCTCCAGGGGGAGCGCGAGATGGCGGCCGACGACAAGACGCTCGGGCGCTTCGAGCTGGTCGGCATCCCACCCGCGCCGCGCGGTGTGCCGCAGATCGAGGTCACCTTCGACATCGACGCGAACGGCATCGTGCACGTCTCTGCGAAGGACCTCGGCACCGGCAAGACCCAGCAGATCCGCATCACCGCCTCGTCCGGTCTCAGCGAGGCCGAGATCCAGCGGATGATCCAGGACGCCGAGGCGAACAAGAGCGACGACAAGGTGAAGAAGGAGCTCGCGGACCTCAAGAACAACGCCGAGGGGCTCATCTACACGACCGAGAAGAGCCTCGAGGAGTACGCGAGCGCGCTCAGGGCGGAAGACCTGGAAGAGATCAAGGCCGACATGGAGGTGCTCAAGGCAACCTTGCCCTCGAACGACCCACCTGCGATCAAGGACGCGCTCGTTCGCCTGGAGGGAAGCGCCTACCGGATCGCCGACGCCATCTACGCCCAGCAGGGGGGCAGCGGAGCATGAGGATGCCCTGATGGCGCAACCCACTTGAAATGACGCTCGAGAAGGGGGCGCAGGGGGGGAGGTCGAGCTCCTCGCTTTCGCATCTTGCGCGTTTGTCAGCGCCCCCTGCTGCGTTATATTCGACGACGGCCTGTCAGGGCCTGATGGTCAACTCTGCGGGCGGACGTGGAAAAGCGCGACTACTACGAAATTTTGGGCGTTGGCCGCGAGGCGGGTGAGCAGGAGCTGAAGAGCGCCTACCGCAAGCTCGCGCACCAGTTCCATCCCGACAAGAACCCCGGTGACAAGGCCTCCGAGGAGAAGTTCAAGGAGGCCTCCGAGGCGTACGAGGTTCTCTCGGATGCGGAGAAGCGAGCTCGTTACGACCGCTTCGGCCATGTGAACGGCCAGAATCCGTTCGAGGGTGGTTTCCCCTTCGGCGGCGCTGCTGGCGCGAACATCAACGACATCTTCGGCGACATCTTCGGAGAGATGTTCGGAGCAGGCAGGCGGCAGCGCGGCCGCCCCCGGGGTGCCGACCTGCGCTACCACCTCGAGATAGGCTTCGAGGAGGCGGCTTTCGGCACCACCTCCCGCATCCAGATCCCGCGCCCGCGTCGCTGCGACACCTGCAAAGGCTCGGGCGCGAAGCCAGGTACCCAGCCGCGCACCTGCCCCACGTGCGGTGGCGTGGGCGAGGTCCGGCTCACGCAGGGCTTTTTCTCTGTCGCCCGCACCTGTCACCACTGCGGCGGTGCCGGGCGCGTCATCGCCGACAGGTGCGCGGAGTGCGGCGGCGCCGGTATGCGACGCGAGGAGGCGACAGTCGAGGTGAAGGTCCCGGCCGGCGTCGATACCGGCACCCGCCTGAAGCTCGCTGGAGAGGGTGAACCCGCGCCACAGCCGGGTGCCGCGCCGGGCGACCTCTACGTGGTCGTGCAGGTGCGTGAGCATCCCATTTTCCGGCGGGAGGAGACGGAGGTCGTCTGTGAGCTGCCCATCAGCTTCGTACAGGCGGCGCTGGGCGCGCGCATCGACGTTCCCACCCTGGACGGACCGGCGGAGATGAGGGTCCCGGCTGGGACCCAGTCGGGGAAGGTCTTCCGGCTGCGCGGCAAGGGCATTCCGAGCCTCGGAGGCTCGGGGCGCGGCGACCACCACGTGCGTGTGCTGGTCGAGACGCCGACGCACCTCACCAAAGAGCAGAAAGATCTGCTCGAGCGCTTCGCCGACCTGTCCGGCGAGAAGACGCACCCCGCCAGCCGAAACTTCTGGGACAAGGTCGGGGAGCTACTCAGGAACAGGAGAGCGTAGCGCCCCACCTTCCAAAAAAGGGGGGTGGCTCCCATTTCTCAGCACGAGCCCGTGCTTTTCCGCTCCCGCTCCCGGCTCTTGTACGATGCGCCGCTGATCAGCGAGCGGCAATCTGCGCTAGAAAGCACCCCATGCGCACGCTGTCCCGACTCGCCATCTTCCTCTTTCTCTTTCTGGCTGCCTGCCCTAAACGGGTGACCGTGAACGGGCAGGTGATGAGCGAGGAGGCAGCTAGCGCCGAGGCGACGAGGGAGGTGGAGCGCGCCCGTGCGGACTCGGCCAAGCAGACGCCGGTGGAGTCGGCGGAGCGCTTCGAGGCGATCGCGGTTCGTTTTGGCGACCTCCCGGCTTCGGCTGATGCTCTCTACGAGGCCGGGGTGCGCTGGAGAGCAGCTGGCCAGCCCGCTCGCGCGCGGGCCGCGCTCTCGAGGCTCCTCACGCGTATGCCGCTCTCCCCGCGCGCCGCGCAAGCGAAGTACCAGCTCGCCATCGCCGAGACCGACGCGGGCCGGCCAAGGGACGCGCTCGCCAGCCTGACCTCGCTCTACGGCAAGCTCCCGGCGCCTGAGCGGCCCCAGGCGGCGCGCGAGGCGGCGCGGGCGGCCGAGGCTGCTCATCTGTGGCCGCATGCCGCGCGCTGGCGGGGCGAGGCGGCGCGGCTGACCGAGGGTGAGGACGGCGCGCGGGAGCTGGCCAAGGCGATCGATCTCGTCGACGGCCAGCTCACCTTCGCCGAGGTGGCGAGCCTCAAGGAGGCGCTGCCTCCGGACTCGCCTCTCCTCCCCGCCGTGACCATGAAGCTCGCCCGCGTCCAGCTCCACTTGCACGACGAGGTCGCGGCGGAGCGTTCGGCTCGCGAAGTCGCCGAGCGATGGCCCGGCTCCCCTTACGCCCAGGACGCGCGGGCGCTGGTGGATCGGCTCGCGCGCCGCGCCCAGGTGAACCCGCGCGCCATCGGCGTGGCGGTCCCGCTCTCCGGGAAGCAGAAGCCCTGGGGAGAGGCCATCATGCAGGGGGTGGCGCTGGCGCTGGGCGACGGGGACGGTTTCAAGGTCGTGGTCAAGGACACCCGCGGCGAGCCCGAGGCGGCGCAGGCGGCGCTGGAGGAGCTCGCGCAGGCGGAGGGCGTCATCGCGGCGCTGGGCGGCGTGGTGAACGCGGAGGCGCCGCGCGCGGCCGGCGCGGCGCAGGGGCTGGGGCTGCCGTTCATCTCGCTCGCGCGGATCGAGGGCGTGACGCAGGCGGGGACGTTCGTGTTCCGCAACATGCTCACCGCCGAGGCGCAGGCGAAGGCGCTCGTCGAGCTCGCCATGGCACGGCGCGGGATGCGGAGCTTCGCGCTGCTCTACCCGCAGATCCCCTACGGTCAGGAGCTCGCGACCTCGTTCTGGGACGAGGTAGACGCGCGCGGCGGGGAGGTGCGCGCGGCGGAGAGCTACGATCACGACCGAACCACCTTTGCGCCCCTCGTGAAGAGCATGGTGGGCAAGCTCTGGCTCGACGAGAGGCAGGACTACCTCGATCAAGTGAAGGATCTGGTGAAGGAAGAGAAAGACCCGTACCGGCGGCGCAAGGCGATCGAGAGGCTGCGCGAACGGCTTCCACCGGTGACTGACTTCGACGCCATCTTCATCCCCGACTTCGCGAAGAACGTGGCGCTCGTCGCGCCCGCTCTCGCGGTCGAGGACGTGGTCACGCAGACCTGCGATCCCAAGGAGGTGGAGCGCATCAGGAAGGTGACCGGCCGAGAGAACTTGAAGACGGTGCAGCTCCTCGGGGGGAACGGATGGGACGACCCGGCGCTCGTCGAGAAGGCGGGCAAATACGTCGAGTGCGCCATCTTCGTGGACGGCTTCTTCCCTGGCTCGGAGCGAACCGACACGAAGGCCTTTGCCTCGGCGTTCCAGGCCAAGTACGGGCGCGCGCCGTCGATCCTCGATGCGAGCGCCTATGACGCCGCGCGCATGATCCGTAGCGTGCTGGAGACCGGCGCCACCACCCGCGATGCCGTCCGGGATCAGCTCTCCACCCTGAAGGACTTCGCCGGCGCGACGGGGACGCTCTCCTTCGACGCGCGACGAGAGATCGCGAAGCCGCTCTTCTACCTCACGGTGGACAAGGGCACCCTGCGCGAGCTCACGCCGCGGGAGCTGGCAGCGCCGGGCGCGGGGGGGGGCTGACGGCTTCGCCGGGGGGGCGGAAGGCGAGCCGCCAACCTAGATTGGATCGACCATGCCCGAAGCCGTGGCGCGCGCGCGCACCTGGACCCGGATCCCCTACCTCAACCTCGGCCTGTTCCTCGCCACGGTCATCACGACCATGCGCGCCGGCGCCTTCCAGGGCTCCCTCCACCTGCCCGCCGCGAGCGGCGGCGCCCTGGCCCGAGCCGTTTCCGAAGCGGGTGCCATCGCACTCGGTGGCCTCCCCTTCGCGACGGCGCTCATCGGCATCCTCCTCTCCCACGAGATGGGTCACTACCTCCTCGCGCGCTCACACCAGGTCGATTCGACCTTGCCGTTCTTCATCCCGATGCCGGTGGGCCCGGTCGGCACCTTCGGCGCGGTGATCCGGATCCGATCTGCCCTGCCCAGCCGTCGTGCCACCCTCGACATCGGTGCGGCTGGCCCCTTCGCTGGCTTCGTCGTGGCGCTGCCCCTGCTGGCGTGGGGCATCGCACACTCGGAGGTGAGGCCGGTCGGCGACGCCGTGCTCGAGACCTCGAACGTGGGCGCCGTCGCGCTGGTGCGTGCCTGGCTCTCGGACGAGCACGCCGTCTCGACTGGACTGCAGTCCTTCGGAGACAGCGCCGTGACCTGGGGTGTGCAGCGGCTCGTGCTCGGGAAGCTCCCCCCCGGGACGGACGTGTTCCTGCACCCTGTCGCCTTTGCCGCATGGATCGGCCTCTTCATCACGACCCTCAACCTCATCCCGCTCGGCCAGCTCGACGGCGGGCACGTCACCTACGCGCTCCTCGGTCGGCGCCGGGCGCGCGCATTTTCTCGCCTCGTCTCCTGGGGCCTCCTCCTGGCGGGCCTCTTCCTGTCCTGGAGCTGGCTCCTGTGGTGGGCGGTGACGCGTTTCCTGGTCGGGTTCGGCCACCCGCCAGCGCTGGAGGAGACGCCGCTCGGTGCGGGCCGCCGGGCGCTGGCCGTGCTGGCGCTCCTGCTCTTCGCCGCCACCTTCATCCCGGTGCCGGTTGCGCTCTAGAAGGGACGTCCGGCCCGAAGCCTGTAGCCTGTAGTCAAGAAGGCCCGTGGGGTAGAGTCGCCACTCATGGACGCGAGCGAGATCGAGGTGGCCTGGGCCGAGGTGCTGGCGCGCTGGACCGACGAGGCCGCGCACCGCGCCTTCTTGGGTCGCTTCGCCGACCTCGACGGCCTCGCGGAGGCGGGGCGCCGCTACAAGGTCGTGCTCGACGCGCGCCCCGGGGACGAGGTGGCGGCGCGCTGGCGCGACGAGGTGGTGAAGCGCGCCACTGCGCTCGCTCTGGCACAGCTGCCGCGGAAGAAACCTGCTCGCCAGCTATCGCCCCGGCTGCGGAGGGCGGTCCTCTTCGCGCTCGCCTCGGCGAGCATGGCCGCGGCCGCATGGGCGATGGTGCGGATGACGCGCTCCGTGGGAGCGCCGTGAGCCGTCAACGGAACGGGGAGGGCTCATCGGCCGAAAGCTCGGCCGCTTCGCAGATGGGTGCCCGTGCCCGGGGCGAGGAGGCGGGACGCGGTCGGCTCACCAAAGCCGTGGAGGCGGTGCTGGGCGCAGGCGGCGCACTAGCCCGCGCGCTCCCCGGCTACGAGCACCGGCGGGACCAGCTCGCCATGGCTCTCGAGGTGGCGCTGGCGCTTCGCGAGCGGCGCTATCTCGTCGTCGAGGCTGGAACGGGCACCGGCAAGACCCTGGCCTACCTCGTGCCAGCGGCGCTCTCTGGCCGGAAGGTCGTCGTCTCCACAGCGACCAAGACCTTGCAGGAGCAGATCTGGACGAGGGACTTGCCGCTCCTCACCGGGAAGGCCGGGATACGCCTCGAGGCGGCCTACCTCAAGGGTCGCGCCAACTACTACTGTCTCGTCCGCGGTGCCAAGTTCACCGAGAAGCCCACCTTCGCCATCCACGGCGAGGCGGCGCTCTGGCCCCGCATCCAGGAGTGGGTGGGGCACACCGCGACCGGTGACCGGAGCGAGATCGACTTGCCCGACCAGTACGGTGCCTGGCGCGAGCTCTCCGCCTCGGGCGAGACCTGCCTCGGAAAGGACTGCGAGCGCTACGAGGAGTGCTTCGTCACGCGGGCTCGAGCGAGGGCGGCGCAGGCAGATCTCGTGTTGGTGAACCACCACCTCTTCTTTGCCGACCTCGCCATGCGCACCTCCCGCGCCGGCGTCGAGGTGCTGCCGCCGTACGACGCCGTCATCTTCGACGAGGCCCACGCGCTGGAGGACGTGGCCACCGGGTACTTCGGCCTCATGGTGTCGTCTTACCGGATCGAGGAACTGGCGCGAGACGCGCTGCGCGCGGTGGCAGACCGGCCCGATCTGCAGAAGCTGGTGAGCGAGCGGACGGGGGAGCTGGAAACGGCCGGGGAGCGGTTCTTCGCGGGGGTCGTGGGGCAGGTGAGGGCGGGGTCGCCGGGCTGGGTCCGACCCTCCCGTGGGCCATCCTACCGCCAGGGAGAGGGGAGACCACGAGGGCCCTCGCTGTTCCAGGCCGAGGGAGTAGAGGGCGATGTCCGGGTCGCGCTCACGGAGCGGATGCTCGCGCCCGCGGCAAGCGAGAAGGCCCGGCTCGACGCCGCGCTCGAGGACGTGCGCGAGCTCTTCGCAGATGCCGAAGGGACGGCGCTTCCCGCCCTGGCGCGGCGGGCGGGGGAGCTGCGGGTCGAGCTCGAGGCGGTGACGGCGATGAAGGAGCCGTCGCGCGTCTACTACGCCGAGGTGCGCGGGCGCGGGGCGTTCCTGCGCGCGGCCCCAGTGAACGTGGCGGAGGAGCTGGCGGATCGCCTCTATCGCCGGGTGGACACGATCGTGTTCACGAGCGCAACCCTGGCAGCGGGGGGCCGCCTCGACTACTTCCGTCGCGAGGTTGGGCTCGCGCCCGAACTCGACGTGGCGGAGGCGGTCTTCCCCGGGCCTTTCGACTACCGCACTCAGGCGGCGCTGGTGGTCCCGCATGGCCTCCCCGAGCCGTCCGCGCCCGGCTTCTTCCGCGCCGCGGCCGCCGCGGTTCGCACGCTGGTGGACATCACGGGCGGCCGCGCCTTCGTGCTCTCGACGAGCGTGCGCGGCATGAACGCGCTGCGCGAGGCGCTCGCCGACCTGCCCTATCCGCTGCTCCTGCAGGGAGAGCGGCCCAAGGGCAAGCTCCTGGACGCCTTCCGGGAGGAGCCCTCGGTGCTCTTCGCGACGCAGAGCTTCTGGGAGGGCGTGGACGTGCCGGGCGAGGCGCTCTCGCTGGTCGTGATCGACAAGCTACCCTTCTCGCCGCCCAGCGACCCGGTCGTTGCTGCGCGAGTGCGAGCCCTGGAGGAGGATGGACGCGACGCCTTCTCCGAGCTCTCCGTGCCAGCTGCGGCGCTGGCGCTGAAGCAGGGCTTCGGCCGGCTCATCCGCAGCCGCACCGATCGCGGCCTGGTGGCCCTGCTCGACGTGCGCATCCTGACCAGGGGTTACGGACGCGCCTTCCTGGCGACGCTCCCGCCCGCCCCCCTCTTGCGAAGCGCTGACGACGCGCGCAGGTGGTGGGACGAGCCCGGCCAGGTGCCGCGGGCTTAGCCTGGCCTTTCGGGCTCGTGCCCTCCGTGCGACGAGGAGGCCGCTCGCCAGGTCGATGATCGCCGCGATCCGCGAGGTCGAAGGTGCGCATCCCTTCCGCGCCGAGGGGGGCGACGGCGCCAATTCGGCACACCCGACCACAGCGGTCACCGCCCGACTCCGGCGACTTCGTGCCACGCGTCACGACTTTCAGGTCACGAAAGAAGCATGCCGCCATCGCCAAGGGCGGTGCGCGAGGCCAATGCTGGATCTACTATCGGGTCGGGGCTAGACTCACCTGACGAGGGCGAATGGTCGCTTTTAACAACGAGCTGCGCGAGATCGCGCTCAAGGTCGTCTATTACGGACCGGCGCTGTCCGGCAAGACGACGAATCTCCAGTCGCTCTTCCAGAAGATCGATCCCAAGGTGCGCGGGCGGCTCATGACGCTCGACACCAAGGACGATCGCACGCTGTTCTTCGACATGATGCCGGTCTTCTTCCGGACCACGTCGGGGGTGAAGGTCAAACTGAAGCTGTACACGGTGCCGGGCCAGGTCATGCACGAGTCCACCCGGCGCATCGTGCTCCAGGGTACCGACGCCGTCGCCTTCGTCGCCGACGCCCGCCGCTCCGAGACGGTCACGACGCTCGCTTACTGGAACAACATGCTGAAGAACCTGGAGGCCAACGGGCTCGAACCCAGCACGCTGCCCATCGTCATCCAGATGAACAAGTGCGACCTGGCGGACGTGCGCGGTGAGGACGAGCTGCAGGATCTCTTGCAGGTCTTGCGGCCGCTCGTCATCCAGGCGGTCGCCATCCGCGGCGAGGGCGTGGTGGAGACGCTCCACATCCTCCTCACCCTGGCCTACCGCACACTCGACCAGCGCGTCGGGCTCGAGCGTAGCTGGCACATCTCGGAGCGCGAGTTCCTCTCGCAGATCTTCTCGCACATGGATCTGCGCGGGACACGCCTGACGGGAGCGGGGGCAGCGCGATGAGCGGTTTGCCCCCCTCCGTCCTGCAGCAAGAAGTGTCACTCGGTGAGCTCCTCGACGTGAAGTCGTTCACCGAGGTGTGCCAGTCGTTCGCCGAGCTGTACCGGGTCGGCCTCAAGGTGTTCGACGCGGCGGGAAATAGGCTCGTCGAGGTGAAGGTCGGAAACGCCGATTTCTGCGGCTACATCTGGCAGAAGCCGGATGGGCGGGCCCAGTGCATCGCCACCGTGCAAAGGGTGAAGGGCGGTGCCGTGCCGGAGGAAGCGAAGCCCACCGCCTTCGACTGCTTCTCCGGGTGCCGCTACGTCGTCCAGCCTGTCGTCTACGAGGGTGACGCCGTCGGCCGCATCGTCTTCGGTCCGTTTGTCCCCGACGATCTGGTCCAGCTCCCGCGAACGCTGACGGCCATCGCGCCCGACTTCGACCCGAACATGGCCACGTCCTACATGCAGAAGATCCGGCGCGTGCCTCAGGCGACGGCAGAAAAGATCCTGCGCCATTTCGCCGAGATCCTCGAGGTGCTCGTCTTCAGCGGGCACAAGAACCTGATCACCGCGCGTCTTCACATCGAGGCGGTGCAGGAGAGCTACCGCGAGTTGCAAGAGAAGAACCGGCAGCTCGAGGACGGCTTCGGCAAGTTGAAGGAGCTCGACCGCCTCAAGTCGAACTTCCTCGCCACCATGAGCCACGAGCTGCGCACACCGCTCACCAGCGTCATCGGCTACTCCGAAATGATGCTGGAGGGGCTGGGCGGACCGCTCACCAGCGAGCAGCGCGAGTACCTGGGCATCATCATGGAGAAGGGCGAGAACCTCCTGCAGCTCATCACGTCCATCCTCGACATCACCAAGATCGAGGCGGGCCGCGTGCGGTTGGTCCTCTCCGAGGTGGAGCTCGGGCAGCTCATCCGCGACGCCGTCTCGACGGTGCTCCCTCACGCGCGCAAGAAGGGCCTCACGCTGGTCTGCCAGCCGGCCGGCGCGGCCAAGGTGCACTGCGACCGCGAGAAGGCGCGGCAGTGCCTCATCAACCTCGTGTCGAACGCGGTCAAGTTCACGCCGGCCGGCGGCACCATCACGGTCGGTGCCGGGGAGGCGCCGGGGGAGCGCGTCGCCCTCTACGTCACCGACACCGGCATCGGCATCACCGAGGAGCACCTGCCGAGGGTATGGGACGTCTTCTACCAGGTGGACGGGTCCTCCACGCGCGAGTACGGCGGCGCCGGCCTCGGCCTCGCCATCGTGAAGAGCTTCGTGGAAGCGCACGGCGGCGAGGTGCACGTGCGCTCCGTGCCGAACAGCGGCTCGACCTTCACGATGGTGTTCCCGGCGCGCGGCGCTGCCGCGGCCGCGCCGCGCTCGCCGCAGGCGAGGAGCGCGGTGTCGTAGATCCTGCTTCGGATGACCGAGTTCGACCTCATCGACCTCTTCACCCGATTCGCGCCGCGCGAGGGGGAGGGGGTCGTGGTCGGCGTCGGGGACGACGCGGCGGTCCTCCGTGCGCCGCGCGGTGAGGACCTGGTGGTGACGGTCGACGCGGTGGTGGAGGGGGTCCATTTCGACCGCCGCTTTC
>Ga0154716_1131_pt7 | contig 19942 bp, 16 predicted proteins | sample Rifle2008BG16ft_FD_105724 | JGI IMG/M metagenome (GOLD analysis project Ga0154716, IMG submission 105724) | Anaeromyxobacter sp. RBG_16_69_14
GAAGGACTATCCGGGATCGCCGCGCGAGCCGGCGGCGCTCTACCAGCTGGCCCAGGCCTACCTCAAGCTGGAGGAACGCCAGCGGGCCCAGCAGGCATTGCAGCAGCTCATCGTGAAGCACCCGCAGGATCCGCGCCGGGCCCAGGCGGAGAGGCTCCTTGCCTCCATCCGGTAGGCAGGCGGACCGGAGCGCTCGCACGTCCGCTGGCGACCTCTCCCGCATCGGGTCCAAGGACCGGGTTCGGTTCGCAGGGGCCAGCAGCGGGGCACCTCGCCTCGTGCCAGCCGGGCTGGCGCTGGCAGCGGCGGTGGCCGCCTGGCTGTTCTGGGGTCGGCTCGCCTCGTGCGGAGCGTCGCTCGAGACCCCCGAGACGCAGATCCGCAAGGCGCTCGCGAACCAGGGCCGGGCGCACTTCGGCGACGCCTACGGGTTCCGAGCCGGCGGCACGGTGGAGCTGCACTCCACGCGATTCGAGGACATCGCTCCCTCCATCGAGGAGAAGGGGCGCGCCGTCGTGGTGGCCATGCTCTCCGCAGAGGGGCGGGTAGCATGGCGCGACCAGGACGCCAGGCTCACCTATCTGGGCCGCGAGCGGTTCCACATGAAGCCGTGCTCGTTCGCGCTCTGGTGTGGTGAGGGCGACCAGTTCGACCGGCTGCGCGGTGTGCTCTCGGTGCTCTTCCGGCGCCACGACGCCATGGAGCGCCGAGATCTGGAGGCCTACGGCCGACTCCTGTCGGCGCGCTATCGGGATCGCGGTAAGGACCGCCCGGAGACCGAGCGCCGCCTCGAGCGCGAGCTCTCCGGGCCGCCCGCCCGCGTCCGCGTCACCGCCTGGCAGATCCGGGTCGAGAGGGACGGGGCGGAGGTTGGCGAGGATCTCGAGATCGCCGCCCCCGGCCAGGAGCCGAGGCGCGAGCGGCACGTGTACCGGCTGGTGCGGGAGAGCGAGCGCTGGGTATTCGCGGGCGGCGTGTAGGGGGTCTCGCCGTAGGGCGGGCTCGTCCCCGCCGGCACGGGCCTCGTCGATTCTCGTATGGCTCCGGCATCCGTCCCGGTCTCGGCGAGATCCTCCGCGATCCCGCGCGCTTTTCGCGGGGGTCGGGATCTGGAGCCTCTGGCCGAGTGCGGTAGACTCCCTCCATGACCGAGCTCGACGACGGCTTGAAGCAGGCCCTCACGCTGGGCCGGGCCTACTATCTGAGGAGGGAGTACGCGCGCGCCGAGCAGTACCTCTCGCAGGTGGTCGAGCAGAACCAGTCGTTCGCCGACGTCTACAACATGCTCGGCGTCGTCTACCACGATCAGGGGCAGTACCAGAAAGCGCAGCGTTCCTTCGAGGCCGCGCTCCGCATCAACCCTGGCTACACGGACGCGGCGTTGAATCTGGCCATCATCTACAACGACACCGGCAAGTACCAGGCAGCGCGCGACACCTACCAGCAAGCGCTCTCGCGCTCCGGCGCTGCGCCCGGTCAGGTCGATCGCTTCGTGAAGGGCAAGCTGGCCAACATGTACGCTGACATCGGGGACGTGTGGCTCTCCGCCGGGATGCACGGCGAGGCGGCCCGCGAGTACCAGCGCGCGCTCGAACTCTGCCCCACCTTCGTCGACATCCGAGCCAGGCTCGCCGCGGCGCACCGCGACTCGGGCGCCCGTGAGGAGGCTATCGCCGAGTACGAGGAGATCGTCCGGCAGAACCCGAGTTACATCCCCGCGCGGCTCTCTCTCGGCCTCGCGCTGCAGGCTGCCGGCCGGCGCGACGAGGCCGTTCGGCACTGGATTGCCGTGCTCGAGCTCTCGCCTGGTAATCGCAGCGCGGAGCTGTACGTGAAGCTGGCGGAAGCGGCGGCGCCCCAGTCCCCCGTACCGTAGCGCCGCCTGGGGCATCATGGCGACACGCCCGCTCGCGCTGCACTTTCTCTGGGGCCATTTCCAGGGCGGCGTCTTGCCGCTCGAGCCGGGGCGAGCCCTCCTCATCGGGCGGAAGCCCGGGGCGGACCTAGTCATCGCCGACGACCTCGTCTCGCGCAGCCACGCCAGGCTCACCTTCGAGGGCGACGACCTCGTGGTCGAGGACCTCGGCTCGACCAACGGCACCTACCTGAACGGCGTGCGCATCACGCGCGAGCGCGCGGTCGAGGGCGACCGGATCCTGGTGGGCGGGTCGATCATCAAGGTGGTGGCTCGCGATCCCGTTTCCCACGCGGCGGACGAGGCCCGCGCTGACCCCGGAGTCGCCACCGCGGCGGAGCAGCGTGTCCGTGCGATGCAAGGCCACCTCGAGGAGGTCCCGTTGCTGGACCTGCTCCAGCTCATCGCCTCCGCGCGCAAGACCGGCCTCCTCGCCATCGAGCGCCCCGGTCACGAGGCGGAGGTCGAGTTCGAGAAGGGCTGCCTCGTGAGTTGCGTCATAGACGGGCGGGTCGACATCTCGGCGAAGAAGAGCTTCTCCCGTCTGCTCGCCTGGACCCAAGGGGACTTCGAGCTGCGCCGTTCCCGCGCGCGTGCCGGGGTTCCGGGCTCGCTGGTAGAGCCTCTGGCGCCGCTGCTCGCGGAGGGCGTGCGGCAGCTCGACGAGCTGCGGCGCCTCCGGGCCAAGCTTCCCGCGCGTTTCCTGGCTGGCGCCCGCCTCGCCGAGGACGCCGACGACGAGGATCGGGCGCTCCTGGCACTCGCTGCGCGTCACGGCTCGCTCGAGGCGGTGATCGACGCGATGCCGCGCTCTGATCTCGAGGTGGCACAGCGGCTGGCTGCGTTGCTCGCTCGAGGGCTCCTCGTCAGCGCGGAGTGAACGTGCGTCCGTCACTCGACGAGCTTGCCCCGGCTCGTCACTCGACGAGCTTGCTCCGAGGACCGTCGGCCGATAGGACACGGGCATGTCCGGTGCCGATCAGGTGCGGCTCACCACGCTCTCCCATGGCGCGGGTTGAGCCTGCAAGATCCGTCCTGCGGATCTGGCGCAGGTTCTGCGCCGCCTCCCTCGCACCCAGGACCCGCGCGTTCTCGTCGGGCACGAGACGCGCGACGACGCGGCCGTGTACCGGCTCTCGGCGACCGAGGCCATCGTCGAGACGGTGGACTTCTTCACGCCCGTGGTCGATGACCCGTTCGTCTTCGGGCGCATCGCCGCGGCCAACGCCTTCTCCGACATCTGGGCGATGGGCGCGCGGCCGCTCTTCGCGCTGAACCTCGTGGGCTTCCCGGTCGGCAAGCTTCCGATGGAGGTGCTGGGAGAGATCCTGCGTGGCGGTGCCGACGCCGCCGCCGAGGCGGGCGCGCCCATCCTGGGCGGCCACAGCATCGACGACCCCGAGCCCAAGTACGGGCTGGCGGTCACCGGGCTCGTCCATCCGGAGAAGGTGTTGCGCAACGTGGGCGCTCGCCCCGGCGACCACCTCCTGCTCACCAAGCCGCTCGGATCCGGCATCGTCACCACAGCCATCAAGCGCGGCGTGGCGGAGGAGGGTCTCGTCGAGCGCGCGGTGCGTGTCATGGCCGCCCTCAACAGGAGGGCGGGCGAGACGCTGGCCGCGAGTGGAGCCGTCAACGCGCTCACCGACATCACAGGCTTCGGCCTCCTCGGCCATGCCTGGGAGATGGCGGAGGGCTCGGGCGTCACGTTCAAGTTGCGCCTGGCGGCCGTCCCGCTCCTGGAGGGAGTTCTCGCCCTGGCCGCCCAGGGTATCGTGCCCGGCGGCACGAAGGCAAACCTGGCCTGGGTCGAGCCGCACGTGCGCTTCGAAGCGGGCATCGATGGATCCGCTCGCCTCGCGCTCGCTGACGCGCAGACGAACGGGGGGCTCCTGGCCGCGATCGCCCCGGAGCGGCTCGAGGCCGTCCTCGAGGCGTTGCGGCAGTCAGACGTCCAGGCGGCCGTCATCGGTGAGGTGGCGGCCTCGGAGGGCGACGCTCGGATAGACGTGGTGACGGGTTAGAATGGCCGGGTGGTGCGTGCGCTCGCCCTTGCGATGGTCATCTCCCTGCCCCTCCCTGGCTGGGGAGAGCCAGACCTCACCCAGGACGAGACCGTTCGCACGCCTTCATGGCAGGGCCTGTCAGATCCTGCTGCGATCCTCGCCGCCTCGCTCCGGGCCGGCCGCGCCCCGGGTACGCGGAAGGGGGAGCGTCGTCGGCCCGCGTCCGAGCCGGCTTTCGTCGTCGTGCTCGACCCTGGTCACGGTGGCGACAAGGAAGGCGCCATAGGTCCGGGTGGTGTGCGCGAGAAGGAGGTGGCGCTCCAGATCGCGCGCAGGGTCGGGGCGCGGCTGAAGAAGCAGGGAGGGCGGGTGGTCCTCACGCGCACCGGAGACGTGTCGGTGCCACTGGCGCTGCGGGCCGCCCTCGCGAATGCCGAGCGCGCCGACCTCTTCGTCTCGATCCACCTCAACGCCATGCCGGGCACCGCGCGCGCACACGCGCACGGTGTCGAGACCTACTTCCTCTCCGCCGACGCTAGCGACGCTTCGGCGACGGCGGTGGCTGCGCGCGAGAACGCCGATCGGCTGGCGGGCGAGGCCGAGATCGATCCGAGCGACCCGGTCTCCGGCATCCTGCAAGATCTCGCCGATACCGACGCGCTCGCGGAGAGCTCCCGGCTCGCCTATGCCGTGCACGAGCAGCTGGTGCGACGGCTCGGCGCCGAGGACCGCGGCGTGAAGCAGGCGCTGTTCTACGTCCTCGCGGGCGCGCGCATGCCGGCAGTGCTGCTCGAGGTCGGATTCGTATCGCACGTGGCGGAGTCGAGGAAGCTCGCCTCCGCCGCGTACCAGGAGCAGGTCGCGCAGGCGGTCGCGGACGGTGTCGCCGCGTGGCGTGCCGCCACGAAACACGCGCGCCGATGAGCCTTCAGGGATCGCCAGGCTGGCCCTGACCGGGACCTGCCGCTATCATGCGCGGTCTCATGAGAGCTAACGGACGCGGCGATCTCGACCTCCGTATCATCACCCTGGAGCCTGGCGTGTCGAAGCACGCGGAGGGATCCTGCCTCGCGAAGTTCGGGGACACGCACGTGCTGTGCACCGCGTCGATCGAGGACCGGGTGCCTCCCCACGTCTTCGGCACGGGCGCCGGCTGGGTCACCGCCGAGTACGGGATGCTGCCGCGCTCCACTCACGAGCGGATGGCGCGCGAGGCCGCCAGAGGCAAGCAGGGCGGCCGTACGCTCGAGATCCAGCGCCTCGTCGGGCGCGCCCTGCGCGCCGCGATCGACCTGCGCCAGCTGGGACAGCGCACGATCACGATCGACTGCGACGTGATCCAGGCCGACGGTGGCACGCGCACCGCCGCCATCACGGGCGGCTTCGTCGCCCTCGCGCTGGCCGTGCGCGCGCTCAAGGCGCGCCGCGCCATCTCGACCTCGCCGGTGAAGCGGCAAGTCGCCGCGGTGTCGGTCGGCGTCCTGAATGGCGCGGTGTACGTCGACCTCGACTACGGCGAGGACTCGACGGCCGAGGTGGACATGAACGTGGTCGCCACCGGGGAGGGCGAGCTCGTCGAGGTGCAGGGGACCGCCGAGGGAAAGGCCTTCCGGCGCGAGCAGCTCGACCGCATGGTCGACGCCGCGCTCGCATCGATCGCGCTCCTCAAGGAGACGCAGGAGCGGGCGCTCGCCCCCAGAGGATAGCGTGCTCGAGCTCCTGTTCGGAACGACCAACCCTGGCAAGCTGCGCGAGCTGCGCCGACTCGTGGCAGGGTTCGACCTCAGGGTGATCTCGCCGGAGGACCTTGACCGCCCGCTCCCCGAGGTGGTGGAGGACGGCTGCACCTTTCGCGAGAATGCGGCGAAGAAGGCGTCGGCGTATGCGCGGTTCTCCGGCCTGCACGCGCTCGCCGACGACTCCGGGCTCTGCGTCGACGCGCTTGGAGGCCTCCCCGGAGTTCACTCCGCGCGCTGGTCGGACCTGGACGGCCTTGCGAGCCCGGCTTGCGCCGCGCCGCAGGTTGCGGCGCACGAGCTCGGGCCGGAGCTCGCACGGTCCTCGCGCGACGAGGCCAACAACGACAAGCTGCTCGCCGCGCTGGCGGGCGTGCCCGAGGCGCAGCGCGGTGCGCGCTACGTGGCAGTCCTCGCGTTGGCGCGGCCCGATGGCACGATCGCAGCCCAGGTGGAGGGCGCCTGTATCGGCCGCATCGGCCACGTCCGGCGCGGCCAGCGCGGGTTCGGCTTCGACCCGCTCTTCGTTCCGGATGAGGGAGCAGGCCAACGGGCCACCGCCGGAGATCGACGCGCTGGCGCCCCTGTCGTCGAGCGCACGATGGCCGAGCTGGAGTCCTCCGAGAAGGACGCCATCTCCCACCGCGGTGCCGCCTTCCGGGCGCTCCGGCCCATCCTCGAGAAGCTCGCCTTTGACAAAAGCGAGCGGTGAGGCTAGTTACAGCGCTCTTGGTTAGGCCGGTGGGGCCGGCCGCGACTTTCGGGGCGTAGCGCAGCCTGGTAGCGCGCCTGCCTTGGGCGCAGGAGGTCGCGGGTTCAAGTCCCGCCGCCCCGACTCTTTGACAACCGAGGTGGATGGTCATTTTTACCCGGGAGGGTCTATGTCACTTGCGAGATTTACGCGCCCGTAGCTCAGTTGGATAGAGCGTCGGCCTTCGAAGCCGCAGGTCGGGGGTTCGATTCCCTCCGGGCGCGCCAGATGCAGCCGGAAAGTATCAGTCGGCATCGGTCCGGGGGCTCTCGCATCGCCTCCGGGGTATGCTTATCACGGTGGGTGTAGCTCAATCGGTAGAGCACTGGACTGTGGATCCGGGGGTTAAGGGTTCGAGCCCCTTCACTCACCCCAACTTGCCTCTTCGGCGCCATCCACCTGTGCCCCTGTTTCAGCTAGCCGGGGTCCGGGGGCCATCGCTGGCCCCCGTACATAGGGCCCGGTGGCGAGTAGGATGGCAGCGCAGGTTCTCTGCGCCCGTAGCTCAGCTGGATAGAGCAGCGGCCTTCTAAGCCGCGGGTCGGGGGTTCGAGCCCCTCCGGGCGCGCCATGCGCAAGCGGTGCTCTGGCAGGAACCGAGACCCGAGCGCAGGCGCAGCCGGATGAGGCTGCGCCGGAGCGAGCACGGGGGTCTTGGGGGGCGAGGCGCGGCGGCGAAGTGCCGCGCGCGGAGTCCCCTAGTCAGAGGACCGAGCCGCCAACACTGCAGGGACCCGTTGACACCGCAGGGCCCCCGTTGTACATCCGCGACCCTTCTAGAGCTCGGGCGCATAGCTCAACTGGCAGAGCAATGGACTCTTAATCCATAGGTTGAAGGTTCGATTCCTTCTGCGCTCACCAAAATGTAGTTAAATTATAACTGGTTAGCGAGGCCGCAGAGACTTCTCTGCGGCCTTCGCTGTTCTGTGCCCCAGCCTTGCCCCGCTCCGAGCGGGGCAAGGCATGCAGAGCGTCGCAGGGAGCTGTGGGAAGGCGGGAGGCTAGTCCTTCTTCCCCCCCTCGATCACCTGGAACCTGGGCTTCTTCCTCGGGGGCGGCCGGAGCGTGCCCGCCAGCACCGCGTGCCACGGCAGTGCGCAATCGAAGCGGCGTCCGCGGAAGGTCAGCGTGCAGCGGATGCCCCACTCGTCCAGGAGGACCTCGGGCGTGTCGCGACCGATGAGGAGGTTCAGGCGGACGAGTTCCTCTTCGGCCAGATACTCGGGCACCTTCACCGCGTTCGCGGACGGGTTGACGATGACGGACTCCACCGCCTCGGCCGCCCGGCAGGCGGCCAGCATGTCGGCATAGCGGCGCTGCAGCGAGAAGAGGTGTAGCGCGCCCTCCGACCAGGCCGGACACGTGGGATCGCAGGCCCCATCCGGCGGATGCTGATGTGGAGCGTCCACGCCGATTCCTTTACTACAAGGCGGCGCCCAAGTAACGCAGCTGCTGTGGTGTGATAATGAAGTGCGAACGCATCGGGTTCCAAGGAGTCCTGAGCCCGGCCTGTAGCGCGTTTGGGAGGGCGGTGGCTGGCCTCCTCGCCTCGGGCCGGGGGAGGGAGGTGGGTCGGGCAAGCTGGGCGGGTGGCGGAACTGGTAGACGCGCCGGACTTAGGCTCCGGTGCCGAAAGGCATGAGGGTTCGAGCCCCTCCTCGCCCATTTCCCTTGACCTGGCAAGGCGCGACACGTACCTACCCACCCCTCTTCTTATCCCCATCAACAAGGCCACAGCCCATGAAGATCGAGGTCGAAGCGCTCTCCCCCGTGGAGAAGAAGGTCACCGTGGAGGTCGACCCCGAGCGCGTCGCGAAGGAGCTGAACAGCGCCTATGCGATCATCGGACAGCGGGTGAAACTGCGCGGCTTCCGCACCGGTAAGATCCCGCGCAACGTGCTCGAGCGCCATTTTCGCGACGAGGTGGAGCGCGACGTGGTGGAGAAGCTCGTCAAGGCGACCTTCGAGGACGCCGTTCGCGAGCAGGACATCAAGGCGGTCGCGGCGCCGCGCGTGGATCTCGAGGAGGTGGCCCTCCAGGCCTCGCAGCCCTTCCGCTTCACGGCGCGCGTGGAGGTGAAGCCGAAGCTGGAGCCGAAGGACTACAAGGGCATCGAGGCGACGCGCCGGCCGGTCGAGGTGACCGACCAGATGGTCGCCGACGAGCTGACGCGCATCCAGGAAGGAATGACGCAGCTCGTGCCGGTGGAGGAGCGCTTCGACGCGCAGGACGGTGACTATGCGGTGATCGACCACGAAGGCACCATCGACGGCCAGCCCTTCGAGGGCGGCAAGGCCGAGGGGATGACGGTACGCGTCGGACAGGGCGAGCTCGTGGACGGATCCATCCCTCAGCTGGTCGGCAAGACGCTCGGCGAGACGCTCGAGTTCGACCAGGCCTTCCTCGCCGATCACCGCGTGGAGTCGCTGCGCGGCAAGACGGCGCACTTCAAGGTGACGCTGAAGGGTCTCAAGGCCAAGCAGGTGCCCAGCCTCGACGACGAGTTCGCAAAGGACCTGGGCGCGGAGGGCGTGGACACGCTCGAGGCGCTGCGCGCGCGCATCCGCGAGGACCTGTCGAAGCGAGAGACGCGTCGATCCGACATCGAGCTCAGAGACGCCCTGGTGAAGGCCGCGCTCGCCAGGAACGACGTCGAGGTGCCGCCGGCGCTGGTGGAGCATGCCATCGACGTCATGATCGGCGGCGCGGGCGAGCGCTTCGCGCGACAGGGCCTCGACATCCGCAAGATGGGCCTCGACCTCCCGAAGCTGCGCGCCGACCTTCGCGAGCAGGCACTCGTCCAGGTGAAGGGTGCGCTCCTCCTCGAGGCGATCGCGGACGCGGAGAAGCTCGACGTGACCGACGAGGAGTTGGAGGCCGAGATCGCGAAGACCGCGACGGAGCTCAACTTGCCCCTCGCCAAGGTGCAGCACCAGTTGCGCGGCGGCGAGGCGCGCCTTGCGCTAAGGAACAGGATCAGAGAGGACAAGGCGCTTGCCTTCCTGACCTCCGAGGCTAAGCTCAACTGAACGGTCGCGGTGCAGCCGCCGGGAAACGGGATCACCGACATGCCTTACGTTCCGATGCCCTTCGTCGTGGAGCAGACTCACCGAGGCGAGCGCAGCTACGACATCTACTCACGGCTCCTGAAGGACCGGATCGTCTTCCTGGGAACCCCTGTCGACGACGACGTCGCGAACGTCATCATCGCGCAGCTGCTCTTCCTCGAGTCCGAGGACCCTGACAAGGACATCTCCCTCTACATCAACAGCCCCGGCGGGTCCGTGACTGCAGGGCTCGCCATCTATGACACCATGCAGTACGTGAAGCCCCAGGTGTCGACCATCTGCCTCGGACAGGCTGCCTCGATGGGCGCGTTCCTGCTCGCCGGCGGCGCGAAGGGAAAGCGCTTCGCGGTGCCGAACGCGCGCATGATGATCCACCAGCTCTCGGGTGGCTTCCAGGGCCAGGGAACCGACATCGAGATCCACGCGCGCGAGGCGCTTCGGCTCAAGCAGAAGCTGAACGAGATCCTGGCCAGGCACACCGGACAGCCGCTCGAGAGGATCGAGAAGGACACGGACCGCGACTACTTCATGGGGCCCGGAGAAGCCAAGGAATACGGGATCCTGGACGAGGTCATCGTCCACCGCCACCGCCCCATCGCAGCGACGGACAAGAAGCCTTAGTAGAATGGCAGCTGGGGCCGATGAGGTCCACAGGGGCAGCAGCGAGGAGGCTTACCTTGGAGAAGCGCGAAACCCTTAGCTGCAGCTTCTGCGGGAAGTCGCAGAAAGAGGTCAAGAAGCTCATCGCCGGCCCCACCGTGTACATCTGTGACGAGTGCATCGGCCTCTGCAACGACATCATCGCAGAGGAGATCGCCGGGGAAGAGAAGCGGGATCAGAAGGTCCGCATCCCCCGCCCCTCCGAGATCAAGACCATCCTCGACGAGTACGTGATTGGGCAGGAGCGCGCGAAGAAGACCCTGGCCGTCGCCGTCCACAACCACTACAAGCGGATCGAGACCCGCATCAGCGTCGATGACGTCGAGCTGCAGAAGTCGAACATCCTGCTCCTCGGGCCGACCGGGTCCGGCAAGACCCTGCTCGCTCAGACGCTGGCCAAGATCCTCAACGTCCCGTTCACCATCGCGGACGCGACCTGCCTCACCGAGGCGGGCTACGTGGGCGAGGACGTCGAGAACATCATCGTGAACCTGCTGCAGTCTGCCGATCACGACATCGAGCGGGCACAGAAGGGCATCGTCTACATCGACGAGATCGACAAGATCGCCCGCAAGAGCGAGAACCCTTCCATCACGCGCGACGTGTCGGGCGAGGGCGTACAGCAGGCGCTCCTCAAGATCATCGAAGGCACCGTCGCGAACGTACCGCCGAAGGGTGGGCGCAAGCATCCGCAGCAGGAGTTCCTGCAGGTCGACACCACCAATATCCTGTTCATCTGCGGCGGGGCGTTCTGTGGCCTCGAGGCGATCATCGAGCGGCGCATGGGGGGCAAGAGCCTGGGCTTCGGCTCCGACATCAAGTCGAAGACCGAGAAGAACATCGGCGAGCTCCTGGCGCTGGTGGAACCGGACGACCTCCTCAAGTTCGGTATGATCCCCGAGTTCGTGGGTCGCCTGCCGGTGGTGACGAGCCTCGAGGAGCTGGACAAGGCGGCGCTCATCGAGATCCTGACGAAGCCGCGCAACGCCCTCGTGAAGCAGTACAAGAAGCTGCTCGAGATGGACGGCGTCCAGCTCAAGTTCACGGAAGGCGCGCTCGAGGCCATCGCTCGCGCGGCCTTGAAGAACCGCGCCGGCGCCCGTGGACTTCGTGCCATTCTCGAGAACGCGATGCTCGACATCATGTACGACGTTCCGAGCAAGCGAAACGTCCGCGAGATCGTCATCTCCGAAGACGTGATCGACAAGAGCGAGGCGCCGCTGGTCGTGATGCAGAAGGAAGCCGAGAGCGCTTGAGAGCGGTGCTGAGCTGCGAGCGCAGGCGGAGCCGGATGAGGCTCCGTCGAAGCGAGCGGGGAGTTTGAGGGGGCAGCAAGCCCCCTCATGAAAGAAGATGGCGCCGCCGGTCGTGATGCAGAAGGAAGCCGAGAGCGCCTGACGCAGGTCATGCCGCAGAAGGAAGCAGGAGGGCGCCTGACAAGGCGGCGCCGAGCGGCTTCGCGGCTCGCCGCGCCGCGCAAAGGAAGCTGGCCCGATCCGCTGCCCAGCCGGCGCCAGCCGGTGCTGTGCCCAGCGGCGGGATGCTTCCGACCTTTCGGTGTGGGTGCGTCCGCTTGGCCGGCCCCCTGCAGGCGCGTCGCGACGAGTCCCGAGGTGGCGAGGGCAGCCGGCGACGAACTCTCTTTGACGAACAGCTCCCGGCCGAACAAGAAACCGTGGTCGTGTGTTCCTCGGTGGTAGCGTCTTCGCAGTCTTTCCGACAGGAGCGGCGCGCGCGATGTCCATGTTCTTCCGCAACGACGACGGCAAGCGGGACGGCAAGCCGAAGCTCACCACGCTGCCGCTCCTCCCTCTACGCGACATCATCGTCTTCCCGCACATGGTCGTGCCGCTCTTCGTCGGGCGCGAGAAGTCGATCGCCGCGCTCGAGGAGGCCTCGGGAGCGGACAAGACCATCCTCCTGTGCGCGCAGAAGAAGGCCAAGGTCAACGAGCCGGCATCCGAGGACATCTTTCCGGTCGGTACCATTGGCACGCTCATCCAGTTGCTCCGGCTCCCGGACGGCACAGTGAAGGTGCTCGTCGAAGGAAAGAGGCGGGCCCGCGTGCGCCGCTTCGTCTCCTCCGAGCGGTTCTTCCAGGTGGAGGCCGAGGAGATCGAGGAGCCGGTTGACCGCACGGTGGAGCTCGAGGCGCTCATGCGCTCCGTTCACTCCACATTCGAGGCCTACGTCAAGCTCAACAAGCGCATCCCGCCCGAGATGTTGATGAGCGTCTCGACCATCGACGACCCGGCGCGACTCGCCGACACCATCGTCGCTCACCTGTCGCTCAAGCTGAACGACAAGCAAGCCATCCTCGAGACGGAGTCGCCGCAGAAGCGGCTCGAGAAGCTCTACGAGCTGATGCAGGGCGAGATCGAGATACTGCAGGTCGAGAAGAAGATCCGCACCCGCGTCAAGAAACAGATGGAGAAGACGCAGAAGGAGTACTACCTCAACGAGCAGATGCAGGCCATCCAGAAGGAGCTCGGAGACCGCGACGAGTTCAAGAACGAGATCCAGGAGCTCGAGGAGAAGATCAAGAACAAGAAGATGTCGAAGGAGGCCACCCTCAAGGCCAGGAAGGAGCTCAAGAAGCTCAAGATGATGAGCCCGATGAGCGCCGAGGCCACAGTCGTCCGCAACTACATCGACTGGATCCTCTCGCTCCCCTGGTTCGAGTACACCGAGGACAAGCTCGACATCGCCGAGGCGCAGAAGGTCCTCGACGAGGACCACTACGGTCTCAAGAAGCCGAAGCAGCGTATCCTCGAGTACCTCGCGGTCCAGAAGCTCGTCGACAAGATCAAGGGTCCCATCCTCTGCTTCGTGGGGCCGCCTGGCGTCGGCAAGACCTCGCTCGGCAAGTCGATCGCGCGCTCGATGAACCGGAAGTTCGTGCGGATCAGCCTGGGCGGTGTGCGGGACGAGGCGGAGATCCGAGGTCACCGCCGGACGTACATCGGAGCCCTGCCAGGCAAGATCATCCAGTCGCTCAAGAAGGCGGGCACCGGCAACCCGGTGTTTCTCCTCGACGAGGTCGACAAGATGTCGACCGACTTCCGCGGCGACCCCTCCGCTGCGTTGCTCGAGGTGCTCGATCCAGAGCAGAACTTCAACTTCGGCGACCACTACCTCGACCTCGACTACGACCTGTCGAAGGTGATGTTCATCTGCACCGCCAACACGATGAGCGGGGTTCCGAGCCCGCTGCAGGATCGCATGGAGGTCATCAGACTGGCGGGCTACACCGACCTGGAGAAGCTCTCCATCGCGCGGCGCTACCTCGTGCCGAAGCAGAAGGAGGCGAACGGGCTCGACGGCATCACGGCCGAGTTCCGCGACGACGCGCTCCGCACCTTGATCCACTTCTACACGAAGGAGTCCGGGGTCCGCTCGCTGGAGCGCGAGATCGCCAGCATCAGCCGCAAGATAGCCAAGGACGTGCTCGAGTCGGGCCCCGGGAAGAAGTACTTGGTGGGGCCGAAGACCGTGCAGCGCTTCCTCGGGCCCCAGCGGTTCCGCTACGGCACGGCCGAGGCAACCGACCAGATCGGCCTCACCACCGGCCTCGCCTGGACGGAGCTGGGGGGCGAGCTCCTGACGATCGAGGCCACGGTGATGCCCGGCAAGGGGAAGCTCATGATCACGGGCAAACTGGGCGAGGTGATGCAGGAGTCTGCCCAGGCGGCCATGAGTTACGTGCGCTCGCGCGCGGAGGTGCTCGGTCTCGACAAGCGCTTCCTCGAGAACATAGACATCCACGTCCACGTGCCCGAGGGTGCAATCCCGAAGGACGGCCCGTCGGCCGGGATCACCATGGCCACGACGCTCGTCTCGGCGCTCTGCCGGCTCCCTGTCCGCAAGGACGTCGCGATGACGGGCGAGATCACGCTGCGTGGCAGGGTGCTGCCCATCGGCGGCCTCAAGGAAAAGGTGCTTGCGGCGCACCGCGGCGGGATCAAGAAGGTTCTCATACCGAAGGAGAACGCGAAGGACATTCGTGAGATCCCGAAGAAGGTGCGCGACCAGCTGGAGATGGTCCTCGTCGACCACACCGACGAGGTGCTGCGCGAGGCGCTGAGACTCGAGGATCCGGACGCGTTCTTCCGCAAGCTCCCTGCGGGAGCCCTGCACACCGACGGCACCTCCCATCCGCCGCCGTCCCCCGCGTCCGAGGCGACGCCAGCGGCGTGAGGGTCCGTCCTCCTCGCCTCGCGGTGCGGGGAGAGCCTCACCGAGGGCGTCGCTTGAGCTGATAGCGATGCCACATGAAACTGACGCTCGAGATGGGGGGCGCGGGGGGAGAGTTCTCCTCTCCTCACGACGCACCGACCGCGCGCGCGACGACGGATCGACTGCACACGCGGCGGGGGTGTCGATGAGCGTGCGTCCGGAACAAGGTAGTTGCGCCGGTTGCGCCGTTCCGCTATCTTGCTGTCGTTAGCATAATAATTATATAAATGTTCATGTAGACGGTCATGAAAAGGCAGAAACAGGACGGGCGCGCGGCCAAGGTCCGCAGCTTCTCCGCGACCGACGAGGACATAGCCATGCTGGAGGCGGTGGCGACCTACCACGGTCACACCAAGTCCGGCACCATCGTCGGCCTGGTCCGCCGCGAGTTCTGGCGCCTCTTTCCCGCCGGCACGGGCCCCATCAAGCCCGCACACGGCGCCCGGGTGAAGACATGAGCCTGCCCCTCGCTCACATGCACGATCCCGTCGCGAGCCCGCTCGCCGGCAGCGATCTCAGCCCCGACGACATGCGCGCGCTCGAGGCCGAGATCCACGCCCTCGCCAGGGAGAAGGACGCCATCATCCTCGCGCACAACTACCAGGTACCGGAGGTCCAGATCGTGGCCGACTTCGTCGGCGACTCGCTCCAGCTCGCCATCGAGGCGCAGAAGGCGCCGCAGTCCACCATCGTCTTCTGCGGCGTCACCTTCATGGCGGAATCGGCGAAGGTGCTGAATCCGGGAAAGCGCGTACTGCTTCCCAATCTCTCCGCCGGCTGCTCGCTCTCCGACTCCATCACGGCCGAGTCGCTCGAGGACTGGAAGGCGCGCTACCCGGAGCACGCGGTGGTGACGTACGTGAACTCGTCGGCCGAGGTGAAGGCGCTCTCCGACATCTGCTGCACGAGCGCCAACGCCGCGAGCGTGGTGCGTTCGCTGCCGCAGCGGAAGATCCTGTTCACGCCGGACCGGAACCTGGGAGCCTGGGTGGCGAAGAAGGTACCGGAGAAGGAGGTGGTCGTCTACGACGGCTGCTGCCCCATTCACGACGTGCTCCGGACCGCCAGCGTGAATCGCGCCAAGCAGGGCAAGCCTGAAGCGGTCGTCATTGCGCACCCGGAGTGTCGCGCGGACGTGCTCGAGATCGCGGACGAGGTGTGCTCGACCACGGGCATGCTGAGCGCGGTCGGCAAGTACCCTCGGGCGAAGACCTTCATCGTCGCGACCGAGCACGGCATCGTTCACCAGCTGCGTCGCCGCCATCCGGACAAGGAGTTCGTGATCGCGGACGGCTGCATCGGATGTCGTATGCACTGTCCGTACATGAAGATGATCGACCTCGTCATGATCCGCGACGCGCTCGCGCGCGGAAAGCACGAGGTGGACGTGCCCGCGGACGTGGCGGCAGGAGCGCGACGTGCGCTCGAGCGCATGATCGCGGTTCCTCGTGACGTCCCGGCCAGGCCCGCGAGCGCCGGGCCGGCGAGCTAGCGCTGCTCCGTTCACCGCCGCTCTCTCGCCGCACCAGCTGGGACCTCGCCGCGAACGAGGTGGTGGGGCGGCTCGAGGCGCTGCGCGCGAAAGGACGGCCTCTCCTCGACCTCACCGAATCCAATCCGACGCGTTGCGGGCTGACGTGGCCGCGCGATGTGCTGGCGGCTGCCCTGGGGCACCCCGACCTCCCGGGCTACGAGCCGACGCCGAACGGCCTGCGCACTGCGCGCGGGGCCGTCACCGCCTATCTCGCCGCGCATGGCGCCCGCATGGACCCGGCGCACGTGCTCCTCACCGCCTCGACGAGCGAGGCCTACGCTCTCCTGCTGAAGCTCCTCTGCGACCCGGGCGACGAAGTGTTGGCGCCGGCGCCGAGCTATCCGTTGCTGGAAGTGCTGTGCGATCTCGAGGGCGTTCACCTCGTGCGCACCCCGGCGCGGTACGACGGCACGTGGCAGGTTGACTGGGCGGCGCTCGCCGACGCCGCCACGGAACGGACGCGGGCCGTCGTCGTCGTCTCTCCTGCCAACCCCACCGGGGCATTGCTGTCGCAAGGAGAGCTCGACCTGGTCGAAGGGCTCTGCGCCGAGCGAGGGCTTGCGCTCATCGGTGACGAGGTCTTCGCGGATACCGCGCTCGCGGAGAAGGTGAGCGTCGCGGCCGCGCGAGCGTGCCTCGCCTTCCAGGTCTCGGGGATCTCGAAGGTCTGCGGGCTGCCGCAGATGAAGGTGGGCTGGATCGCGGCGGCGGGTCCCGTACCGGAGGTCCGGCGGGCCATGGAGCGCCTCGAGATGATCGCGGACGCCTACCTGTCCGTCTCCGGACCAGCCCAGCTCGCGTTGCCGGTGCTCCTGGGCTCGCGCGAGCGCTTCCTCGGGCCACTGCGGGAGCGGCTCGCCGCAAATCGAGCGGCGCTCGGTCGCGCGGCGGGGAGCGAGGCGCCGTTTGCCCCCTTGCGGAGCGGCGGCGGCTGGTCTGCCGTCCTTCGGATAGGTGAGGCCGTGGACGAGGAGGCGCTCTGCCTGGCGCTGCTCGATGATGGCGTGGTCGTGCAGCCAGGGTTCTTCTATGACTTCGAGCGCCAGGGTCAGCTCGTCGTGTCGCTCCTGCCGGAGCCGGACGTGTTCCGGGAAGGCCTGGCGAGGATCGCGCGGCGACTGCGCGCCGGCTAGAGACGTGAGCTCGTGCCGCCGTCCGCGGCGGTACGCGGATGGTCTCGATGCTTCGCCCGCGCGCCGTCGGGGTGCTTCTGGCCCGTATGCTCCCACCGTGGCCGCGGTTCGCCAAGCCCCCGCCAAGACGAGGAATTTGGTCGAGTTGGGGGTTCCGCTGTAGGTTTGACACCCCCCTGGCCCCGCGCTATGACCGCGAGCGATGAACAGGCTCAAGCTCTGGGTGTACATGGCCGTTCTGCTCGGCGCGGGAATAGGGAACGTCTGGTTCCTGTCGCGCTGGTTCACTGATCGTTCCATGGCGCAGCTCGATCGCGAGCTGGGCCGCGCTGCCTCGCAGGTGGACGCGCGCTCGCAGATCCTCTCCCTCGAGGCCGCGCAGCTCGCGGACGCCGTCGCGAGAGACCCGGCCGTCGTGCAGGCGCTGTCGTCCGATGGTGGCGCGGCGGACGCCGCGCGAGCAGCCGCACAGGTCGCTGGGGGCGATCCCTCACGCTCGCTGCTCGTGGCGGTCGCGACTGGTGAGGCGAGGACCGTCAGCGTGAACGGCGCAACCGTCCAGGCGGACGCTCGGATCGAGGATCTCCTGTCGGGCGTTGCGGGCGATGCGACCCGCCGCGAGGGATACGTGGCCGTCGGCGACGGGCTCTACTACCTCGTCGCGGCGCCGGCAGGGAAGGGTGCGGGCGTCGCGGTGGGCGTGCCCATCACCGCCGCCTGGCTCGCCGTCCTGCGCGAGTCCACGGGATGCGACATCACCCTGCTGCTCACTGACCGCGCGCCGCGCGGCACGCTTCCCGCGCGCGAGACCTCGCTCATCGAGCGCGCTGCCCGCGGCGTCGTCGGGCCGGTCGGCGCCGGAGCGCTGCCTTCGCAGGCGACGGCCGGCTCGGGGCTCCCGCCCCTGTCGCTGCTATTCGCGAGGGCGCCGGCCTACCGCGCCCGGACCGTAGCGCTGAAAGGGCTGCCCGGAGGCGCGCTCGCGCTCTCGCTGCCGGCGGGACCGCTGCTCTCGCCGCTCGTCAGCTACGGCTGGCTGACCCTGCTCGCGCTGGCGGTGCTCCTCCTCCTCGGTCTCGCGACCGGGCTGCTCATCACGAACGAGCAGAAGACGATGGTCCCGAAGGATCTCGTCGCGGCGGCAGATCGCATCACCCGTGGTGACTTCAGCGCGCGCGCACCGGTCATGGCCGGTAGCCTGGGTACGATCGCCACGGCGCTGAACCGCGCCGCGGAGGCTGCGCAGGGGGCGGCCACGACCTCCCCTCCTGCGGCCGAGGGCCTTCGCTGGGCGGACGCAGGCGAAGGGGTCGCGGCGCCGCAGCTGACGGGTGCGCCCGGCGGCACCTCGCCCGACCTGTTCGGCGCGAGGGCCGGCGAGCCACATTCTGCGCTCGAGGCGCGCGGTGCGCTGCTGTCGGCTGCTCCCTCCGAGGACGAGGCCGCTCCACCTGAGTACGCGGAGGCCGCCCCTCCCTCCGAGAGCGAGGAGACGACCGCTGCTTCCTGGGGAACGCACGCGGCTGCTTCTCCCGAGCACGCCGAGCACGCGATGGCGGCTGCCTCGCACGGCGCCGCTCGCCTCGAGGAACAGCCCGAGGCCACGGCCCAGCAGTTCGAGATGCCGCCGCCAGAGCCCGAACCCTCGCGGTGGGCCGCGTCCGAAACGCCACCCGAGGACGGCGCATCGCAGCCCCGCTCGGAACCAACCGCTCCCGAGCCCGAGCCCGAGCCCGATCGACGCGGCGAGGCCGGCTACACCGCGCAGGGCCCGATGGAGGGGGAGCCCGCGGCGGGACTTTCAGAGCCTCCCGAGCGCACTGCGGCGCTCGAGCTCGATCATCGCGGAGAGGCCGCACTCCAGAATCAAGGTGCCCCCGGGGGCGAGCCCGTGGCTAGCGACGAGGAACACTGGCGCGTCGTCTACGGCGAATTCTTGAAAACCCGCGAGCAGTGCGGCGAGCCGCGCGAGGGTGTGCCGTACGAGCGTTTCCGGCTGAAGCTCCAGAAGAACCGCGACCAGCTCGTCGCGAAGTACGCATGCCGTACGGTGCGGTTCCAGGTCTACGTGAAGGAAGGCAGGGCCGCCCTCAAGGCGAGTCCGGTTCGCTGATCTACGACCTCCGAGAGTCGTCGAGCCGGGCGACGTTGTGGTCTGAGGGGTGCGGGGGGAGCCACAGCGTGAACGACGCGCCCCGGCCTGGCGGGGAGGCCACGTCGATCCGGCCGCCGTGCTCCTCGACGATCCGAACCGCGATGGCGAGGCCGAGGCCGGTGCCGGTATCCTTCGTCGTGAAGTAGGGTTCGAACAACCGCGGGAGGTCCTGTGGAGGGATCCCCGGGCCGTCGTCGGAGACGGAGATCGCGAGCCCGCTGCCGTCGCGCCGTGCCGAGACGCGTACCGTGCCCCGCGCGCCCACCGCCTCGAGCGCGTTACGGACGAGGTTGTGCAACACCTGGAGGAGCTGGTCGCGGTCGACGTTCACCATCGGCAGCCCGGGCTCGATCTCCCGCTCGAGCCGTACGCCGCCCTGCGCCTCAGGATAGAGCGCGAGCACCGCCTCCACCAGTTCCTCCGGCGCGAGCGGACGCGGATCCGGCGCCGGCAATCGGGCGAAGCGGCCGAACTCGTCCACGATCCGCACCAGCCGGCGCACCTCCTCGCCGATGGCTCGCGTGCCCTCGTCGAAGATCTCGGCGAAGTCGGGCCGTTGGAGCGCCCACGCGTCGCGCAGCGTCTCCACGCTCATCGCTACCGGCGTGAGCGGGTTCTTCACCTCGTGGGCGAGCCGCCGCGCGACCTCGCGCCACGCCGCGACCCGTTCCGCCAGGGCGGCGCGCGCCGTCGTCGCTGCCAGATCGGCGGTCATGCCGTTGAAGGCGTCCACGAGGTCCTTCACTT
>Ga0154716_1021_pt3 | contig 19890 bp, 17 predicted proteins | sample Rifle2008BG16ft_FD_105724 | JGI IMG/M metagenome (GOLD analysis project Ga0154716, IMG submission 105724) | Anaeromyxobacter sp. RBG_16_69_14
GAGCCGATGTCCGATCGAGAATCCGAGCCCGGGGCCTCAAGAGGGTATCGGCCGGGGCTACCGTCGCCTCCCCTTCATGACCTCGTCGAGGGCAGCCGTGAGCGAATCCGGGTCGATCGGCTTCACCAGCACCGCATCGACCCCACGTCCGCGCGCGCTCGCGATGTCCTCGCGCTCCGCATAGCCCGTCACGATCACCACAGGGACCGTGGGCGCGATCTCCTTGACCGCACGCGCCACCTCGAGCCCGCCCATGCCGGGCATGCCCACGTCGGTGACCACCACGTCCACCGACGTCTCGGAGAGCTTGCGCAGACCCTCCGCCCCGCCCGAGGCGGTCATGACCTCGTACCCCGCAGCCTGGAGCACCTCGCTCATCAGCTCGCGGTTGTCGTCGTCATCCTCGACGAGCAGCACGCGCACACCGGATTCGCTGTTCATCCCGCCTCCGGCTGCTACTCCTGCCGCTCCTCGACGTAGAACGCGTCGAGGACGTCTTTGTACTTCTGCGTGCAGTACTTCCGCTTCACCTTGAGCGTGGGAGTGAGCTCGCCCGCCTCCTGCGTGAGATCCCTGGGCAGGATGGTGAACTTCTTGATGGTCGAGTAGCTCGCTTGCCTGGCGTTGAGCGCGTCGACGGCGTCCTGGATGCGCGCGCGCACCCTCGCGTTCTCGTGCAGCGGGCCGTCCACGGCGACGCCGCCGTCCCGCGCCCACGCACGCACGTTCTCCTCGTTGAGCGTCACGAGCGCGCTCAGGAACTTCCGCTGGTCACCGTGCACCATCGCCTGCGAGACGAGCGGGTGGGTCTTGAGCTCGTTCTCGAGGTTTTGCGGCGCGACGTTCTTGCCACCGGCCGTGACGATGATGTCCTTCTTGCGATCCGTGATCTTGAGGCAGCCGTCTCGATCGACCGCGCCGATGTCACCCGTGTAGAGCCAACCGTCCTTGAGCACCTCCGCCGTCGCCTGGGGGTTCCGGTAGTACTCCCTCATCAGGCCGCCGCCGCGGATGAGGATCTCGCCGTCCTCGGCAATGCGCACCTCCGTGCCAGGCACGGGCGGCCCCACGGTACCGACCTTCGCCTTGCCCGGGCGGTTCACGAAGGTGCCCGCCGACGACTCGGTGAGCCCGTAGCCCTCCAGGATCTCGAACCCGACCATCCGAAAGAACCAGCCGATCTTGGTGGACAGCGGCGCGCCTCCGGAGACGAAGCGGCGCATGCGCCCCCCGAAGCGCTGCGCCAGCACGGCTCCCAGCTTGGGGAAGACGAGGCGCTTGGCGACGGCGAGGCCCAGGCCGCCGCCGTCCTCGCGGCCGTGCTCGAGCCCCTGGACGTAGGCATCGAGGCTGTCCATCGCCCACTTGAAGAGCCTGCCCTTCACCCCGGGTGTGGCCAGGCCCTTCGAGACCACGGCGTTGTAAGCCTTCTCGAAGATGCGCGGCACCGCCGGCATCACCGTAGGTCGAACCTCCCCCGCGTTGTCGACGATCTTGTCGATCGACTCGACGAAGGCGGCGACGCAGCCGGTCTTGAGCCAGACCGCCTCGATGACCTTCGCGAACGAGTGGGCCATGGGCAGGAAGAGGAGCACCAGATCGTCCGCCTGGATGATCTTGAGCTCCGACACGGCCTCGGCCTCGTAGACCCAGTTACCGTGCGTGAGCACGACCCCCTTCGGGTTGCCGGTCGTGCCGGAGGTGTACAGGAAGGACGCTGGCTCCTCGAGCGACAGGGTCGCGAGCCGCGTGCCGTGCGCCCCACCGTTCGACGCGCGCCAGGCCGCTCCCGCGCGCTCCAGCTCGGCGAGGGTGCGCTCGAACCCGTCGCGCGCCTCGCCCACGAACCGGATGATCCCCACGAGCTCCGGGAGCGCGTGCCGCACCTCGCGGACCTTCGCCGCTTGCGCCTCGCCGTCACAGAAGACGTACCGCGCCCCCGAGTCGGCCAGGATGTACTGGCAGTCGTGCGCCTTGTTGGACTGGTAGATCGGCACCGCGATGGCCGCGGCCCCCATGACGCCGAGGTCGGCGATGATCCACTCGGTGGTCGTCTCGCCGAGGATGGCGACCCGGTCGCCCGGGGCGACACCCAGCGAGGCGAGGCCGTCCGAGACGTCGCGGGCGCGTCGCGCCAGCTCGGCCCAGCTCGTCTCGACCCAGCGGCCGTCGCGCTTCTGCTTGGTGGCGGTGCGGGTACCCTGGCGAACGGCCATCGCCTCGAAGACGTCCACCAGGCTGCGCGGCCGCTCCACACCGCGGTTCAACTCCTCGCGGGCGATCATGATCCCTCCTCGAGACTACTTCTTCTTCAGTTCCGCGAGCACCTCACGCGCTCGTCTCTGGGACCTGCGCTCCTCCGGCACATCGTAAGAGCCGAAGGAACCAGGCTGTCGGGCGATGGCTTGCTCGAGCAGATCACGCGCCTCCTTGATACGCCCTTCCTTCTCGTATAGCTCGGCGAGGAACACTCGACCTCGTACATTAACGGGGTTCACCTGAAGGGCCTTCTGGAGCAATCTCTCGCTCTTGCGAGCGTCGTACTTGGGCCAGGGGAGCTTGAAGTAGAAGCGCCCCCACGCGTTGAAGACGCCACCGGCGTAGAAGTTCGGCGAGATGCTCTCCGCCCTCGAGAGCCGCTCCTTGAACTTGCCCTCGATGCCCTGCCCGAGCGCCTTGAGGATGCCGATGCCGAGCGAGTAGTTCCCCATGCCAACGGCGGCGAAGTACCAGCCCTCCACCCCTTTCGGGTTCACGGCGCTGGCGCGGTCGCCGTACTCCCAGGCCTTCTTGCCGAGCCGGCTCTTCTCCTCGCCGCTCAGCGTCGGATCGTCCGACAGCCAGAAATGGAGCTGCGCGAGTCGCCACAGGACGCCGTAGTCGTTGGGCGCCGCCTCCTCCGCCCTCGTCAGGAGCGAGCGAGCCTCGTCGAGGCGGCCCGGCTCATCGCGGCGGTGCCACTCCGCATCGACCTGGCCGAGCAAGGCCCGCACGTCATGGGGGGGCGGCAGGGGTGGAGGCGCATCCCCCGTCGGGGCGATCTCGGCTCCCCCCGCAGGCCAGGCGATCGCGAGCGCCCCCGCCAGGATCAGGGAGCGGGTCGTAGCTCTCATGGCGCATCAACCGTATGTGAACGGCGACCGCCGCGCCACCTCGGACTCGTGTTCCAGTGGGGGGCGTTGGGAGAGCGGCGATCGATCCCCCGCTCGGGTGAGTGGGTCCCGACGTCAATTGGCGCAGAGCACCTGCACGTGCACCTGGTCGCCGGCCCCGAGCGCGCACGATCGCTGGAACGTGAGCGAGGGGAGCCGCCCCGTCTGGGGATCGGGCCCGGTGTAGACGGCATCCGCGGCTGACGTGTCGCCACCCGCCTGCGCGAGCCTGCAAGCAACGGTCGAGCCTCCGGCGTGCGAGACCGAAACGGTGAGCAGGTCAGGGTCAGAGAGCGCCTGGTCGAGATCGACATTCTGGTCGATGAGGCCCGCGATGTCCTGCAACGTCGCGGTGAAATCCGGCTGGCAGACGTCGTCGATGAGTCCGGCGCCGCCGAAATCGTCCACGAGCACCTTGTAGCGCTTGGCCGGGACACCGCCCGGGCTGCAGACGGGCTTCGCCGGCGCTCTCGTCTCGGGATCGACGCCGGCGATCACGGCCACCACCAGGCTCCGCGTCTGGCCCGCGAGCTCTTCCCGGAGCGCCTTCGCGAAGGTGGAGACGGGCGGCAGCTTGGCCTGGTCTTCGTCGGAGTGGCACGCGTCACCGCGCGTGGGGTAGACGACGGCCGGCGGTGAGGCCGGATCGGAACAGTCGTCCTCGTCGGTGACGATGATCACGGCCAGGCGCGCGCCCTGCCGGAGGAAGCCCGCGTTCTTTCCGTCGGCGATGCGATCGGTGACCGCGAGCTGTGCCGCGCGCAGGCCTTGCTCCTTGGCGGCCCCCAGCGTGCCCACGTTCACATTGGCCCTGAAGTCCTCGACGAGCGTCGGGGAGGAGGACTCGAGGATCGTCGCTTTGCCGGAGGCGGCGACCAGCGCGCCCGCCGGGTAAGGCATCCCGTCGTCGTAGGCCGTCCTGATCGTGAAGCCGCCAGGCGCGGCGATGGGCCAGTCCACCGAGGTGGTCGTGATGCCGATCTGGAAGTCGCTCTGCACCGCCGACTGCGAGAGCCGCTCGATGAAGGCGTCGAAGTTCTGGGCGAGGTTCGCCTGCACGGGCTGCATCGAGCCGGAGTCGTCCACCACGAACAGGATGTCCGTCTTGCTGGGCACGAGCGTCACGACCTGACAGTTCGTCACCGCGCTTCGCGGCACCGAGTCGAAGGCTCCGCACCCGGCCAGCGCGGCCAGCACGGTGACGGCGATGGCCTTCGTCATGACACCTCCTCCGCTGACCCGCTCACTGGGCGCAGACGCAGGTGCCGCGCGAGCCCACCGGCGCGCACGTCCAGTCCGTCTCCGCGCCACCCAGCTCCCTGGTGCAGTCGCTCACCGTGGCGCACCCTCCTTCGAGATTGGACGCGCTGGGCTGCGGCACGAGGCCCAGGTACTGCGCGACGTAGGTCTCGCCGGGGTTCGCCTCGCAGTGGCCCGTGGAATGGTTGATGGTGATGCAGAGGCTCGTCTCCCCGCTCGCCGCCGCGCCGGTGTCGCAGTCGACGAAGTTCCAGTCGCGGTCCGCGCCCGGGCCGTCGCAGAATCGCGACGTCGAGCCGTCGGCGCTCTCGATGCGGAGCACCGCCACCTGGGACGACGCCGGTTTCGTGGGGAGCGTCAAGCCGGCCGGGGGCTTCACCAGATCCGCGATGCGCTGCAGCGTCTGGCCGAAGTCGGCGTCGCACACCGAGGCGTCGAGCGTCGCTGCCCCCTTGGCGCGCACCTGCTGAGAGAGGTCGTGGAGGCGCGATCCGGCGCTCCTGCCCGCGCAGTCCGCGGGGATGAGGCACTCTGGCGTCGCGGTCGGCGCGCTGCAGCCACCCGCGCCGGGTCCGGTAAGACAGGACGCCGGACATTCGCAGGTGCACTTCCCCGGAGTGCACACGATGTTGCCGTTCCCGTCGTCCTGGCAGCTGTCGGGGTCCGCCGAGTAGATGAAGGCAGCGCCGAAAGGGCGGTCCAGGTTCGTGAAGAACGCGGCGTAGTCGGAGACCGGAAACTTCTTTTGGTCCGCCAGCGGGCTGGCGTCGTCCTCGGTGCAGACGTCGCTGCCGGGGCCGCTGGTTGCGCTGGTGAATGCGAGCGATTTCGTCGGGTCGTTGGGGTTGGAGCAATCGTCCTCGTCGCCCACCCACACCACCACCATCTTCGCCCCGTCGTGCGGCCATTCCTTCGGATCGACGCCCGCCACCTGCTTGAGGCCGTCCTGCTGCAGCGCCTTCTTCACGGCGAGCCGCCCCGCCTCGAGGTGCTGCTCCATGCCCGAACCGCAGGTCCCCACGGTGATGTTCGCCTTGAACTGCTCGACGAGCGTGGTGATCTTCGGGTCGGGCGACACCGTCCCCCAGGTGGACCACTCGAGGTCATTCGTGAAGTGCAGGACTTTCGGATTCCCTGAGGCCGCGACGAAGTCGCCCGCCGGATACGCAGCACCGGGGACGCCGACACCGGCGGCGGAGCTGGGGCAGAAAGTCAGCCCCGGGGTCGTGCTCTGGAACCAGTAGTTCCGAATGAGGTCGTCGCATGGTGCGCCCTGGGTGCTGCACGCGACGCTCTGCGCGAGGGCGCCGTAGTGGTCCGTCTGGACGTTGCACGTCAAGGGCGTGTTGGAGCACGTCGGAGGATTGGTCGGGACCCACGCCTCGAAGATCGACGTAGACGTGACCGCGATGTGAAACTCGAACGGGTCGATGCCGTCCTTGGCGCGGTCCGCCTGCAGCTGCGCCACGCCGTCGATGAACTTGCCGAAGTTGCGCGCCAGGCTCGCCTGCTCCGCCGTCATTGACCCCGAGTCGTCCACGACGAACAGGACGTCCGCGGTCGCAGAGCCCAGGAGCTTGATGCGGTCCGACCCCGGCTGGATGATGCACTTCCCCACCGGGTTGAAGTTGTAGTCCTGGCAACTGGCCAATGCGCACAGCGCGAGGGCCACGGTCGAGCGGCGAAGCGCGACTGCCATGTTCGAGCGGCGAAGCGAGCGACGAAGCATCGTGCCTCCGAACAATCATGATACCTCGATCCCGGGACAACGCGACAAGCCCGGCTGCGCGCCGGAAAACAGATCTTTAGCGGCAAAGTAGGGAGGCCTCACACAGATCCCTCCTCGTGCCACCGTGCTGAGCCCGAGTCCTATCTCTCCCGGGGAAGGGAGAGGGTATGCGGATGGGTCTCGTCCCCCTCCCGACGCTCCGCTATTCCCACTCGATCGTGGCCGGCGGCTTCGACGAGACGTCGTAGACGACCCGGTTGATGCCGCGCACCTCGTTGATGATGCGCGAGGAGACCCTGGCGAGCACCTCGTACGGGAGACGCGCCCAGTCGCCGGTCATCCCGTCCGTGGACTCCACCGCGCGGACAGCGCAGGTGTGCTCGTAGGTGCGCTCGTCACCCATCACGCCGACGCTGCGCACCGGGAGGAGCACCGCGAAGGCCTGCCAGAGCTTCTCGTACAGGCCCGCGGCGCGGACCTCCTCCTGCACGATGACGTCGGCCTTGCGCAGCACCCCGAGCCGCTCCCCGGTCACCTCGCCCAGGATCCGGATGGCGAGGCCCGGCCCGGGAAAGGGCTGGCGCTGGACGATCTCCTCCGGGAGCCCGAGCTCCCGGCCGAGTTGACGCACCTCGTCCTTGAAGAGCTCGCGGAGCGGCTCGACCAGGGCGAGCTTCATCACGTCGGGGAGCCCACCCACGTTGTGATGGCTCTTGATGGTGGCGGAGGGCCCCTTGAAGGACACCGACTCGATCACGTCCGGGTAGAGGGTACCCTGGACGAGGAACTGGGCGCGCTCGCCGCCAGCCGCGAGCCGGTCCACCTCCTCCTCGAAGACGCCGATGAACTCGCGGCCGATGACCTTGCGCTTCGCCTCCGGATCGGTCACGCCGGCCAGCTTCGAAAGGAAGCGGGCGCTCGCGTCGACGGTGACGAGCGGCAGGTGGAACATGCGCCCGAACACGTCCTCCACCTGCTCCCGTTCGCTGGCGCGGAGGAGGCCGTTGTCGACGAAGATGCAGCGCAGCCGGTCGCCGATCGAGCGGTGGACGAGCAACGCTGCCACGGCCGAGTCGACGCCGCCGGAGAGGGCGCAGATGGCGTGCCCGTCCTTCACCTGGGCCCGGATCTGCTCGACCGCGATCTCGGCGTACGCGCGCATCGACCAGGAGCCCGAGCACCCGCACACGCGGTGCGAGAAATTCCGGAGGAGCTCCGCTCCGCGCGGCGTGTGCACGACCTCGGGGTGGAACTGCACGCCGTAGAAGCGGCGGCGCCGGTCCTCCACCGCGGCGTAGGGCGACGTGGGCGTGGACGCGATGGGCTCGAACCCGGGCGGCAGCGCCTCGACCCGGTCGCCGTGGCTCATCCACACGTCGAGCTTCGAGGGGAGGCCCTGGAAGAGCGCCGAGGACTGTTTCACGTCGATGGCGGCCGGACCGTACTCCCGGTGCGCCGGCTTGTCCACCCGGCCGCCCAGCTCGTGCGCCATGAGCTGCAGTCCGTAGCAGATGCCGAGCACCGGCACCCCCAGCTCGTACACGGCGCGGTCGGCCCGCGGGCTCCCCTCGGCGAGGACGCTGGCCGGGCTGCCGGACAGGACGACGCCGCGCGGGCCAAAGGCGCGGATCTGCTCCGCCCTGGCGGTGCAGGGGTGGATCTCGCAGTAGACGCCGAGCTCGCGCAGGCGGCGCGCGATGAGCTGGGTGTACTGCGAGCCAAAATCGAGGATGAGAATCTTCTCTGAGTGGATGTCCACCGGCGCGGCTCCTGGCGCTGCGGCGGGGACGAGCCCCGCCCTTACGGAATTGACACCATGTGGTAGCGCGGGGGCTTGTCCCCCGCCCCACGGAGTCGACGCGAGGCGGCGCTCAATCCGCCCGATAGTTCGGCGCTTCCTTCTCGATGATGACGTCGTGCACGTGGCTCTCGCGCAGGCCGGCCGCCGAGATCCGGATGAACCTCGACTTCCGGCGAAGCTCCAGGATCGTCTTGCAGCCGACGTAGCCCATGCCGCTGCGCAGCCCGCCCACCAGCTGGAAGAGGTTCATGAGGACGCTGCCCTTGTAGGGCACGCGGCCCTCGATCCCCTCCGGGACGAACTTGTCCGGCTCGACCTCGGACTGGAAGTAACGGTCCTTCGACCCGTCCTTCATGGCGCCGAGGGAGCCCATGCCGCGGTAGCTCTTGTAGCTGCGGCCCTGGTAGAGGATGACGTCACCTGGGGCCTCCTCGGTGCCGGCCAGGAGCGACCCGATCATCACGCTCGACGCGCCCGCCGCCAGCGCTTTCACCACGTCGCCGGAGAACTTCACGCCGCCGTCGGAGATGATGGGTACGCCGTGGTTGTCGGCGGCGCGCGCGCACTCGTCGACGGCGGTGATCTGCGGCACGCCCACTCCCGCCACCACGCGGGTGGTGCAGATGGACCCAGGGCCGATGCCGACCTTCACGCCGTCCACACCCGCCTTGCACAGCGCGTCGGTACCCTCGCCCGTCGCCACGTTGCCTGCCACGATCTCGATACCCTTGAAGTTGGCCCTGGTGGCTCGCACTGCCTCGATGACGCCTCTCGAGTGACCGTGTGCGGTGTCGATCGCGATGACGTCGGCTCCCGCCTTGAGGAGCGCCGCCAGGCGGGCCTCGCGGTCGGGCCCCACGCCGACGGCGGCGCCACAGAGCAGGCGGCCGAGCCGGTCCTTGGCGGCATTCGGGTGCTGCTGGATCTTCTCGATGTCCTTGATGGTGACGAGCCCCCGGAGCTCGAAGGCCTCGTTCACGACCAGGAGCTTCTCGATGCGGTGGCGGTGAAGGAGGTCCTTCGCCTCCTCGATCGTCACCCCCTCGCGCGCGGTGACGAGGTCCTTCGTCATCACCTCTTCGACGCGCTGCTCCAGATTGCGCTCGAAGCGGAGGTCGCGGTTGGTCAGGATGCCCACCAGCCGGCCCCTCTTCGTCACCGGGACACCGCTGATGTTGTTCTCGCGCATGAGCGCGACCGCCTGGGCGAGCCGCGCCTCCGGCTCGATGGTGAAGGGGTCGGCGACGACGGCCGACTCGTAGCGCTTCACCTTCGCCACCTCTGCGGCCTGCTGCTCGACGGTGAGGTTCTTGTGAATGAAGCCGAGCCCTCCCGCGGAGGCCATGGCGATGGCCATGCGCGCCTCGGTGACCGTGTCCATCGCGGACGACACTATCGGGATGTTGAGCTGGATGTTGCGGCTGAGGCGGGTGACCGTCTCGACCGTCTTCGGGAGGACGTCGCTTTCGGCGGGTACGAGGAGAACGTCGTCGAAGGTGAGCGCATCGCGCAGGTCGTCGCGGTTGAGCATGCGGACGTATAGCGATCTGGGGTGGAGAGGTCAAGACGCGCAGGACCGCGCCGCCGCAGCGGAATCGCGCTGCGCCAGGCGCAGGTGCTCCGACCTCTGCCCACTTCCACGCAGGGTCCGCTGGTATGTCACTCAGAGGAGCGCTTGTCGGGGTGGCCGCCCTCGGCTCATCATTCGCGGGTGGCGCAAGGCGACCGTCGCATCGGCGACCGCATCGCAGTAGGATTCAGGGCCCGGCTCGCATACGCGACGGTGGAGGAGCTCGTCGAGCGCTTCGCCGTCGACGTCTCGCGCGGCGGCTTCTTCTTGCGCACGCGAGCGCCGAAGCCGCCCGGCACCGAGATCGTCTTCGAGCTCTTGCTCGCCGGCGGTGAGCGGGCCATCCACGGGCGCGGTGTCGTACGGTGGGTATCAGCACCGAGCCCCGACGGCCCTTCCACCCCGGCTCCTGGCCCGGCGCGGCCTGCTCCCTCCGCTCGGGGTGCGCGGACCGTGCCCGGCATGGGCATCCAGTTCACCGCGCTCGACGCGCCCAGCCGCGCGCTGGTGGAGCGCATGGTCGCGCTGCAAGAGAAACGAGGCGGTCTCGCTTCCCTCAATGGTGATCTCGAGTTCGAGACGCCCGGCAGGAGTCCCGTCTCCCTCGCCAGCCCCAAGACAGCCGACGCTCTCCCTACCCTCTCCCTCCCCGGGAGAGGGGACGAGACCCGCCGCGCGTCCTCGGGGCAAGGACCCGGACAGAGGCCCGAACCGGTCGTGCTGACCCCATCACAGGCGGAGACGCACGCCGGGGACCCCTCGGCCTCGAAGCCCCCGGTCCAGGCCGACCTCTCCGCCTCGCACGTTGTGCAGCGCCTGTCCGCTGGGCCCATCGCGCTCGACCTCGGGTTGCCCCACGAACCACCGCCAGTGACGCGGCCGTCGCGTGCCATCATCGGCATCGACCTCGGCACGACGAACTCGTGCGCGGCCATAGTCAAGGACGGCAAGCCATACGTGATCCCGTCGCGCGAGGGCTACAACACGGTGCCCTCCATCGTCGCGCTCAATGCGCGGCAGCGCGTCGTGGTCGGCCACCTCGCCCGGGCGCAGCTCCTGTCCAACCCGAAGGACACCGTGTACGGCGCGAAGCGGCTCATCGGCCGCACCTTCGAATCGAGACCGGTACAGCAGATCCGGGAGGCCTTCGCCTACGACGTGGTGGAGGGCGACGGCGGTATGGCCGCCGTCGAGCTCGCCGGGCACCGCCTCTCGCTCGAGCAGGTCTCGGCGCTCGTCCTCAAGGAGGTGAAGGAGGTCGCGCAGAACCACCTCGGCGAGGAGGTGAACCGCGCCGTCATCACCGTCCCCGCCTACTACAACGAGCGGCAGCGCGCGGCCGTGCGGCGCGCCGGCGCGCTGGCCGGTTTCCACGTCGAGCGCATCGTCAACGAGCCGACCGCGGCCGCGCTCGCGTACGCCTACGGACGCGGCGTGCGGCAGCGCATCCTCGTCTACGATCTCGGCGGCGGCACCTTCGACGCCTCGGTGCTCGAGCTGCAGGACAACGTGTACGAGGTCGTCTCCACCGGAGGCGACACGTTCCTGGGCGGCGTCGACTTCGACAACCGCATCGTGGCGAGGCTGCTCGAGCTCTACGAGCACGCGGTGAAGCGGCCCTTCGACGGCGATCGCGTCGCCCTCTCGCGCCTCGTGGACGCTGCCGAGCGCGCCAAGTGCGCGCTCTCCGAACGGCAGGAGTTCCGTATCCAGCTCCCCTTCCTCGCCATGAAGGACGGCGAGCCCGTGACGCTCGACGCCACGCTGACGCGGGACGAGATCGTGAAGCTCGTGGAGCCACTCGTGCAGCGCACGCTGGTCGTGTGCCGCGAGGTTCTCGACGCGAAGGGGCTCGCGCCCGAAGATCTCGACGAGGTGATCCTGGTCGGCGGCCAGTCGCGCATGCCGCTCGTGCACGAGCGCGTGCGGGCGTTCTTCGGCAAGGCGCCTTCGCGCGCCGTCCACCCCGACGAGGCGGTCGCGATCGGCGCCGCGCTCCTGGCACGCTCGCTGGGCAACGCCGAGGGCCTGGTGCTCATCGACGTGCTCCCCATGGCGATCGGGATCGCCGCGGCGAACGGGAAGGTGCGCCCGATCTTCGAGCGCAACACGCCCCTCCCCTCCCGCAAGCAGGTCGGCCTCGCCACCACCGAGGACGGGCAAACCGAGTTCGAGCTGGTCGTGGTCCAGGGTGAGGCCCCGCTCGCCGAGGACTGCGAATACCTGGGTACCCTGCGGCTCGACGGCCTGCCCGCGGGCCCGCGCGGCATGGTGAAGATCGCGGTCGGGTTCGAGCTGGGCGTGGAGTGTCTCCTCACGGTGACCGCCCGCGAGCTGCAGACGAACCGCGTGGTGAAGACGAGCTTCGTCGCCCGCGCACCGCCCTCGGGCAAGGGCGCAACCGGGACCAGCGAGGCGAGGCCCGCAGTCCTCCCCACGCGGCCTCGCCCCACCGTGAGCCGTGGGGGGGTGCTCGGCTTCTTCGGCCGGCTGCTCGGGCGCGAGGCGCGATAGCTCAACGACGGGCCGACCCACCGACTTGGACCCGGACTCATGCCGCGGACCGAAGCCCGTAGCCTACCGCTCCGGCTCCTCCTGCCGCAGCGCCGCTCCTTCGCGCTCCGCGGCCTGGACGGCACGCCGGCGCTGCAGCCAGCGGAAGGCGAGCGCGGCCACCACCACCGTCACCGCGAGCAGGATGTAGTGTCCGAAGCGCGCGGCCTCGACCGCGGCGCGCTCGATGTCGTCGCCGAACCAGAAGCCGAGGCACACCCACAGGGGCGCCGAGACGAGCGCGGCCAGTCCGTCGAAGAGGAGGAACTCCCAGTAGGGCATCCGCGAGTGACCGACCGTGAAATAGGTCGGAGCGCGCAGGCCAGGGAGGAAGCGGGCGATCACCACGACGACGTTTCCGCTCTTCCGGAGCCGCTTCTCGACCTCCTGCAGTTTCTCCGGAGGGACCAGCCGACGCAAGAGACGGAACTCCGCGATGCGCGCGCCCAGGCGCCTCCCCACCCAGTAGATGATCGAGTCGCCCGCCAGGATGCCGGCGAGGCCAACCAGCACCATCCAGCGTAGCCCGACGTCATCGACCATCGCGCGGATCGAGGGCTCCTCGAGCGGCGAGGCGAGCCACGCCAGCACGCCACCGGTGACCAGGATGACGTCCTCGGGCATCGGGAAGCCGAAGCCGCACAGGACCAGCACGCCAAACACGAAGGCGTAGCCCAGGCCGAGCGAGCGCTCCCCCAGCAGTTCGACCAGCCGCTGCAGCATCCGTCCCGTCCTTCAGATGGGGCGTGCCGCCCCGTCAGCTCGCGGCGAAGCCAAGCCGCCAGCGCGTCAAGGTTCCCCTGCTTCGCCAGGGCGACGAAGCCTCCCCGCCCTCCCCGGTCTTCATTGAGCCTTGCGTGCGCCGAGATCGCGCAGCGCGTCCTTGTTCTCGGTGACCCGCCGAGCAAGCTCGCCGGCGATGACCGCCACCAGCTTGAGGCAGGTGACCGGTTTCTCTTGTGCCTTCTTGAAGAACTCGCGCCGCGTCAATTCCAGGATTTCGCAGTCGGTGGCCGCCACCGCCGAGACCAGGCGCACGGTCTTCGCGAGGAGGGCCACGTCGCCCAGGTGCTCGCCCGGGCCGAGCGTCGCGATCTCCCGTTCGCCTCCAGCCGTGCGCTGCGTGATGCGCACCGAGCCCGCCATCACCACGAAGAGCGAGTCGCCCGCAGTGTCCTCCACGAAGAGCGGCGTGCCTGCCGGTACGATCCTCTCCTGCGCGATCTGGGAGAAGGTCTGGAGGCCGGCCTCGCTGAAGTCCTTGAAGAGGGGCGCTTGCTGCAGCGCCTCGAGCACGGTCATCGGCCGGACCAGCCTTCCTTCAAGTATTGCTGGGCGCAGCGGACGTAGTTCTGGGCCGAGGTCCGGAGGGAGGCGATCTCGTCGGCGGTGAGTTCACGCTTGACCCTGGCGGGCGAACCGAGGGCGAGCGTGCCCTTCGGCACGATCATGTTGGGCGGCACGAGCGCCCCCGCGCCGACCATGGCGTCCTCGCCCACCACCGCGCCGTCCATCACCACGGAGCCGATGCCGATGAGGCAGCGATCCTTGACGGTGCAGCCGTGGAGCGTGACGCGGTGGCCGATGGTGACGTCGTCCCCGACGATGGTCGGGTGCGTCAGGCTGGTGACGTGGAGGACGGAGTGGTCCTGGACATTCGTGCGCGCGCCGATGCGGATGAAGTTGACGTCGCCGCGCACGACGGTCCCGAACCAGAGCGAGGCTTGCTCGCCGATCTCGACGTCGCCCACCACCACGGCGCTCTCGACCGCGAAGACCGAGTCGTGGAGCTGAGGAGCCCTGCCCCCGAATGGACGAACGATCCCCATGGTCAGCCGCCCCCCCCGGCCGGGTGGATGCTAGCCCGTGCCCCGACCAGCCGCAAGGCGCCTGCCACCAGGCCAGCGCCCACGGCGCCACCGATGGTATCCGCCACCCAGTCGCGCACGTCGCTGCTGCGGCCCGTCACGAAGGCCTGGTGAAGCTCGTCGCTCGCGCCGTAGAGGCTCGCCCCCGCGATGGCGAGGAGGAGCGCCCGACGCCACGCGACTCCGCTCGAGCGCAGGGCGAACAGGAGCAGCCCACCCAGGCTTCCGTACTCGGCGAAGTGAATTCCCTTGTCCCAGAGCCGGATGGTCAGCTCCGGCAGCGGGTCCGGCAGCGAGGAGAGGTGGAAGATGAGGGCGAGGTAGAGGACGACCGGGATCCAGGGCCAGGCGCGGCGCAGGGAGCGGCGCTTGCCGCCGGACGTTCCACTTCCCTCGTCCTGCCCGCTCCCTTCCAGGGAAATAGGTTCGGGATTGCCCTCGCCTTCCTGCGGACCGGGCGGTCTCACGCGGGCCCCACGATCTCGCCCGAGAGCGAGTTCGCGTGCGCGCGCGTGACGCGCACGGCGAGGCGGACGCCCGCGGGCGCCTGCGCCTCGTCGGCGTCGAGGTGGACCACCCGGTTCTCGGGCGTGCGGCCGAACCGGCGCCTCTCCTCACCGTCGAGCGCCCCTTCCACGAGCACCTCGACCGTCTTGTGGAGCTCGCGGGCCATCGCCTCGGAGGAGATGCGGCGCTGCGTTGTTTGTAGCCGCTCCAGCCGAGCGATGGAGACCGCGCGCGGGATCTCGCTCCACTCCGGCGCCGAGCCGAGCCGCCGCGCGGCGCCGGTGTGCGGCCGCGGGCTGTACACGAAGGAGAAGGAGTTGTCGAAGCGGGCGCGTTCGAGGAGCTGTAGCGACCTCTCGAAGTCCTCGTCCGTCTCGCCCGGGAAGCCGACGATGAAATCGGTGGTGATGGCCATGCCGGGTCGCGCCGCGCGCAGCTTCTCGAAGCGCCCCATGTACTCCTCGACCGTGTAGTCGCGCCGCATGCGGAGCAGCACCGGGTCGGATCCGGACTGTACCGGCAGGTGAAAGTGCGGCATCACCCTGGGCTCGTGGCGGAACGTCTCCACGAGCGCGTCCGAGAGGTCGTGCGGGTGGCTGGTGGTGAACCGCACCCGCGCCAGCATCGGCAGGGCGGCCACCCTGCGCAAGAGCGTCGGGAAGTCGCAGCCACCCGCGTAGGAGTTCACGTTCTGACCGATGAGCGTGACCTCCCGGACGCCCACCTCGGCCAGCGCGGCGCACTCCTCCTCGATCTCGGTGAAGGGGCGCGAGATCTCGCGACCGCGCGTGTACGGCACGATGCAGAAGGAGCAGACGTTGTCGCAGCCCTTCATGGCGGTGACGAAGGCGGTGGCGCGGCCGCGCGCGGCCTGTGGATCGGCGCGGGGAAAGAGGTACTCCTCGGAGGCCATCCAGCCGGTCTCCGCGAAGCGCTCGCGCCGCGCCCGCTCGATCATCTCCGGCAGCTTCGCGATGTTGTCGGGGCCGAAGACGAAATCCAGGTAGGGCACGCGGGCGAGGAGCCGGTCCTTCTCCTGCTGGGCCACGCAGCCGCCCACGGCGAGGAGCGCGCCGCGCCGCGCCTTGTGCTCGCGGTAGCGGCCGAGCGCCGAGAGGAGCTTCTGCTCGGCCTTCTCGCGCACCGCACAGGTGTTGAGGAGGATGAGGTCCGCGTCCTCGGGGTGCGGCGTGACCGAGAAGGCGTACCGGCCGAGCAGCTCCACCATCCGCGCGCTGTCCGCATCGTTCATCTGGCAACCGAAGGTGTGGACGAACACCTTGCGCGGCGTCACCGCGCAGGCGCGCGCCTCCGCCGCCGTCGCACCCCGGGCGCGCGCGACCATGCTGGTGAGGGAGACAGGATCGGACATGGCGAGGTGAGGAACCTAGGGGCTACCGGCGATCGGAGTCAATGCCGTGAAGGTCGGGGGATGAGCATGTTGGCCACGCCCTCCAGCTCGGCGAGGCTCGTCACGGTCGCTACGCGCTCCACCTTGGAGGCGTAGAGCGGCATCTCGCTGTCGCCCTGCCCCCACGCCCAGCGCTCCTCGGGGCAGATCCAGACCAAGCGGCGGGCGCGGCGCTTGAGCTCCTCCAGCACCCATGCGTTCGGCGGGTGGTAGTTGCTGCGCCCGTCGCCGATGATGATGACGGTGGTGCGGTGGGTGACGGCGCTCCGGAACTGGTCGTGGAAGACCTTGAGCGCGCGCCCGTAGTTGGAGTTGCCGAAGAGACTCACCACCTGGCCGGCGGTGGCGAGATGGGCGGCGCGCGCCACGTCTCGCTTGCGGAAGGCCTCCGTCACTTCCCCCAGGTCCGAGACGAACACGAAGCTCCGGACGCGGGTGAAGAGCCCCTGCAGCGTGTGCAGGAAGACGAGCATGAGCCGCGAGACGTGCCGGACCGAGTCGGAGACGTCGCACAGGACGACGACGTCCGGGCGGTCGGGGCGGCGGCGGCGGAAAGCGAGTCGCGCCGGAACGCCGCCCAGTGCCATGTTGCGGCGGAGCGTGCGACGGACGTTGAGCGCGCCGCGCCGGGCCCGCTCGCGCGAGGCCAGCCGGGCCCGGAGCCGCTCCGCCAGGCGCCGCACCGCGGTCTCCATCCGTTCCATGTCCGCGCGCGTGAGGGATGCGAAGCCCGAGGGCGCCAGGCTGCGCTGCCGGCGCGCCGCGGCGCGGGGTCGCTGCTCCAGATCCGCATAGCGTCGGGCCACCTCCTCGAGCGCGTCGAGGGCGGCCCGCAGCCGCCCCGAGACGAGCTCGAGCGCGCGCGCCGAGAGCCCGCGCCGCCGCAGCGACTCCTCGAACGCCGCGAGGTCGCGGACCGCGGCGCCGCCGCCGGCCGCCCCGAACAGGCGGCGGCCGTAGAAGCCTACCTGCGAAGGCGTGACCAGGGCGTCGAAGTCGAGCTCGCGGGCGGCGCCCTCGAACAGGCGCCCCACCAGACCGCGCTCGCCGGTGAGGGCCGCCCGGGCGAGGGGCGAGAGCGACCCCAGCATCTCCTGCAGCGCCAGCGTCAGCTCGCGCAGGTCGTCGCCGTCGAGGGGCTGGTGGATCCCGATCGGCCGGCCCAGGACGCCTTCTGCGCCTCCCGCATCCTGGGCGCCCCGGGGACCGAGCTGGGCCAGGAGCCCGCGCTCGAGCCCGTCGAGGACCCTCCCGAGCCCCGAGAAGTACAGCGCGAAGAGCTGTTCGAAGAGCGCGACGTCGGCGGCGCGCTTCACGAGGGTCGCGCGGAGCGCGGCGCGGAAGTCGTCGCGCTCGGCCACGCCCACCATGGCGGCGGCGCGCCCGGCGTCCGCAACCTCGGCCGGGGACACGCGGACGCCGTTCTGGCGCAGAAGCCGTGCGAACTCGACGAGGCGCGCCTCCACGGAGGGCGACTATAGTGCCGACGCGGTGAGCACGCCTCTCGTCGAGATCGAAGGCGTCGAGTCCGTCCGCCCTCCGGCGCCTCCCGCAGCGCCTTGCCAGCCTTCAAACGCGCCAGAACCGGCGGCAGCACAAGGAAGGTGACGGCGCCCAGCAGCAGCACGAGCGAGACGGGCTACTGGACGAAGATGGCCGGGCTGCCCTTGGAAATGGCATGATCATCGCCGGACGGAGACCGCATGCGCACGAAGCTCAGCTACTTCACGGGGTCGCTCCTGGTCACCGCGGCCGGGCTGCTGCTGGCCGGTGCAGTGGGCTGGTACTACACCGGTACGGCCGCGGGCGTGGCCGGCATTGTCTTCATCGTCGCGGTGCTCTCGGTGCTGGAGGTCTCGCTCTCCTTCGACAACGCGGTGGTCAACGCCACCGTGCTCCGGGACATGACCCCGCTGTGGCGTCACCGCTTCCTCACCTGGGGCATCGCCATCGCCGTCTTCGGGATGCGGCTGGTCTTCCCCCTGCTGGTGGTGAGCATCGTGGCCCGCATCGGCCCCATCGAGGCCCTGCGACTCGCCGCCTTCGAGCCAGGCGAGTACGCCCGCATCCTCACCAGCGCCCACGTCCCGCTGGGCGCCTTCGGCGGCAGCTTCCTGGGCATGGTCTGCCTCAAGTACTTCTTCGACGCCGAGAAGGAGGTCCACTGGGCGCACGCGCTCGAGGCCCAGCTCTCCCGGCTGGGCAAGTTCGAGGCGGTGGAGCTGGGGCTGATGATGCTCACCGTCTACGGCTTCTCCCGGCTGGTGCCCCACCACGAGTCGGAGGCCTTCCTGGTGGCCGGGCTCTTCGGCCTGGTCACCTTTGTCGCCGTCGACGGCATCGGCACCGCCATGGAAGTGGGGCCGGACCGGATACGGGACGTGCACCGGGCCAGCGCCGCCAGCTTCCTCTACCTGGAGGTGCTCGACGCCAGTTTCAGCTTCGACGGCGTCATCGGCGCCTTCGCCCTCACCAACAACCTCTTCATCATCGCCATCGGCCTGAGCACCGGAGCCATGTTCGTGCGCAGCCTGACGGTGATGCTGGTGGACGAGGGCACGCTCGCCTCCTACCGCTACCTGGAGCACGGCGCCTTCTACGCCATCGGCGCACTGGCTTTCTTGATGATGCTCGGCACCATCCGCTCCGTGCCCGAGGTCATCACCGGGCTGGTGGGCGCCGTCTTCATCGCCCTCTCGCTCTGGTCCTCCATCCGTCACAACCGCGCCCAGCCGGCGCCGGGGTCGTCTGCTCGCCGGAGCCAGGCGTAACCTCTCCTCAGGGAGGTGTTGATCAGTCGATGCGGTGGATGGCGTCGACGAGCAGTCGGCCGCGGTACATCTCGCCCAGCGCCTCGACGCGCCGATCCTTGAGCGGCTCGAGCGAGCGCTGCTCGAAGGGGTTGTCGTCCCTCTTCTCGACGGCCATCTGGGCGCCATCGGGGGTCTCGAGCACGAAGCCCCAGTGCTCGGACTTGGAGCCCCGGTTCAAGCGCTTGCGTACGAGCCGGCCCTTCACGCGCATCTGTCGTACCACCTTGTGGCGTACCGCCTTCCGCGGCTCATTCTAACATGCGCCAGGTCCTACTGCTTGCCGCGTCGGTCCCCGCTCTCGCGAGGACCGCCCTTCCTGGCGCCTGACGAGCGCCCCTGCGCGGCTGTCCCTTTGCCGGGCTTCTTGACGGCTGCGGTCGAGGAGCGCCGTCCACCGCCGCGACTCGGGCCGGGCTTCTTCTTGAGCGCCTCGAGCTGCCTCGGGTGGCCCGCCACGGCGTGCCGCCACCACGGCGCCGCGCCCGACTCCTCCTCCTGCACCGTCTTCCTCGCTCGCCCACCCGTGCTCCGGGCCTCGAAGGTCGTGCCGTCCGGATAGGTCACCGACTCCCGGTAGTAGAAGAGCTCGTCGTGCGCCCTGGCCTTGCCCGGCTCGGCCTGGCCGCCGACGGAGCGGTACACCTGCCGCACCGCCGCCGCGACACCCCTCTGTGAACGGATGGACCTGAACCGAGCCACCTCGGCCCAGCCCGCCTCCGGAGCGGCGCGCACGCCCTTCCTCACGGGCGGCGCCTCCTCGCTCCACAGAGAGTACGCGCTCAGGTCGGCCGCGCCCACCCCAGCGCCAGCCACCGCCTTGGCGGACGGGGAGGGCCTCGCAAAGACGCGCTGCGGGTCACCGTAGAGGACGAACTGGAGGAGGGTCTTGAGCTCGGTCCCGGGCGGGGGCGAGCGCACGGCGGCGGCGAGCACCCTGCGCGCCTGCTGCAGCGCCGCGCCGAGTGGAAGACCCTCCGCCGCAGCGCGGAGGAACTCGACCGCGAGGACGTCCGAGCAGACCATCGCACCCGTCGTCCCGCCGTAGGCGATGGAGGTCGAGCCCAGGAACGCCGCCGCTCCGTGCTCCAGAAACTGGAGGCAACAGGCCTGGCTCGTCCGGCGCAGCCCGCCCGGGATCAACAGGAACGCGCCGTAACATGCCTGCGAGACGACCGCTGCGCCGGTGACGCGGCGGGCAGCCGCGAGCGCCACGACGGCGGCAGGGT
>Ga0154716_1097_pt2 | contig 19781 bp, 19 predicted proteins | sample Rifle2008BG16ft_FD_105724 | JGI IMG/M metagenome (GOLD analysis project Ga0154716, IMG submission 105724) | Anaeromyxobacter sp. RBG_16_69_14
TCCTTCTTGCGCCCGAGCGACTCTGCCGCCAGCCGCGCCGCCGCGCCGGGCGCCTCGGGCGGCGCGCAGCGCAGCGCGCTGGCCACAGCGCCCAGCCGCTCGCTGGCGCGGCGCAGGAGCCCGAGCACGCGCCCACCACACGCGAACTCGACGCGCGCGCCCGAGCCCCACTTCTGGGCCCTGAGCACGGCGATGGCGCCCACCTCGCCGGTGCGCCGCGGGTGCGTGCCGCCGCATGGGCTGGCGTCGATCAGGCCGGGCGAGCCGGCGGGACGAGGCGCCTCCGGATGCCCGCGCCGCTCCGAGCCAGGATCGTCCGCCTGCCCCGGCGCCGAGGCCCGGAGCCCCCCTCGCTCGTCCTGCACCAGCGGATCTCTGACGACCACGACGCGAGACCCCTTCGTCGGTTCCTTGCGCAGGACGAGGCGCGCCAGCTCATCCGGCCCGAGCTCGCGCACCTCGACGGAGAGGTCGCGCCAGACCAGTTCGCTGGCGGCCCGTTCGATCTCCACCAGGGTCGCTGGCCCCAGGCGGTCCGCCGAGACGTCGAGGTCGATGGTGCAGGTCTCCTCCCCGAGGTGGAACGAGACCGTGTGCGCGCCGAGCGCAGCCTCGAAGGCGGCGGAGAGCAGGTGCTGGCCGTGGTGCTGCTGCATGTGATCGAAGCGCCGCGCCCAGTCCAGCACCCCCGTGACGTGGCCGGCCGGCACCGCCCCCTCGACCGAGTGCAGGATCTCGCCCTCCACCTCCTGGACATCCACCACGCGTGCAAGGCCGAGCGTGCCGTGGTCGGCGGGCTGACCGCCGCCCTCCGGGTAGAACGCGGTGCGGGACAGGACGACGACGGTCCGCTCGCCCAGCCGGTGCTCGGCGAGGACGACGGCGTCGAAACGAGCGAGGTAGGGATCGGCGAGGTACAAACGCTCGGTCATCGCGCGGATTCTAGCGCCGAGCGCCGGGGAATCCGAGCTCCCTGCCCAGGGACCGCGCCGCCGCACCGCGCCGCCGCTCCCTGCCGACAGAGCGCCCGACGGAGCGCAGGGCAATGGCGAAAAGCGAATCACGAACCATAGAACATTAGCGGCGGAAAATACAGCGGATTTCACCTGGGTGGGCCTGCCGAACAGACCTGTGGACTCGCGCCGCGAATTCGCTATGGTTCGCGCGCTGCCGGGAGGGCAAATAGCGGCGACCAGCTGGCCTCCGACCGGTCGGTCTCCGCGGAAGGCGACAAAGCCATGACGTTCCTCGAAAAGCTGATGCCGCGCTCCGACGACTTCTTCGACGATTTCGAGAAGCTCGCCGCGACCACGGTGGAAGGCACGCGCCTCCTGAAGGGGCTGCTCGAGGACTTCACCGACGTCCCGAAGAAGGTGCAGGCCATCAAACAGGTGGAGCACAAGGGCGACGACATCACCCACCGCGCCTTCGAGCGCCTGCACACCCAGTTCATCACGCCGTTCGACCGGATCCAGATCCACCGGTTGCTGTCGCGCATCGACGACGTGCTCGACCTGGCTGACGCCGCCGGGGAGCGGCTCGGCCTGTACGGGATCCACACCGTCCTCCCCGACGCCCGCGAGCTGGCGGGCGTGCTGGTGGCCGCCGCCGAGACGATGCAGCGCGCGGTCCGCGGGCTGCGCGACATCAAGAACCCGAAGGAAGTGCTCGACGCCTGCAAGCAGGTGAACGTCTGCGAGAACCAGGGCGACACGCTCATCCGCCGCGCCATCGCCGACCTCTTCAAGAGCGGCAATGACCCTCTCGAGGTCATGAAGTGGAAGGAGATCCTCGATCTCATCGAGAACGGCATCGACCGCGCGGAGGACGTCGCCAACGTCATCGAGGGCGTGGTGCTGGAGCACGCCTAGCGCGTTGCCCCGGGGGGCTCCAACCGCGAATGCTCATCGCCACCGTCATAGCCCTCGTCGCCGTCGCGCTCTCCTTCGACTTCATCAACGGTTTTCACGACGCGGCAAACTCGATCGCCACCGTGGTCTCGACGCGCGTCCTCTCGCCGGTGGTCGCCGTCGCCTGGGCTGCCTTCTTCAACTTCATCGCGGCGACCCCGGTGCTCTTCGGCGGGGAGCTCAAGGTCGCGAACACGATGGGGAAGGGCATCATCCACTTCGAGCAGCTCAGGGAGCAGGGCTCGCCCCTCGTCCTCACCGTCATCTTCGCCGCCCTGATAGGCGCCATCCTCTGGAACCTGCTCACCTGGTACTGGGGACTGCCCTCCTCCTCCTCGCACGCGCTGGCGGGCGGCATGGTGGGCGCCACGCTTCCCGCGCTCGGCGTGCACGGCCTCGTCTGGAGCGGCATCGGCAAGATCGCCCTCTTCATCGTGCTGTCGCCGGTCATCGGGATGGTGCTCGGGGCGTTCAACATGGTGGCCACGGCCTGGCTGGTGAGGAGGCAGACGCCGGCGCGCGTGGACCGCTGGTTCCGGCGGCTGCAGCTCGTCTCCGCGTCGATCTTTTCCTACAGCCACGGTACCAACGACGCGCAGAAGGTGATGGGCATCATCGCGGTCGTGCTCTACGGGACGGTCTGGGCGGGGCGCCCCTTCCACGTGCCCATCTGGGTGGTCTTCCTCTGCCATGCCGCCATCGCCGCGGGCACCTTCTTCGGCGGCTGGCGCATCGTGAAGACCATGGGGCACAGCCTCACGAAGCTCCAGCCCATCGGCGGCTTCTGCGCGGAGACCGGCGGCGGCGTGACGATCCTCGGCCTCGCCCACCTCGGCATTCCGGTCTCCACCACCCACACCATCACCGGCGCCATCGTCGGCGTGGGTTCCACGAAGGGCACGCGCGCGGTGCGCTGGGGCGTCGCCGGCAGGATCGTCTGGGCCTGGGTGCTCACCATACCCATGTCCGCCCTCTTTGCCGCCGTCGTCTTCGTCGTCGTCCGCTTCGCCACCCGCCTGGCCGGTTGACGGGATCGGGGTAGGGCGGGGGCTTGTCCTCCGGCGCGACTCGCCCGCGCCGGCCCTGACCGCGATTCCGGACCGCAACCAACGGGGGATCCCCGTGTTAGAGGTCCTGGATGGCCACGGATCCCGACGCGGCGCTCATGGTCGCGTTCCAGGGCGGCGACGAGACGGCTTTCCGGAGCCTCTTCGAGAAGCACGGGCGAGCCATGGTCGCATTCTGCCACCACTTCGTGCGAGACGGGGCCCGGGCCGAGGAGCTCGCCCAGGACGTGTTCCTCAAGGTCCACCGCTCGGCGGCGCGCTATCAGCCGAGCGCCCGGTTCAAGACCTTCCTCTACCGCATCGCGTCAAACCACTGCCTGAACGAGCTGCGGCGGGGGGAATACGCCGCGCGGCGCGCAGTCGAGAGCGCCGAGGACGGCCAGGGCGAACCGACCGATCCCGACAGCCTGGCCGGCCCCGCCCCGACCCCGGAGGAGAACATGCTGGCGACCGCGCTCGGCGAGGCCGTCGAGAAGCTGCTCGGGCAGCTCCCGGAGAAGCAGCGCGCCGCGTTCGTGCTGGGGCGCCTCGAAGGCCTCTCCTACGAGGAGATCGCGGACGTGCTCGACACAAGCATTTCGGCCGTGAAGTCGCTCGTCCACCGTGCCACCGTGGCGGCCGCCGCCGCGCTCGCCCCCTATGCTGCGGATGGGAAGGAGGCGCTCCCATGAGCCACCCGGTGAACGAGCTGACCGCGTACCTAGACGGCGCGCTCGATCCCGCCGAACGCGCGGAGATCGAGTCGCACCTCGCCCGATGCGAGGCCTGCCAGGCGGAGCGCGACCGGCTCGTGGCCGCGCTGGCGCTCCTCTCCCGCCTGCCGCCGGCACCGGCGCCGTCGGCCACCTTCGAGCAGCGCTTCTACGCACGGCTCGCCACCGAGAAGGCGGAGGCGCGCGAGCGCCGCGGGTTCCTCGATCGCGTCGCCTGGCGCTGGCTGGCGCCGGGGCTGGCGGGCGTCGCCGCCAGCGTCGCGGTGGTCCTCTACTCGGGCGCCCGGCAGCGCGCCGACGAGGTCTTCCTCGCCGAGCACATCGACCTCTTCGAGAGCTACGAAGCGGTCGCGAGCATGGACGTGGTGGACAGGCCGGAGGACGTCCAGGTGGTGGAGCACCTCGACGAGCTTCGAGAGGGCCGGCCGTGACCCGTCGCGCACTCGTCGCGCTGGCGCTCGCCTTCGCCGCCCTCGTCGCCCGGCCCGCGTGGGCGCAGGGCGAGCCGGCGCGAGAGGATGCCCGCGCCCGCTGGGAGAAGCTCACGCCGCAGGAGCGTGAGGAGCTGCGCGGGCGCTACCAGAAGTGGAAGGCGCTCCCCGAGGACGAGAAGGCGCGGGTCCGGGAGCGGCTGGAGCGGCTGCGCGCGTTGCCGCCGGAGCGGCGCGCCGAGGTGGAGCGGAACTGGCGCGCCTTCCGGGCGTTGCCGCACCGGGAGCAGCAGGAGGTCATGGAGCGGTTCGCGCGCTGGCGCGAGATGCCGCCGGAGCGGCGCGCCCAGATGCGCGAGGCCTTCCGCGAGGTCTTGAATGCGCCCCCGCGCGAGCGGCAGCGCTACCTCCAGAACCTTCGCCGCTGGCGCGAGATGTCGCCCGGGGAGCGGGAGCATGCGCGCGAGCGGTGGTGGCAGCGCCGCGAGCGGAAGGGACGGTGACCGCCGCGGTGTGAAACCAAATTCGCTATAGACTGGCCGCGTGAGGCCTCTCCTCGCCGCGCTCGCGCTGGCCTTCGCGCTCTCCTCCAGGGCGGACGAGGGCGACCTGCGATTCACGCTCCGCCTCCACGGCCGATTCACCGATCGTCAGAATCAACCTCGAGCCACGCTCCTCTACCATCGCGCGCAGCGCGCGTTCGATCTCGCGCCCTACCTGCGCACGTCCGGCGCGGACACCTATGGCTCGATCCTGGCCTCGGCGGGCGTGGAGGGCCGGCGCGGCTGGTTCCGTTTTGCGCTGGCCGCCGACACGGGCGAGCTGCGCTCGCAGGCCTTCCCGCTCGCGACGCCGGTGTGCTTCGCGCGCACCGGCACCGGCCTCGACGCGCCCGGGAGCGGCAACTGCATCCTCAACGCCCAGGGTCGACGCACGATCTTCGAGCTCGAGGAGACAGGGATCGCCGAGACCCGCCTCACCTCCAATGGCAGGCCGCTGGGCGACGAGGTGCGCAACACCCTGCTCCTGCGCGAGGCCTGGGCCGGCGCGGCGCTGGGCAGGAACGAGTTCGCGCTCCTGAAGGTCGGGCGCAAGCGCTTCACGGTCGGGGACGGCTTCGTCTACGACGACTACGGCACGGGCGTGGACGCGAGCTTCGATCTCGGCGCCATCGGCCCGTCGTGGGATCTGGGCGTGGCGCTCTTCTTCCCGACGCGCGACTTTCCCGGGCGCACCGGTGCCGCCTCCCCCATGCTCGTCCTGCGCGCCGACTACCTCCCCTCCCTCTTCGAGCACGCCGGCCTCTTCCTGGCGCTCTACCGCGACCGGACGAACAGCGTGGCCGAGCTCTTCCGCGGTAGCCTCGCCGAGCCGAGCGTGGTGAGGCTCCTCGGAGAGGCGCCGGGATCGGCGGCCTACGTGGAGGAGGAGCGGAGGCTCGCTGCGACCCTGGGTTCCCAGCTCGAGAGCGAGGCCAACCTGGGATGGCTGGGGACGAGCGCCAGCCTGGGGCTCCTGGGCGCGAAGCTCGACTGCACGGGCGCGCTCGGCTTCGGAAGGCTCACCATCCGGACCGCGACGCAGGAGAGCCGCAGCTCGGTCTTCGGCCAGCTCGCACATCTACGACTGCGCGCTCGCGCGGGACGGGAGGTCGAGGTGGGCGGCTTCTTCCTCTTCCTCTCCGGCGACCTGCCGCCGACCGAGAAGGCCCGCCTTGGCCTGCCGGAGGGCTATGGCGGCTTCCTCGGCATCGCACCGTACGTCACGGACACGAACATCTTCTTCAGCGGCGGCGTGGCGGAGAGCTTCGCGGCCCGGCAGGCCACCGCACCCGGCGTGAACGGGCGCGGCGTCATCGCGCCCGGGCTCACCGCAGCGTGGAACCCACTCCGTGCGCTCGCGCTCGACGCGCGCGCCGCCTACCTGCTCGCCCCCGAGGTGGGCCCCTTCGGCGGCCGGGTGTATGGTCCCGAGGTGGACCTGGAGGTCACCTGGTCGCCGCTGTCATGGCTGAGCTTCGTGGCCGAGGGCGATGCGCTCTTCCCTGGCGACTTCTTCGCGGGCCGTGCGCCCGTGACGAAGCTGGTGCTCGGGGTCGACGTGGTGGGGATGTGAAGTTGCTCACCGCCGCCGCCCTCGCCGCCGCAGCGCTGCTCGGTGCCCGGGCGGCCAGGGCCGAAGAGGCCGCTGGCGGTCGCCGGGACGCTGGCCCGGCGGCCGCCGGGACCTTCGAGCCTCGCTCGGTCCCGCGCTCGCGCGGTTCGGCGGCGGCGGATGCCGGCGCGAGGGACGCCGAGATCTCCGATCCCGACCGGGAGATCATCGACCACCTGGACGAGCTGCAGAACCTCGAGCTGCTCCAGAACCTCGAGCTGTTCGATCCGGTGCAGGGTGACGACAAGTGATTTCTGCCGCCAGGCGGACGCGAACGGGTGACGCATGCGAGTGCCCAGAAGCACCCTTGCGTGACCATCACTCCCTGACCGAGGCAGACCCGTTCAGATGTGCCTAAATGACTTTCCGACCACCCCGGAGGGGGAAGATGCGGCGAGCTCGAGCGAGAAAAGCTTCCTCCACCGGCCGAACACGCCGAAAGGCGGGTCCAGTCTCGGCGCAACTGCCGAGGGCAGGGACGCCGATCATCGTGGCGATCGGCGCCTCGGCGGGCGGGCTGGAGGCGATCGAGCAGTTCTTGGGCGGCGTCCCTGAGTCGAGCGGCCTCTCCTTCGTGGTCATCCAGCACCTCGACCCGACGCACCAGGGCGTCATGCCCGAGCTGCTCCAGCGCGTGACGCGCATGCGGGTCGAGCAGGTGAAGGACCGGACGCGGGCGGAGGCGAACCACGTCTACGTCATCCCGCCGAACAGCGACCTCTCGGTTCTCCGAGGCGTGCTCCACCTGGTCGAGCCAACATCCCCCCGCGGCCAGCGCCTTCCCATCGACTTCTTCCTTCGAGCGCTGGCCGACGATCGGCGATCGGCCAGCGTGGGGGTCATCCTCTCGGGGATGGGGACCGACGGGACGCTGGGGTTGAAGGCGGTGAAGGAGCGCGGCGGCGTCGTCCTGGCACAGGAGCCCGCGACAGCGAAGTTCGATGGCATGCCGCGCAGCGCGATTGACACCCGGCTCGTAGACGTCGTCGCGCCCGCCAAGGAGCTTCCCGCGCGCCTCCTCGCCCTGCTCCACGGCACGGCGCACGCGGTTTCCGTCGAGCCCACCCCGGAGCCGCAGGCCAAGAACGCGCTCGACAAGATCGTGCTCCTGCTCCGCTCGCGCCTCGGCCACGACTTCTCGCAGTACAAGAAGAGCACCCTCGAGCGGCGCGTCGCCCGGCGCATGGCGCTCCACCAGATCACGCGGTCCGGGGTGTACCTCCGCTATCTGCAGGACAACCCGCAGGAGCAGGAGCTGCTCTTCAGGGAGTTCCTCATCGGCGTGACGAACTTCTTCCGGGACCCGGCGGCCTGGGATGCGCTGCGGGACGAGGCCATCCCCGCGTTGCTCGCAGCGCGACCGAAGGGAGGCCAGCTCCGCGCCTGGATCCCCGGGTGCTCCACCGGCGAGGAGGCGTACTCGCTGGGCGTGATCTTCAAGGAGGCGCTGGAGAAGGCTCGGCCCAAGGTGAGCTTCTCGCTCCTGGTCTTCGCGACAGATCTGGATCGGCACGCGATCGAGAAGGCGCGGCAGGGTGTCTACCCCGCGAACATCTCGTCGGACGTGACCCCGAAGCGGCTCCGGCGGTTCTTCGTGAAGGAGCAGGACGGAACGTACCGCGTGAACAAGGAGCTCCGGGAGACGGTGATCCTCGCCCAGCAGGACGTCACCCGCGATCCGCCCTTCACGCGAATGGACCTCGTCGTCTGTCGGAACCTCCTCATCTACCTCGAACCGGACCTGCAGCGGCGGCTGATCCCGCTGTTCCACTACAGCCTCCGCCCCGGCGGCATCCTCTTCCTCGGCACCGCGGAGACGATCTGCGGGCTGACCGATCTCTTCGGCTCCGTCGACGCGAAGCTGCGGCTCTACCGGCGGAAGGAGTCGCCCACGCGACTCGACTCCGCGAGCGTGCCGTCGTTCTTCTCCTCTCCTCCGGCCGCAGCGGCTCCCGACTCCGGACCGGCGAAGCCGAGCGTGAACCTTCAGGCCATGGCAGACGAGCTGATCCTCCGGCAGTTCGGTCCCGCGGCGGCCCTCGTGAACGAGACGGGCGACATCCTCTACATCAACGGGCGCACCGGGAAGTACCTGGAGCCCGCCGCCGGCAAGGCCAACTGGAACGTCCTCGCCATGGCGCGCGAGGGGCTGCGCCACGCAGTCGCCAGCGCGCTCCAGCGGGCTTCGCGGCAGGAGCGCGCGATCACCGTTCGCGGCCTGACGGTCGGCATGAACGGCGGGTCTCAGGGCGTCGACCTCACCGTGAAGCCGTTGCAGGATCCGGACGCGTTGCGCGGGACGTGCCTCGTCGTCTTCCGCGACGTGGCGGCGGCTCCGGCCACGGGCGATGGCGGCAGACGGGGCCGGCGCGCGCAGCGTCTGGCCCCGCTCGCCGTGCTCGAGCGCGAGGTGAAGCAGCTCCACGACGAGCTGCGGAACACCCGTGAGGACATGCAGACGTCGCAGGAGGAGCTCCGCTCGGCGAACGAGGAGCTGCAGTCCACCAACGAGGAGCTCCAGTCGACGAACGAGGAGCTGACCACCTCGAAGGAGGAGATGCAGTCGATGAACGAGGAGCTGCAGACCGTCAACGCCGAGCTGCAGGCAAAGCTCGACGAGCTCTCCCGCGCGAGCAACGACATGAAGAACCTGCTCGATAGCACCGAGATCGCGACGATCTTCCTCGATGACTCGCTGTGCATTCGCCGCTACACGGAGCAGGCGACCCGCTTCCTCAGGCTCATCCCCACCGACGTGGGCAGGCCGATAACCGACGTCACCACCGATCTCGTCTTCCCGGAGCTGCCGCACGATGTGGCGAAGGTCCTGCGTACGCTCGTCCCCATGGAGCAGGTGGTCACCACCAAGGACGGCAGATGGTTCAGCGCGCGTGTCATGCCTTACCGTACGCTCGACGACTTCATCGAGGGCGTGGTGATCACGTTCGTGGACGTCACCGCCGCCAAGCGTCTCGAGTCGGAGCTGCGCAGCAGCCGGGAGCGGTTCGGCGCGCTGCTCGAGAACCTCCCCGACGGTCTCGCGGTGGTGGATGGGCTGGGGCGCGTCCTGCCCCGGAGCTCGGTGCTGACGAGCATCACCGACGCGCGCTCCCAGGACCTCGCCTCCTGGAGGATCGTCGCGACGCCCGCGGACGAGCCCGGGCGAGGAGCTGTGCCGTGAAGTCAGGCGATTCATCGGGACCGCGTGCGCTGCGCCGCCGCGCCGAGGAGCGCCTGCGCGCACGAGGTCGTCAGGGGGCCCAGATCGGGGGCGCCGAGGATACCCTGCGGCTCATCCACGAGCTCCAGGTCCACCAGATCGAGCTGGAGATGCAGAACGAGGAGCTCCGCCGGGTGCGCGACGAGCTCGAGGTAAGCTTGGCCCGCTACTCGGAGCTGTACGACTTCGCGCCGGTGGGCTACGTCACCCTGGACCGGAAGAGCACCATCTTCGAGATCAACCTCGCCGGCGCGACGATGCTCGGCAAGGAGCGCGCCCGACTCGTCGGCGAGCGCTTCGCGTCCTGGGTCACGCCTGCGACGCGGCCGGCCCTCCAGGGCCTCATCGGTGCCCTGCGGAGAGACGCTACTAGAGCTTCCTGCGACCTGGCCCTCATCTCCAACGGGAAGGGACCTCTCTACGTCTACGTCGATGCCGTGCCGGAGTCATCCACCCGAGGGGCGGACTGGCGCTGGCGGGCCGCGCTGACGGATGTCACCGAGCAGAAGGCCGCCGCCGAGAAGGCCGGGGAGTCCGACCGCCGCAAGAGCGAGTTCCTCGCGCTACTCTCGCACGAGCTACGAAACCCGCTGGCACCCATCACCAACGCGATCCACCTGCTCGACCACGCGCCCGCTGGAAGCGAGCAGGCGCTCCAGGCGAGAGCGGTCATCTCACGCCAGACGAGGCAGCTCACCCGGCTGGTCGATGACCTGCTTGACCTGACACGCATCTCCAAGGGGAGGCTCGAGCTGAAGCTGGAGGTCGTCGATCTGCACGGGATCGTGCGACGGACGTGCGACGATCACCGCGCAGTCTTCGAGCTGCGCGGCGTCGAGCTGCGTCTCGACGATCCGGCCGGGCCGGTGTTCGTGCGGGGTGACCCCGCCCGCCTCGTCCAGGTGGTCGGTAACCTGCTCCACAACTCGGCGAAGTTCACGCCCTCCGGTGGCGTGACCAGCGTCAGCGTGAGCATCGTCCTGGGCCGGGCCGAGATCCGGGTGCGTGATACCGGTGTCGGGATGGAGCCCGCGCAGCTCGGTCGGTTGTTCGTGCCGTTCGCGCAGGTCGATGACAGTCTGGCCAGGCCACGCGGCGGGCTCGGCCTCGGGCTGTCGCTCTTGAAGGATCTCGTGAAGCTGCACAGCGGGACCGTGACCGGAAGTAGCGAAGGTCTCGGGCGTGGTTCGGAGTTCGTGGTGTCGCTGCCGTTGGCCCCTCCTTCCGTCGCGAGCAGAGCGGCGGCGACCGAGAAGCCACCGCCGCGCTCGATCGTCGTCATCGAGGACAACGCGGACGCCGCGTTGACTCTTGCCGAGGTGCTCACGTTCGGCGGACACAAGGTGGAGGTCGCGCTCGACGGGCGCTCCGGGCTGGACCTCGTCCGCAGGGTCAGGCCGGACTTCGTCTTCTGCGACATCGGGCTGCCGGATCTGAACGGCTACGAGGTCGCCAGCGCGCTCCGAGCCGACGAGACGCTTCGATCGACGCGGCTCGTCGCGCTCAGCGGCTACGCCCAGTCCGAGGACCGGGAGCGAGCTCGAGAGGCCGGGTTCGACGCCCATCTCCCGAAGCCAGCGGATCTCCACGTGGTGAACGCCCTGCTCGCGAAGGACGCGTAGAGCGTCGAAGAGGCGCCCGGACGCCCGACCTACGTCGAGGAGCCCACCAGCATCCCACACGCCGCGTGCTTGTCCTTCCCGCCGGAGTAGCGCCGGACGATGGGCTGGCCGGGGAGCTCGCGCGCGAGGGCGTTGCGGAAGCGGGTCCATTCCTCCGGCGAGGGTGGCCGGAAGCGGCCGGTGGCGTCGTTCACGTCGATGGGGTTGAGCCGCACCTTCATGCCGTGGAGGAGCTTGCCCAGGGCGACCGCGTCCTCCTCGCCGATGTTGACGCTGGCCATCATGACGTACTCGAGCGTCACCCGGCCGCGCAGCGCAGCGTGCTCGCGCACCGCGCCAACCAGCTCCTCGAGCGAGTGGCCGCGCTCGATGGGCATGAGCGCCGCGCGCTTCTCGGGGGTCGCGGCGTTGAGCGAGACGCAGAGGCGGAACTTGTGCCCCTCCGCCGTGTAGCGGCGGATCGCGGGCACGACGCCGGCCGTGGAGATGGAGATGCGGCGCTGGTCGACGCGCCCGCCGGCCGGATCGCACAGGACGTAGGCCGCCTGCAGCACCGCCTGGTAGTTGTGGAAGGGCTCGCCCTGGCCCATGAACACCGCGCCCGTGATGGGCCGCGTGCTGTCCGCGCGCACCTCCAGGAACTGCTCCACTATCTCCCAGGCCTCGAGGTTGCGGGTGAGACCGAGCCGGCCCGTGGCGCAGAAGGCGCACCCGAGCGCGCAGCCCACCTGCGAGGAGAGGCAGAGCGTATGGTGGGTGTCGAAGAGCGGGATGCGCACCGCCTCCACGCGCGCTCCGTCGCAAAGCTGGAAGAGGTACTTGCGAAAGCCGTCCTCCCCGTCGGCGGTGGCCACCCGCTCGAGGTGACGCGACGAGCAGCGCTCCTCGGCGCGATCGAGCACCTCGCGCCGGACGTTGCGCGCCTCGCGCAGCGTCCGGCCGCGCCCCACCACCGCCCCCAGGATGCGGCGCGCGTCGGCGAGGTCGATGTCGAGCGCGTGGGCGAGCCCCCGGCTGTCCTGTCCGGCGAGGTGGAGCACGGCGGCAAGATACCCCGCCGTGGGTCTCTTCCCCTACCGCGGGCGCAGCCGGGAGGTCGAGCGGGGCGTCGGCCATGGCTTCGAGACGAACCGGTTGCCTTCCAGCGAGAAGCGCCACGGCCTGTCGGCCCAGCTCCCCGCGAATCCAACGTTTACCCGAGGTGACGCGAGGGTGCGCTCCGCCGGCCGGGGCGCGCCCTCCGCGCCCTCCGCGGCCTCGATGAAAAGGAGGTCGCCCATCAGGTCGAGGCCGTTGTGCGTCTCGCGCCTGAGGGCGAGCGCGCGGCACAGGTTGCCGGGGCCAGTGGTGGCGTGGAGACACCCTTCGACGGGTTCCCCCGCTCGCACCAGCACCGCGGAGGCGAGGCCGTCCTCTCCGGTCACGACATTGAAACAGTGGGAGAGTCCATAGACGAGGTAGAGATAGGCGACGCCGGGAGGGCCGAACATGATGCAGGCGCGCCGCGTCGGCCCGAAGCGGGCGTGCGAGGCCTGGTCCTCCTGTCCGCAGTAGGCCTCGGTCTCCACGATGCGCGCCGCGCGGCGGACACCGCCGTCCACGTGCACGAGCACCTTCCCGAGGAGGTCCTTCGCGACCCTCCTAGGATCGCGTGCGTAGAACGGACGCAGGAGTTTTCTAGGAGAAAGCAATGGTTCCTCGCCGCGAAACTGCCTACACATCCCCCTTCCGATGCGCCGTGCCAAGATCGTAGCCACCCTCGGCCCAGCCAGCTCCGATCCCGATACCATCTCCAAGCTCATCGAGCACGGAGTGGATGTAGCTCGCCTCAACTTCTCGCACGGCCGGCTCGAGGACCACGCGGAGGTGCTCGACCGGATCCGGGCCGCCTCGCGTCGCCAGGTGAAGGCGGTGGCCGTGCTCCAGGATCTGCAGGGACCCAAGATCCGCACCGGCCCGCTCAAGGCGGGGAAGGTGGGCGTGCTGCTCGAGGTCGGGAGGGAGATCGTCATCGCCACCGACGGCGAGATCGTCGGGGACGAGACGCTCGTCTCGACCGGCTACCGCCACCTGGCCGAGGACGTCCGGCCCGGCGACCGGCTCCTGGTGGACGATGGCCTCCTCGAGTTGCGCGTGCTCCAGACGGACGGCGTGCGCGCCCGCTGCGAGGTGGTGGAGGGCGGCGTCCTCAAGGAGCACAAGGGTATCAACCTGCCAGGCGTGGTGCTGCGCGCCCAGGCGATGGGCGAGAAGGACGAGCGCGACCTCACCTTCGGGCTGGCGCACGGCATCGACTACGTCGGGCTCTCCTTCGTGCGCTCGCCCGCCGACATCCGCGTGTGCCGCGCCCAGATGGCGCGCTTCGGCCGCACCGTTCCCGTCATCGCCAAGATCGAGAAGCCCGAGGCCATCGAGAGCATCGACGCCATCATCGCCGAGGCGGACGGGATCATGCTCGCGCGCGGCGACCTGGGCGTCGAGATCGAGCCCGAGCGCGTACCGAACCTCCAGAAGGAGATCCTGAGGAAGGCGAACGCAGCCGGGAAGCCGGTCATCGTCGCCACCCAGATGCTCGAGTCGATGATCGAGCACCCGCGCCCGACCCGCGCCGAGGCCAGCGACGTCGCGAACGCGATCTGGGACGGTGCCGACGCTGTGATGCTCTCCGGCGAGTCGGCGAGCGGGCGCTATCCGCTCCTCGCCGTCCAGATGATGGACCGCATCGTGCGCGAGGCGGAGCAGCACCTTCAATCCCGCACGTCCCCGCGCCGCGAGCCGTGGAGCGGCGCCGGGCCCTTCAACGCCGTCGTCGCCGGGGCCGCGGTGCGCGCCGCACACGAAGCGCAGGCGGTCGCGGTCGTCTGCTTCACCCTCGGCGGCACCACGGCGCGCCTCCTCGCCCACTACCGCCCCCAGGTGCCCATCATCGCCTTCTCCCCCGACCAGGCCATCCGCCGCCGCATCGCGCTCTACTGGGGCGTCGTCCCCAAGGTCATGGAGCCCGTTCGCAGCTCGGACCTCATGTGCGAGCTGGTCTCCAACCGCTTGCTCGCGGACGGCGTGGCCGAGCCGGGCGACCGGGTGGTGCTCGTGTACGGCTCGCCGATGGGCGTCCCGGGGCGGACCAACTCGATTCGCCTGCATCAGATCCCGCAAGAGGTGGAACGGAACATGGATCCCTCGTAGGGCAGGGTAGAGGCGGACCCTCACCGGGCTCTCACCTGGCCCTCATCGAACCCTCACCCATCCTCAACCCTCACCCGGCGAGCCTTGACGCGGCGGACGGGTACGAAAGACCGAGAAAGGCGAGTCAGATGGACATCCCGACGCTGCAGAAGACGCTCCGTGAGCTCGAGCTCGACGGCTGGCTCATCTACGACTTCCACGGGCAGAACCCGACCGCGCTCACCGCGCTCGGGCTCGAGGGGCACATGCTCACGCGCCGGCTCTGCTACCTCGTCCCGGCCGAGGGCGAGCCGGTCGCGCTCGTGCACGCGATCGAGCTCCTGTCCTTTCCGAAGGAGGTCCCGGGCCGCCGCCAGAGCTACACCTCGTGGGCCTCGTTCAAGGCGGCGCTCGAGGGCCTGCTGGCGAGGCTGCCGCGGCGCAGGCTCGCGATGGAGTACTTCCCGCTGGGGGCCATTCCCTATCTCTCGCGCGTGGACGCGGGGACGCTCGAGCTGGTGCGCTCCCTGGGTGTGGAGGTGGTCTCCTCGGCCGAGCTCGTCCAGCGCTTCCTCTGCCGGTGGACGCCTCATCAGCTGGCGAGCCACGTGCGCGCGCTGCGCGCCATCGACGACGCCAAGGACGCAGCTTTCGAACAGGTCGGGATCGCGCTCCGACGCGGTCTCGAGGTCAGCGAGATCGCCATCCAGAAGTTCCTCATGGACCAGTTCTCACGGGCAAACCTGGAAACCGATCACCCGCCCATCGTGGCGGTGAACGCGCACGCCGGCGACCCGCACTACGTGACGTCGGACGAGACCCGCACGCCCATCCGGAAGGGAGACCTCGTGCTCATCGACCTGTGGGCGCGAGGCAAGGGCCCGCGCGACGTCTACGCCGACATCACGTGGGTGGGCTTCTGCGGCGACAGACCCGGCGCGAAGGCCGAGGAGATCTTCCGCATCGCCGCCGACGCGCGGGACGCCGGGCTCGAGGCGGTGCGCGCGGCCTGGCGTGACAAGAGGGCCCTCGAGGGGTGGCAGGTGGATCGCGTGGTGCGGGATCACATCGCGTCGAAGGGCTACGGTGAGAAGTTCATCCATCGAACCGGGCACTCCATAGGCACGAGGGTGCACGGCGACGGGGCCAACCTGGACGACTTCGAGACGCACGACACGCGCCAGCTGCTGGAGGGACTCGCCTTCTCCATAGAGCCCGGCATCTACCTGCCCGAACAAGGGCTCGGCGTCCGCACCGAGATCGACGTCGCCATCACCCCGGAAGGGCCGCAGGTGTTCTCGAAGGTCCAGCAGGAGATCGTGCGGATTCCGTGTGAGGTCACATGAGCGAGGCGTTCCCAGGGCTCCCCGATCCGCCGCCCCCCCCTGAGCCGAGCATGGCCGCCGCGGTCATCCTCTGGCGCGAGGGCGCGCGCGGCCGCGAGATCTTCTGGGTCAAGCGCGGTGCGCTCCGCTTCGCGGGTGGGTTCTACGCCTTTCCCGGCGGGCGTCTGGACGAGAGCGACTGGCGCGTACCTGTCCCGGGGAGTGCGGGCGAACGCGCCGCGCTGGCCGCCTGCGCGGCGCGCGAGATCTTCGAGGAGACGGGCGTGCTCCTCGCCGTGGGGCCTCACCTCGCGCGCGACGCCCGCGTCGCTGCGCGCCGCGCGCTGCTCGACGGCACGCTCGAGTTCGACCACTTCCTCGTCGCTCACCAGCTCGAGGTGGACGCGGCGAGACTCCTCCCGGCCGGGCGCTGGATCACGCCGGGGCAGTTCCCCATCCGCTACGACGCGCACGTCTTCCTGGCGCGCTTCCCCTCCGACGAGGAGGCGGAGGTGTGGGCGGGGGAGCTCGAGAGCGGCGAGTGGATCTCCGCCGCGGAGGCGCTGGAGCGCTGGGAGCGAGGTGACGTGCTCCTTCACCCGCCCAACCTGTGGGGGGTGCAATGCCTCGCGCGCTGCGGCCCTCCAGGGTGTGTCGACCTCCTGCGCTCCCCGCCCGCCACGAAGGACTTCGTCACGCGACGGGTGGAGTTCCAGCGCGGGCTCTTCCTCGCTGCGCTGCGCACGCCCACGCTCTTGCCCGCGACGCACACCAACGCCTGGATCGTCGAGATCGGCGGCGACGAGCTCGCCGTCGTCGACCCCGGATCGCCCTACCCCGAGGAGCAGGTTTTTCTGGAGACCGTGCTGGCGGACCTGGCCGCGGAGGGGCTCACGCTGCGCGAGATCTGGCTCACCCACGCCCACTGCGATCACGTGGGTGGCGTGATTGCGCTGCGGGCACGCCACGACCTCGTCTTGCGGGCGCACCCCGAGGTCGTGGAGCGTCTGCCGCGCGAGCGCGAGGTCGGGTTCACCGTGCCGCTCGCCGACGGTGACCGCCTCCACCGCCGCTTCCGCGCCGTGAGCACACCTGGTCACGCCCGCGGTCACGTGGCCTTCCTCGACCAGCGCACCGGTGCCCTCCTCGCCGGTGACATGGTCTCGACGCTGTCCACCATCGTCATCGACCCGCCAGAAGGCGACATGGTCGAGTACCTGCGCTCGCTCGAGCGGCTGCGCGACCTCGGGCCACGCACCCTCTTCCCGGCGCACGGGCCGCCCACCCAGGGCGCGGTCGAGAAGCTCGAGAGTTACCTCACCCACCGGCGGGAGCGCGAGGCCAAGGTCGTGGAGGCGCTCGCCACCCCCGGCACGCTCGACGAGGTGACGGCGCGCGCGTACCAGGACACGCCCTCGTTCATGCTCCCGGTGGCGGCCCGCAGCTGCCTGGCTTCGCTGGAGAAGCTCGCCCGCGAGAGGCGGGCGACGTTCGACGGACAGCGCTGGCGCGGCGCCTGACGGGTCTCCTCCCTCCATCTTCACTGCCCTGTGGTTCCATCGACACGGCTAGCCGTGACCAAACCGTGACCAGGCTATGAGAGAATGCCCACTTGGCCGGGAATAAACCTGGGCACACGGCTTGCATTCCATGATCAAAATTCCCACCTGGGGGCCTCCATGAAGCCGCACCGAATCGCCGCCATCCTGATCCTCGCCTTCTTGTTCGGAGGCAGCTCGGCCGAGGTCGCCGTCCACGCGAAACGTGCCATCGACCGCCACCGCGCGGCGCAGGAAGAGGGCTCCGCAGGCGAGTTGGTCGCGTTCGAGATCCACCGCGAGGATGGTGAGCTCCTGGCCCGGCCGCGCGTCATCGCTTCGCCCGGGCGAGCGACCCAGCTCCTCCTGCGCGATCCGGAGAACCCGGATCAGGTCCACCTCTCCCTGCGCGTCGAGACCACGCGCGAGGCGTCCGGCGACCTGGCGGTGGACTACCAGCTCTCGATGCCCCGCGAGGAGCTCGTCTGCCGGGGCCGCGTCAGCATGACCCTGGGAGTCGAGCAGAAGATCGACCTCGGCGATCGCCCGCTCACCGCGACGCTCTTCGCCATTCCGGTGCCTTCGGCGGCGTTCGACGCCTATCTCCAGTCCGAGCGTGTGGCGCACACCGGAGCGAAGTCGATTTGAAAGTTCTCCTTCAAGGCGTCCCTCGGATCTCCTCGTACTTCACCTTCCCCAGCGCGCGCCCGTCCTCGTCCCAGCTCGTCCACGCGCCGCACTGGAGGCCGTGGCAGTAGCGTCCTTCGGTCCGTCGCTTGCCGTTCGGCCACCAGGTGGCGAACGCCCCGTGTCGCTCGCTGCCTGAGTAGCTCAGCTCCTCTTCCTTCCGACCGCTCTCGAACCAGATGGTCCAGGTTCCGGTGAGGGCGCCGTTCTCGTGGGCGCCGGCGCGCGCCGGCTTTCCGTTGCGGTGCCATTCGTTGAACTTTCCGTGCGGCCGGCCCTCCTTGAAGCCCGCCTCTTTGGCCAGCCCCCCGTCGTCGTACCAGGTGCGGGACGGACCCTCGCGACGCCGCTCCGGGGGCTCCCCCGGCTTCTCGCACCAGGCCTCGAACCCGTCCGGTGGTTCGGCGCCCTGGCGCTCGGTGCCGGCGGGGCAGGAGAACGGCGCCGCCGCTGCTTCGCGCGCGGTCGCGGGCTCGGCCGGTTCCGCGAGCAGGAGCATCGCGAGTAGGGCCTTCACGGTGCGTTCTCTCGCTGGGCGGCATGGGGGGAGCGGAGGTCGCTCCCCTCGGGCGAGTCCGTGTGCACGACGAGCCAGTCGCGAACGCGCGGGAACACCTCCTGCGGCGCCAGGCGACCGAACAGCAGATCCGAGTGTCCGTAGTCGCAGCAGGCCCCGCCCGCGAGCCCCACCCGCAAGACCGCCTTCTCGCCACCCCAGGCGCGCGCCTCCTGCTCCACCACCTCGGGCGGCGCGATGCGATCGGCCTCCGCCGCGACGAACAGCGCCGGCTGGCGGCAGGTGCCGAGCTCCGCCCGGTAGTCCGCTGCGCCGTCCAGCGACGCGAAGGTGTCGGTCGTGATCCATCGCGCGAACTGACGGAGCACGCCGACCGAGATGTTCTCCACCACGTTCACGAGGACGCGCCGGTACACGTGCCGCGTCACGTTCCGCCCGTTGATGGCGACCTCGCTCACCGGCGGATGCCAGTAGCCGGAGAAGGGCGCCAGGCTGCGCGCGAGGAAGCGATTGAGGCGTCCGCTCAAGAGGAGCCCGAAGCGGGCGGCGAGCCTGAGCGGATCCTGCACGCCGAAGAAGGCGGGCGCGGCGAGCGCGACCAGGCCTGCCACCCTCTCCGGATACGCGGCGCAGGCCGCCATCCCGAGGAGTGCGCCCTGGCTGTGCCCGACCCAGAGCACGCGCAGCGCTCCGGTCGCGGCGCGGACGGCGTCGAGCGCCGCCGGCGCGTCGAGGCGCACGTAGTCGTCGAAGCTCCAGCCGCGCGGGGCGTCGGGTCGCGCTCGCTGCGAGGCGCCGTGGCCTCTCAGATCGAGGGCGAAGCAGTCGAACCCCGCTGCTGCGAGGTGCGCCGAAAGCGACCAGTGCTCGAGCGGAAAGTCCAGGGCACCCCGGTTGGCCGCGATACCGTGGACGAGGAGCACGGGTGGGCCTCGAGGTGCGCCACGGGGGCGGCGGCGCGCCAGCGCGAGTCGCCAGCCGTCGGCGGTCTCGGCGAACAGGAGCTCGTCTTCTCCCGTGGGGGCGAAGTAGCGGCGCGACCAGAAGGCGTAGTGGGCCCACGTGGCGAAGGCCAGGACCAGCAGGACGGCAAGGATGACGAGGACGACGAGCGCGTTCACCTGGTTGACCTCCTCTCCGCCCTGAACGGCGGGGCTTGCCGCGCATCCCGGTCAATTCTACCTGACTCCGCACGGTTACGTCCGGTTCGGGGGCCACATTCTCCGCCGGAAGGAGATTCTGCGTCCATCCTGGCGCGAGGCCATTAGAAATCAGACTCGCCTATGAGTCAGAGGTCGCCCCAGCCACCTCGGGACCCGCGGCTACCCGAGCCGGGCACCGCGACGCCGACACCGCGCCCCGCAGCCCGGGGCGACGGCGAGGCTGCGCCTCTGCTCGCGCTCGAGCACGCCCTGGCCGAGCGCGACGAGCT
>Ga0154716_1045_pt6 | contig 19772 bp, 17 predicted proteins | sample Rifle2008BG16ft_FD_105724 | JGI IMG/M metagenome (GOLD analysis project Ga0154716, IMG submission 105724) | Anaeromyxobacter sp. RBG_16_69_14
CATGGCGAGCTTGTGGGCCGTGCTGTCGATGCCCATGGTGCGGGCGGCCGCCTCGTCTTCGCGTATGGCCTCGAGGGCATAGCCGGTGCGCGACCCGCGCAGGCGCCAGAAGGCGAACAGCGCCACCGCCAGCGCGGCGTGGATGCTGAGGAGGCCGGTGCGCTGGGGAATCCCGACCAGCCCCAGCGCTCCGTTCGTGTAGTCCCAGTTCACGAACCCGAGCCGCACCACCTCGCCGAAGCCGATGGTCGCGATGGCGAGGAACACGCCGCGCAGCCGAAGCACGGGCAGCCCGAGCGGCACGGCCACGATCGCCGGCACCGCCGTCGCGACGAGCAGGACGGCGGTGAAGGGCAACGCGGTGTGGACCGTCAGCAGGGCCCCCGCGTAGGCGCCGATCGCCATGAAGCCGGCGTTGGCGAGGGAGAGCTGGCCGCACCAGAGCGTCGCATACACGGAGAGCGCCAGGAGACCGTTGATGCCGGCGAAACCGATCGCGGACTGGTACGTGAGGAAAAGATCGTGGAGCTCGTCGAGGTTCACGTGGCGGCGTCCGGGGCGGTGCCGTCAGGCCACGCGCGAGGGCGCGGCCCCGAAGAGCCCCCGCGGGCGAGCGAGCAGGACGACGAAGAGCGCGGCGAACGAGACGGCGTCCCGGTAGGAGGAGCCGAATCGGGCGACGGTGAACACCTCGAGGAGCCCCAGCGCGAACCCCGCGGCGACCGCGCCCGGCATGCTCCCCATCCCGCCCACGATGATGACCGCGAGCCCCTTCAGCTCCACGCTGCGCCCCACGTCCGGCGAGATGCTGTTGAAGGCGAGCCCGAACAGCACGCCCGCCGCTCCACCCAGCGCCGAGGAGATGAAGAACGAAGCCGCGATGACCCGGTCGACGTCGACGCCCAGGACGCGCGCCGCCAGGCCGCTCTCGGCGACGGCGCGGATCTGCCTTCCCAGGTGCGTTCTCCTGAGGAGGACCGTGAGCGCCACCATCATCACGACGGAGACGCCGATGATGACGAGCTGGAGCTCCTGGATGACCGCGCCACCCAGGTGCAGCTGGCGCTCGGGCACGGTGTGGAAGGGGAAGCGCGACACGTCCGGCCCCCAGACGCCGAGCGCGATCGACTCGAAGATGGTGGCGACGGCGAGGGAGCTGATGAGGCCGGAGATGTTGGAGCTCGTCCGTCCACGCAGGGGACGGAACGCGACCCGTTCGATCACGACGCCCAGGAGCCCGGCCGCGGCGACGGACACCGGGAACGCGACGAGGATGTGCAGGTGCAGGAAGCCAACGAGCGACAGGGCCACGAAGGCGCACAGCATGAAGACGGCCTGGTGCGCCAGGTTGAGCATGTCGAGCACGCCGAAGACGAGCGTGTAGCCGAGGGCGAAGAGCGCGTAGATGCTCCCCAGGAACAGCCCGTTGATGACCTGCTGACCCACGCTGTGCGTCCCCCGAGGACAAGCGGTTCAAGGCGCTTCGGGCTCCGGGCTCGGGCTCGGGGCTCCGGCTCCGGCTCCGGCTCCGGCAGAAGCCTCGAGCTTCCGATCCTTTCCTTGCAGGAGCTGCAGTCCGTAGCCTGTAGTCCGTAGCCTGGCGAGCCCTACTGCACGATCACGAACTTGCCGCCCTTCGCCTCCTGCAGGGCTGGCTCGTGCTGGCCATCCCGCGAAGCGGTGAACGAGAAGCGTCCCAGCGGAGTCGGCAGGTCCTTCACCTTCGCGAGCCCCGCGACGATGTCGCCGCGCCCCCCCTTGTTCCCGGCCAGCTTGATGGCCTCGGCGATCACGTAGACGCCCGTGTAGGCCTGGGCGGCGAACTGGTCCGGATCGACGCCCTTCGCGCGCATGGCGGCGATGAACCGCTGGTTGGACAGGTCGGGGCTCGCCGAGTTCCACGACGTGCCGACCAGCACGCCCTCGGCGGCCGTTCCCGCGTTCTTGATGAAGGCAGGGCTGTTGAAGCCGTTCCCCCCCATGATGGGTCCCTTGTACCCGAGCTGGCGCGCCTGGATCGCGATCGCGGAGGCGTTGTCGGCGAGGGCGGAGACCAGCAGGATGTCGGGGCCGAGAGCCTTGAGCGCGGTGAGCTGCGCGTTGTAGTCGCGATCCGGCTTGGCGAAGGTCTGCGTGCCCAAGGTCTTGACGCCGAGGTCGTCGAGGGCCTTCTTCATCACGTCGTAGCCGGCCTTCGTGAAGACGTCGTCGTTCCCGAAGAGGACGGCGGCCGTCTTGAAGTCCAGCCTGTCCTTCGCACGTCGCAGCGCGCCCGGGATGACCTGCTGCTCGGTGAGCGAGACGCGCCAGATGTAGTTGCCGATATCGGTGATGCCCTTGGGCGAGGTGTTCGAGACCGCCAGCACCGGCACGCGCGCCGCCTGTGCGAGGGGGTCGGCAGCCGTGGCCGTGGTCGAGAGCGTGGGCCCGAGGATCACGCTCACCCGGTCGCGGTTGATGAACCGCTGGAACACGTTGATACCCTGCTCCTTGCTCGATCCGTCGTCCTCGACGAGCACCTCGAGCTTCACCCCCGAGAGCTCTCCGCTCCTGTTGATCTCGTCGGCAGCGAGGAGAATGCCGTTACGCTGGGTCGCCCCGTACACGGCTGCGGCCCCCGTCGTCGAAAGAGCTGCCCCGATCTTGACGGTTTCGGCCGCCGAAGCGCTCGTGGATCCGACGAACGCCAGCGCCGCCGCCAACGCGAGTTGCCGTCTTGCGACGCGCATGACACCCCTCCGGTTTGGTTCCGAGGCCACCGTGCGTACACCACCACCGGGGCCTCCGCAACAATGGTGAGACAAATCGGGGTAGGCCCCGTGACGGCCTCGGGAAGCGCTCGTTTCACGCCAACCACCTACAGGCAAGCAACCGCTGGCAATGACTGAGCGTTTCGGTGTGACGCGACGCACCGTGCGACGCCTTGGCGCACTTTGGTGATAGGCGCCAGCGCGGGCTCGGGGTCCTCCACAACCGCGGATTTCCTTGACAGGATTGCCCATTCAGCGATGCTGCGCCGGCTCGGCAGTCTGCCGTGACGGGAGTGTAAGGCGAAGCGGGAACTTGCCTCACCTCGGGTCTGTCGTATCCAACGGAGGAGTCACACGTGAAAATCTCGGTTTTCCGATCGGCGGTGTGCGCAGTCCTCGCGGCGCTCGCCGCGACCGCCACAGCTGCTGAGGAAGCGAAGCCCGCTCCCAAGTTCGAGTTCCACGGGTTCGTGGGCGCGTCGCTCTTCATGCAGGACGCCATCTTCAACAACAGCGGCCAGCAGATCTTCTTCGTGACCCGTACGCCGAACACCGACAGGCTCCTGTTCGGCGGTGACGCTCGCCAGACCCGACTCAACCTGTCGCTCGCCGGCTCGCCGATCTTCGGCGGCGCTACCCCCAAGGCGGTGGCCGAGATCGACTTCTTCGGGACGGCCGGCACCAGCGCCACCAACGTCACGCCTCGCCTGCGTCTCTCTTACGGCGAGCTCAAATGGGAGAACACGACCTTCCGGGCCGGCCAGTTCAACATGCTCCTGCTCGGCACCTTCGGTGCAACCTCGGTGGGCCACATCCCCCAGAGCTACGCGTACAACGCTGGCTACCTCGGCGGCCGGACGATCGGCCTGGAGGGGACGCACTCCGTGCCCGTGGGTGATATGAAGGTCGAAGGCACCCTCCAGGTGTTGAGGCCGGGCCAGGGTAACCTGGGTGGGGAAGCCGAAGGCTTCGGCCTCACCTTCGCCGAGGCGTCGGGCACTCCCGCCTTCGAGGGCCGCCTCCGTCTCACCAAGGCCAAGCTGCTCGACGTCTACGTCGTGGGGCACTGGAACCGGGTCGATCGCAACGGCGTCGGCAACGCCAAGTCGGTCCCGGCCGCGCTCGGCGACACCCAGACCACCGCCGTCGGCAGCGTGGGCGTCAAGCTCACCGCCGGCCCGCTGACGGTGCAGGGCCAGGGCTACGTGGGCAAGAACCTGGCGGAGTTCACCGCTTCCCTCGGCCAGTTCGTGCGCACCCAGGACGGCGACCTCCACGAGTGGGGCGCCTGGGGTCAGCTCGGCTACAACATCACGCCCGAGTTCAGCGCCTGGGCCTTCCTCGGCACCTGTCACCCGAACTACGGGGAGGTCGAGGACCTCGCCAACGCTGGCGCATTCAACACTGCCGCAACCGGCCAGCCCTCGAACAGCCGCGCCAACGCCAAGCTCCAGAACGTCACCACCGCCGCCATGCTCCGCTACATGGAAGGCGGCTACGCCCTCGGCCTCGAGTACGTCCACATGCGCACGAAGTTCCTCGTCCCGCCGGCGGCCTCGGCCGCCCGCTCGCCCAATGGCGTGCTCAACGGCAACCAGCTCATGTTCTCCGGCATGTACTTCTTCTAGCTAGCACGGCAAAGTCCGTACCCGCAGGGACGACCCCCGCGATTGGCCAGCCGGCCTTTCGCGGGGGTTTTCGTTTGTTGGCTCGGCACCGGCGCTCGAGAGCTCGTGAACCCCTAAAGGGCTAGCACGTCCGGACGCACCCTCCTGGGCACCCTCCTAATCTTTTGTGGCAAGCTCCTGGCTCGCGTCGCCAAGTGAGCGAGCCGCAGCTCGCCCCATCACTTTCGGAGTCCGCCCTTGATGGTGTTCCTGCAGTCCCTCCTCAGCGGCGTGCTGGTGGGAGGGACCTACGCGCTCGTCGGCATCGGGCTCACCCTCATCTTCGGCGTGATGCGCGTCATCAACTTCGCGCACGGCGACCTGCTCATGATCGGGATGTACCTCACCTTCTACCTCTTCACGCTCTCGGGGATAGACCCGTTCCTCTCCATCGTGATCGTCATCCCGCTCATGTTCGCCTTCGGGGCGTTCCTGCAGCGCACCTTCATCCACCGCGTCCTGAACGCGCTCCCGCAGAATCAGATCCTGCTCACCATCGGGCTCGGCCTCATCATGAGCAACACGGTGATGCTGGTCTTCACCTCCGACTACAAGATCCTCAGCACGAGTTACTCGTCCGGCTCGGTGCAGCTGGCGGGGCTCTCCGTCTCGGAGCCGCTGCTCGTCTCCTTCGTGATCACGGCGGCGATCACCGGCGCGCTCTACTGGTTCCTCATCAAGACCGACATGGGCCAGGCCATCCGCGCCACCGCCCAGGACCGCGAGGCCGCGCAGCTCATGGGCGTGAACGTGCGCCGCATGGGCGTCATCGCCTTCGGACTTGGCGCGGCGCTGGCCGGCACGGCCGGCGCGCTCATCTCGCCCACCTACTACATCTTCCCGCAGGTGGGAGGCGCCTTCACCCTGAAGGCGTTCGTCGTCGTGGTGCTCGGCGGCATGGGCAGCATCATAGGGGCCACCGTGGGCGGGGTGATCATCGGCGCGGTCGAGTCGCTCTCCGCCTCCTACGTCTCGTCGGGCTTGAAGGATCTCTTCGTGTACGTGCTCTTCCTGCTCGTGCTGCTCCTGAAGCCGTCCGGCCTGCTCGGCAAGTCGAGGATGTGAAACCCATGCGCTTGCCCTTGGCTCGCGGCTTCGCCCTGGCTCCGCTGCTCGCGCTCGGGACGGGCGTGGTGGCGCTGGTGGCCTTTCCGCTCGCGGTCACGAACCCCTACGCACTGCACGTGATGATCCTGCTCTTCCTCACCGTGATCCAGGGCGAGAGCTGGAACGTGCTCGGCGGCTACACCGGCCAGTACTCGGTCGGTCACGCGGCCTACTTCGGCCTCGGCGCCTACGTCACGCTCATGCTGCTGCAGTTCCGGCAGGTGCCGCCCTGGTGGGGCGTGTGGATCGCGATCTTGCTGGCGGTGGCGGTGGCGATCGTGATCGGGTCCATCACCTTCAGGCTCCGCGGGCCCTACTTCGTGCTGGCGTCGATCGCCGTGGCCGAGATCTTCAGGCTCATCGCGCTCAACTGGACGGGCTTCACGAACGGCGCCGAGGGCATCCTGCTGAACGAGATCCCCCCGCTCCGGATCGGCGGCCGGACCATCACCGACTTCGTCTCGAAGGTGCCCTTCTACTACGCGGGCCTCGCCCTGGCTGCGACGACCATCGCCGTGAACTGGGGCGTCCAGCACTCCAAGCTCGGCTACTACTTCCAGGCCATCCGCGAGGACCAGGACGCGGCCCACTCGCTCGGCATCTCCCTCCCCGTCTACAAGAACATCGCGCTGGCCATCTCCGCCTTCTTCACGGCGTGGTCGGGGGCGTTCTACGGCCTGTACGTCGGGTTCATCGACCCTGGCACCGTGCTGCCGGTCGAGGTCTCGGTTCAGTTCGTCCTCATCTGCATCATCGGCGGTATCGGCACGATTGCCGGCCCCATGGTCGGCGCGCTCGTGCTCGTGCCGCTCTCCGAGGCGCTGCGGGCCAACCTGCTCTCGGACCTGCTCTTCAAGATCGGCATCGTCTCGGAGGACACCCCCACCGGCGCCTTCCTCAAGGACAACCTCGCGCACGCGCACGCGCTCATCTACGGCATCCTGGTGGTGCTCGTGATCCTGTTCATGCCCGATGGCGTGCTCGGGTTCGCGAAGAAGCTGTTCTCGGGGCGGCGCCGCCAGACGCCGGCGCTGCCGGAGGTCTCCTCGGAGAAGGGGAGCGCGTGATGGCGGGGCCCATCCTCGAGATCCGCAACGTGTCGAAGTTCTTCGGCGGCCTGGCCGCCAACGCCGACGTCTCCTTCTCGATGGAGGAGGGGATGATCATGGGCCTCATCGGCCCGAACGGCGCCGGGAAGACAACCCTCTTCAACTGCATCACCGGCTTCTACCCGCCCTCCCGCGGTGACGTGCTCTTCCGTGGGCAACGGATCAACGGACTCACGCCGGATCGCGTGTGCAAGCTCGGCATGGCGCGCACCTGGCAGAAGGTCCGACCGCTCGCCAAGATGACGGTGCTCGACAACGTGATGGTGGGCGCCCTGGCGCGCACGAACAGCCTCTCGGTGGCGGCCGAGCTGGCGATGCAGCAGCTCCGCCAGGTGAGGATGGACCACCGGGCAGACCACCTGGCAGGCGGCCTCCCCATCGGGGAGCGCAAGAGGCTGGAGGTGGCGAGGGTGCTCGCGACGCAGCCGCAGCTCCTGCTCCTCGACGAGGTCATGGGGGGCCTCAACGCCACGGAGAGCGAGGAGATCATCCAGCTCATCCTCGACATCAAGAAGCGCCGCATCACGCAGATGGTGATCGAGCACGACATGAAGGCGATCATGCGCATCAGCGACCGGATCGTGGTGCTCAACTCGGGCGAGAAGCTGGCGGAGGGGTTGCCCGGCGAGATCGTCTCGAACAAGGAAGTGGTCACCGCCTACCTGGGTGAAGCCTTTGAGTAGCCAGCCTTCGAGCCTGCTCGACATCCGGAAGCTCTCGTTCAGTTACGACGACCTGCGCGTCCTGCGGGACGTCGACCTCGACGTCCGCGAGGGCGAGATCGTGACCGTGGTCGGCGCCAACGGCGCGGGGAAGTCGACCGTGCTCAGGAACGTCTCGAGGCTGGCGCGCCCGGGTGCGGGCTCGATGACGTTCCAGGGGAAGGACCTGACACCGCTCGAGCCGCACCAGGTGGTCGCGCTCGGGATCGTCCAGGTCCCGGAGAGCCGGCGCATCTTCCCCGAGATGACCGTGCTCGAGAACCTGCGCATGGGCTCCTACGCGCCGAGCGTGCGCAAGGACCGCGCGCGGAACACCGAGCGGGTGTTCGGGCTCTTCCCTCGCCTCAAGGAGCGCGAGCGTCAGCTCGGGGGGACGATGTCCGGAGGCGAGCAGCAGATGCTCGCCATCGCGCGCGGCCTCATGGCGAACCCGAAGCTGCTCCTCCTGGATGAGCCCTCGCTGGGCCTCTCGCCGCTCTTCGTCAAGGTCATCTTCGACATCATCGCGGAGATCAATCGCCAGGGGACGAGCATCCTCCTCGTGGAGCAGAACGTGTTCCAGTCGCTCCGCATCGCGCACCGCGCCTACGTGCTCGAGACCGGTCGCGTCGTCCTCACCGGCTCCGGAAAGGAGCTCCTCGGCAACGAGCATGTCAAGAAAGCATATCTAGGAATATAGGAAGAGAGGCGAGTCTAAACCATGGGGAAGACCAAGGTCCGAGACTGGATGACGCCGAACCCGATCACCATCGACGCGGGAGCGACCATCGTGGAGGCGATCCACCTCCTCAAGGAGAAGGCCGTACGCCGCCTCCCGGTGATGAAGAACGGCAAGCTGGTCGGCATCGTCACGGAGCGGATGCTCCTCTCCTTCTCTCCGGGCAAATCGAGCTCGCTCGACACCTGGGAACTCCACTACCTCCTCGCGCGGACGCCCGTGACGGACGCGATGAACCGGAAGCCGAACACGGTCACGCCCGATACCGACCTCGCCGACGCGGCCCAGCTCATCCACGATCGCAAGCTCAATGGCATCACCGTGGTGAACGAGCACGGCGACCTGGTGGGCATCCTCACCACGACCAATGCCCTCGAGGCGCTCATCTGGTTCACCAAGCAGGCGGCGGCGGGCGAGAAGCCGTAGACCGTCGATTGAAGAAGAGAATTGCGCTCAATCCAGGAAGAGCTTCCCCGCCACCAGAAGGCCGTAGGAGATCACGACCACGCGCATGACCCTCGCCGGCAGGCGCTGGGCGAGGTGGGCCCCTGCCCAGCCACCGGCGACCGACGTCATCATCATCAGCGCTGCCTCGGGGAGCCGTACCGCGCCCATGCCCAGGAAATAGACGGCGGAGATGCCGTTGATGAGGCAGGCAAACAGCACCTTGAGGCCGTTCGCGACCTGCAACCCGTGCGGAATGAAGATGGCCATCGCCGCCAGCATCAGGATCCCGATGCCGGCGCCGAAGTAGCCGCCGTACACCGAGATGAGGAACTGCGAGAGGAAGAGCAGCGGTGGTACGCGCGCCGCCGTCGATCCTGTGCGCTGCGCCACCCACCTCGCCACGGGGCCCTGCAGGGCAAGCAGGGCGCAGGCGAAGACGATGAGCCAGGGCACCACGGCGCGGAAAGACCGCTCGGAGGTGTGGAGGAGCAGCCACGACCCCGCGAGCCCGCCCAGGAGCGAGGGCCAGGCCAGCACGACCGCGCGATGGCGTTCCCCGGCGATGGTTTTGCGATAAGCGAAGACCGAGGAGGCCGTACCCGGCCAGATGGCGACCGTGTTGGTCGCGTTCGCGGTCACCGAGGCCATCCCGGTGTGAAGCAGCGCAGGGAAGGAGATCAGCGAGCCGCCCCCCGCGATGGCGTTGATGACTCCAGCTGCGAAACCCGCCACGGCGAGGAGGATCCAGGTGAGCACAGGAAGCGCACTCTACCGCAGCCGCACTCGAGCGTCCTCGGATCGTGGCGGCCAGATACCGATGACGCTAGATCCGCAGGCGAGGAGCGAGACCCCTTTGAAGAGCGCCACGACCGACCGCGAAGCGATCATCCACTTCGCTGGTTTCCAGCGCCTCTCGCCTGCGCTGGACCGGCAATCGAAGCCTGCCTTCTCCGCCGAGGCTGGCGACGGGTTGGCGCGCTGCGGCTGGGAGGGCTTCTTCGCCGCCATGCGCGCGCAGGGCTTGGTCCTCGAGTACGAGCCCGGGGACGCAGCGTCGACGCACTTCGTGCCGGCGGCGCAGGCGCGGCGCTCGACAGAGGTCGAGGCGCTCGCTGGGCTGCGTCACGCCACGGAGCAGGCGGGGCGGTTCTTGAGGGCGCTCTTCCCGCGGTAGGGCTTGTCGCCCGCCGCAGGTGAAAAATGGTCGCCATCGTCAGCGAGAACAGGCGGTTCAGCGCTTCCGCCGCGGTAGACCCTTCCCGCCCTTTCCTCCGCCCTTCCCGCCCCGCCCAGGCGCCTGCCCGCCGGCCTTCTTCTTCGCCTTCTTCATGGTTCGACGGTCCACCTGCTTCGCGTGCGGCTGACGTTGGCTGCGCCCTCTCTTCTCTGGCGACTTGCTCAGGCGGGGGACGAGTCCACGCCCTACTTCAACATCGCCCTCGACCTTGGCGCCAGTCTTGACGCGCCCCCGACCTACTTCAACATCACTCCCGATGCGCCCCCGCCGTACCTTGCCGCCACGCTCGACGGCCCTTGTCCTGGCCCTGCCGCCGAACGCCGCGTCTCGACTCGCACCGGCGAGCGCCTCGGCCTTCTCCACGAGGGCCAGGTCGATCTGCCGCCGCACCGGGCTCGCGGCCGTCAGCTCCACCTCCACGCGGTCGCCGACCCGGAACGCGCGGCCCGTGCCGCGCTGGACGAGGGCGTGCAGGTTGGGATCGCGCTCCCAGTCGCCGCCGAGATCGTCGATCTTGACGAGCCCCTCCACGAACCATGGCTCGAGCTCGACGAACAGCCCGAACTCGACCACGCTCGCGACGACGCCGCGGAAGCGCTCACCGACCTTGTCTTGCATGAAGAGCGCCGCGTAGAAGGACGCGATCTCGCGCTCCGCTTGCATCGCAGCGCGCTCGCGCTCCGAGCAGAGCGTGGCGATCTCCTCCAGGTCCAGCCTCCGCCCTCTCCCCGGAACGCCCCTGCGGGAGGCGGGCTCGTCGCCCGCCGCAGCCTTCCACTGCTCCTTGAGCAGCCGGTGCACCATCAGATCGGGGTAGCGGCGGATGGGCGAGGTGAAGTGCAGGTAGTGCTCCGCCGCGAGCCCGTAGTGTCCGATATTCTCCTCCGTGTAGACGGCCTGCATCATGGCGCGCAGGAGGAGCTGGTTCAGCGCGCGCTGCTGGGCGTGGCCCTCGAAGGCGTGCAGGAGCGCGTTCAGCTGCTTCGGCCCGATCGGGCCGTCCGGCACCTCGAACCCGTGGGTCCGGGCGAGCTTTCTGAAGGTGTCGAGCTTCTCCTCGTCCGGGAGGCCGTGCACCCGGTAGATGGTGGGCAGCTCGCGATCGCCGAACTGGCGAGCCACCGCCTCGTTCGCCGCGAGCATGAGCTCCTCGACGATGCGGTGGGCGCGGTTTCGCGGGCGGCGCTCGATCCCCCTCAACTGCCCGTCTTCGCCCAGCAAGACCTTCGACTCGGGGAGGTCGAAGTCGATGGCGCCTCGCCGAGCGCGCATGGCGGTGAGCCTCGCCTGCAACTCCGCCATCAGCTCGAAGTCCTTGCGGAACGGCTCTCGACCCGGAACCTCCTCGCCGTCGAGCACGCGCGCCACTTCCGTGTACGTGCACCGCGCGGCGCTGCGCATCACGCCCTGGTAGAGCTCCGCGGAGAGGGCGTGCCCGCGGTCGTCGACGAGGAGATCCGCCACCATGCACAGGCGCTCCACGTCGGGCATGAGCGAGCAGATGCCATTCGAGAGGCGCTCGGGCAGCATCGGGAGCACCTGGGCCGGGAAGTAGACGCTCGTTCCGCGCCGGAGCGCCTCGGCGTCGAGCGCGCAGCCAGCTGGGATGTAGTGCGCCACATCGGCGATGGCGACGACGGCGCGGTAGCGCGCCTTCCCACGACCCCGCAGGCGCTCCACGAAGACGGCGTCGTCGAAGTCGCGCGCGTCCTCGCCGTCGATGGTGACGAGGCGCAGGCTGGTGAGATCGCGCCGGCCGGCCCTGTCCTCGGCGCGCACGTGGTCCGGCACGCGCTCCGCCTCCTCGCGCACGTCGTCCGGGAAGAGGTCGGAGAAGCCCTTGGCGTAGGCCACCTTGAGCACCTCTACCCGCGCGTCGCCTGGGCGGCCGACGCGCTCCATGACCTGGCCCGCCAGCCGCCCGGAACCAGGCTCGAGCGCCACCTTCACCACCTCGCCGTCCTCGGCGAGGCGCGACACAGGGACGGCCACGTACCCCTCCAGCTCGGCGTCGGTGGGCACGACGAAGCTCGCAGGGCCTCGCGCGTGGTAGGTACCGAGCAACCACCGGCGCCGCCGCTCCACCACCTCCAGGATATGCCCCATGGTGCGCCCGCGCGGCGCGGGAACGACCTCCACGCGCACCAGGTCACCGTCGAGCGCCTTGGCTGCCTCGGCGGGTGGGACGAACACGTCCTCGCCTTGACGGTCGAGCCGCGCCACGAAGCCATAGCCGTCGCGGTGGCGGGTGAGCGTGCCGACGATGCCGCGGCGCCGACCGAGGGGGAGGCGCTTTCCGCTCACCGTGCGTGGCGCGGGCGAATCGGCCACCGGCTTCGCTCCCAGAAGCGAGAAGCGCTTGCCGTCGCGGAGCAGCTCTCCCTCTCGCACGAGGTCTCGCAGCGCGCGCTTCACCTCGGAACGCTCACCTGGGTGGAGCCTCGCGCGCTGCATGAGGTCCCGCACGGACAGCGCCTTGCCGCCGGCCGCGCGCAGCTGTTCCAGGAGCGCCTCGCGCCGGTTTGCTCTCGCGCCGTCGTCGGTCATGGGGCCGGAGTCTAGTCTCCGCGCGCTCCTCGAGCCACCGGGTGAAGTCCGCCAACTCGTGCGCATCATCGACAGCTCTTGCTCTTGACAACCCCGGAGGGCGGGGCGAAGAACCATCCGTGCTGGAACCAGAAGAGGCGCTCTCCCGGATCCTGGAAGCTCTCGCCGACGTCGCGCCGCTCTCGACGGAGCGCGTCTCCCTGCGCGAGGCGCTTGGCCGCGCGCTGGCGGAGGACGTGACTGCGTCGCGAGCCCTGCCTCCCCTCGACAACTCGCAGATGGACGGCTACGCGCTCCGCGCGTCTGACGCGCTCGGGCCGGGTGCGCGCCTGCGGGTGGCCTTCGAGGTCTTCGCCGGCACTCCCCCTCCGCCTCCCTTGCCGCAGGGCGCCTGCTGCCGGATCTACACGGGCGCACCGATCCCCGAGGGTGCCGACTGCGTGGAGATGCAGGAGGAGGTCTCACGGCAGGGCGCCTTCGCGCGCTTTCGCCGCCCTGGCGAACAGGGCCGCTTCGTGCGGCCTGCCGGCCTGGACGTGGCGCTCGGCGCGGTCGCGCTGCCGCGCGGGGCGGTGGTGGACCCAGGCGCGGCAGGGTTAGCGGCCGCGCTCGGGCGCAGCGAGCTCGCAGTGTACCGCCGGCCCCGCGTCGGCCTGCTCGCCACGGGCGACGAGATCGTGCCGGTGGATCGCGTACCGGAGCCGGGGCAGATCGTCGACTCGAACAGCCACGCCCTGTTCGCGGCGTGCCTCGACGCCGGCGCCGTGCCGGTGGTCCTGCCCATTGCGCGAGACTCGCGCACCTCGCTCGACGCCGCGCTCGAGACGGCCGAGGGGCTCGACGCGCTCGTCTCCACCGGTGGCGTGTCGGTGGGTGGGAAAGACCTGGTCAAGGCCGCGCTGGCCGCTACGGGGACGCGCCTCGATTTCTGGCGCGTCGCGATGAAGCCGGGCAAGCCCATCGCCTTTGGCCGCCGCGGCCGGATGGCGGTGTTCGGGTTGCCCGGAAATCCAGCCAGCGCGCTCGTCACCTTCGAGCTCTTCGTCCGGCCCGCGCTGCGGCGTCTGGGCGGACTGCCAGGGCGCGGGCGGGCCGTGCTCCCGGCCCGGCTCGCGACGCCGTACGTCAAGCCCGCAGGCCTCACGCACTACCTGCGCGCCAGGGCGCGCGTCGAGGGCGGCGTGCTCGTGGTCGAGCCGCTGCAGACCCAGGTGAGTGGCCACCTCTCGTCCGTCACGGGGTTCGAGGCTCTCGCCATCGTGCCCAAGGCGGCCGTCCGACTACGGCGCGGAGGGCGCGTCGAGGCCCTCCTGCTCGCCCCTCCCCTCGGGAGTGACCACACTCGGTGACAGCAGGGAGGGCACGTCCCTCGCAGGACCCCGGTTTCGTAGGGCGGGGGCTCGTCCCCCTTGTCAGTTTCGTAAGGAAGGCGGGGGCTCGTCCTCGCCGGTTTCGTGAGGCAGGGGCGGTCCCCCTGCCGCGGATGGAGAGAGCGGTTTGGCCATCGCCTGGGACAGGCCCGAGGAGTACGACCACCTGACGGTGGTCGCCGACGACGATCAACTTCATCGACAGTCCATCAGAGAGCGACTCCAGGCGGTGCGCGGTCGGGCACGCGCCGAGGCCATCGGCTCCTACCCGCGCTTCCGGGTCATCGAGGCGAGCGACGGCGAGGAGGCGTTGCAGCTCGTCACGCCGGAGGTGTCGGTGCTGGCCATCGACCTGGTCATGCCGCGGCGCAACGGCCTCGACGTGATCGAGGTGCTGAGGGAGCGCCGGCCCGACCTCGCCGTCCTCGCCTTCACGGCGGGCGCTCATCCCTCCGAAGCGGTCGCGGCCATGATGGCGGGGGCCGACCACTTCCTCGAGTACGTGGGCGGCGAGGCCATCGAGCACGCCCTCGAGCTCGCGATCGATCGCCGCCGGCTCTCGCGCCTCATCGAGCGGAGCGAAGCCGACGTGGACGAGGCGCGTGAGCGGCTGGCCCGGCTCGGCGGCAGCCTCGCCCTGGGCCCCCCCGGTCTACGACCGCCGCTCAGCGCCGACACCGTCATCCCCTTCTACGAGGCCGCGCGCCGCTACCTCACGGCATGTGCCAGGCTCTTCGACGGCGATCCGAAGGGCCTGGCGCAGCGCCTCGGCGTCTCCTACTCCGCGCTCCGGCGGCTACTGAAGCGCTACGACGTGCCTTTCCCTGGCCGCTCGTGGAAGAGCGCGTCGGGTAAACGCCAGACTGGATCTCCCGCTCTCAGGGTGCTAGATACGCTGCTAGCGGAATCCGTCAAACTGTTTGGCGGAAACCGTCAAAATGGACCTGCCAGCAGCGCGATCCGTCGCCAGGAGCAAGACAACATGGCTGGACTTGCAGACAAATTTGCAGTAAATTTAAAAAGTGAACGCCTGCGAAAGAAGCTCTCGCAGGAAGCACTTGCAGCGAAGGCAGGTCTCTCCGTCTCCTACATCTCCATGCTCGAGCGCGGTCAGCGTACACCTCCGCTCGACACCCTGGAGTCGCTCGCCAAGGCGCTCAGCGTCTCGGCGACCTCTCTCCTCTCCTAGCTCATCTCTCGGGCATCTCGGCGGCGGCCTGCGGGGGCCGCGCCGGGGCCGCAACGACCTACGCATCGCGAGCGAGCACGGCGGGGCGCGGCCACGGGTGGCTAGTGCGTGCGCTCAGGACCGGATTCGCTTATCCTCCGCCCCTCTCGCGCGCGCGTGCGCGCCCACCGTATGGAGCGATCTTTCATGGCGCGGATGGTCATGTGCAAGAAGCTTGGCAAGGAGCTGCCGGGCCTCGCCTACAAGCCCTTCAACAACGACCTCGGGCAGCGCATCTACGACAGCATCTCCCAGGATGCCTGGAAGATGTGGCTCGAGCACTTCAAGATGGTCATGAACGAGTACCGGCTGTCGCCGGCGGATCCGCGCACCAACGAGATCCTCTTCCAGCAGGCGGAGCAGTTCTTCTTCAGCGCGGGCGCCCAGCTCCCACCCGATTTCCAGCCACCGCCCGCGAAGGGATAGCTGCCGGGCCAGCTCGGGCTCGACTTCTCGGACCTCGGACCTCGAGCTTCGGGAGGGTCTCGAGCAGCGTCGGGGTCAGCACATGCGTCGTCCAGGCGACATCCTGCTCGTCTCGACGTACGAGCTCGGGCACCAGCCTTCTGGCATCGCCTTTCCCAAGGCTTTCCTCGAGCGCGCCGGTTTCCATCCGGCGGCGCTCGATCTCTCCGTGGAAACGCTCGACGAGGAACGCATCCGCGCCGCGCGACTGGTCTTCTTCTCCGTGCCGATGCACACCGCGCTGCGGCTCGCGATCCGGGCCGCCGAGCGTGTGCGCTCGATCAACCCGACTGCCTGGATCGCCTTCCACGGGCTCTACGCTCTCCTCCAGGCGCCGCTCCTCCGTGCCGCGGGCGCGGCGGCGACCCTGGGCGGCGAGTGCGAGGAGGACCTCGTCGCGCTTGCGCAGGCCCTCGAGCGCGGAGAGGATCCGGCGCGCTTCCAGCGCGAGGGCGCTGCCGGAACCGCCCTGGCGCGGCTCGAGTTCCCCGTGCCAAGCCGGGAGGGATTGCCGCCGCCCGAGAGCTACGCGCACCTCGCCGACGTGGACGGCCGCGAGCGCCTCGCCGGCCACACCGAGTCGACGCGCGGGTGCAAGCACCTGTGCCGCCACTGCCCCATCCCCGCCCTCTACGGCGGCCGGTTCTTCGCCATCCCGGTGGAGGTGGTGGTTGACGACGTCTCGCGCCAGATCGCGACGGGGATCACGCACGTCACGTTCGGCGATCCCGACTTCCTGAACGGGCCGGGCCATGCCTTGCGCGTCGCTTCCGCGCTGCACGCCCGTTTTCCGGCGCTCACCTTCGACTTCACTGCAAAGATCGAGCACCTGGTGCGCCAGGCGCGACTCCTGCCCGAGCTGCGCAAGGCCGGCGCGCTCTTCGTCGTCTCGGCGGTGGAGTCGCTCTCCGAGCAGGTGCTGGCTCGACTCGACAAGGGACATGGGCGCGACGACGTCTACCGGGCATTCGCCGCCTGTCGCGACACCGGCCTGGCGCTGCGTCCGTCACTGGTGCCGTTCACGCCCTGGTCGACCCTGGACGAATATCTGGACCTGCTGGACGTCTTCGCCACCGAGGGCTGGTTCGAGTCCCTCGATCCCGTGCAGCTCTCGATACGGCTGCTCGTTCCACCGGGGTCATTGCTGCTCGCGGATCCGGAGTTCGCGACCTCGCGCTTCGACGAGACTGCCCTCACTTGGAGATGGCGCCATCCCGACCCCCGGATGGATCGGCTTCAAGAGAAGGTAGCGCGCGCAGTGGAAGACGCCGCCGTGCTCCATGACCCCGTCGCCGTCACCTTCGACCGGGTGCGTCAGCTGGCGCTCGCCGCCTCGGGGAGGCCGCACGAGCACCTGGTGATCGCCGCCGACACGGGAAAGCGCGCGCCGCGCCTCACCGAGAACTGGTTCTGCTGAGCTGAGCCTCAACCTGGAGTTTCCAGGTCCTGGATGACTGACCCCGAGTTCGAAGCCGCGTTCCGGGCGGGCCGTGGTTGAGGCTACAGAGGGTGGGCCGGCGCACGGTCGAACCGTAGCGTGGGCAGAGCTCTGCGCAGGCTCTGCACGTCCATCAGCCGGCGGGGCGGACGGCCTGCGCGAACACCTCGGCGGGGTGCGCGTTCAGGACCTCGCCCCGCCGGGCCCACCCGCGCCGCGCGGTGGCGACGGCAAAGCGAAGGTACCCGAGCGCACCGGTGGAGTGGGCGTCGACAGAGAGCACGAGGGGGACGCCGCGAGATCGGGCAGCGCGGATCCAGCGCGGTTCGAGGTCGAGCCGCTGCGGATCGCCGTTCACCTCTGCCGCGCCGCGCGAGGCCGCCAGCGCGTCGAGCACCTCCTCGACCCGGCAGGCGTACGGCTCGCGCTCGTTGAGGAGCCGGCCCAGGCCGTGCCCCCAGATCTTGAAGAAGGGGACCGACATCGCCCGGACGAGCCGTCGGGTCATCTGGTCTTCGTCCATCCTGAACCGGGAGTGCACACTGGCGACCACCACGTCGAGTCGCTCGATCACCTCGTCCGGCCAGTCGAGCGCGCCGTCCTCGAGGATGTCCGCCTCGGTGCCCTTGAGCAGCCTGATCTTCACCTTCTCCTGAACGCGGTCGATCTCCTCCCACTGGCGGCGGAGCCGGTCGAGATCGAGCCCGCCCGCATAACCGGCCGCGCGGGAGTGATCGGTGATGGTGACGAACTCGGCGCCGCGGGCCTCGGCCGCGCGGGCCATCTCCTCCACTGTGGCCCTGCCGTCGGACCAGACCGTGTGGCAGTGGACGAACCCGCGGATGTCCTCCGGCCGCACGAGGTCGCCGGGGAGGGAGCCGTCCCGGGCCGCCTCGATCTCTCCCTGGTCCTCGCGCAGCTCGGGGGGGACGAACCGGAGTCCGAGCGCCGCGTAGAGCGCCTCCTCGCTTTCGATGGGGACCTTGCGGGCGTGGTCGAGCGCCGGTTCGCCGCCGGTGAGCGGCACGTCGGGGGTCGCCTCCCGCGCCGGATCGAGCCGGTGGAGGCCCCATTCGCTGAGCGTATAGCCCAGCTCCCGCGCGATCCCGCGGAGCCGGACGTGGTGCGCCTTCGAGCCGGTGAGATGGTGGTGCAGGGTAGCGAAGTCCTCGGGTGGCACCATCCGGAGGTCCACCTGCAGCCCGGTCGCGAGCCGGAGGGTGGTCTTGGTAGGTCCCCTGGCGAGCACCTCGTCCGCGCTCGGATAGGCCGCGAAGTGGGCGGCGAGCGCGGCGGGGTCGCGGGAGGCGGCGACGAGGTCGAGGTCGTTCACCGTCTCTCGCCCACGTCGGGCCGAGCCCGCCAGCTCCACCCGCTCGGCCGCCGGGAACGGGCGCAGGTAGGCGAGGAGGTCGTCGGCGACGGCGAGGGCATCGGCGAGCAGCGTGCGACGATCGATCGCGCGGGACCGGAACCGGCGAATGCCCTCCAGGATCTTCTGCTCGGTCTTCCCGCCGAAGCCCTTCACCCCGCGCACCCGGCCGCCGAGACAGGCCGTCTCCAGATCCGCCACCGTTGCGATGCCGAGGGCGGCGTGCAGGGCGGCGATCTTCTTTGGCCCGAGCTCGGGTATCTGGAGCAGCTTCAGGATGCCGGGCGGGTGGCTCGCCCGGAGTCGCTCGAGGAGCGGGGTGCTCCCGGTCGCGTGGAGGTCCGCGATCTTTTTCGCGAGCGCTTCGCCGATCCCGTTGAGCTCGGTGAGCTTCCCGGCCGCGATGGTCGCGCCGAGGTCGTCGGCGAGCCCCTCCAGCGCCCGGGCGCCGTTCTCGTAGGCGCGGACCTTGAAAGGGTTCTCGCCCTCGACCTCGAGGAGCGCCCCGATTTCCCGCAGGGCTCGCGCCACGGTGAACTTATCGGGCATGGGTCGCTATATACCGTCCTGCCGCGGGTCAAGCGGCTACGCGAATCGCTCTCGGACCTGCCGTCCGCCAAGATCCGACCCACCGGCGCCCACGCCGAGGCCGTGTAGGCATCTCTCGTCACCGCATTCCGCGACGCGCGTGAGCCGGCGGCGATAGCGCGCTCACACCGTCGGAAGCGCGGGGTGGATGTCGATCTCCAGCGCCGCGTGGCCCTCGCGCAGCGCCGCCTCCACGTCCTCTGGGCGTTCGCCGCGCGCGAACGCGAAACCGAGGTACGCGTCGCCTTCCGGGAGCGGCAGCACTTCTCGCCCTTCCGGGATGGTGATGACGACGTCCTCGATCCCGGGCACATCCCTGGCGCGGGCAAGTCCCCCGACGTGCCGCAGGACACCCGCTTTCGGGATGGGGAGCATCATGACGCCGGCGGCGCGGCGCTCGCGCGCGAGATCCGGGAGGGGCAGGCCCATGGCGTGCGTGATCACGATCTCCTCCAGGGAGACCCCGGCCCCGAACCGCAGGGTGCGCGAGCACAGGCCGCCGATGCTGCGGGCCGCAACCTCGAGCACCACCGGTCCCGAGGGTGCGAGCCTCAGCTCGGCGTGGAGCGGTCCCTCGACGAGCCCGAGCGCCCGCGCCGCCGCGGCCACGACCCGCCCCACCTCACGCTGCACCGGGACCGGGTGCCGCGATGGCGTGATGTAGAGGGTCTCCTCGAAGAACGGTCCGTCGAGCGGATCGGGCTTGTCGAAGAGGGCGAGCACCTCCAGCTCTCCGCGGCGCAGGAGCCCCTCGAGCGCCACCTCGGCGCCCTGCACGAAGCCCTCGACGAGGATGGCCTGCGCGCCCTCCTCGTCCTTCGGCCGACGTTCCACGCGAGCATCCGCCAGGATCCTCTCGATGCGTCGCCAGGCGGCGACGAAGGACGCTGCGCCATCGGCGCGAATGACGCCGCGGCTCGCCGAGAGGACGAGGGGCTTGAGGACGCACGGGTATGGCACCTGCGCGGCCGCGCGCTCCGGACCGTCGGCCAGCGGGTGGAGCGAGA
>Ga0154716_1040_pt1 | contig 19714 bp, 20 predicted proteins | sample Rifle2008BG16ft_FD_105724 | JGI IMG/M metagenome (GOLD analysis project Ga0154716, IMG submission 105724) | Anaeromyxobacter sp. RBG_16_69_14
CTCGACGGCGGCGGGGAAGACGAGCGCGCCGGCGCCTGCCGGGAGCTCGGTCAACACCACGTCGCCTGCGCCGCCCAGGTCGTAGAGATAGGCGGGGTGCTGCACGCCGGCGGTCGTGTCGGTGGTGGAGGCCACCGTGTGCGCGTAGGCGTAGGCGTAGGCCTCGGCGAGCGTCACCTTGCCATCGCCCGAAGCGTCGGCGTCACCGAGGAGCCCCGAGGCGAGGTGGTGCGTGAAGAAGCTCCCGCCGATGGCGTCGGACTCCTGCGAGTCCTCGTCCGCGCCCGAGCTGGTCACCAGGACGAGCCCGTGCGGGCCTCCCGCGCGCGCGATGTCGAACGCGGGGGCCTGCCGGACTCCCTTGGCGCGAGTGATGGCGCCAGACCGGCACGAGTCGAGGAGCCCGATCCGCACGTCGGCGGGGGCGTCCTCCAGCAACCGCTTCAGCTCGGACAGCTCGAGGCGCGTCTCGCGGAGCCTCAGCGCGCCCTCCTTGGCGTGGCCCGAGTAGTAGACGAGCAGCACCGTACCGTCGCCCTGGGCGCGGGCGGCGCGGCTTCGATCCACGAGCTCTCGGAGGGCCCGGCGCAGCTCGCCCGCGCCGGGGGAGAGGAGCAAGCGCGCGTCCTCGTCGCGCACGCTGCCAAGCCGCGTGAGGACGGCGTGCATGCGCCGGGCGTCGCGCTCCGCGTAGCGCAGCGTCTGCGTGCCCGCCCCCCCGTCGGGCACGCCGATGACGAGCGCAAACCGGCGCTCCGAGGCGCCCGCGGGCCAGGCGACGAGCGCCATCACCACGGCGAGGGCGGCCATGCTGATGCGCCGGACCACGTCTCTTTGCCCTGCACCCGCATGCGGAGGAGCCCGCGAAAGGCTCCGGGACTCGATCGGCGTCGCCCTCTCCTCGTCCGCGAACGAGCTGGCGGACCTCACCCCACCCGGAGGCGAGGGGCCCGCGCCCTGCCCCTCTCCGTCGGCAAGAGAGCGGGGAGCGGCCAGGCGCTCGCGAGCACGGCTCACGGACCTCCCCCGCGCGCGAGCTCCAGCGTGACCACCTCGACGCCGCTCGATCGAGCCGCCTCTGCCCCACCCTTCGCCACCGCGGCGACGAGCGGGTCCACGGCGAGGGGCTCGTCCGAGAGGACGGCGATGATGCTGCCCGCGCCAGATCCGGTCCACTCGAACGCAGCGGGCAGGGGCCCCGCCAGGGCCGGGCCGGCGTAGAGCACAGCGGCGCCGTCGGAATCGAGGAGGAGCACGACAGCGTGCGACCGCCGCCCGGGCACGAGCGCCAGGCGCAGCCGCGCACCCGCGGGGACCGGCTCACCCGGGGCGAGCGAGCGCGCGCCGCCGGGCCTTTGCACGTACAGCGAGAGCGCAGGGCCGCCGCCCTTGAGCCGCGAGCCGCCGTCGCGGGCCGCGGGTGAGAGCCGGGCCACGAGCGGGACCGCGGCACCTATCGCGAGCGTGGCTGCCAGCGCGACCGGCACCCAACGCCTCAGGGCCCGCCTGCGGATCGCCGGCGGCTCGGCGCGCGCCAGCAACTCGGCCACGCCAGCGGCGAAGCCCTCGAACGGCAGCGCCGCCGCCAGCGCACGCCCTTCCTCGGCGATCTCGCGCTGGGTCTCCTGGCATCGGGCACAGCCGGCGACGTGCTCCTCGAGCCGGGTGCGCTCCGCGCCGGAGAGCTCGCCCGCGGCCAGGCGCCGCACACGGGTGGCGGAGCAGCCGAGGCCGGGTCCTCCCAGCATGAGCGCGGTCACAGGTCGTCCTCCTCGGGCAGGGCGATGCCAGGGAATGCCTCGGCGAGCGCGGCGCGAGCGGCGGCCAGGAAGCCGCGCAGCCGCTTGCGCACGGTGGGCAGGCTGCGCCCCGTCGCCGTCGCGATCTCCGCCTGCGTGAGCTCGTCCACGTAGTACATGACGGCGATCTCCTGCTCCTCCAGTCCGGCCCGGCCGAGCAGCGCGCGCAAAAGCTCGCGCCGATCGGGTTGGACACCCTCGTCCCGCTTCAGCTCCGCGAGCCGGACCACCTCCTCACGCCATCTCGCCCTCCCCGCCCGCAGCTCGTTCAGGCAATGGTGCGTCGCGATGCGCAGGAGCCAGGTGGTGGGCGACGCGGCCTCCCGGAACTCCGGGAGCGCGCGCAGCGCCCTTACGAAGACCTCCTGGGTAGCGTCCTTGGCCGCCTCCTCGTCGCGGAGGAGCCAGCGACAGCGCCCGAAGACGGCGCCGGCATGGCGCGCGTAGAGGTCGGCGAGGAGCCCGCCCTCCCGCGACGGGTTGGACGGGCTCGGGCTCATCGCCTCCGCCCGTCCTCCTGGGATGACCGCGAAGCGGGCCACCGAAACCCTGTTACGGCGCGGTGATGGTGGGGGGCTGCGCCGAAGGGAAGGCGCAGGCCGACTCGCTGCCCATGTCCGACGACGGGTCTGCGGGGCTCGTCACCTGGTAGACCTGGTTGAAGAGCGTAGAGGCGCTGTCCCAGCACTGGCTCCGGGAAACGGTCACGCCACCAAGCGTGAACGCCGCGTCCCCGCGGCCGGCGCCGGTGTCGGTCCAGCGCGAGTGCAGCGTGAGGGCCGCCTCGGTGGTCAGGTTGCGGGTCGCCACTTGAAGGTCACCTCCACTGGCGGTGGCGGCGAACTGGTAAGCCGCGTTCACCGTCTGCGTGGGCTCGACCGGATCCTTCGTGCCGAGGAACTGCACCGAGACGTTCCTGTCGCTGGTGTTGTCGTAGGTGGCCGAGATCTTTCCGACGGGCAGGTCCTGCGGGTCGGTGGTCTTGCGGGCGAGGCCGGCCGCAGCGTCCATGTCCACGACCAGGGTGCCGTGACCGACGTGCCGCACGTCGGTCGTGAAAGCCTCGCCGGAGACGATGGACGTGAAGCCGGCGCTCGGATCCGTCTTCGGGCGCCCGGCGAGCGCCCACACGTAGTCGTCCTCACCCTTCTTGGTGACGGTCAACTGCCAGTCGTTCACCTCGAGGGGGCCGGAGCCCGGGCCCCAGGTGCAGGTGTCACCCGAGCAGGACGTCGGGGGGAGGCTCGCCACGAGCTCCACGATACCGAGAGTGAAGGCGACGCCTCCGTTCACGGCGGCCGCCAGGGCGATGGTCTCGGCGGCGTATGGGGCGGTGGCGTCGCTCGTGGCCTCGCTGCCCGCCGGAGCGGCGGTGAGCGCCTGTCCCTGCTGGTCCGGAACGCCGACCTGCGCCTGGCTCGCGCCCGGCACGGCGCCGCGCGCTTCTTCTTCGGTGATGGTCTCACCGCCACAGGCGGCGATGAGCAATACGCTGGCGACAAAGGCAATGGCTCTCTTCATGGAATCCCTCGGAGTTGTGGCGACCGGGCTATCCGGCCCCTCCACGTGCCATGGACACGGCGGGAGCGCTGGAATGGAAAGGGTGCCAGAAAAGGGGCTGCCGGCGAAGGGGTGGAAAAAGCACGGGCTCGTGCTCAGGGAACCCCACCCCGAAGAGTTACCTCGAGAAACCCGCGGGAGACAAAAGGGGGCGAGGTAGGTGCACGCACCACCCTGCTCAGCGCGGCGGTGCCGCAACCCGCCCACCCCCGGACGATGTCTTCGCGCGGCTTGACGACTACGCCTTCATCCTGGTGCGGAAGAACGCCAGCGTGCGCGCAAGGCCGCCGTCGAGCGTCACCTCCGGCTTCCAGCCCAGCGCGGCGCGCGCTGCCGAGGGATCGACGCAGGAGCGGCTCTGCTCGCCCGGCTTGGCCGGACCGTGCACGGCCGCCGCCTCGACGCCGGCGGCGCGGGCCAGCCTCGCGTAGAGCTCGTTCACGTCCGTCTCGACACCCGTGCCGATGTTGAGCGCGCCCGCGAACCCCTTCTCGGCCGCGAGCAGGTTGGCGCGCGCGACGTCGCCCACGAACACGTAGTCGCGGGTCTGCTTTCCGGGGCCGTTGATCGTGCAGGGCTTCCCCTCGAGCAGCCGTCCACAGAAGATGGCGACCACGCCCGCCTCGCCGTGCGGGTCCTGGCGCGGACCGTAGACGTTGGCGTAGCGCAGCGCCGCATACGGGATGCCGAAGTTGGCCTGGTACACGCCGAGGTAGAGCTCGCTCGCCGCCTTCGCCACGCCGTAGTGCGACAGCGGGCGGGCGGGGTGGTCCTCGCGCGTGGGGATCTGCAGGGTGTCCCCGTACGTGGCACCGCCCGAGGAGGCGAACAGCACCTGCTTCACCGATCCCACCTTCGCCGCCGCGCCCATGAGGTTCAGGAGGCCGCCCAGGTTCACGTCGCAGTCGAACCGCGGATCCGCCATCGACTTGCGCACGTCGATCTGCGCTGCCTCGTGGCAGATGACGGCCGGACGCTCCTTGACGACGACATCCACGGCCGCGGCGCTCCTCACGTCGCACGGGTAGAAACGCGCACCGGCCGGGACGTTCTCGCGCTTGCCTGAAGAGAGGTCGTCGAGCACCGCCACGTCCCATCCCGACGAGAGGAACAGGTCGGCGATGGTGGAACCGATGAAGCCAGCTCCACCGGTGATCAGGATCTTCTTGTCCATGAGCGACTCCGTGCCGGCGTTAGACTCGCCTTGGGTCGTTCTACGTGCTCGTCCGTCGCTTCCGAGGCAAGTCCGAGTGACCGGGCTCGCTGTGCTTGGCGCAGCAAGCCCTCGAGGGGGAGGGAGCAACCGCAGCCCCCACCGGGAGCCCGCTGTGGACAGGGGCTACCTCTTGTTCACCAGATCATCGAGCGAGAGCTGTCCTGGCAGGTCCCCTCTGTACTTGTCGAGGACGAGGTCGATCCCCTGGCGGATGTACTCGGCGACCGGTACCTTCGTGCGCTCGTTCAAGGTCTTGAGCCGCTCGTTCTGCTCGGCGGTGATGTAGATCGTGGTCGAGATCTTCTTGCGCGCCATGGCGTCTCATTGAACATATGTGACAATATGTACACTGTCAAATAGTGTACACTCCCCAATCGACACGACGCGTTGGAGTGCTCACGAAGGACGACACCACGTCGGGGATAGGTGCTCCAGGGGCGCCCTAGCTAGCGCCCGGTCCTGCCGTCAAAAGTAGGCGCCGATCCGCAGGGCCAGCCCGAGTCCGGGACCACCTTCCGAGAAGAGCATGAGCTGGCTCGCCTCGGCCGAGAGGCTGAGGGAGAGGTTGCGCGCGAGGAACGCTTCCAGCGCCATGCCGGCCGAGAGGCGCACCCCGGAGTCATTCGCCCAGGGCGTCGAGGCCGCCCAGCTCGCCACCTGGACGAACGCCGCGTTGACGAGGAGCTGCGGCCGCAGGACCGACCAGGTGGCGAGCCCACATCGGAGCCCGAGGCCCGCCTCGAACGAGCCGTCCGCGGCGCGGCCCTCGGTCCGCGCCGCGAACCCCCAGGCGACTCGCGCCGTCGCGTCGAGATCGCCGGTCAACCACCACGTCGCGGAGAGCGCGACGGGCGCGCGGTCACCCATGGCGGCGACGGAATCGCGAGTCAAGCCAAGCTCCAGTCCGAGGGAACGCGGCGAGGACTGCGCAGCGGCTCCTGTGGGAGCGACCACGAGCACGAGCAGCGGAATGAGTGAGCGCATGCGGCACGACCATGGCAAAGGCCAGGCCATGAGATGAAGACCGCGACACAGCCCACCTGCCCGGCCCGACCCTGGAAATGCACTGTTCCTCCCCCTCTCCCCGGAAGGGAGAGCTCACGGGGCGAGGCAGGCGGGACGCTCTCCACTGCGTCCCGGGCTTGCGCCCCTGGCCGCGCCGAGTGGACTTCGATCCCCGCACTTGTCGTCTCGCGGGCAACCATTGCGGCGATGACGACCGCGCTCCTCGCCTGCGCTCCCTCCACGCGCGTCCACCCGCGCGCCATGGAGGAGGTCTCCAAGGGCTACCAGTACCTCTCCAAGGACGACCTCGAGCGCGCCGAGATCGCGTTCGCGCACGCGCTCGAGTTCAACGGTGACATCCCGGAGGCCCTGAACGGCGCCGGCGTCGTAGACCGGAGGCGCGGACACGTCGACGACGCGCGCCGCCGGTTCGAGCACGCAGTGAAGATCGCGCCCGACTTCGCGGAGGGGCATGTCAACCTGGGCGAGCTGAACCTCGTCGGGGAGCGATACGAGGCAGCGGAGGAGGACTTCCGCGCTGCGTTGCGCGTCGATCCCGATCTGATGGTCGCGCGCCTGAACCTCGCGCGAGCCCTGCTCCACCGCGGCCGGCGAGATCTCGCGCGCCGCCCCGAGCTCTGGGCCGCGGCGCGCCGTCAGTACCTTCACCTCCTGGAGGCGCAACCCGCGAACGCCGAGGCTCACCACGACCTCGGGTTCATGGACTACCTCTCCGGGGCCTACGGGCGGGCGGCGGCGGAGTACGGCCGAGCCGTCGAGATCGCCCCGGACTACATGGAGGCGCTTCACGGTTCGTGCATCGCGCTCGTTCGCCTCGAGCGTTGCGAGGAGGCGCGGCGCGCGTGTCGCCGGTGCGTCGAGCTTCACCCGAGCGCGGACCGTTGCGCCGCGAGCCTGCGCGGCGCGCTCGCCTGCGAGTGATACTCCTCACACGACGACGCGCCCGCGGATGGCCGCCGGGCGCGTCGCTGACCTCCATGAGCTGGCGCTGGCCTAGGCCTTCGCGAGCAGCTTCTTGCCGTGAGCAAAGCCGCGCTCGAAGGCCTTGATATTGAGGTCGATCGTGCTCGGAGGCACGGTGTCGGTCACGGCCTTGCGCGCCGCCTCCTCGCTCACGACGCCGCTGATGGCCGTGAAGAAGCCGACCATCACGATGTTGAGCACCATCTTCTTCCCCAGCTCCTCGGCGATGCGGGTCGCCGGGACGGCGAACACCTTCACGCCCTTGGGGAGGCCCTGGGGCTTCACCAGCTCCTCCTCGATGAGGAGCGTACCGTCCTCGCGCAGCTCGGGCGCGAATTTGACGAACGCATCCTGCGACATCGACACCATGAGGTGCGGCTTCTGGACGTAGGGGTAGAGGATAGGATCTTCATCCACGACCACCTGCGCGCTGCAGGCCGATCCGCGAGCCTCCGGGCCGAACGCCTGCGTCAGGGCGGAGTGCTTGTTGTCGTAGAGCGCCGCCGCCTTGCCGATGATGATGCCGGCCAGGATCACGCCCTGGCCGCCCAGTCCACCGATCTTGATTTCCGTGGGACCCATGTTCGTTCTCCGGGCGCTAGGCGAGCGGCTGCTTGCCGGGCGAGGTGTAGGGGACGTACTTGGCGCCGAGGACGTCTGTGAAGCGCTTGTCCATCGCCTCCTCGAGGGTGGGGCGCTCGCGATCGACGAACTTGCCGACGACGATCTTGTCGTGGTAGTCGAGCCCGACCTCGCGCGTATCGGCGCCGTTCTTCACGACGCTCTTCTCCTTGTAGTACTTCATCTCGTCGAGGCCGTCGCCGAGCTTGTTGCGGCGCAGGTAGAGCGTCGGGCACGGGGCGATGATCTCGATGAAGCGGAACCCCTTCTTCTTCAGGCCTTCGCCCATGGACTTGGCGATCTGACGGACGTGGAAGGCGGTCCAGCGCGCGACGTAGACCGCGCCGCATGCGTCCATGAGGTTCGGGAGGTTGAACGTCTCCTCGTACGCGCCGTAGGGCGTGGTGGAGGCGACCGCGCTGATCGGCGTGGTCGGGGTCACCTGACCACCTGTCATACCGTACGTGAAGTTGTTCACGCACACGACGAGGAGGTCGGCGTTGCGGCGGGCCGCGTGGACGAGGTGGTTGCCGCCGATGGCGGAGAGATCGCCGTCGCCGGAGTAGACCACCACCTTGAGGTCGGGGTTCGCGAGCTTGAGGCCGGTCGCGAACGGGATCGCGCGGCCGTGCGTGGTGTGGAACGAGTCGAGGTTCATGTACCCGGCCACGCGCCCGGTGCAGCCGATGCCGCTCACGATGGCGACCTTGTCGAGGTCGAGCTTCGACTCGGTGAGCGCGCGCGTGAAGCAGTTCACGGTCGTTCCGATGCCACAGCCCGGGCACCAGATGCTCGGCAGCCGGTCGAGGCGGAGGTACTCGTTGACGGGGTTCTCGCGCAGTTCACTCATCGGACGGCCTCCAGGATCGCTTCGGCGATGACCTCGGGGTTGTGGACGGTGCCGCCGGCGTGCAGCACCGGGATGGTGCGGCAACGGCCTGCGGCGAGGCGCTCCACCTCGAGCGACATCTGCCCCATGTTGAGCTCGGGGACGACGAAGGCCTTCACCTTCTTGGAGAGCTCGATGATCTGCTTCTCCGGGAACGGCCAGGCGGTGATGAGCCGGAACGACCCCACCTTGGCCCCCTTCTCGCGCGCGAGCTGCATCCCCTTCTCGGCGATGCGGGAGGTGATGCCGAAGCTGACCACGACCGCCTCGGCGCCCAGGAGGTTCTTCTCCTCGAAGGTGATGATCTTGTCGGCGTTCTCCACGATCTTGGCGAACTGCCGCTTCACCATCTTGTCCTGCGCCACCACGTTCATCGCGGGGTAGCCGCGCTCGTCGTGGGTGAGGCCGGTGACGTGGACGCGGTAGCCGTCGCCCGCCTTGACCATCTCCGGGACGAGCGAGCCTTCGGCGGCCTCGAACAGCTTGAAGTCGCCCGGCTTCTTCGAAGTGTACCGGCGCGGCGTCACCTCGATCTGGTCGGCCGGCGGGATGACCACCTTCTCGGTCATGTGCCCGACTACCTCGTCCAGCATGACGACGACGGGGACCCGGTACTCCTCCGCCAGATTGAAGGCGCGGAGCGTCAGGTCGAAGCACTCCTGGGGCGAGTTGGGGCAGAGCGCGATGAGTCTGTAGTCACCGTGCGAGCCGAAACGTGCCTGCATCATGTCGCCCTGCGCCGGCTGGGTGGGCAGGCCCGTCGACGGACCGCCGCGCTGGACGTTGATGTAGACCACCGGACATTCGGTGATCGCGGCGAGACCGATGTGCTCCATCATCAACGAGAAGCCCGGACCGGAGGTGACGGTGACCGCTTTCGCGCCACCCCAGACAGCCCCGAGCACGGCGATCGAGGCGGCGAGCTCGTCTTCGAACTGTTGAAAGCGGCCGCCGACCCTCGGGAAGCGAGATGCGAGGCGCTCCACCACCTCGGTCGATGGGGTAATGGGGTAACCGGCCGAGAAACGGCAACCGGCGGCGATGGCGCCCTCGCTACACGAGTGGTCACCGTCGAGATAGTGGCTTCCTGTGAGGACTCCGATTGGATCTGCGTTCATTGGGCTCTGGCTCCTAGGCCGCTTGCTCGAGCTTCTCGCGGTAGCCGAAGATGGCGAAATCGGGACAGAACAACCCGCACATGTCGCAGCCGTTACACAGCTCCGGCGTCGCGAGGTAGGGCGGGTGGTATCCCTTGGCGTTGAAGCCCTTCTCGAGAGCTAGCGCCTTGGTGGGGCAGAACTCGACGCAAAACGCGCAGCCTTTGCAACTGGCGTGGTTTATGACCACGATGCCTCGGAACTTCTTTTCCTTCTTCGTCGCCGTCCCTGTTGTCATCATTGCTCCTTGGGGAGCCGCTCGTTCGGGTGGCCGGGCCCGTCAGTGTTTTCTTGGGGGAGAGGGTTCATCGGTTACCATACTGTGTCACTTTACGAGTAGACGTCGGTCAAACAACTGGTCTTTTTGTCCTGCGTCGAACCAACGCAGTCCATGGAGCCCCATTCCGGGGCACCCCGAAAGCACGATGGCCGCAGCCGCGCAAGGCGCGGTCACGGCCATCGTGAGACCCTACAGGGACCTTGCGTTGACAAGCTGCGGGGAGGCGCCCCGCTCGTTACTCGACCGTCCAGGTGTCCGCCGACGACAGGAACTTGCGGAGCGACACGTCACCGTGCTTCGCCTTGGCGGAATTGATCACCTTCCAGTTGAGATCGTCACACGTCGGCAGCTTCACGGCGCGGAATATGCCGATGGGCGTGGGGAAGCCCGGCCGGTTCGACAGGTTCGCCAGCATGAAGGCGATGGTGGGATCGTCGCGCCGGGGATTGTGGACGAGGACGTCCTTCTCGACGGCGCCCTTCTCGCCCAGCGTGACGACCTCGAGCTCCGCTGACTGGGAGTTGAATCGAATGCCCTTCCTGTTGTCCTTTCCGAAGAGCAGCGGTTTGCCCTCCTCCATGCGCAGCTGCGCTTCCGCCTTCACCGCCTTCTCGGTGAGGAAGGTGTAGGCGCCGTCATTGAACACGGGGCAGTTCTGGTAGATCTCGACGAAGGTCGAGCCGCGGTGCTCGGCTGCGCTCTTCAGCACGACCCCCATGTGCGCGCCCTCGAGGTCGACGGAGCGCGCCACGAACGTGGCGCCGGCTCCCAGGGCGAGCGCCGGCGGGTTGAACGGGTAGTCGGCGGAACCGTACGGCGTGGTCTTCGTCTTCTTGCCGAGCTCGGAGGTTGGCGAGACCTGCCCCTTGGTGAGACCGTAGATGCGGTTGTTGAACATCAACATCTTGATGTCGAGGTTCCGCCGCATGGTGTGGATGAAGTGGTTGCCGCCGATCGCGAGCGCGTCACCGTCGCCGGTCACCACCCACAGCTGAAGCTCGGGGCGAGAGAGCTTCAGTCCCGAGGCGAAGCTCGGGGCGCGTCCGTGGAGCGTGTGCATCCCGTAGTTGTTCATGTAGTACGGGAAGCGCGAGGAGCAGCCGATGCCCGAGATGAAGACGATGTTCTCCCGGGCCACCCCGATGCTGGGGAGCAGCTTCTGGACCTGGTTGATGATCGAGAAGTCGCCGCAGCCGGGGCACCAGCGCGGATCGACCCCCGACTCGAAGTCCTTCTTCGTGTAGGTCGGCAGCGCCGCCGCGGCCGTCGTACCGTTGGTCGTGCTCATGGTCGTGGTCGTCCTTTGGATTCGATGCGCTTTGGATTCGATGCGCCGAGACGTCTTTCTCTTGAAGTGCGCAGCTGGAGTGGACAGGGGAGTGCGCGGAGCGCACTAGCCGAGGAGCTCGTTCACCTTCGCCACGATCTCCGAGATGTTCAGCGCCTTGCCGTTGATCCGGTTGTGCTGGAGCGGGTCGATGCCCGGGAACATCGCCCGGACGTAGAGCGCCAGCTGACCGTTGTTCACCTCGGGGACGAGGACCTTCCGGTAGCTCCGGAGCACCTCGCCCGTGTTCCTGGGCATGGGGTTCAGCCACCGGAGGTGCGCGTGGGCGACGCTCTTGCCGTGCAGCGCCTCCGCGGAGGCCCTCACCGAGCCGAACGTGCCTCCCCACGAGAGGAGCAGCACCTCGCCCTTGGCCGGGCCGAACACCTCGAGGTCCGGGACGTCCTCGACCACGTTCGCGATCTTCTGGGCGCGGGTCTTCACCATCTTCTCGTGGTTCATGCCGTCGTACGAGACCATGCCCGAGAGCGAGTCCTTCTCCAGGCCACCGACGCGGTGCTCGAGGCCGGGCGTGCCGGGGACGGCCCATGGCCGGATGAGCTTGGCGTCGCGGAGGTACGGCATGAACTTCCCGCCCTCGTAGTTCGGCGTCGTCTGGTACTTGACGGCGAAGGGCTGCAGCTCGCCCTCCTCCGGGATCCGGAACGGCTCCGAGCCGAAGCCGAGATAGCCGTCGGTGAGGAGCAGCACCGGCGTCATCCACTTGATGGCGATCCGGACCGCCTCCATCGCCGAGTAGAAGCAGTCGCCCGGGCTCTTCGCGGCGAGGACGGGCATCGGCGCCTCTCCGTGGCGCCCGAAGAGCGCCATGAGGAGGTCCGCCTGCTCCGTCTTGGTCGGCATGCCGGTCGAGGGGCCGCCGCGCTGGACGTTCACGACGACGAGCGGCAGCTCCAGGATGACGGCGAGGCCGATCATCTCGGACTTGAGCGCGAGGCCGGGGCCCGACGTCGTCGTGCAGCCGATCGCGCCACCGAAGGAGGCGCCGATGGCGGAGCCGATGCCGGCGATCTCGTCCTCGGCCTGGTACGTCACAACGTTCATCTCCTTGAAGTACGAGCTCTCCTGGAGGATCTCGGTGGCGGGCGTGATGGGGTAGCTGCCGAGGAACACCTGCCGGCCAGACAGCTTCGCGGCGGCGGCCAGGCCTAGCGCCGTCGCCTGGTTTCCGGTGACGTTCCGGTACAGGCCCGGCCTGAGCTTCGCGGCCGGCACCCGGTACGTGTTCACGAACAGCTCGGAGGTCTCGGCGAAGGCGTGGCCAGCCTGGAACACCTTGATGTTCGCGTCCGCGAATTCGGGCTTCTTCGTGAACTTGGCGCGGATCGACTGGACCTGCGGCTCGGTCGGCCGACCGTACAAGAAGTAGAGCATGCCGAGCGCGAAGTAGTTCTTGCAGCGGGCGACTTCCTTGGACGAGAGACCGGAGCCCTCCAGCGCATGCTGGGTGAGCGTGTTCATCTCCACCGGGACGACCCGGTAGTTCTTCTTCAGGGCGTCGTCCTCGAGCGGGTTCTTCTTGTAGAGCGCCTTCTCGAGGTTGGCCTCGTTGAAGGCGCCGGAGTTCACGATGAGCATGCCGCCGAGGCGGAGGTCCTGGATGTTCGTCTTGAGCGCCGCCGGATTCATGGCCACCAGCACGTCCGGCGCGTCACCCGGCGTGTAGACCGTCCTCCCGCCGAGGTGGACCTGGTAACCGGAGACGCCCGCCAGCGAGCCCGCCGGCGCGCGGATCTCGGCGGGGAAGTCCGGGAACGTCGAGAGGTCGTTGCCTGCCAGGGCCGAAGCCTTCGTGAACTCCGACCCTATGACCTGCATGCCGTCGCCGGAATCGCCCACGAACCGGATGGTGACCGTCTCGACCTGCTCGACCTCGCGCTTGGAGGTCGGCGCGGCTTCTGGAATGGACATGGCGACCAGGTTCTCCTTCAGGACACTCGAGAAGGCCGACGGACGACCGCGGTCGGGGTCGGCAGGGTCGATGGCAGGATCCGGTGAGCCCACCGGAGTGAAGTTTCGGGACGACGAAGAGCGGGTCTTCTTATGTTGTCGGACCGATGGGTATGTCAAGGTAGGATGCCCGGCTCAACGGGTACCCAAGCGTCCGTAACCAGGCTAGATCCGTGCGCTCTGGCGCGACGGCCGGTGCGTGCGCCTACAGCGCTCATCGGCTGCGACAGTTTGCCACATGCCGGTACTCCCACGGCTTTTGAGGGATCGGTTCCTGCCGAGCCCGAGCCCGAGCCCGAGCCCGAGGCACGGGCACGGGCACGACAACGGAGAATGCGGGGTCAGCTCACTCTGGCGGGAAGATCTTCCCGGGGTTCAGGATGCCAAGCGGGTCGAAGAGCGCCTTGAGTCGGCGCTGCAGCGCGACCAGCGCCTTGCCCTGCTCGTACTCGAGGTAATCGCGCTTGGCGAGGCCGACGCCGTGCTCGCCAGTGATGGTACCGCCCATATCGACGGCCGCGCGCAACACCTCTCCCACCGCCCGCTCGACGCGCGGCCGCTCGTCCTCGCGATCGAAGAGGACGTTCGCGTGTAAGTTCCCGTCCCCGGCGTGGCCGTAGGTCGCGACCAGGAAGCCGTGCTTCGCGCCGATCTCGCGCGTCTTCCGCACCATCTCCGGGATCCTGGATCGTGGGACGGCGATGTCCTCGGAGAGCTTGAGCGGGTGGAGCCCGCGTAGATTCACCGACAGGTACTTGCGCGTCTCCCAGATGTCGCGGCGCTGCGCCTCGTTCTGCGCCACGATGACCTCGCCGGCGGCGTCCGCCTGCACCAGTTCGGCGATCCGGACGATCTCGGCGAAGACGCCCTCCTCGTCGTTGCCGTCGGCCTCGACCATCACGGCCGCTCCCGCGTCGGCGGGGAACTTGAATGGCGCGCTCTTCGCGCACGCCTGCAGCGCCACGTCGTCCAGGAGCTCGAGGCAGCGCGGGATGACGCCCGAGGCGAGCACGCGGGAGATGGCGCGGGCGGCGTCCTCCACGCTCTTGAAGACCACCAGCGCCGTCGAGACGTGCCGCGGGCGCGGCAGGAGCTTCACGGTGATCTCCGTGACGACGCCGAGCGTCCCCTCGCTGCCGACCAGGAGCGCCGTGAGATCGTAGCCGGCGACGCCCTTGATGGTCTGGCGGCCGACGCGGAGGATCTCTCCCGTCGGCAGCACCACCTCGAGCCCGAGCACGTACTCCCGCGTCACGCCGTACTTGAGGGCGCGCGGTCCCCCCGCGTTCTCCGCCACGTTCCCGCCCATCGAGCAGACGTCGGCCGAGTTCGGGTCGGGCGGGTAGAAGAGCCCGTGCTTCTCCACCTCCTGCTGGAACACCCCGGTGATGACGCCCGGCTGCACCCGCGCCGTGAGGTCCTCGGGCCGGATCTCGAGGATGCGGCTCATGCGCTCGAGCGAAAGCGCTATCCCGCCTGCCAGCGCGAGCGTGCCACCCGACTTGCCGCTGCGCGCGCCGATGGGCACGACGGGCAGCCGGTGGCGCGTCGCGACGGCGAATACGCGCTTCACCTCCTCCGCGGTCTCCGCCAGGACGAGGACCTCGGGCGGGTGGACGCCCAGGTCCGACTCGTCGCGGCCGTAGTCGTCGAGCTTGTCGCGGTCCACGACGACGCGCTCGGGCGCGAGCGCGCCGCGCAGCTCGTCGAGCGCCGCCATCACCGCTCGTGAATCGCTCATCCGAAGACCTCCACGTTGGAGCCGGTCATCGCGTCCGGAGCCTCGCCCGCGCACCAGGCGACGACCCTCGCGACGTCGGCGGGCGACATCGCGGGCGGGAAAGGCGTCTTCTTCAGCATCGCGGTGTCGACGCTCCCGGGCGAGACGGCCAGGCACTGCACACCGTGAGGCCGCAGCTCCTCCGCCAGGCACTTCGTGAGTCCTATGAGACCCCACTTGGAGGCGTTGTAGGCGCTGGCGCGCTCGCTGCCGATCGTGCCGGCGATCGAGGCGATGTTCACGATTCGTCCGCGCCGGCGCACCTTCATGCCCGGGATGACCGCGCGCGCGCAGAGGAACGCGCCGGTCAGGTTGACGTCCAGCTGCGACCGCCACTGGGCCGGCGCCAGCTCCTCGACGAGGCCCCTGTGGAGGATCCCGGCGTTGTTCACCAGCACGTCGCAGGGTCCCAGCGCCCGCAGGTGCGCCTCCACGAGCCGCGCCACGTCCTCCTCGCGTGCGACGTCCCCCGCGACCGCCAGCGCGGCGCCGCCAGCGCGCACGAGCGCCTCGAGATCCTCGGCGGTCCTGCCGAAGACGGTGACCTTCGCGCCGCCGCGCGTGAGCGCCTCGGCCGTGGCGGCCCCGATGCCGCGGCCGCCCCCCGTCACGATGGCGGTGCGCCCCGCGAGAACGCTCGAGGTGCTCACCCCTTCCTCCGCCTGGCCCCCACCAGCTCGAGGAAGCGCCTCTGCAGCCGCGCGTCGGTCTCGAGGGCACCCTGGAAGCACTGAACGTGCGCCCGCGCGGCGCGGCGCCGCTCGCCGCGCATGGTGAGGCATGCCTGCTCCGCGTCGAGGATACAGGCCGCCCCGCGCGCTCCGAGATGGGAGACGAGCGCCTGGGCCACTTGCCGCGCCAAATCCTCCTCCAGAACCAGGCGGTGCGCGAAGCAATCCAGCAGCCGGACGATCTGCCCGAACCCGGCCACCTTTCCGCCGGGAACGTACGCCACGTGCGCCACACCGCGGGACGGCAGGAGGTGATGGGGGCACACGGAGTGAAAATCGATCCCGGTGACGGCTACCAGATCCCTGCCGCCCGACGGCATGGCCTCGGCCAGGATGGCGACGGGATCCCGGCGGTAGCCGTCGAGGAGATCCTCGATCCAGGCCTCGGCGACGCGTTCGGGCGTGCCATCCAGGCCGGCGGCATGGCGCTCTCCGCCAGGCAAGAGCGCGTCGAGGAAGCGGGCGACCGCGTCTGCCACAGCGCGCCTCCCGGCTTGCGCTGCGTCGTCGGCTGGCTGGCCTGGGCTCCCGGGTCCGCGCCGAGCGGGCCACTGCTCGCCGGCGCGCTTCCTGCGGCCAGGGGCCACGTCGTCGCGCGGCCTGAGCTTGCGCGCAGGCGTCCTACCCGCCAAGCGATCCCCTGTACGTCACGCAGCAGCCGGGGATCTCGTAGAGGCGGACCTCCACCAGGCCGGGCAGGTGCGGCGCGAGGATCTCGTAGACCCAGCGCGCGATGTTCTCCGCGGTCGGGTTCTCGAGCACGTCGTTGAGCGTCCGGTGGTCGGCGCGGGAGAGCACGTGCTCCTGCACGATCTCCTTGACCCGCCCGAAGTCGGCGACCATGCCGCTCTGCGGGTCGATCTCGCCCTCGACCGCCACGAACATCTGGTAGTTGTGGCCGTGCATGCGGAAGCACGGGCCGTCGTAGCGGGGGAGCCTGTGCGCCGCCGCGAAGGTGAACTCGACGTCCAGGCGAGCCGTGCGCTTGTCGGTGTAGTCGATGGTGGCCATACGGGTGCTCGCGTTATAGCTCGATCTGCACGTCATCGCCGTCCAGGTTCACGCGAAAAGTGCGGACGCACACGCCCGGGAACTCATCGCAGCGACCGCTCCGCACGTCGAAACCCCACGCATGCAGCGGGCAGAAGACGGTGTCGCCGCGCAGGTCACCAAAGGCGAGCGGGCCGTCACGGTGGGGACACGCGTTCTCGATGGCGTGGACCTCGCGGCCGATGCGAAAGAGCGCGATGGCCTCCCCCTCCACCTCGACGAGGAGGCCATGACCCTCCGGTAGCTCGGAGAGGCGGCAGACGGTATGGCGCACCTTCGGGAACTAACGGGCGTTGCGCCGGGGCGCCGTGTCACAGTGGACGCAGCCGGCCGCGTCGTATCTCCACGGTCGAAGTGCGACATATTGCCGCATCCAGCGTAAGCGCGCGTGAACACGCCACTCCTCTGGTGCCCGGAGCGGCACACGGGATGCTTCTCCGTGGCAGTGGTGGCGTGGACAGGCGCAGCGCCGCTTCCGAAGGACACCCGGGCCAAGGAGAAGACCACATGAAGATTCTCAGCGCTCTGCTTGCCGTCGCATTCCTCGCCGTCTCCGCCCCCGCGTTCGCCGAGGAGGCCAAGGCAGCTCCGGCCCCGGCTCCGGCAGCAGCTCCGGCAGCGGCCCCGGCAGCGGCAGCGGCAACGACGGCGCCCGAGGCGAAGCCCGAGGCCGCCCCGGTCGAGAAGGTCGAGAAGAAGGCCGAGAAGAAGGCCAAGAAGAAGATCGACGCAGTCAAGTAACGCTGGCAGTGTCTCTGTTAGGCTTTGGGGCCGGCCGCGCGAGCGCGGCCGGCCTTTGTCGTCCGTGGATCCAGGATGTCCCTGCGCCTACAGATCACCGCCCTCTTCGGCGCAATCCTCGTGGTGACGATGGCTATCGCCGCGTACCTGGGAGAGTCGATCGCGGCGCGCGCCGTGGAAGAGGGGATCCGCGAACGCACCAAGGAGGTGGCGCGCTCCATCTCCTCCGAGATCGACTTCTCCCTGCGCGAGCCACGCGAGTCCGATCGAGCCCGCATCGCCGTACGGCTGGCGGCGGCGGTAGCGCGCCACCATGGGCTCCGCATCGCCGAGATCGCCATTCGCAGGCCTGGCAAGGACGACGTCGTCCGCATCACCTTCGGCAAGAACGGCCCCGAGACCACCTTCGAGCAGCGGGACTACATGTTCTCGGCGCAGCCGCAGGCGCGCCTGCTCGACTCGGGCGAGGGGCGCGTGGCGCAGGTCGACCAGCCGGTGAGCGATCCCTTCGGCCGTCCGATCGCCAACCTCCGCATCGAGGCCTACGTCGCCGACGCAGAGCTCATCGCCGACCGCGAACGCACCGTCTTCCTCTGGGTAACCGCGAGCAGCTCCCTCGCTCTCGCTCTCGCCTTCACCCTCATCCTGCGCCGCATGCTGGCGCGCCCGCTCTCACGCCTCGCCGCCGCCATGGCGGCGGTCGAGTCGGGCGCAGGCGTCCCGCCCGCCATTCCGGGAGCCGAGCGGCCCGACGAGATCGGCACCCTCGCGCGCGGTCTGGATGCCATGCTGGTGCGCGTCCGCGGCTTCAGCCGCGAACTGCAGGAGAAGGTGGACGACGCCACCGCCGACCTGGCTCACAAGAACCGCGCGCTGGTGGAGCTGAACGATCTCTTGGTCGAGGCACGCCGCGACCTCACCGCCAAGGAGCAGCTGGCCGCCCTCGGCCAGCTCTCCGGCACCATCGCCCACGAGCTGGGGAATCCGCTCAACACCATCAGCGGCCACGTGCAACTCCTGGCACGCGCGCCCTCCTGTCCACCCGACATGAAGGAACAGCTCGAGGTCGTCCAGCGCGAGGTCAAGCGGATGACTGCGATCATCCGCCGCTTCCTCGATTCGGCGCGCGCGCTCACGCCCGCACCGGAACCGGTGGAGATCGCAGCGCTCATCGACGAGGCGCTCTCGCTGACCGTCTCGGCCGAGGCCCGGACGCGCATCGCAGTGAACCGCGACGTGCCTTCGGAAATGGGGCGCGCCGCCCTCGACCCCTCGCTGGTCCGGCACGTGCTCACGAACTTCATCTCGAACGCGGTGGACGCCATGGCGCAGGGCGGTCGGCTCACCGTGCGAGCCCGGCGCGCCGGCGACCAGATGGCGCTCACGGTGGAGGACAGTGGGCCCGGAATCGGCGGCGAGGAGCGCAAGCACGTCTTCGAGCCCTTCTACTCCACGAAGCCTAAGGGAAAGGGTACCGGCCTCGGCCTCGCCATCTGCCGCGAGATCGCGGCGGCCCTGAAGGGGCGCATCGAGCTGGAGAGCGTTCCGGGGCATGGCGCCGCATTCACCCTGTACTTCCCGGCTCCTGCGTGGAAGGCGGCGGGGTAACAAGAAACAGCGAAAGGCGAGCCTGATGGAATCCCCCGCCCACATCTTCGTCGTGGACGACGACACCTCCAGCCGCGAGCTCCTGTCGCGCATCCTCACCTCGGCGGGTCACCGCGTGACCGCTCTCTCGGATGGGCGCGAGGCCCTGGAGCGGATGTCCGACGGCGAATCACCCGATCTGGTCGTCTCCGACATCCGCATGGGCGACGTGGATGGGCTTCAGCTCACCGATGCGCTCCGCCAGCGTACCGCCGACACGCCCGTCATCCTCGTCACAGCCTTCGGCAACATCGACGGCGCGGTGGACGCCATCCGACGCGGCGCCTTCGACTACATCTCCAAGCCCTACGACGTGGACGCCATCAAGGTGGTGGTGGCGCGCGCGGTGGAGCAGCGCCGGCTGGCCCTGGAGAACCGCACCCTGCGGCGCGACCTCCGCGACAAGTACCGGCTGGAGAACGTCGTCGGCCGCAGCGAGGCGGTGCTGCAGGTCTACAAGACGGCGGCGCGCGTGGCGGCCACCAACGCCACCGTCCTCATCCAAGGCGAGAGCGGCACGGGAAAGGAACTGGTCGCCCGCGCCATCCACGCCGCTTCCCCGCGCGCGAGCCGTCCTTTCGTGGCGGTCGACTGCGGCGCCATCGCCGAGGGCGTGCTCGAGTCGGAGCTCTTCGGACATGCGCGCGGCGCCTTCACCGGCGCCCAGACAGCGCGGCGCGGCCTCTTCGAGGAGGCAGACCAAGGCACGCTATTCCTGGACGAGATCGGCGACATCGGACCGAATCTACAGGCCCGTCTCCTGCGCGCCCTGCAGGAGGGAACCATCCGTCGCGTGGGCACCAACGAGACGGTCCCGGTGGACGTGCGCGTCGTGGCGGCGAGCAACAAGGACCTCGCGCAGGAGGTGAAGGAGGGACGCTTCCGCGAGGACCTGTTCTACCGGCTCAACGTGGTGACTATCCAGATCCCTCCCCTGCGCGAGCGGCGGGAAGACA
>Ga0154716_1045_pt1 | contig 19497 bp, 16 predicted proteins | sample Rifle2008BG16ft_FD_105724 | JGI IMG/M metagenome (GOLD analysis project Ga0154716, IMG submission 105724) | Anaeromyxobacter sp. RBG_16_69_14
GACGAGGACATCGAGATGGTGGCCGACACGCTCCTGGTCGAGCCGGACGACAGCCGATTCTCCATCACCTTCCGCGCCGGCAAGGCCCTCGACGACCCCCGGGAACTGCGGTCGGTCGTATATCAGCAGGCCGCGCCGGCGGGTGCGAGCCGCGGGCGTATGGCCAGCCCGAGGTGATCGGGGTTCGCGAGCTCGCTGATGCGCGGCCACCGCACCGAGAGGATGTCCGGACCTCTGGTCCTCACGACGGGGGAAGCGCCAGATCCCCCCCAGACGAAATCGTCGCGCGGCTCGACGGTTCTCGGAGTAGATCAGTCGTTACTCACTTTCTTGCCCAGGTCAGGGAGCCGCAACACCCACATCACGGCCGCGTCCGTTCCTCGCCCGTCGTCCCCGCCCACGACCTCGCCTGCGACGCGGCGGGCGAGGAACCTGGCCCCGACGAAATCGACAAGAAACGTGCGCCCGCGGCGGCGGGCAGCCTATCATCGAGCCCTCCCGTGGACGCGCCATTGACCGACTCCGATGCCTCGCCCGCGGGTGAGATGCGGCCGCCCACGCCCCCTGCCCCACCCACGCCAACGCGCAAGAACGGCCTGGCGTTCTTCGCGATCGTGCTCGCGCTCTATGGCCTCCTCGGGACGCTCACACAGATGGCGAGTCCCCTGCTGGGCCTGGCCTGGAGTGAAGTGTTCGCCCTGCTCCTGCCCGCCTTCGTCGCCGCCGCGGGCTCGAACCTGAACCCCGTCCGCGCGCTCTTGCTCACGCGCAGGCCCAGCGTCTCCGCGCTCGCCCTCGCGCTGCTCATCGGCGTTGCCGGGTTCTTCGCGGCGGGCGCGATCATGGAGCTCACCTCGATCGCCCTCCCGGCGCACTGGCTCCGGGTCTTCGACGTCTCGAAGTTCTTCGAACGACCACCGCTCGAGCGAGCGGCGCTCTCGGTGGCCGCGGCCACCGTGGCGCCCTTCTGCGAGGAGGTGGCGTTTCGGGGATGGTTGCTCACCGCGTTGCGCACGCGCTGCCGCACCGGCCCTGCCATCGCGCTCTCCGCGGTCCTCTTCGCGGCCATGCACCTCGACCCGGTGCGTTTCTCGGCGCTCGTCGCGCTCGGCGTCCTCTACGCCTGGATGACGTGGCGCTCCGGCTCGGTCTGGCCGGCCATCCTCGCCCACGCGACCAACAACGTTCTGGGCGTCGCGCTGACCACTTCCGACGCGGGCACGAACCTGGACGCAACCCGGCCGCTCACGGCCCAGCTCGTCGGCGTCGCGCTCTTGACCCTCGCCCTCGCGGGCTGTGTCCTCTCCCTCCTCGCCATGGCCTATCGCCGCGTCGCGCCCGCTCCACCGCCGATAGGCGATGCGCTCGTGCGCCGCGATCCCGCCGAGGAGTCGACGGCGTTCCGCTTCGGGCGCGTGCCGGCCGGACAGCTGGCGGCCATCGGGGCGGCCGGGTTCTCGCTGGCGGTGCTCCTCCTCACCCACCGCCGTTGATCACGCCACCCTCCGGTACACCAGGCACTTGAGGTACCTCCCTTCCCTGAACTGCGGGCTCACCGGGTGATCCGGGGGTTGCCGCCGCTCCTCGACCAGCTGGAGCTCCACCCGCGCCTTGAAGGCCGCCTCCTTGACCGCGTCGAAGAACTGCTCCGCAGAGACGCGCGCGCTGCAACTGGCGGTCACCAGGAGCCCCCCGGGCGCGAGCACCGCCAGCGCCGCGCGGTTGAGCGACGCGTAGCCGGCGAGCGCGCCCTCCACCGCCTTCTGCGACTTGGCGAACGCGGGCGGGTCGCACACCACCAGATCGAACCTGCGCCCCTCGCGCTTGTAGCGCGCGAGAGCGTCGAAGACGTCCTCGACGGAGAAGGCGTGATCGGCCGGATGCAGGCCGTTCTCCGTGAAGTTGTCGCGAGCGAGGGCGATCGCGTCCGCATCCACGTCGATGCTGACCACGTGCTTCGCTCCCCCCAGGGCCGCCGCCAGGGAGAACCCGCCAGTGTAGGAGAAGCAGTTGAGCGCCGCAGCGCGACCGCACGCGAGCTCGCGAACCATCCTGCGGTTCTCGCGCTGGTCGAGGAAAGTGCCGGTCTTCTGCCCCCGCCGGACGTCCACCAGCATCTTCACGCCGTGCTCGTCGATGGGGATGCGCTCCGGCGGCTCCGCGCCCCACAGCACGCGGCCCTGGGGCGCGGCCTGGTCGTCCTCTTCGTCGCGCGGGATCTCGTCGCGGCCGTACACACCGGCGAGCGGCGCGACGCGCTCCGGCCCGGCTCCAGATCCCCCCGCCGCCGCCTCGCGGAGCGCCTCCACGATGTGGCCGCGGTGCGGGGTGAGTCCCGCCGAGTAGAGCTTCAGCACCGCCCAGCGGTCGTAGCGGTCCGCCACGACACCAGGGAGGCCATCGGACTCGCCGTGAACCATGCGAAACCCGTTCGTCCCGTGGACGAGCTCGCGCCGGAGCGCCATCGCGCGTTGCACGCGCCGCTTCCAGAAGGCGGCGTCGATGGCCTCGGCCGGCTCACGGGTGAGGATGCGGACGGAGATGGCCGAGTGCGGGTCGTAGTAGCCGCGCGCCACGAAGCGCTCGCCCTCCACCACGTCCACGATGGCACCCGCCGCGAGCCCCGCGGGCGCCTTCTGCACGGCCTTGCGGAAGACCCACGGGTGGCCGGCTCGCAGGTGGCGCGCGAGGTCCTTCTGCAACACCAGGCGCGCAGCGACCTCGTGGTTCACGGCCTCCTCCCTCGACCGCGCGCCTGCTGCCGCGCCTCACCAACGGGACCACGCTCGCCCCTGGCGCGGGCGAAGTTCCCGATGACGAGCCCTGGCCGCGCGTGCTTCAGGCCGTCGAGGAGCGCTCGCATGCCGAGGGCCTTCCCCTGCCCGCCGCGGTCCCGGGCCACCGCCATGTAGACGTCGGGGTCGATGGCGAGCGAGCGCGCCTGCACCTGATCGACGCCCACCTCGGCGACCAGCCGCCACAGCCGATCCGCTTCCTCTTCACGATCGGTCACCCCAGGGAAGGAGAGCAGGTTGAGCGCCAGGTAGGCGCCGCGATCGCGGGCCAGCTTCATCGAGCGCACCACGTCGGCCAGCCGGTAGCCCACCGGCCGGTAGTAGGCGGCGTAGAGGTCCTCCGAGGCGCTGTTGAGCGAGATGCGGCAAGCGTCGAGACCCGCGTCGACGAGCTTCGACAGCGCCTGGGGAAGCGATCCGTTGGTGTTGACGTTGATCGACCCGCGCTGCGTCCGCGCGCGCACGAGTCTGATGGCCTTGGCGATCTCGCGCCATCTCAGGAGCGGCTCGCCCTCGCAACCCTGGCCGAAGCTCACCATGACTCGGCCCCGAGCGGTCTCGAGGTGCTCCGCCGCCAGCGCCGCCATGTCCTCCGCCGAGGGCGGACGTGTGATGCGCTCGTGCGACGCAGGCGGCATCCCCTCCTCCTGTTCGGAGAGACAGCCCACGCACGACGCGTTGCAGGCGGCCGACGACGGAACCGCGCCCTCGTCGCGGCCGTAGAAGGTGTTCTGAGCCGTGAAGCAGCGCCACTCCAGCGCGCAGCGGGCGATCTGGCGCCACACCGGGTTGTCGGCGCGACCCCGATCCGCGAGGCGCGCCCTCACCCGGGTCGCCAGGTCGGGGGTGGAATGCGAGGCCGTGCTCCAGTGGCGCCGCCGGTCCGTGTGGAGGGCGTACACGACTGGCCCATCGTCTCCGAGCGCGGCCGCCGTGTACGCCCACTGCGGGAGCACCGGGGCATCGTCGGCCCCCGCCAGAGCCTTGTGGGCCACCGCAGGCAACAGGGCGCGGGTCCAGCCGGGAGGAAGGGTCGCCCCGATGGCGTGCGGGACGAAGGTGCGCCGCCCCACCTTCACTTCGCGCAGGGTCACCAGCTCCCCCGTCGCCGGGTCGATCCCTATAGGCCGCCGGCCCGGCAAGAGACACAGGGCACTCCCATCGGGGAGCGGCGCGGGACGCTCGACCGGCGCGAGGAGCTCGTCGCCGGAGCGAACGGCGGCGAGGAGAGCCGGGTGGTCGTAGACGACTCCGTGGGCGTCGCCGAACAGGAGGCGGGGGGTAGCCATGTTGGGGTGCGGCGCGAGCCGGCGCGAGCCCATTGAACGATGGGCTCCAGCCGCGCGCGGGCGCTGGCGTTTATAACCCGCAGCCCGAGAGGAGGCACCCGCGATCGAGGCTGATCCCCGATGACCTGGACTTGGACCTAGACTTGGACTTGGACCTAGACTGAACTCGGACGAGGTCTGGTAAGCTCTCCGAACCCAGCGTCCCCCGGAGCCACCGGGGGAGAGTCAGTCGTGCGGCCCCTTCCGTTGCTCTGGGTCAAGAACTGGAATTGCACCCTGGTTACGCCTGGTTGATAAGCTAGCGCCCCTCCTGCACCCGTTCACCTGAGCGTCCCCTGACAGAGCGGGAATCGCGCCGCCTGCTAGCCTGTTTCGCTGCTGCTAGAGGTAAGGAAGCAGCGGAAGGAAGCAGAGGCCAGACCGCCGGAATAAGACCTGGCTCGGAGTCCACCATTTCCATGTTCGATCTCGAGAAGAACGACCTGACCCGCGACGAGTTCGAGCGGCTCGCCATGAAGCACGTCGACCCGCTCTATTCCGCGGCGCTGCGGCTCACCAAGAACGAGCGGGACGCCGAGGACCTCGTGCAGGACACCTTCCTGCGCGCCTACCGCTTCTTCGACAAGTTCGAGCGCGGCACCAACATCAAGGCCTGGCTGTTCAAAATCCTGACCAACACGTTCATAAACCGGTATCGTCGATCCGTGAAGGAGCGCGGCATCGTCGAAGGCTCGGAGCGCGACGCGGTTCACGAGCGCTTCATCTCGCGCGAGGCCACCGAATACGCCGCGAACCCCGAGCAGTTCTTCTTCGACCGCCTGCTTTCGGACGACGTGCTGCGGGCGGTGGACTCCCTTCCCATCGACTTCCGGATGGTCGTCATCCTGGCCGACCTGCAAGAGTTCTCCTACAAGGAGATCGCGGAGATCCTCGACGTGCCGGTCGGCACCGTGATGAGCCGCCTGTACCGCGGGCGACGGCTCCTCCAGAAAGCGCTTGCTAGTTACGCGATCGTCTCGGGGGTGCTGCGCGCACCCGTGGACGGTGAGCCCATCGACCTCGAGGCGTTCCGCCGCCACCGCGGCAAGACAGCCTGAAGCGGACCCTCCATGTCCAGCGACCCCACCGAAGCGACCGCCGCGATGGACTGTGCCGAGCTCACTCGCACGCTCGACGCCTACCTCGACCGCGAGCTCGCGCCGCGCGACGAGATGGAGGCCGCTGACCACCTCGCGGCCTGCGAGGACTGCCGCGCGCTCGCCGACGCGCAGCGGCGCCTGCGCGTCGCGCTCCGCGCCAGGCTCAGGGCCGCCATGGGCCCCGGCAGCGACGCTGGCCAGGCGCCGGATGCGCTCCGGCAGCGCCTTCACCTCGCCCTCGGCCGCGAGAAGAAGCCCTTCCTGCGCCGGGTCCTCTCGCCTGTCTCCTTCGCGGCGCTCGCCGCCTGCGCCACCGGTGCCGTGATCGTGCTCGCGTCACATGGCGGCACCGATTCGCTGGTGCGGGAGGCGGTCCGCAAGCATACGCGGGATCTCCCGCTCGAGGTGACGGCCTCAGCGTCCGGACCCGAGTCGGTGGCAAGCTGGTTCGCCGGCAAGCTCGACTTCAACGCGGCCCCACCTCATTTCAGCGGCGGTGACGTCCGTCTGGTCGGCGCTCGCCTCTCCAACATCCAGGATCATCCCGCCGCCTACGTCCGCTACGACCTGCCGCGTGGACACCTCGGCCTCTTCATCGTGGAGGACGCGGACCGCCGTTTCGGCGAGGTCGGCCGCGCCGTGCAAATTGGTCCCTCCTCGGTCCGACTCATCAACGAGCGCGGCTTCAACGTGGCGGTCTGGCGCCGGAACGAGATCGTCTACTCGCTCGTCTCCGACCTCGACGAGAACGACCTCGCGCGGCTCGTGAAGAGGACCCAGGAACTGGATCGCTGAAGGCCGATCCCCGCGCGGGGCGGCGCCTCCGGGATCCCGTCGGGCGCCGGTTGTCGCGCGCTGGGCCTCCTTCGACGCACAGGGCACGACCTTCGCCGACAGCCGGTGTTTTGACAGCCCATTCGGCTCAAGGCTAGAATTTCCTGATATTTTTTCGTGGGTCGAGCGCCTGGGACGGCCACCCCAGGACCCGCTGGGAGAGCACGTCCAATGTCGAAGATCTTGCTCATCGAGAGTGACGGTCCGTTCGCCCAGGATCTCTCCACCGCCCTAGAAGCCCGCGGCCTCGAGGCGCGCGTCACCGCCGACGGCAAGGAAGGCCTGGACCTCGCCAAGGTCGACAGGCCCGATCTCATCGTCCTGTGTGTGGAGCTGCCGAAGATGTCCGGCTACTCGGTCTGCAACAAGCTCAAGAAGGACGAGCAGCTCAAGTCGATCCCCCTCGTCATCATCAGCGCAGAGGCAACACCGGAGACCTTCGAACAACACCGGAAGTTGAAGACGCGCGCCGAGGGCTACCTCATCAAGCCGTTCCAGGCGGACGCGCTCCTGAAGACGATCGAGGGCCTCATCGAGGTGCCGCCCGAGCCTGCGCTGGTCTCGAGCGAGGAACTGGTCACGCTCGATGACGTCGATCTGGAGGTGCTCGGCCCCGACGCCCCGGTCGAGGAGGCCGAGGAGTCCAAAGAGGTGGCCCCGAGCTCGGCCCCTTCCGAGGACGAGGATCTGAAGCTCCTCGACGAGGCGTTCGAGAGCCTCTCGTCGGAGGAGCCGGCGGCCAGCGCTGCGGCGGAGCCCCCCGTCGAGGAGCAGCGAGTGGTGGCCGAACCCGCCGACGTCGAGGACGAGGATGGGGTCGTAAGGACCGATCCGGTCATCCATACCGAGGCCCAGACCGAAGCCCAGACCGACGCCCAGAGCGAGGTCGACAAGCTCGGCGACGAAGCCGATGCGGCGCTGGCAGCGCTGGGCGCCGATGAGCCGACCGACGTCGATCTCACCGGATCGACACCGCTCCTCGACGAGGCGGTCCCCGCGACGGGAGGCCCGGACGGTGGGGACCTGGCGGTGGGCCAGGAGGTGGTGGCCGCACTCGGCACCGCCGATGACGCTGCCGGCGATGCCGAGATCCGGCGGCTCCAGGAGCGCGTCGCGGAGCTCCTCGCCGAGGCCGCTCGGAAGGACGAGGCGCTCGACCTGCGCGGGGCCGAGGTCACCGAGGCGTCGGCGCGCCTGCGCGCCCTCGAGGCCGAGGTCGAGAAACACCGAGCGGGATCGCGCCAAACGGAGGAGCAGGCGCGGGCGGCGGCTGAGGAACACAGCCGCGCGGGCGAAGCTGCCAGGCGCGCGGAGGAGGCTCTCCGCGTGGCAAGAGAGGCGGGGCGCGAGGCCGAAGAGCGCGCCAGGGCACTCGCGGCGGAGACCAAGGTCCACGCCGAGCGGGCGCAGCGCGAGGAGCAGGCGCGTCGGCTCGCCGAGACCGCCGCGAGCGCGGGCAACGACCGGGCCCGCGCGGCCGAGGAGCGCACCCATGCGGCCGAGGAGCGCACCCACGGGGCCGAGGAGCGCGCCCATGCGGCTGAGGAGCGCGCCCATGCGGCCGAGGAGCGCGCCCGCCTGGCCGAGGAGCGGACCCGGGCGGCCGAGGAGCGCACCCGCGCAGCCGAGAATGGCTTTCAGGCTGCCGAGGAGCGCGTGCTCTCCGCCGAGCAGCGAACGCATGCCGCCGAGACCCGGGCCAGCACGTCCGAGGCCCGCACCAGCGCCGCCGAGGCACGGGCAGAGACAGCCGAGCAGGAGAGCGCCGGGGTGAAGCTCCGGCTGGAGGAGGCAGACCAGGCGTGTGCCCTCAAGGCGGCGGAGGCGGAGCAGGCGCGCGAGCGGGCGGAGGGGCTGGGGCGCGAGCTCGACGCCGCCCACGCCCGCTCGGCGGCTTTCGAGAACGACCTCGCCACGGTCCGCCCCGAGCTGGAGGCGCTGCGCGCCGAGCTCTCTGCCACGCGCACGGCGGCCGAGGGCTCGCAGGCCGAAGCGGAGTCCAAGCTCACCGAGCTCAGGAAGCGGGTGGCCGAGCTGGAGGCGCAGAACACCAGGCACGAGGAGCGCGTGGTGAAGGCGTACCAGAAGATCAAGGGCGACGAGAAGATCCGCGAGAAGACGCGGAAGGCGCTCGCCATCGCGCTGCAGCTCCTCGAAGAGCGCCCCCAGGGGACGCCGCCGCCAGCCGAGGTCCAGCCGCGGCGGGAGTGACCTTCTTGGGGGGCCTTCAGTGCGACGTTGGCGCCTCGCCCTCGGTCGCTTCTTCCTCCTCGGCCTGGCCGGCGCGCATCGCGCCGACCGCCGCCGCGATCGCGATCAGATTCGAGGGTGCCAGCGCCGCGCGCGCCGCCGCCTTCACCAGCGGCCGCAGTGCTGGCCACAGGCCGCCGCCCAGGACGAAGCCCGCCCCGGCGGCGACACCTAGCACGAGCCACGGATCATCGCGCATGCGGCGGTCGATCTCGAGCCGCTCGCGCGCCAACTGAACCGCCTCCGCCACCTGCTCCTTCAACGCTGATACCGACTCCGCGATCTCGTCCGGGTCCGTCGACCCCATCTGATCCGCCATCTCCACCCCTCAGGTTCGCGAGGCGAGGCGTCCGATGACGAAGCCGACCCCGATCGCGCACGCGATGGCCAGCAACGGTCGCTCGCGCGCGAACTCCCGGACGGCGGTATCGGCCGACTCCGCGTAGCCTCGGAGGTCGTCCAGCCCGCCTGCCACCCTGCCCTGGACCTGGCGCAGCGTCTCCCGCGCGTCCGCCGCCACGTCCTTGCTCCCGTTCGTCGCCATCCGGACCTCCGAGAGATCGCCGCACGAAAGGTAGGCTCGGCTCGCGGCCAGGAGGAGACCGCCCCCGGGGCGCATGCGCTACCCAGGCCCGCCCGGGACCGGGCAGGCACGCGGGCGTGCGGCCTCCCTTGAAGTGGCTTCCCGGAACGGCCGGAAATGTCCGAATCACAGCGGCGACCAGTTGATGTGATTCTCCAGGGTCACCGCCGCCGCTGTGAGCTGATGTCCGGCGCCTTGCGGCGCCTCAAGCGGAGGGGAGAACTCTCCCCCCGCGCCCCCCATCTCGAGCGTCAGTTCATGTGGCATGCGCTATCAGACGATGAAATCTGCAGGGCGGGCCTTCTGCCCCGCCGCAGTGCGCTCCCCCCGGCGGGAGCGAGGTCAGCGAGCTCCCGCCCGGCGGCGCCGGAGCGCCCTCAGCACGTCGTCCAGTTCGCGCATCCCGAGGGCGCGCCCTGCCGCAAGGTAGGCCGCCGCCGCCAGCGCGATGGGGCCGAGTGCGAGCGCGAGCTGCCGGACGAGCCCGCGCTGCGGCAACACCTGCGAGAGGCCTTGCAGCGCTCCCCAGGCCACGAGCGCGAGGACGGCCGACGCGCAGAGGACGCGCAGGAGGTGGCGGTAGATCCCTGCGCCACCGAGCCCGCCGTGCATCCGCTTCCAGGCGATGGCGAGCACGGCGAAGTTCACCGTGGCCGCGAGCGACGTCCCGAGCGCGACCCCACGGAAGCCGAGGATCGGGTAGAGCGTGAGGTTCAGCGCCACGTTGCAGGCCATGCCCAGGAGACTGCCCATGACGGGTACGCGCGCCTCGTCGAGGGCGTAGAAGGCGGGTGCGAGGACCTTCACCGCCGAGTAGCCGTAGAGCCCGATGGCGTAACACACCAGCGCCTGGGCCGTGCTGACCGTGTCGGCGGCCCTGAAGGCGCGATGCTCGTAGATGAGGCCGATGATCGGATGGGCGAGCACCATCAGCCCGACCGCGGACGGGACGTTGAGGAAGGCGACCAGGCGCATCGCCGCACCGAGCGTCTCCCGCGCTCCGGCGAGGTCCTTCGCCGCTGCGCGCTGCGCGACGCCTGCCCCCGCTACCGTCGCGATGGCGACGCCGAAGACGCCGAGGGGGAGCTGCATGAGGCGAAACGCGTAATTCAGCCAGCTCACCGCACCGACCTCGTGCGACGCGAAGATGTTGGACACGAAGATGTTCACCTGCACGGCGGAGAGACCGATCGTCGCGGCCCCGACGACGCGCCCGATGCGACGAATCCCCGGCTCGCGCAGGGATGCCGCCGAGATGATCGGTCGCGGCCGGTATCCGAGCCGCCACAGGCTCGGCACCTGCGCCATGAGCTGGAAGACGCCGCCGAGCAGCGTGCCGACGGACCAGCCGATCACCGCCGTGCGTGGGCCGAAGCCGAGGGTCCACAGGAAGGCGCCCACCGCGATGGTGGCGACGTTGAAGAGCGCCGGCGCGAGCGCCGGCGCCGTGAAGCGCGCCTGCGCGTTCAGCATGCCCATCGCCACCGCGGCCAGCGAGACGAGCAGCAGGAAGGGCATCATGATGCGCGCGAGCTTCACCGTGAGCACCACCTGCTCCGGCGCATAGCCCGGTGCCATGAACCGGACCAGCTGCGGCGCGAAGGCTATCCCGAGCAACGTGATGGCACCCACCACGATGAGGACGAGCCCGACCACCGCGTTGGCGAGCCTCCAGGCCTCGGCGCGTCCGCGGTTGCGATCGTAGTCGGCGAAGGTGGGGACGAACCCGGCCGAGAGCGCACCCTCCGCGAAGAGGTCGCGGAGCAGGTTGGAGATGCGAAAGGCCGTCACGAAGGCGTCGGTGAATTGACCGGCACCGAGGAGCGCAGCGAAGACCTGTTCGCGCACCAGCCCCAGTACCCGCGAGGCCATGGTGGCCGCGGAGATCCAGAGCGCCCGGCCCATCCGGACCGGCGCCGGGCTCATCGGGGGTGTGCTCATCTTGTCCACCAGCGGACTGAGGTGTCCGTCATCGAGCCCGAGCCCGAGAGGACGAGGCACCGTCACAGGCAGCGCTGCAAGCTCGCTCCGCGCGCAGGCTCAATGCTTGCCCGAGGTGGGCCCCCTCGACGCAGCTTCCTTCTTCATGATCCACGCCTTGGCCTGCGCCTGGATGGTCTGCGGCACGTTGCGGTCCCGAGCCAGCTCCTTGATGTCCTTCTCGTGCAGCGTCAGCAGGAGCTTCAGCGCGGTGGGGAGCGGGACCTTGGGGTTCTTCACCAGCGACATCTTGATGCCGTAGTTCTTGAGGTATTCGCGGCTCGAGTAGACGTGCCGGAGCACGTCGGCGTTCACGGTGCGCGAGAGGGCGAGCGTCATCACCTCGCCATTGGTGATGCGCGGGCTCGTCACGGCCGCCAGGCACACCAGCTTGTTCGGATCGCGCAGGAGCAGCGTGCGCGCCTCCTTGTTCCCGAGCGTGCCGAGCTTGATCTTCTGGCTCACGGACATCCCGGCGATGCGCTGGCTGATGGTGAGCTTCTTCTGCTCCTCCTCGGGCGTCTCCGCGCACAGGACCGGCTGGGAGTCCTCCGCCGCGAGCTCGGCAGAGTACTCCGCCATGATCTTGGCGGCGGTGTCCTCCTCGGGCTTGACCGAGGGGTCCACACCGTAGACGCGCTTGTGAGCCTCCACGAGCTGCGGGACGTCGAGCAGCGTGAGCCCGTTGCGGATGCAGAACTCGCAGGCGGCGTCCACCGTGGAGGTGAGCACGTTCGGATTGCGGCACAGACCGCGAATGATCTCGTCGTCCCGCAGCAGCCGGAGCTCGTTCTGGCGGACGATCTCGCCCAGTGGCTGCGAGACGGTGGACGCGAGCCGGGCGATGGTCCCGTCGAGCGTGGCGCCGTTGAGGAGGATGAGCTCCACGGCGGCGTCCTTGCCCGCGAACCGGTCGGCCAGCCAGTCCAGCACCTCACCCTTGAGTGCATCGGAGCGAAGCGCCACGCCGTGGATCTTGTCGGGGAGGGTCTCCGCCGTCTTGGTCGCGGTCGTCCGCACCTGCTCGTCGGGATCGAAGGCGAGCGCGAAGAGGAGCGTGACGAGGTCCACCGGCGCGGTCGCCGGCACGAGCCCCTTCGCTCCCATCATGCGCAGCGGCAGCGGCGCCTTCGGGTCGGCGTGCTTCTGGAGCGGCTTCGGCAACGCCTCGAGCGGGAGAGGACAGTCGGCCATGCCTCGTCAACTCCCTCGGTCGAGGGGATCGTCGTTCAGGAGGGGGTCAGGGAGGAGGCCGAGCGTCATGGGTGTCGCCGTGGGAACCGGGTGAATGCGGCGCGACCAGCGGTGACGGAGCTTCCCCAGCCACCGATTGAGCAGGTTGGATCTGCCAAAGCACGGAAAGACCGGCCGGCGCCGCCAACCCATCGCCACCTGTGCCGCCTTCAGCGCCGGGTCTAGCGGGGCCACGGAGAGGCCCCGCATGATGGCTTTCACCGCGCGCTCCCGCTGCCCGAGCGCGAGGTGGGCGCGCGCCAGGTTGAGGAGGAGCTCCACCTCGGGACCGACCAGTCGCAACGCCTGATCGCAGAGGCTCACGCCCAGGTTGGAGTTCTTCTCGACCAGCACCAGCGTGAGCCCATACCACGACATCATGATCGCGTCGGCGGGAGCCCGCCGGAACGCGCGCTCGAAGAGGACGTGCGCCTCGACGGCGTCGCCCTGGCGGTACCGCGCGAGCCCCTCCTGGAAGGTCGCTGCCGCCTCCGCGGGGGCCGACCGCTCTCCACTGATGGGATCGTCGGTCATCTCGGTCATCGATTTCGCTCGTGGATGAGGCGGAGGCCGTGGAGAGTAAGGTGCTCGTCCACCTCCGTGATCGACTTCGACACTCCGGCGATGAGCGACGCCAGGCCGCCGGTGGCGACCACCCTGGGAGCGAACCCGAGCTCCACGGCCATGCGCTCGCAGATCCCGTCCACGAGGCCCACGTAACCGTAGACCAGGCCGCTCTGCATGGAAGCGACGGTGTTGCGACCGATGACGTGCGGCGGCCGCACGAACTCCACCTCCGGCAGCTTCGACGCGTGGCGGAACAGCGCGTCCATGGAGATGGAGATGCCCGGGCAGATGGCACCGCCCAGGTACTCGCCCCGCTGCGACACCGCGTCGAAGGTGGTGGCGGTGCCGAAATCGACGACGACGAGCCCACTTCCCCAGCGATCCCAGGCCGCCAGCGCGTTCACGATCCGGTCGGCGCCGACCTCCCGCGGGTCCTCGTAGAGGATGGGCATTCCGGTCTTGACGCCGGGCCCGATGAAGAGGGGCGACACGCCAAAGTAGCGCTCGCTCATCCGCTGCAGCGTCAACGCGAGCGGCGGAACCACGCTCGACACCACCACCGCGTCCACCGCGCGGAAGTCGAGCCCTCCAACCGCGAAGAGCTGACGCACCTGGATCCCGTACTCGTCGGCGGTACGGCTGTGCCTGGTCTCGATGCGCCAGTGCTCGCGCAGGGTCTTCCCGTCGAAGGCCCCGAGCACGGTGTTCGTATTCCCGACGTCGACGGCGAGCAGCACGAGGCGAGAGGGTAGCCGCCGCTCACCCCAGGGTCAACGCGGACGAAGCAGCTCCACGTCGCCGGCGAGGACGCGCTCGAGGCCGGCCGGCGTTCGCACGAGCAGCGCGCCCGCCTCGTCCACGTCCTCGGCGACGCCCTCGAGGTCCCTGTCGCTCGCCCGCACGCGCACCTCGCGACCGAGCGTGATCGACATCGCCCTCCAGGCCTCGCGCACGGGAGGGAAACCATCCTCCGCATGGCGATCGAGCCATTCCTCGAGCGAGCTCAGCACCGCGGCGGCGAAGAGCGCGCGCGGCACCGGCTCGCCGCGCTCCATGGCGAGGCTGGTGGCAATGTCGCGCAACTCCGCGGGGAACTCCTCCGCGCGGACGTTCACGTTCACCCCGATCCCGAGGACCACCCATTGCACCCGATCGGGATCGGCTGCCAGCTCGGTGAGGATACCGGCGAGCTTTCTCCCGTGCACCAGCAGATCGTTTGGCCATTTGATGCCCGCGGGCACGCCCGCCTGTCTTACGGCCTGACAGAGCGCCACCGAAGCGACGAGGGTCAGCTCGGACGCGCGGGACGGCGGCAGGTCGGGGCGCAGGATGATCGAGAAGGTGAGGTTCCGGCCCGTCGGCGACGCCCAGACGCGCCCGCGCCGGCCACGGCCGGCGGTCTGCGCCTCTGCGACCACCACCTCGCCGTGCGCGGCGCCGTCGTCGGCCAGCCGCTTGGCGATGTCGTTCGTCGATCCCACCTCCTCGAACCAGTGCAGCACCTGGCCAAGATCGTGCGTGTTGAGGAGCGGGCGGAGCTCGAGCTCGCCGAGGCGATCGGGGATCTCCATCAGCCGGTATCCTCGTGCGGGGACGGCGTCGATGCGATAGCCCTGGGCGCGCAGCGCGTCCACGTGCTTCCAGACCGCCGCGCGCGACAGGCCGAGCTTGTCGCTGATGGCCTCGCCAGAGACGAACTCGTCTCCGGCCTCCGCCAGGAAGCCGAGCACGAGCTCCTCGCTGCCGGGGCGGGCAGACTCGATCATGGCGTGGAACCCATCTGGACATTGTGGTTGGGCTGTGGAGAGGTGTCAACGCGAGGACGCTGGCGGTCCCGATTTGCCGCTTTCAGCCGGTGATCTCGAACGAGATGTCCACCGCCTTCGCGCTGTGGGTGAGAGCCCCCATGGAGACGAAATCCACCCCGGTCGCAGCGACTCGCGGCAGGCGCTCCAGCGTCATGTTGCCGCTCGCCTCGAGCAGCACGCGGCCCGACGCGCGGCGCACGGCCTCCGCCATCGAGGCCTCGTCCATGTTGTCGAGCAGCACGATGTCGGCGCCAGCGGAGAGCGCTTCGGCGAGGCCCGCCAGGTCAGACACCTCCACCTCGATCTTCAACAGGGCGCTGGCGCGGGCGCGGGCGCGCTGCACCGCCTGCCCCACCCCACCACAAGCGGCGACGTGGTTGTCCTTGATGAGGACGCCGTCTCCGAGCGCGAAGCGGTGGTTCGCTCCGCCTCCAGCACGCACCGCGTCCTTCTCCAGCCGCCTCCAGCCCGGCGTGGTCTTGCGCGTGTCGAGCAGGCGAGCCTTCCCCCCGCCCGCGGCGAGGGCGTCGGCGCAGCGACGGGTGAGCGTGGCCACGCCCGAGAGACGCTGAAGGAAGTTGAGCGCGGTGCGCTCCGCCGCGAGCAGCGCGCGGACAGGACCCCGCGCCGTTCCGATGAAGGAGCCTCTACCGAAGGCGAAGCCGTCCTGGCCTTCGAAGCGACACGAGGCACCGAGCCGATCGAAGACCCTCACCGCGACGTCCGCGCCGGCGAGCACGAGCTCGTCCTTGGCCAGGAAACGGCCCTCCCCCTCCATGGCGGGATCGAGGGTGGCGTCGCTGGTCACGTCACCGAGAAAGAGATCCTCCTCCAGCGCGAGGTCGATGAGCCGCTCGACGTGCAGGGGCAGGACCACCGGCATGCCTAACGCCTGGCGCGGCGTCCCCGAGGGACCTTGCGGGCGGGCTTCTTGGCAGCGGGCACCTTCTTGGCAGCGGGCACCTTCTTGGCGGCGGACTTCTTGGTAGCGGGCTTCTTCCTGGCGGCGAGCTTCTTCGCTATTGGCTTCGCTGCTGCCTTGCCCTTGGCCACGGGCTTCGTCCTCGCCTTGCCCCTCGCTTCGACCTCTTTCGCGTTTGCAGCGCTCCGCACCTTGCCCGCAGCAGGTCCCTTTGCCACGACCTTCGCCCTTGGTTTGGCCTCCGCCCTGCTTTCGGCCTTCGCCTCGCTCGCGTTCTCGGCCTTCGGCTCGGGAGCGACCTTCGCCCTCGCGCGCGACCGGGCAGCGCGCGACGGCGTGGCCGGGGAGGTCACTCCCTCCCCCTCCGCAGGCGGGGCGGCCGAGGTCAGAGCGGGGGCCGAGACTGTGGTCGAGGCCGCTGCCTCCGAGAGCATGATCCGGTGCGTTTCCAGACGCTGTCGCTTTCCGCGCAGCTCCTCCGCGCGGGCCCGATCCTTCTCCACGACTTCCTTCGGCGCGCGCTCCACGAAGTTCGGGTTCGAGAGCTTCCTGTCGATCCCGGCGAGGTCGCCAGCGACCTTGTCCAGCTCCTTCGCGATGCGGGCCAGCTCCGACGACATGTCGACGATCCCGGCGAGCGGGACGCGCACCTCGAAGCCGCTCCCGACCGCGACCGCGCTGCCGGGGACCTTGCGCGTGGGCGCGATGCTGGCGGTGAACCCCTCGACGTTGGCGAGCCTGATCACGTAGGCCTTTTCCTCCTCCACCGTGGCGAGCGCCTCCTCGGACAGAGCGCCCACCTGCACGTCCTCGAGGGCGACCTTGAACGGCACGTTCATTTCACCGCGGATGTTCCGCAGGGCATCCACGATGCCGATGACTGGGCCAAAGCTCCGTTCGGCCACCTCGTCGACGGCTCCCTTCTCCGGATAGCGCGCCACCATGATCGAGTCGCCCCAGCGCCCGCCCACCTGCGCCTTGAGCGTCTGCCACAGCTCCTCGGTGATGAAGGGCATGATCGGGTGCAGGAGCCGCATCGAGCTCTCGAGACAGTGCGTGAGCACCGCCTGAGCACCCTGCTTCCTGGACGCGTCGTCGCCATAGAGCGCCTCCTTCGAGAGCTCGATGTACCAGTCGCACAGCTCGTGCCAGACGAACTGGTACGCGGTGTTGGCGGCGTCGTTGAAGCGGTAGCCCTCCAGCGCGTCCACGGTCTCGTTCACGGCGCGCTGCAGTCGCGCCAGGATCCAGCGATCGGCGGCGGTCCGCGCGAGCGACAGCGGGTCTTCGCCACCCGTCGTGAAGTCGGCCAGGTTCATGAGCGCGAAGCGCGTCGCGTTCCAGAGCTTGTTGGCGAAGGCGCGGTAGCCCTCGATGCGCTCCTTGGCCAGCTTGATGTCGCGGCCCTGGGCCGTGAGCGCGGCCAGCGTGAAGCGAAGCGCGTCGGCGCCGTACTCTTCCGTGATGACGAGGGGATCGATGACGTTTCCCCTCGTCTTGGACATCTTCTCGCCCTTCTCGTCGCGCACCATCGGATGCAGGTAGACGACGCGAAAGGGCACCTCGCCCATGAAATGGATGCCCATCATCATCATCCGAGCGACCCAGAAGAAGATGATGTCGTGGCCCGTCTCCATCACGGAGGTCGGATAGAAGGTCCCGAGCGCCTCGGTCTGCTCGGGCCAGCCCATGGTCGAGAAGGGCCACAGCGCCGAGCTGAACCAGGTGTCGAGGACGTCCTCGTCCTGGCGGAGGTCGCCCTTCCCGCACGCGGCGCACGCTAGAGGTGCCTCCCGTGCCACCGTCACGTGGCCGTCGGCGCAATACCAGGCCGGGATCTGATGACCCCACCACAGCTGCCGGCTGATGCACCAGTCGTGGATGTTGCGCATCCACGCCATGTACGTGTTGGTCCACTGCTCGGGGATGAACCGGGTCTTCCCCTGCTCCACCGCCTCGATGGCGGGCCTGACGAGGGGCTCGATCTTCACGAACCACTGCTGCGAGAGGAGTGGCTCGAGGACGGTCTCGCAGCGCTGGCACTTGCCGAGGGGCAACAGGTGCGGCTTCGACCCTCGGTCGAGCCCCCTCTCCGCGAGGAGCTCCTTCACCTTCTCGCGCGCCTCGAAGCGATCGAGCCCGGCCAACGGGCCCGCGCTCACGTTCATCTTCCCGTCGAGGTCGATGACGGTGAGCATTTCCAGATCGTGGCGCTTGCCCACCTCGAAGTCGTTGAAGTCGTGCGCCGGCGTCACCTTCACCGCGCCGGTACCGAACTTCGGGTCCACCAGGATGGCGTCGGCGACGATCGGAAGCTCGCGGTCGAGGAGCGGGTGTACCACCTTCTTGCCGATGAGAGCCTTGTACCGCTCGTCATCGGGGTGGACCGCGACCGCGGTGTCGCCCAGCATGGTCTCGGGCCGGGTGGTGGACACCACGACCTCGGTGATCACGTCGGCGAGGTGAGCCTCCCCCTCCTCTCGGCGGACGGGGCTGCTCAGCGGATAGGCGAAGCTCCACAGCTCGCCCTGGTGCGCCTCCTCGTGGGTGACCTCGAGGTCCGAGAGCGCGGTGTGACAGCGCGGACACCAGTTGATGAGCTTCTCGGCGCGGTAGATGAGCCCTTCCTCGTGGAGCCGCACGAAGACCTCCCGCACCGCGCGCGAGAGTCCCTCGTCCAAGGTGAAGCGCTCGCGCTCCCAGTCGAGCGACGCGCCGAGCGCCTCGTGCTGCACGCCGATGCGGGAGCCGTACTTCTCCTTCCAGCCCCAGACGCGCTTCAGGAACTCGGCGCGGCCCACGTCGTGACGGCTCTTTTGCTCGGTGCTCTGCAGCTCCTTCTCGACGATCATCTGCGTGGCGATCCCCGCGTGGTCGGTGCCGGGGAGCCAGAGCGCATTGAAACCGCTCATGCGCTTCCAGCGCGTGAGGATGTCCTGCAGGGTGGCGGTGAGCGCGTGCCCGAGGTGCAGGGAGCCCGTCACGTTGGGCGGGGGCAGCACGATCGAGAAGGGCGGGCGCGAACGATCGCGTTCGTCCGCGCGAAAGTAGCCGCGCTCCTTCCACGAGCGGTACCAGCGCGCCTCCACCTCGCGGTGCTGGTAGCCCTTCGACAGCTCGGTGCGGCTCTCCTTGGCGGCTTCGGTGCTCACGGGATCTCCGGGGTCTCGACACCCTCTCCACGCCTGGATGCCTGGAGATTCCGGCCAGGCGGCCTGCGCCGCACGACACGGTGGGTTCCTGGGCCGAGTGCCTTACAGCGCTGCTCGTGTCTCCGCAAGCTCCGAGGTCGAAGCCCAGGGGTCGGCGCGGGCCTGCGAGCTGCGCTCTAGCCCTGGCGGTCCTTCACGAGGCGATCGATCTGCTCGCGAATGATGGTCTCGGCGAGCTGGGGTACGACCTCCCATGCGATGCGTTCGATGACCTCGCGCGAGGCATGGGAGAGGGCATCGCGGAGCTGGGCCTCGCCACCGTCCGGGGCGGTCGCCACTGTCGGGGTGCCAGGGGTCGCGGCTGTCGGGGTGGCAGCCTGCAAGGCCGCTACCTCTCCCGAGGGAGACAGAGTCCCTTGAGGGTGAGCGCTCGGGATGGGGGTCGGGAGCGAGCCCGGAGGCGGTGCGACGTCGAGGTCCGCCTCGGCCGCGACCGCGAGCGGACCCGCAGGGGCTCGGTCCGGAGCGAGCGATGAAGAATCGCCAAGTTCCAGAGGCGGGGCTGCGCCAGGCGTCGCCCTCGGCTCGGGCTGGTGGCCCGTCTCCTCCGCCTTCGGCACGAGCTCGGACGCTGGCACGAGCTCCATCTCCTCCTCGGCCTCGAGCATCGGCAGATCGATGGCTTCTGGCTGCTCGGGCGCACGCTCGACGGAGGGGCGCGGCGAAGCCGCGAACGGGGACGGCTCGCCGAAGTCGAGGTCGTCCAGTGCGACCACCTCCGCAGCCGCGACGGGAGCGGATGGGGGGGACGGCGGCGCGACTGGCGCGGACGCTGCCCGTGCACCCGGGGCCGGGGAATCGACGCCGGCGGTCGGCTCGGCCGCGTCGCTCACGTCGAGGTCGCTCCAGTCGTCCTCCGCGGACGACTGGGGCGGCGCGGCCGCT
>Ga0154716_1037_pt1 | contig 19374 bp, 12 predicted proteins | sample Rifle2008BG16ft_FD_105724 | JGI IMG/M metagenome (GOLD analysis project Ga0154716, IMG submission 105724) | Anaeromyxobacter sp. RBG_16_69_14
CGGCGCCCGCCCCGCGCCAACCCGTGCTCCCTGCAGGGGCGCCATTGGCGGCGGCCCCGCGCGCACCCGCACCGACGCCAGCGCGGGCCCCGACAGAGGCCGCCTCGCGCCCGCCTGCGCCGACGCCGCCAGGGGTCGCGGTGCCCGGCCCGCGTCGCGAGGGCATCGACATGCTCTTCGGCGAGGATCTCATCAGCGAGAAGAGCCTCGACGAGGTGATCCTGTCGTACCTGGCAGAGGATCTGGGTGAGAAGCCGTGAAGGGCGACCGGACGCCGCCCGAGGGTGACAGGAACCGTAGCGCGCGCTCGTGATCCAGCTCTTCCACGTTTGCAAGCAGTACGCAGGCGACGCGCCGGCGCTGGTGGACGTGTCGGTCAGCATCGGCAAGGGTGAGTTCGTCTTCCTCACCGGACGCTCCGGCGCCGGTAAGTCCACGCTGATGCGCCTCGTCTTCTGCGCGGAGCCAGCGACGAGCGGCCAGCTCCTCGTCTTCGGCCGCAACGTCGCCAAGGAAAAGCGATCGCGCATCCCCCACCTGCGCCGCGCCATCGGTGTCGTCTTCCAGGATTTCAAGCTCCTCCCGGACCGCACCGTCGCCGAGAACGTCGCCTTCCCGCTCGAGGTGCGCGGGCTCGCTTCGAAGGAGGTGCGCCGCCGCGCCGGGGGCATCCTGCGCTCGGTGGGCCTCGAGCTCAAGGCGGACAAGTTCCCGCTTTCGCTCTCGGGAGGCGAGCAGCAGCGGGTGGCGGTGGCTCGCGCGCTGGTGGGCGACCCGGCGCTCCTGCTCGCGGACGAGCCGACCGGCAACCTCGACCCGGAGCGGACGCTCGAGGTGATGGACCTCCTCCACGCGGCCAACGCGCGCGGCACCACCGTGCTCGTGGCGACCCACGATCGCAGCCTCCTCGAGCGGTACAAGAAGCGCGTGGTCGCGCTCGAGCGCGGGAGCGTCATCGCGGACGGAGCGGAGATCCGCAGGGCGGGGATGGTGTGATAGCGCATGCCACATGAACTGACGCTCGAGATGGGGGGCGCGGGGGGAGAGTTCTCCCCTCCGCTTGAGGCGCCGCAAGGCGCCGGATATCAGCTCACAGCGGCGACAGTGCCGCTGGAGAATCACATCAACTGGTCGCCGCTGTGACGCGCGCGCCCGGCGGGTCGCGGTGAGCCCTTGCTTCGGACCCCGCTCTATTTCCTGCGGCGAGCGCTCGACGCCATGGCGCGCGGGCCGGGCGTGACCCTGGTCGCGACCGGCACCATCTTCGTGGCCGTCTTCGTGATCGGGCTCTTCGCGGCGGCGCTCCACGGGGCGGGGAAGCTCCTCGCCACCTGGGCGGGCGAGGTGCAGATCTCGGTGTACCTGGATCCGTCGGCCGACCTCGAGGCGGCACGCGCGGCTGCGGCCGCGGCCGCGCCGGGCCGCGCGGTCGAGGCGGTCACCGCGCAGGAGGCGCTGCGCCGCTTTCGCGAGGCGCTCGGGTCCCAGGGTGCGCTCCTCGACGGTATGAGGCCAGGGGTGTTGCCGCCGTCGGTCGAGGTGCGCGCGCCCGGCATCCGACTCGACGAGGCGCGTTCGCTCGCGAAGCGGCTCGAGGCGGTGCCCGGCGCCCGCGAGGTGGACTACGGAACCGCATGGGTGGAGCGGCTGGAGCGCCTCCTCACGCGGCTGCGCTGGGCGGGCTCCGCGCTCTTCCTCGCGCTGGCGGTGGGCGCCGCGGTGCTGGTCGGAAACACGCTCAGGCTGGGCGTGTTCGCCCGTCGGGACGAGATCGAGATCATGAAGCTGGTCGGCGCCACCGACGCGTTCGTCGAGATGCCGTTCCTCATCGAGGGCCTGCTCCAGGGACTCATGGGCGGGGTGCTGGCCACGGGTGCGCTCTTCGCGGTGGCGGTGCTCGCTCTGCCCCGCCTGGCCGCGGAGCTCGGGCTGGCGGCGCCCCTCGCTCGCGGTGACCTGCTCCCATCGGCGCTCCTCGCCGCGCTCGTCGCCGGCGGCGGCGCGCTCGGGACCATCGCCAGCGCGCTCGCGGTGGGACGCGAGCTGAAGAGGTCGTAGTGGCCGTGCCGGCGAAGCTCCTCCTCCTCGCGCTCGCGCTCGGGGCCGACCCGCGCGCACAGCTCGAGGCCTTGAAGGCTCGCAAGGCGGCCGAGGAGGCTGCGGCGCGGGCGCTGCAACAGCGGGAGGGCTCGCTGCTCTCGGACATCGACGCGGCGGAGCAGTCCTGGCGAGAGGCGGAGGCTGCGGCGCGCGACGCCGAGGAGGAGCGCGCAGTGGCGGAGCGGCGGCTCGCGCGCGCCCGCTCCGAGGAGGCCGCCGCGCAGGCCATGCTGGATAGCCTCCAGGGTGAGCTCGGGCCGCGGCTGCGCGCGCGGGCGCGGCTCGGAAGGACGTCCGAGCTGCGCCTCCTCGCCGCGAGCACCTCGCTCGCCGACCTCGTGAAGCGTCGCTTCCTCTGGGCGCGCGTCGTCGAGCGCGATCTGGCGCTCCTCGGCGAGGGGCAGCGAGCGCTGGCCGCGCGGGAGAAGGCCCACGCCCAGCGCGAGCGCGCGGCTTCCCGCCTCGGCGCGCTGGCCAGGGACGCCCAGGCCCGGCGCGAGGTGGCCGCCGCCCGTCGCGACGACCACCGCACCCTTCTCGGGGCGATCCGCAACGCGCGCTCGCTCCACGAGCGCGCCGCGATCGAGGCCGCCGCGCAGGAGGTGAAGCTGGCCGAGTTCGTGGCGGCGCTCCCGCCCGCGGCCGGCGGCGCGGCGCTCCACACCGGCTTCGCGCTCCTGCGCGGAAGGCTGCCGCGCCCCGTCACCGGCACGGTCGAGGTGGGCTTCGGCCGGGTGGTGGATCCGCGCTCCAACACCGTCACGGTGCAGAAGGGGATCGACATCCGAGCGCCAGATGGGATCCATGTGCGCGCAGTGGCGCCGGGAAGAGTGGCCCATGCGGGTTGGTTCAAGGGGTACGGGAACCTCGTCATCGTGGACCACGGCGACGGCTATCACACGCTGGTGGCGCACCTCGGTTCCATGAGCACCGCGATGGGCGAGGAGGTCCAGGCGGGCAGCCTCCTCGGCACGGTCGGCGACACCGGCTCCCTCAAGGGGCCCTACGTCTACTTCGAGATCCGGGAGCGCGGCCGACCCGTGGACCCCGGCGCATGGCTGCGGCCCTAGAAAGCCGTAGCCCAAGGCAGGGTCGGCTCCCCCCGCTCCGCGGGGCGAGGGAGACGGGACCTTTCACATGACATAGGATTCACGAAATGAGCCGGTCCGCAGCCTCTAGCCGCCCCGAGAGCAACGAAGCGAGAGCGAAGCGGTGGCGCCTCTCCCGGCGCGCGGTCACCTTGGCCCTCGTGGCCGGCGCCTTCTTCGCAGGCCTCTCCCTCGATCACGTCGCCCGCGCGGCGCGCCGCGACGGCGGGCAGCCCTACCGCCCGCTCGACATCTTCGCGGACGTCCTCGCCTACGTCGAGAACGGCTACGTGGAGGACGTGAAGGAGAAGGACCTCGTGTACGGGGCGATCGAGGGCATGGTGGGGCGCCTCGATCCACATAGCCAGTTCATGCGGCCAGAGGTCTCCCGCGCGCTCAAGGAGGAGACCTCGGGCGAGTTCGACGGGGTCGGCCTGGAGCTGACGGTGAAGGACGACCAGCTGGTCGTCATGTCGCCCATCGCCGATGCGCCCGGGGAGCGAGCCGGGATCCTGCCTGGCGATCGCATCCTCCGCATCGACGGCGCGCCCACCCGCGACCTGCCGCTCGCGGACGCTATCCGGCGCATGAAGGGTGCCGCGGGCACGAAGATCGCGCTCGAGATCATGCGCGAAGGCTTCAAGGTACCCCAGGCGCTCACCCTCGTGCGCGACAGGGTGCGCACCCAGAGCGTGGAGTGGCGCGTGCTCGATTCCGAGCGCGGCCACGTGCTCGTGAAGGTCAAGACGTTCCAGGAACGCACCGACACGGCGCTGAAGAAGGGGCTCGACGGCGCGCGCACGCAGCTCGGGGGCGAGATCCGCGGACTCGTGCTCGACCTGCGCAACGACCCGGGGGGACTGCTCGACCAGGCCGTGCGCGTCGCCGACCGCTTCCTGCGCGAGGGCGTCATCGTCTCCACCGAGGGCCGCGGGCGGCGCAGCGTGGAGGTGGAGCGGGCGCGGTCGAAGGACACCGAGCCGTCCTATCCCATGATCGTGCTCGTGAACCGCGGTACCGCCAGCGCCAGCGAGATCGTGGCGGGCGCGTTGCAGGACCACGGACGGGCCGTCGTCATGGGCACGCAGACCTTCGGCAAGGGGTCGGTGCAGAGTGTCATCGACCTCGAGGATGGCTCGGGTCTGAAGCTGACCGTGGCGCGCTACTTCACGCCCAAGCACCGCTCCATCCAGGAGCTCGGGATCAGCCCGGACGTGGTGGTCGATGGGGGCGCACCCTCGGCGCGCCTGGAAGAAGGGCCGGGCGAGAAGGACCTGTACCGGCACTTCAAGAACGGCGCGGGACCCTCGCCAGGGGCGACGGCATCCCGGAGCGTCGGCGCCGGGAGCGACTACCAGCTGCGCACCGCGGTGGACTACCTGCGAGCCGCCAGCATCTTCAAGGGTGCGCAACCTCCCGTAGGGACGTCGTCGGTGAAGCGATAGCGCTGCCCCCGTCTCCACGGGGCGCGGGGTCGGCCTCTCGGCGCGCGAGCGGCCGACGCGATTGACGTAGAGCAAGAGCGCGTCGCCCGCGGATCTCCAGTGCGTGCGATCTTGACTGGTAGTCTGACCAGAGAAGGCGTACGCACACGCCTGTTTCCCGTGGCCGGCCGCGGCTTTCAATTTGACATCCGCGACCCAGCAGCTATAGTCCGCGCGCTTTCCAACAGGGGGGAGGCAAGCTACTTGGGTAGAGGACTCCGCGAGCGCTTGCGGGTGCGCTCCCCCGCCAGGTGGGCTGCTCCGAGATGAGTCCTATCGAAATCTCCGTCATCATCGCCTACGTCGCGGTGTTGCTCGTACTGTCGCTGTACGGGTCGCATCGCTACTACATGGCCTTCCTTTACTACCGGCACAAGTTCCGGCTGCCGACGCCCGATCGCCGCTTCGAGGCGTTGCCCCGGGTGACGGTGCAGCTCCCCATCTTCAACGAGATGTACGTCGCGAACCGGCTCATCGGAGCCGTGTGCGCCCTCGACTACCCGCGCCACCTGCTCGAGGTCCAGGTCCTCGACGACTCCATCGACGAGACCTCCGAGATCGCGAGCGCCTGTGTCGATCGCTGGCGCGAAGAGGGGGTGGACATCAGCTACGTCCACCGCACGAATCGCCAGGGCTTCAAGGCGGGCGCGCTGGAGAACGGCCTCCGCCTCGCGAAGGGCGAGTACATCGCCGTCTTCGACGCGGATTTCGTGCCGGACCCCGACTTCCTCCGCCGCACGGTGCACTTCTTCACCGACCCGAAGGTAGGGATGGTGCAGGTGCGCTGGGAACACCTCAACCGCGCCTACAGCACGCTCACCCAGTGCCAGGGCATCCTGCTCGACGGCCACTTCGTCATCGAGCACACCGCGCGCAACCGCTCCGGCGCCTTCTTCAACTTCAACGGCACCGCCGGCATCTGGCGGCGCGAGACCATCAAGAACGCGGGCGGCTGGCAGCACGACACGCTGACCGAGGACCTGGATCTCTCGTACCGCGCGCAGCTCGCCGGCTGGCGCTTCGTCTTCCTCCCTCAAGTCACCGCGCCGGCCGAGATCCCGGTCGAGATGAACGCCTTCAAGAGCCAGCAGCACCGCTGGGCGAAGGGCTCCATCCAGACGGCGCTGAAGCTCCTGCCGCGTATCTTCGCCGCCCCGCTGCCCTGGCACGTGAAGCGGGAGGCGTTCTTCCACCTCACCGCCAACTTTGCGTACTTGCTGATGATCCCCCTCGCGGTGCTGATGCCGATCTCGGTGATGGCGCGCGTGGGCCACGGGTGGATGGAGGTGCTGCTCCTCGACATCCCGTTTTTCGCTGCCGCCACCGCGTCGGTGTGCTCTTTTTACTTCGCCAGTCAGCGCGAGATCGGCATGAGCCTGTGGCAGCGGCTCAAGTACATGCCCTTCCTGATGGCGCTCGGCATTGGCCTTTCGGTGAACAACGCCAGGGCGGTGGTCGAGGCGCTCCTGGGGTACCAGTCCGGCTTCACGCGCACGCCCAAGCACGGCGTGCAGCGCGCGGGCGATTCGGTGGCGCGCAAGCGCTACAAGGCGGCGGCGACGTTCCAGCCCCTCATCGAGCTCGGCCTCGCCGCGTACATGACGTACGGCATCCTGTTCGTGCTCGACCGCGAGGTGTACTACTCGCTGCCGTTCCTCTTCCTGTTCCAGGCGGGCTTTGGCTACGTGGGCCTGATGAGCCTCTGGGAAGGCGTGCGCGACGCCTGGGATCGGCTCACGGTTCCGTCCGCGCAGGAAGCCGACGTCGACGCGTAGGCGGAGCGTCCTCGCTACCCGGCCTCGCTACGGCAAGATCTTCTCGTAGACGGTCACGCCGCGATCCAGCCGGCCGACGATCGCGAAGCCGAGCCGCTCCCAGAACATCTTGGCCGCGGTGTTCTCGTCCACGACGGAGAGCCGGAGCGCGCGATACCCGGCGCGCGCGAGCGAGGCCTCTATGGCAGCCGTGGTCTCCTTGCCGTAGCCGAGTCCCTGGCACGCTTCGCGGAAGAGGAGGAGACCGATCTGCGCGGTGCGCGGCTCGGGATAGTCGAGGTGCAAGTCGAGCACGCCGACCGCCCCCCCGACGCGCGGGACCAGGACGAAGACCTTCCGGTGGTCGTCCACCTCGGCGTCGGCGAGGAGCTGGATGGCTGCGTCAGCGCCTACCGGCTTGCCTTCGGTGCGGGCGAAATAGTCCGGCGCCCCCTCGAAGCAGGCCTGGATCTGGGCCGCGTGCTTGCCCGTCGCGGGTACCGCCCGCAGCCGCGGACCGTCCAGCTCGAGCCCGTCCTCTTCCGGCGTCTCGACTTCTTCCGATGTCATGCGCCCTCGGCTCCCATTCTCGACACACGCGCCCAGGTGGGGAGATAGACCGACGCTCGGCTCGAGGTCAAGAAGCCGCTGTTCTACTGGAGCAAGAGGGCGGTCGCGTGCGGCGATTCCAGCGTGGGGACCACGTGATCGGCGCCCTCGGCCTGCAGCGCTTTCACCCCGAAGCGGCCCGTTGCCACGGCCAACACCGGGCAGCCGGCCGCTCGCGCCGCCGCGATGTCGCGAGGTGTGTCGCCGATGACCAGCGCCTCGCGCGGGTCGACGCGCCGCCCGAGCCGCGCCGACGCACGCCGGAGCGCCGCCCCGACGATCAGCTCCCGCGCTTCGCCGTCCGAACCGAACCCGTACACGTCGCCGTTGCCGAACCCGAAGTGACGGTCGAGCCCGCCGCGCGCGAGCTTGACGCGCGCGCCCCGCAGGATGTTGCCGGTGCAGAGTCCCACGGTGGCCCGCCGGGCGCCGAGCGCCTCGAGCAGCACCTCCACGCCAGGCAGGACCCTGTAGCCGGGGCCCTGGATCTCCCGCTCCAGATGGCCGGCGTAGGTGTCGAGGACGCGATCGCAGAGCGCTTCCTGGAAGGGATGGCCCACCGCGAGCATCGCCTCGCGGACGATGAGCCGGTCGGTCATCCCGTCGAGCTTCATGCCGCCGAGCCAGGCCTCCTGGGGCCGTACGGCGCCCCCGAGGTGCTGCTCCAGCGCAGCCTCGAGCGCGCGCCGGCCGGCGCCGCCCGCGTTGACGAGCGTTCCGTCGATGTCGAAGAGCAGGACGTTGGGGCGCAAGCCGCCTCGAATAGCGGAGAACGAGTTGGGGGACAAGGCCCCCCCTACTCGCGAGCGCCCAGCTCGCGCTCGCGCCGACGCATCACCACGTCGGCCATGCTGCTGACGTAACCGTTCACCCCTCGTAAGTAAGCCAGGATGTCGAGGTGCATGCTGGAGGTCTCGAGCGATTCGCGCAGGCCCTGGTTGAGCCGCCCGATGTGCTTCTCCTTCAGCTGGTCCTCGATCTCGAAGAGCTTCTCTCGATGGCGCAACACCTTGCGCGCGATCTCCTCGTCGCCGGTGGCGAAGGCGACCAGCGCGAGGTCGATGTTCTCGCAGACCTTCCCGTGGAAGTCGCGGATCTCCGCCCAGCCCTCCTTCGAGAAGGCGAGGCTGTGCGCCACCTTCTTGCGCGCGAGGGAGAGGACGTTCTTGTTCACCAGGTCCCCGGCGTTCTCGATGTCGTTGGAGAGGCTGATGAGCTCCATCTGGCGATCGGCCTGGTCGCGCGTCATCGCCTCCTGCCCGAGCCGCGCCAGGTAGAAACGGATCTCGCGGTTCAGGATGTCCACCTTGTCGTCCCGGCCCTCGATGTCGGCGGCCAGGTCGAGATCGCCCTCCTCGAAGCAGCGCAGGGAGTCCTTCACCATGTCCGTCACGATGTCCGCCATGCGCATGAACTCGCGCTGGGCGTTTCCGAAGGCGAGCGCCGGGCTCTCGATGGCGCGCGGGTCGAGGTAGCGCGGTCCGAAGCGCTCCCGTTCGTCGGACGGCTGGTAGAAGCGGGTGACGACCCGCGCGCAGACGCCGACGAGGGGCAGGAAGGCGAGGGAGGTGAAGACGTTGAAGAGCGAGTGGGCGTTGGCGATCTGGCGCGCCACGTCGGTCGTCGTGGCGGCCGCCAGACGGGTGAAGCGCTCTATGAACGGCAGGAAGGCCGCCACCCCGAGCAGCTTGAAGAAGGCATGGGCGAACGCCACCCGCTTCCCGGCGGCGACCTGCCCGGCCGCGGCCATGATGGGCGTGACGGTGGTGCCGAGGTTGGCGCCGAGGACGAGCGGCACGGCGGCTGCGATGGACATGCTCCCCGAGGAGGCCATGGCGATGAGCAGGCCGATGGTGGGCGCCGAGCCCTGCATGAGCACCGTCGCCACCGCACCGGCGGCGAGCCCGGCGAAGGGGCTCGAGGAGAGGTACTCGAGCACCGGGACGAAGAGTGGCGACGTGCGCAGGGGGAGCGTCGCGTCGCTCATGAGCTTCATGCCGAAGAAGAGCAGGCCGAGGCCCATCATCGCCTCGCCGCTGTAGCGGACCCGGCGCTTGCGTCCGAAGAAGCGAAACGAGAAGCCGAGCGCGACGATCGCCAGGGCATAGGCGGACAACCGGAAGGCGATGAGCTGCACCGTGATGGTGGTGCCGATGTCGGCGCCGAGCACGACCGCCATCGCTTGCGGCAGCGTCATGAGGCTGGAGGCCGCGAAGCCGACCAGCATCACCGTCACTGCGGTGGAGGACTGGATGATGGTGGTGACCACGGCGCCGGAGACGAGGCCGACCACGCGGTTCGAGGAGAGCGCGAACAGGATGGATCGGAGCTTGTCACCGGCCACGATCTGCAGGCCCTCGCGAGCGAGCCCGAGCCCGTGCAGGAAGATGGCGAGGCCACCGAGGAGGATGGTGAAATTGAGGAAGCTCACAGCGGCGGCCAGTTCATGTGATTCCTCAGCGTCACTGCCGCCGCTGTGAGTCGAGATCCGGCGCCTTGCGGCGCCTCAAGCGGAGGGGAGAACTCTCCCCCCGCGCCCCCCATCTCGACCGTCCGTTCGTGTGGCATGAGCAATCGCGCGGCGCCAGCCTTCACTCGGCGAACAGGGCCTCCACGAACTCGCGCGGCGCGAAGGGGCGCAGGTCGGCCACCTTCTCGCCCACGCCGACGTAGCGCACCGGCAGCTTGAGCTCGTCGCAGATGCCGATGATGACTCCGCCCTTGGCGGTGCCGTCGAGCTTCGCGAGCACGATGCCGGTCACGCCCAGCGCCTCGTGGAACTGGCGCGCCTGGGCGATGGCGTTCTGGCCGTTGGTGGCGTCCAGGACGAGCAGCACCTCGTGGGGCGCGCCCTGGCAGGCCTTGGCCATGACGCGCTTCACCTTCTTCAGCTCCTCCATGAGCGGAGCCTTGGTGTGGAGGCGGCCGGCGGTGTCGCACAGGACGACGTCCACCCCGTCCTCGACGCCCTTCTTCACCGCCTCGAAGCAGACGCTGGCCGGATCGGAGCCCTCCTTGCCGCGCACCACAGGCGCGCCCACGCGCTCGGCCCACACCTCGAGCTGCTCGCCGGCGGCCGCGCGGAAGGTGTCGCCAGCGCCGAGCAGGACCGAGTGCCCTGCCTGCTTGACCTTGGAGGCGAGCTTGCCGACGGTGGTCGTCTTGCCGCTGCCGTTCACCCCGACGACCATGACCACGAAAGGTCGCTGCTGGCCCAGGGTGAGGCCTTCGCCCTGTCCGCCGAGCCCGTCGAGGGCGAGGATGCGCTCGATGTCGTCGCGCAGCACGGTCCGCAGGCGAGCGGGGTCGGCGAGCTCCTTCTTCTTGGCGCGCTCGCGGGCGCCCGCGAGGAGCCCGGTGGCCGTCTTCACGCCGATGTCGGCGGTGAAGAGCACCTCCTCGAGGTCGGCGAGCACCTTCTCGTCGACTTCCTTGCCGCCGGTGAACAGGGAATTGAGGCGCGCCATGAAGCCGCCTCGCGTCTTCTCGAGCCCGGCGGCGAGCGTGCGCCCGGCCTCGGCCTCGATGCGGCGCTGCCGCTCCTCCTCCTCGCGCTGGCGCGCCTCCGCGGCCTCCAGCGCCCGTCGCGCTTCCTCCTCGCGGGCCCGCTGCTCGGACTCCTCTCGCTCCTTCCGGCGCCGCTCCTTTTCGAGTCGCTCCTCCTCCTTCTTGCGCCTGTACTCCTCCTTCCGGCGCGCTTCCAGCTCGGCCTTGGAGACGGCCGGCTCGCGCTCGGCGGCAGGAGGGGCGGCGGGTACGCCAGGCCGGAGCTCTGCCGGGGGCAGCTCGGCAGGTGGCGGCAGGTCGGCCCCGGCTTCGCGCTCCAGCTCTCGCTCGATCTCGGCCTGCGAGAGAGGTTCCTTGGGGACGGGCAGCTCGGCGCGCTTGCGGCGGACGAGCACGACCGCGGCGAGCACGACGAGCAGCACGAGGGCGGCGACGATCGCGATCCCGACCGCGTCGTTGGCGGTGAGCGCGAACGGGAGGGCAAGGGGCACGGAGGGTGGCAAGGTCAAAGTCGGTCCGGGCAAAGGGGCTGAAACTTATAGAGTTTATCGGAGAGAGGTGTCAACGCTGACCCATCCCCTCGTTTCGCCCGAGCCCGAGCCCGTGCCCGGGTCTGCAGTGCGTCAGCTGAACAAGCATCGCGACGATCCGGAGCAGAAGCTCTCGACCCGCTTGATGGCGAGCATCATCGACCAGCCACCGTTGACCAGGGATGGCTGTACAAGTCAGAGCGGAGCGGGGATCACGCCGCGGCGGACTGCTCGCGCTCGCCGAGGTGCACCGAGATGAGCTTGGACACGCCCGGCTCCTCCATCGTCACCCCGTACAGCGTGTCCACCGATTCCATGGTCCGCTTGTTGTGGGTGATGAGGATGAACTGCGAGGTCGTGCTCATCTCCTTCACGAGCTCGTTGTAGCGGCCGACGTTGGCCTCGTCGAGGGGGGCGTCCACCTCGTCGAGGAGGCAGAACGGGGTCGGCTTGATGAGGAAGATGGCGAAGATGAGCGAGACCGCGGTGAGCGCCTTCTCCCCGCCGGAGAGCAGGTTCACGCTCTGCAGCTTCTTGCCGGGCGGCTGTGCGAAGATCTCGACACCGCCCTCGATCCCGCCGCCCTCCGGGTCCTGGGTCAGGGCGAGCCCCGCGCGCCCGCCGCTGAACAGCCGCGGGAACACCTGCTGGAACTTCTCGTTCACACGATCGAACGTCTCGCGGAACCGCTCGCGGGAGGAGCGGTTGATCTTGACGATGGCGCTCCTGAGATCGGCGAGCGAGGTCTCGAGGTCCACCTTCTGCGTGCTCATGAAGTCGTGGCGCTTCGAGAGCTCGTCGTACTCCTCGATGGCCGTGAGGTTGATGGGGCCCATGCGGTCGGCCTGCGACTTGAGGTCGTCGAGCCGCTGCCGGTCCGCGTCGCTCGGCGGCCTCTGCATGTGAAAGCGCTGCACCTCCCACTTGAGCTCCGCCTGGCAGCGCTCGCGGATCTGCTCCTCCAGGTGCAAGAGGGCCAAGGCCTGCTCGCGGGCGGTGAGCGATGCTTCCCCCGTCGCCTGGGTGACCTCGTCGTTGCGGTGCCGGAGGTCGCGCAGCTCCACGTCGCGGGTGCGCAGCGCCTCGGCGAGCGCGTCGCGGTCAGCCCGCTCGAGCGCCAGCGATGCCTTGACCTCTGCGTGCTCGGTGCCGAGCCGGCCCATGTCGATGCGCGTCCCGTCGATGCGCCCGCGCAGCTCCGCGGCGCGGGCATTCGCCTCGGAGAGGGCGGCGAAGAGGCGCCCCCGGCGCTCCTCCACCTCGCGGCGCGCCTCCCCGACCCGCTTCAAGGCGGCCGAGAGCGACTCTCTCCGCTCGGCGTCGGCGGCGACCTTGATCTTCAAGTTCATGAGCTGCGCGGTCAGGGTGTCGGCCTGGGCCTTCAGCGCCGCGCTCGCCTGTCCCGCCTCGCGGGCGCGCTCCTCCGCGCGCGACTGCTCCGCCTCGGCGGTGGCGGCCTCGACCCGATGCTCCTCCTCCTCGCGCGCCAGCGCGTCGAGCCCCTCCTCGAGCCCGGTGCGCTCGGCGTCCAGCTTGCCCACGCGCTGGGCCTGCCGCTCCAGCTCCTCGCCCAGCCGCGCCAGGTCCTTTTCCTGTTCCAGGACCGCGAGGTCCTTTTCGCGCCCGTCCTTGTCGAGGGTCTTGAGCGCCGCCTCCAGCTGGAAGACGCGCGCCTGCAGCGTGCGGTGGCGCTCCTGTGCCATGGAGAACTCGGCCTCGAACTCGCGGACCGTCTCCTCGAGCTCTTGCACCTCGCGGCGCCGCTGCAACGCGCCGTGGCCCTCGCCTTCGAGCGGGCCGCCGGTCACCACGCCGTGGGGATCGAGCACCTCGCCGTCGAGCGTGACCAGGGTCCGCTTCTGCGCGGAGGCCTGCCAGATCTCGAGCGCGCAGGGCAGGTCCCTCACGATGACCGCGTCGCCGAGGAGGAAGCGCGCCACCTTGTCGTACGCCTGGTCAAAGCGGACGACGTCCAGGCAGGCGGCCACGAAGCCGGGGCGGTTCCGCAGGGCGTCCGACTCGGGGAGCTGCGCCTCGCGCAGGCGCGCCAGCGGGATGAGCGACGCGCGTCCCTCGGCTGCGCTCTTGAGGAAGTCGATGGCCTCGACCCCGTGGGAATGGCTCTCGACGATGACGTATTGCAGCCGCTCTCCCAGCACCGCCTCGACCGCGTTCTCGTACTCCGGCGGCGCCGCCACCACGTCCGCGACGAGGCCGAAGATGCCGCGGTCCCGCTGCCCTTCCCCCTGGCCGGCGCGGGTCATGAGGCTGCGGACTCCTCTGCCGTAGCCTTCGTAGTTGCGCATGACCTCGCAGAGCGAGGTGAGGCGGGCCCGTTTGTCGCCGAGCTCCTCGCGCAGCGTGATGAGCTTGGCCTCGTTCTGGATGAACTCGGAGCGCGTGCGCTCGAGCGACTCCTCCTGCGCGCCGCGCTCCGCCTCGAGGCGCAACTTGATCTGGCGCGTCTTGCCCAGCCTGTCCAGGTACTGGGATCGCGCCCCGTCCAGCTGGGCCGTGCGCTGCGCGATCTCGCTCGCCTCGGCCTGGTTCTTCGCCAGGCGCGCTCTTAGATCGGTGCGCTGGCGCTCGAGCTGCTGCAGCTGGCTCCGGTGGCCGGCGGAGCGGCCGAGCGCGGCGCTCGCCTCGACGCGAGCGGCTTCCACCTGCCCGAGCCGCAGGCCGATCTCGCGGGCCAGGTCGCGGATTTTCGCCTCCGACCCGGCGAGGCTCTCCTCGTCGGTGTTGCCCAGCGCTCCCAGCTCCTCGCGCTGGCGCTCGAGCCCTTCCCGCTCCGCGGCGAGGGCTTCGGCCTGCCCCTTCAGCGCCTCGACCTCGGCCGCCTGCGCGCGCGTGCGCTCGCCGATCTGGTCCAGTTCGCGCGCCGCTGCCTCCGCCGACACCTTGGAGACGCGCTCCTGGCTCTCGAGCTCGTGCTCGCGCTGCGAGAGCCCGCTCACGCGCCCCTCGAGCTCGGAGAGCCGCGCGCGTTCCGACTCGATGGCGCTGTCCACCTCCGCCAGACGAGCCGAGATCTCGCGACCTTCCGTCTCCAGCTCGGTCTTCTGCTCTTCGGCGGCGCGGCGCACGGCGGTGATCTCGAGGTAGCGGCACGCGGCCTGCGCGAGCTCCAGATCGCGGATCTGCGCCTTGAGAGCCTTGTAGCGCTCGGCCTTGCGCGCCTGCCGGTTGAGGCTCTCGAGCTGCTTACCGAGCTCCTGCACGATGTCGGTGACTCGCATCAAGTTCTGCTGCGTCGCCTCCATTTTCCGCTCGGCCGCCTCGCGGCGCTTCTTGTACTTGGTGATGCCGGCCGCCTCCTCGATGATGGAGCGGCGATCCTCGGGGCGCGCCGAGACGATCTGGCCGATGCGCCCCTGCTCGATGATGGAGTACGCGGTGCGCCCGACGCCGGACCCCATGAACAGGTCCGTCACGTCCATGAGGCGGGCGGGGACCTTGTTGACGAGGTAGTCCGACTCGCCGGAGCGGAAGAGCCGGCGGCCGACGGTGATCTCGGAGAAGCCCTGGAAATGGGCCGGAAGCTCGCTCGGCCGATCGTTCTCGAAGGTGATCATCACCTCGGCCATCGAGAGCGGCGGCTTCGACTCCGAGCCATTGAAGATGACGTCCTCCATGGAACGGCCGCGGAGCTGCCGCGCGGACTGCTCGCCGAGGACCCAGCGGATGGAGTCGGCCACATTCGACTTGCCGCAGCCGTTCGGTCCCACGACGCCCGTCACGCCGTCCGCGAAGGAGACGACCGTGCGGTCCATGAACGACTTGAAGCCGACGATGTCGAGGCGCTTGATGCGCATGGTCGAGGGGGTAACACAGCCCATGGGCGGATTCAACCAAGCCCCGGAATGATCGAGGCTTTTTGGGTGCTGACCCCGCGAATCCGGTCACTCCGTGGCCGGCGGTTTCCCTTGCGGGATCGCGCCGTTACATGACATTGCATGTAGGGTCGTACTGCTGGTTCCAGACCAGCGGCCCGGGCGCATCGAGGTCGGCCTCGAGCGCGCGACTCCAGTGATTCGGGCCACCCGACCAGGTCGCGATAGACTCGGGTGGCATGCGCTTCGTCAGGCATCTCGCCGTGCGGCTCCTCGTGGCGCTCCTCGTCCCCGCGCTCGTCGAAGGGTACGTCGTCGTCTTCGTCTTCCCGCTCTCCGACGCCCAGCGGCAGGCGGTGCGGCTGGTGGTCCCCATTTTACTCGTGGTCACCACGGCCGTGCTCTTGCTGGCGGGGGCGATGCTGGCGATGCCCATCGGCCGCGCGCTGGGCCTCGGGGCAAACCTGCGCGGGGAGGCGCGGACGCGCGCGGCGATCGCGGCGCTGCACCTGCCGGGGCGGTTGGGGGCGCTCATGCTACTCCTGGGCGGCGCGCTCGTGGTGGGCATCGTCGGCCTCGAGCTGCGCCTCGGCGTGCCGCTCGACCTAGCGCTCGCGGCGGCCGGAGCCGGGGCTGCCTTCGACATCATGGCCGCCATGCTGGGCTACTCGGTCGCGGCCACGGCCATCGCGCCTGCGATGGTCGAGCTCGCCCCCGTCGGGCCGAACAGGGTAGGTGGCCCGGGCGCGTCGATCGCCCTGGGCTCGGACGAGCTGCCCAGAAGCGGCACGATGCGCGGCAAGATCCTCGTCATCTGCTACGGACTGCTCGCCATCGCGACGCTGCTCGTGGGATCGGTCGCCTATGCGCGCTACCGCGCGGACACCGACAACCAGTACCTCCAGCAGGCGCTCTCGGCGCAGGAGCATGGCGCGCGCTGGCTCGAGAGCAAGGGACCCGCCGCCGCCGCGGAGCTGGTCTATCTCTCCACCGGTGCGACCACCGCTGTCGTCTCGAGCGATGGGACGGTCGCGGCGCGCTCCGATGGAGCCGACCCCGGTGTGCTCTCCGCCCTTCCGGCCCCGGGGTCGGGTACCGAGGAGGTGCCGGGCGGCTGGGTCCTCCGGCGCGCCGCCGGCAGGTTCACGCTCTTGAGCTTCCTCTCGGAGGCGCCCCTCGTCGAGCGACGCGAGGCGTTCTGGGGACAGGCGTCGTCGCTCGGGCTCGTGCTGTTCGTCGCCACGGCGCTCCTCATCTGGCTGGCCGCGAAGAGTCTGACCGTCTCCATCGGCTTTCTCGGGACGGCCGCGGGCCGCATCGCGTCGGGCGACCTCACCGCCAGCCCGCCCTCCGTATCCACGGACGAGATGGGGCAGCTCGCCGCCGACTTCCGCAAGATGGCGCAGGGACTGGCCGCGCTCGTCACGGAGGTCAAGGCGGCCAGCGGTGGCGTGCAGGAGGGGACCCTCGAGATGGACGAGATCGGCCAGCGCGTGAACGGCGGAGCTCGCGAGGAGCACGAGCGCGTGCTGGCGGTGCAGGCCGCGGTGGAGGCGATGCAGGACTCGGTGGCGATGATAGGTCGCGGAGTCGACGGCTTGACCGACTACGTCCGATCGACGAGCTCGGCGGTGGGCGAGATGGCGGCGGCGCTCGAGGAGGTGCGGCGGCAGGCGGCGGATCTGGAGCGCCGCACGGGAACGGCAGGCGCCGACATCGAGAAGCTGGCCGAGGCGGGACGGAAGGCGCAGACGAGGCTCGGTTCGCTCGACGCGCTCGCGGGCAGCGCGCAGGGTACGCTCGCGTCGGTGTCGGCCTCGCTCTCGGGGCTCGAGACCTCGGCCATCGCCAGCCAGCTCGCCTCCGCCCAGGCGGCGGAGCTGGCGGATACAGCCGAGGGGGTCGTGCAGGAGGCGGTGAACGGCATCGAGAGCCTGCGCTCGGCGGTGGGCGACGCGAAGAAGCGAGTGACCGTGCTCGGCCGCCGCTCGGACGACATCGACCAGATCCTGGACTTCATCGGGGAGGTGGCAGGGCGGACGAACCTGCTCTCGCTCAACGCGTCCATCATCGCGACGCAGGCGGGTCCGCACGGCAAGGCGTTCGGGGTGGTGGCGGACCAGATCCGGGAGCTGGCGGCGCAGATCTCGCTGTCCACCAAGTCCGTGGGCGACATCATCCGCGCGGTCCGCGACGACGTGAACGGGACGGCGCGCCTGATCGACCGCGGCGACGAACTCGCGGCGGAGGGCGTGGCGCACGCGCGCAAGTCGCTCGACGCGCTGCACGAGATCCGGGTCGCCACCGACAGGGGGCACGAGACCGCCGCCGCCATCCGCGACGCCGTACAGGAGCACGCCCGATCGACGCGCGACGTGTCGGATCTGGTCACCTCGGTGTCGGACAACACGGACTCGCTCGCCGAGGCCATCCAGCTGGTCGGCAAGAGCGTGGCGGCCGCGGGCTCGGTGACTCACGGCGTGGGCGCCCTCGCCGACAAGGTGAGCCGTGCCCTCGAGGAGCAGTCCAGCCTGGGTCGCATGCAGCTCGAGAGCCTGGAGAGGATCAATGCCAAGCTGCTCGACATCACGCGCGCCGTGGACAGCCACGACGTGGCCACCCAGCGGGTGCTCGAGGTCCTTTCACACCTCACCCGGACCGCGGAGCAGCACGAAGCCGCGGTGGTGGAGCTCTCGGGGGTGGCCGACCGCTTGGGCAACCGATCGCGGGCCTTGGCCGATCGCGTCGGAAGATTCAAAATCTAGTTGCGCGGGCGGGCGGCGGCGACCAAGCAAGGAACCGCCCTCGGCAGGCGCAACCATGCTCGAGCTGCTGCAACACCTCGTGAATCTGGAATGGCGCCGGAGAGGGGCGGCGGTCCGCCAGGTGCGGATCGCGGGCTCGCTGGTGTGGTACGCGGAGTTCCAGCCGAAGCCGGGAGGCCCGGTGACGCCGCTGCGCGCGGTTCACGCCCCCGACGGAGCGCGGCGGAGCATCCCGCTCGAGCCCCCGACGGTGGTCCTCTTCCATGGCCTCGGCGCTTCGAGCATGAGCTTCCACTCCGTCATCCCGCAGCTCCGGCGGGCCTACCGGGTCATCGTGCCGGACCTGCCGGGGTGCGGCTTCTCGCGGCCGCCGAAGGGTCGCGACTTCCTCCCGTTCACCGAACTGGTCGAGGTGGCCGAGGAGTTCGTCGCGCGGATCACCCCGCGCGGTGCCTACCTGGCCGGCAACTCGATGGGCGGTTGGATCACGGTCAAGCTGGCCTCGCGCCGGCCCGATCTGGTGCGCGGGGTCGCGCTCCTGAACCCGGGAGGTCCGGCCCTGCGCGCCGAGGACTGGGTGGACTTCGCCCGCGTCATGATGGCGGAGGAGCGCGGCGCCCTGGACGAGTGGATGCAGCGCATCTTCCACAAGCCCCCGGTCATGATGCGCTTCTTCATGCGCGACGTCCGGCGCATCTTGCGGGGCCCGCCGGTCGGGCAGCTCATCGCGACCCTCACGGCGCAGGATTTCCTCTCCGAGAAAGAGATGGCGCAGGTGCGCTGCCCGGCGGTGTTGGTCTGGGGCGAGCGCGACCGGCTCATTCCCGAGGGCTGCCGCGCGTTTTATCTCAAGAGACTGAAGGGTGTGCGCTACGAGCCCATTCCGGACTGCGGCCACTGCCCCCAGCTGGAGTGCCCGGACCGCACCGCCGAGATCCTGCTCGATCTCCCCAACGTCGGCGCGAAGCGGTCAGCGCGCACGCCTGTCGGTGCGCGCGGCGGCGGCGGGGCGAGCACCCCGGCCCCCGCGCGGCGCGGCGGTGGGATCAGGGCGGTCGCGCGCGCGCCGAAGTCCTGACCAGGATGCGCGAGGACCCCCGCCGTTCGGGGCGGGTGAGGATAGCGGCCGGGAGGGCGGGCTCGATGCCGAGCTCTCACGATTCAATTGCGGTCGATCAATCGACGGCTCTTGACCTTTAGCAGGAAGGGCCCTCGTTCGCCGGTCGTGTCCCAAGTAAATCCGGATACTTCACCCCACCCGCCGCCCTGCTCGCGGTACCGCTCGAGCTGCGCATCGCGCTCGCACGTGACGAGGCATTGTCCATCAAAACGATCTCCCTCGACCCTGGCGTGCTAGCATGCGCCATACGCGCTCACGCATCTTGGAGGGGACCGAGAATGCTAGCGATCTTCCTGGCGGGACTCGTAGTCATAACGGTTGTGGCCTGGATCGTGAGTGCCAGCAAGGCCCGCGCTGCCATCGAGCGGCAATCTACCGCCATTGCACGCAACAAGGCCGCCATTGCTTCTCTCGAGCGGGACGGCGCCGCTGCGCGCGAGCAGCTGGCCCAGACCAGGGCGGAAGGGGTGCGGCTGTCCGAGGTCCTCACGGAGGCGCACAGCCGCGAGCGCGGGCTGATGGGGACGGTCAAGAGCGGGCGCTCCGAGTGTGAGCAGCTGTCGCAGCAGCTGAACGACGCCCGC
>Ga0154716_1078_pt2 | contig 19347 bp, 23 predicted proteins | sample Rifle2008BG16ft_FD_105724 | JGI IMG/M metagenome (GOLD analysis project Ga0154716, IMG submission 105724) | Anaeromyxobacter sp. RBG_16_69_14
CCAGGTCCACCAGGGCCCGACAGAACGCGGGACCGTGGTCCCGGGAGCGGGCGAGCGGGTGGGCCATCTCGTGAACGAGGGTCGCGACGATCTCGGCCTGGTCGGCGTTCGGGCAGGTGGTGATGACGATGCGGCGAGGCGCGAACCGGGAGGTCATCTCGACGCTGCCGACGACGAAGCCGCGCCCGTCCGTCCGGCCACGGTTGACGATCAACGACACCTCGGGGAATCGCGCGGCCGCGCGGAGCTGGCCGAACCACTCGCGGATTGTCGAGGTCGCGATGGCGGCGCCCTCGTCGTCGCCCACCGGCTGCGGACACTCCGGCAACGCCTCGCGGTCGTCCACCCGCGCGTCATCGTCGCGCCCGCTCTCGAGGACCGGCGCAGGCGAGCGTGGGACTGCGGGCACCCAGGGAAGAGGCCGGCCTTCCGGATCGAGCCTCTCGGGCTTCACGCCCTCCAGCGCCGACAGCACCCAACACACCTGCGAGTCCGGCAGCACCAGGGTGTGCCTTGGAAAGACGAACACCGCCTTGCCCTCGAGTCCGTCACGCACGATGACGGGACCCCCCTCGGGAGCGAGGCGCAAGTGTCTCACCGGGGCGATGATCGCCCACTGCTCGGGAGCGATGCTGCCGACGCCCGCGATGTCGGCGGGGCCCATGACCACGCCTCCGGGGAGCTGCTCGCGCCGCAAGAGCTCGCGCACCGTCGCGCGGGAGAGCTCAGGAGGGAGCCGGATGACGCTGCCGCGGATGCCCGGGACGACCTCGGCGAGCTCGGGGGATGCGCCTGCCGCGGATGCGTCGTGGTGAGCGAGTGGGGTCATCCGCCACATCGTAAAACACGGCGAGAAGGCGGCTCCAGCACTATTGTCATCTCACAGCGGCGACCAGTTGATGTGATTCTCCAGGGTCACCGCCGCCGCTGTGAGCTGATATCCGGCGCCTTGCGGCGCCTCAAGCGGAGGGGAGAACTCTCCCCCCGCGCCCCCCATCTCGAGCGTCAGTTCATGTGGCATGCGCTATCAGCCCGACCAACCCGGGCGGTCCTCACGAGATGAGTCCGACCCAACGTCTCCTGCTGTTCGCTCCGGGAGCCGGCGCGCCCTCCGGCTCCCCTTGGATGACGAGCTGGACCGAGAGGCTGAAGGTAATCGGCCAGGTGGTTCGGTTCGACTATCCATACGCCATCGCGGGGAAGCGGAGCCCCGATCGCCTCCCGGTACTGATCGCGGCACACCGGGCTGCGCTCGCCGACGCACGGGCGCAAGCACCCGACTCGGTCATCCTGGTGGGGAAGTCCATGGGGTCGCGGATAGGCTGCCACGTCGCGCTCGAGGAGCCGGTCACGGCGATCGTCTGCCTGGGGTATCCGCTCCGCAGCGCGCGCGGCGATCTGCGCAGCGACGTGCTCCTCGCGTTGCGCACGCCCGTGCTCTTCGTGCAGGGTTCGCGCGACCCGCTGTGCCCGCTGGAAGCGCTGGGCGCCGTGCGCCAGCGCATGGTGGCCCCGACGGTCCTCCACGTCGTCGAGGGTAGCGACCATTCGCTGCGCCTCGGAGCTCGCGCCCTCCGCGAGCGTCAGCTGACACAGGAAGCGATCGACGACGGCATCATGGCGGCGGTCGTCGCCTTCGTGAGCGGTCACGCGACAGTAGACGCTCCCCACGCACACTCCTAGGACTCTGGATGGCGGTGCCCTTGACGGTAGGTACGGGCGCTGCTGTTTCCCGCTGTGCTCGCCGCGCGGGCGGGAAGGGCGAAACCGAGCCCTTCGAGCAGCACCCCACCGGGATAGCCGCCAGACTGTAATCATCGCGGGCCTGCCTGGTCTGTCCTCCACGATGCCGGCCTGGTGGCCGGGAGGAGGAAGGACCCGATGACCCGCACCATCGCGCTCGCCGCGCTCGCGGCCGCTCTCGCGTCGCCCGCGCTCGCGGAGGAGCTCCGCGTCGATCCTGACGCCGGCAACAACACCTTCAACGCGGTCTTCGACGCGAAGCTCGGGGAGCGGATCACCGCCCAGAGCTCCGCGGTCGCCTGCGATCTCCGCTACGACGACAAGACGGGCCTCGCCTCCGGTCAATGCTCCGTCCCGCTCACGAGCATCAAGGTGGACAACGAGGACACCAAGACCGAGCACTTCCAGCAGTGGGTCACGAACAAGAAGAGCGACCCCAAGGGATGCCGGTTCGAGGCTTCGTTCGAGGGCGTGAAGGTCGGCGCGCTCGCCGCCGAGCGGCCCATGCCTTTCACCGCCGAGATCCCGTTCATGGTCTGTGGCCGCAAGCCTCACGACAGACGGAAGGAGAAGGTGAAGGGAACCGCTCTCCTCTTCCCGCCCGGCGCATACGGTCAGAAGGAAACCGTCCGGATCCGCGCGACGATCGAGGGCTTCGACCGCGACGCCTATCACATCGGCCCGAAGTACACGGAGGGCTGGATCGCCCGCGTCCAGTCGCTCGCCAAGGTCGTCGCGGATGAGGGGACGATCGAGCTCTCCTTGTTCGCGAAGGCGAACGGCGCCGCCAGCGCACAGAAGTGAAGTCCGCGGGGGCCGCGCGAGCGGTCCGTCCACCGCAGCACCACCAGCAGTCACAAGCAGAGCCGAAAGGAAGACCATGATCCGTGAAGCCATGAAGGGTGCCGCCATCGCCGCCTCCGTCTTCTCCCTGTTCACGTCCGGCGCCGCGTTCGCGGGTGACAAGGCCGCCACGAAGACGAAGGAGGGCGCCAAGGTCGTGAAGTGCGCCGGAGTGAACGAGTGCAAGGGTAAGGGCAGCTGCGCCGGGGCCGACAATTCGTGCAAGGCCGAGAACTCCTGCAAGGGCAAGGGCTGGACCGAGGAGAAGAGCGGAAAGGCCTGCACCGACAAGGGAGGAAAGGTCCTCGCCTCCAACATGTAGACCGGAGCGGGGACCGGCGCGCTGCGCCGGTCCCCGAACCCGCATGGCGTTCACGCGCAAGATCCTCGGCCACGGCATCGGCCTTCGCACGAAGCACTTCGCCCAGCACCTCGCGGCGCGCCCGCCCGTCGACTGGGTCGAGGTTGTGAGCGAGAACTTCATGGCCCCCGGCGGCCGTCCCGTGGCCGTGCTGGAGAAGGTCCGCCGCGACGTACCCGTGGTGCTCCATGGCGTCTCGCTCTCGATCGGCTCGACCGATCCGCTCTCGGAGAGCTACCTCGGCCAGCTCGCCGAGCTCGCCGGGCGTATCGAGCCCGCCTGGATCTCCGATCACCTGTGCTGGGGCTCACACGGCGGCCGGTACGCGCACGATCTCTGGCCGCTGCCGTACACCGAGGAGGCGATCCGGCACGTCGTCGCCCGCGTAGAGCACGTTCAAGAGGTGCTCGGCCGCCAGATCCTGCTCGAGAACGTCTCGTCGTACGTCGCGTTCCGGGCATCCGAGATGGAGGAATGGGAGTTCCTCGCCGAGGTGGCCGATCGCGCCGACTGCGGAATCCTGCTCGACGTCAACAACGTCTACGTGTCGGCCCGGAACCACGGGTTCGACCCGCACGCCTACCTGGCTGCCGTCCCTGCCGCGCGCGTCGGGCAGATCCACCTCGCCGGCCACTCCGACAAGGGCCGCTACCTCCTCGACACGCACGACCACGAGGTCCCCGCACCGGTCTGGGACCTGTACCGCGAAACGGTGCTGCGCCTGGGACCCGTCTCCACGCTCATCGAGTGGGACGACAACGTCCCGCCGCTCGAGCGGCTCGTCGAGGAGAGCCGGCGCGCCACGGCGATCGAGGCGGAGGCTCTCGCGCCGCCGTTCCGGAGGGCCGTCCCATGACTCTCGAGGAGACGCAGGCCGCCTTCCACGCGCTCGCGACGCGAGCAGCAGATCTCCCTGCCGCCGCCGAGAGCTTCCTCGTCGGCTCACCGGCGTTCCCGGCGGCGGAGCGGATCGGCATCTACGCCGACATGTACCTGTGGCGTCTCACCGACGCGCTCCGCGAGGACTACCCCAAGACCGCGGCCCTGCTCGGCGACGAGCGGCTTCTCGCGCTCGCGAAGGCATATGCGCGTGAGCACCCGTCCGACCAACCCGATCTCGGCCATTTCGGCCGTCACCTCCCGGCCTTCCTGCGCCGGTTGCCTGCGCCGGAGCGCGCCGACCTCGCCGACCTCGCCGACCTCGAGTGGGCGCGCTCGGAGGTCTTCTTCGAGAAGCCCGCCACGTCGATCGCGCGCGATGCGCTCGCAGCTCTCGGACCGGACGCGTTCCTCGACGCCCGCCTCGAGCTCATTCCCGCTCTCCGGATCCTCGTCCTCGACCACGACGCGGCCACGGTCTGGCGTCACCTGGAGGACGGCGATCCCCTGGAGTCGGCGGTCGTCTGCCCAACCGCGGTGGCTGTATGGCGGGCCGGGTTCGAGGTGTTTCACGCCCGCATCGACCCCGATGAGGCTCGAGCGATCGAGATCGCCCGGGCGGGCGAGCCGCTCCGGCACGTCTGCTCCACGTTCCATGATCGCGAGGATCCGGCGGGCGCCGCATCCGCCGTCCTCGCTTCCTGGGTGGACGAAGGGTGGATCGCCGACGCCTCGAGCGCAGGCTGATCCGGGAATGGTGGCATCGAAACGTCGGTCTTCTCCCCCGACCGAGTGACTCCTTCATGCAAGGCGAGACCCTGGCAGCAGCGAGCCGCACTGGCTTCGAGTACACCAGCGAGTGGCCTCGCATGCCCCGCCTCGCACATCCGCCCGAGTTGGCCCCGAGCGCCGCTCCGCTCTCGAGGGCGGACGAGGACGCTCTTCTTTTGCGGCTGCGTGCCGGGGACCGCGACGCGTTCGCCGCGCTCGTTCAACGTCACGGGGGCGCGCTGCTCCGGTTCGCCCATGTCTTCGCAAGGACCAGACCTCTGGCGGAGGACCTGGTCCAGGAGACGTGGCTCGCCGCCCTGGAAGGCCTCCAGGGCTTCGAGGGGAGGGCCTCGGTCCGGACCTGGCTCTTCCGCATCCTCGCCAACAGGGCGCGGACGCGGATCGCTCGCGATCGGCGAACCGTTCCCTTCTCCGCCCTCGCCCAGTCGGATGAGGGTGAGAATCCCGCCGTCGACCCGGATCGGTTCGACCAGACGGGGAGGTGGAACGACCCTCTCGTAGTCTGGTCGGAAGAGAACCCCGAACGCCTGGCGCAAGACCGAGAAACTCGGGCCGCCATCGAGGCCGCGATCGCCGAGCTGCCCGAAGGGCAGCGGGCGGTCATCACGCTTCGGGACGTCGAGTGCCTCGACACGGACGAAATCTGTAATCTCCTGGCCATCACGGTGACGAATCAGAGGGTGCTCCTGCACCGAGCCAGGGCAAGGGTGCGCCAGGCGCTCGAGCGTCATCTTGGCGGAGCGCGGTGATGCTGACCTGCAAGCAGACCACGGAGCTCGCGACCGCCTACACCGAGGGACACCTCCGCTTGCCGGACAACCTCCGCTTCAGGCTGCACCTCGCCACCTGCCGCCGCTGCCGGTCCTACATGAGGCAGCTCGACATCACCGCCCGCGCTCTCCGGATTCTTCCCGAGCCGGAGATCTCGCCCGAGCTCACGGGCGCGCTCCTGCGTCGTTTTGACGGTTGGAAGGCGGACCGGGAAGCGGCGGAAGAGCGTCGTCCTGCGGCACAGGCTCCGCAGCTCACGTTCCCCACATCGACCACCTCGCGGGGAGGGCGCACGCGGACCGCGGGCTCGGCCCTCGCTGCCCTCGCGGCCTTCGGGCTCCTCGTGGGGTTCGCGTCGAACCGCTCGCCCTCGGCCGAGGACTGGGCCATCGCCTTGGCCCTCGCCGCCGCCGCATTGGCTCTCGCTGCGCTCTCCAGCCGCTTCTCGCTCGGCGTGGTCGTCGCCGCCGTCTCGGTGGCCTTCGCGGCGGCGCTCGTCGGCGGAGGGGATGGCCCACTCACCCTGTCGGCGGGCATTCACTGCCTCGGGGCCGAGATCGCCTCCGCTGCGGCCGTCGCTGGCACGGCCTGGTTCGCTCTTCGTCCTGAACCGCCTGCCCGGGCTCGCCATGTCCTCGCGGCTGCGGCGGCCGCCGGCGCCGTGGCGGCCGATGCAGCACTCCGGGTCACCTGCGATGCCCACGGCTCCCTGCTTCACTTGCTCGTCTTCCACGTCGGCGGTGTCGTCGCAGCCGCGAGCGCCGCCATGTTCTTTCTCCGCTCACGGTTGCGGCCGGCACATTCCTGAGCGCGCGTCTTGATGGCTCGGTCGATGAGCGTGGGCCATCCTCGAGCATCGCGACACCTTCACACCTCTCCGGCAGGGCAGGCGCGAGAGGCCAGCAGCGCAAGCGTCAGGCCGGCCGCTGCCAGGAGCCCTGATGCTGCCCGGACGTGGTTCCACGTGGTCCACCCTCGGAGATAATGACGCCACAGGTGCGCCGCCTCCGCGCTGGCTGGAGCCATCGAAGCCAGCGCGTCGTTGCGGGGGACGTTGAAGGCGATCGTGACCAGGATGGTGCCAGCCAGATACAGGACGCTGCCGCCGACGCGGAGGCCGGTGCCCGCCTCGCTCGATGCGAGGAGCGACAGGACGATGAGCAGCACGCATGCCGCGGCCGTCCCGAACAGCGCTCCCATGAACCAGCGGTTGATCGCCGCGACGTTGATCGACTGCATGGCGGCGATCCCCTGATCCGGTGGGAGCCTGGAGAGCGCGGGCATCACGAAGGTGGAGAACGCGAAGAAGACCCCTCCGACCAATCCAGCGCCCAGCGCCGCGAGGAGCGTCACGAGGGACAGGGCAAGGCTCATGGGTTCCACGCTCCCGCCGCAGCCGTCGCTCGGGCGTGGTCGGCGAGGACCCGAGGGGTCCGGCCCAGGGCCCGCTGCACGCCGTCCATCAAGTGGCCGTTGCGACCATCCAGGACGGCGGTGAACAGGTGCCTCATCGGCGAGACGAACTCGGCCGGCACCCCCTCCGCCGCGAGCGTGGACGCGTACTCGTCGATGGGGATCTGGCCGCAGCGGATCTTCCGCCCGGTCGCCCCGGCAATCTCCGCGATCGCCTCTGCAAAGGTCAGGAGACGAGGACCGGTCTTGCCGCTCCCGCCGAGCACCAGCGTCACCTTCTGATTCGTCGCCATGACCGCCTCCTCATTCCTGGCTCTGGAGGAGAGTGTGCTTCGTGCGGTGCTGCATGGTTTGTGTCACAGATCGAGCATATCCGGCTGGGAGCGCGTGCGGAGAACCGACACGCGCCGCGCCCCTCGAAGGTTGCCCATGTGATGGAGCCGGCCGCTCGCCTGCGTCCTTCTCATGTTTCGCGAGGCGTTAGTATCCTCAGGCGAAAGGGAGGCCGACGATGCACCTCGCGATGAACGAGTTACCGGTCGTGGAGGACTACGGAGGGGGCTTCTGCAGCCGCATGGTGAATTGGGGCGGGATGATCGTCTCCTACGAGATCTTCCCGAAGGGCGTGGACGCGACACCCTTGTTCAAGGGGTTGCCGGGAGACATGTGCCAGTCACCGCATTGGGGCCACATCCTGAGGGGCCGCATGCGAATCCGGACACCGGGTGGCGAGGCCGTGCTGAAGACCGGCGACGTCTATCACCTCGAGCCAGGGCACGTCCCGGTGTTCGAGGAGGAGACGGAGGTGCTCGAGTTCAGCCCGGAGAAGCAGTATCAGCAGACGATCGACATCGTCTCCAAGAACATGGCTGCCGCCCATGGCGGGGAATGAATCAACGGCGCGTCATCCCATGTCCGACACCTTCACCACCGAGCGTGACGGGCCTTGTGCTTCTTCCGCCGTTGCGCTTCCGGGCGCGCCCAAATCGCCAGCCAGATCGTTCGCGCTCGCCAGAGGCGGCGTGGTAGGCTTCGGTCTCCTCGAGTACGAATGTCCCGGATCGATCCCAGCTTCAGGGTCTGCGCGCTCCTCGGTCACCCCGTAGGTCACTCGCTCTCCCCGGCCCTTCACAACGCCGCCTTCGAGGCGCTTTGCCTGCCCTTCGTCTACGTGGCGCACGACATCGAGCCTGGCCACGTCCCGCAGGCCATCCAGGCAGCGCGCGCGCTCGGTTACCGCGGACTCTCGGTCACCATCCCTCACAAGGTGGCCGCGCTCGCCTGCGTCGACGAGATCGACCCCACCGCGCGCGCCATCGGCTGCATCAACACCATCGTGAACGAGGACGGCCGGCTCCTGGGCACCAACTCCGATGGTCTGGGGGCACTCGACGCCCTGCGCCAGGCCCACGCCGACCCGGCCGGGAAGCGCGTGGTGTTGCTCGGTAGCGGGGGCGCGGCTCGGGCCCTGGCCATGACCCTGGCCTTCGAGGCCCGTCCGGCCGAGCTGCTCCTCCTCGGGGTGGTCCCGGAGGAACTCGAGCGCCTGGCGCGCGACGTGGCCGAACGCACCGGCGCCGCGGTCTCGGGGCGCGCCCTCGGCGAGGTGGCGCTCGGCGAGGCCATGGCCCGGGCCGACCTGCTCTTGCAGTGCACGCCGGTGGGTCAGTACCCCGACACCGAGCAGTCCCTGGTCCCGCCCGGGCTCCTGCGGCCGGGACTGACGGTCTTCGACGCCGTATACAACCCGCGCCGCACCCGCCTGTTGCGCGACGCAGCCGCGGCCGGCTGCCGGGTGGTCGAGGGCATGGAGATGTTCCTGGGTCAGGCGATGGTTCAGTTCCAGGTCTGGACCGGCGAGAAGCCGCCGGCGGAGGTGATGCGGCGCGTGGTCCTGGAGAGAGTGTGAACCTGGTCCTCGTCGGCTACCGGGGCACCGGCAAGAGCACGGTGGCGCATCTTCTGGGAGAGGCGCTGGGGCGCCCAGTGGTGAGCCTCGACGAGGAGATCGTGCGCACCGCGGGCTGCTCCATCCCCGAACTGGTGAAGGCCCGAGGCTGGGCGCACTTCCGCGACCTGGAGGAGGAGCTCTGTCGGCGCTGGGGCAAGGAGGAGGGCCGGGTGCTCGACTGCGGCGGCGGCGTGGTGGAGTGCGGCGCCAACTTCGAGTCGCTGCGCCGGAACGGGCGGGTCTTCTGGCTCCGGGCCTCGGTGCCCACCATCGTGAGCCGCATCGGCGGCGACACGGAGCGCCCATCGCTCACCGGGACCAAGAGCTTCACCGAGGAGGTGGAGGAGGTCCTGGCCCGCCGCACCCCGCTCTACCAGCGCCTGGCCCACCTAGCGGTTGACACCGACGGCCGCTCCGTCGAGGAGACCGCGGCGGAGATCGAGCGGGACTTTCGCGCAGCCGAAGCGCACTAGCCCGGCTCATTCATCCCCTGTGGACGGGCCCGTCCTTGTTCGCCGCAGATGCGGCTGCTGACGCCCGCCGGACGCTGTTGGTCCTCGACAGTCCTCGACTCCCTGGCGGCAAGGCGCACGCGGTTGAAGACCCAGCGCCGGTCGTCCACAAAGAGCCGCCGCGGCGGGACGCGCGCGGAGGCTAGCGCCGAGCGCGGGCGGTTCCAAGCAGGGCCGCGCGCCCGGCGCCGGCGCCGCTCTACTTCTCGGCAACCTGGTGCAGCGCAAACGCCGCGCCCTGCGCGTCCGTGAGCTGCGCGATCCGGCCGCCGGGCACGTCCATCGGGCCGTTCATCACCTTGCCACCCTTCCTCGTCGCGCGGCCGATCGCCGCCTCGAGATCGCTCGTGCTCACGTAGTAGATCCACATGGGAGGCATCGGCGCGCCCTTCGGGATCACCATCATCCCGCCGAGGCGCTGCTCGCCCACGCCGTAGATCCGGTAGGTCCCCATCGGCCCCATGTCCATGTCCTGGAGCACCTTCCAGCCGAAGAGCTCGGAGTGGAACCGGAACGCGGCGGCGCTGTCGCTCGTCAGGAGCTCGTTCCAGCAGAACCCACCTGGGTGGCGCTCACGCGCCCTCGTACGCGCGCCGGAGCCCGGCGAGGTCGATCTTCTTCATGCCGAGCATCGCCTGCATCACGCGCCCGGCACGGGAGCGATCGCCGCTCCGCATCAGCTCTCCGAGCGCGGTCGGCACGATCTGCCAGGACAGGCCGTAGCGATCCCGGAGCCAGCCGCATTGTTCAACCGTGCCGCCGTCCGAGAGCGCGTCCCAGAGCAGGTCGACCTCGGCCTGGTCAGCGCAGTTCACCATGAACGAGATGGAGTGGTTGAACGGGTCGAGCGGCCCCGCGTTGATGGCCATGAACTTCTGGCCTGCGAGGGTGAACTCCACGACCTGGACCGATCCGGCGGGTCCGCTCGGAGTGTCCGCCGGGATGGGCGTGACGCTGTCGACGCGCGAGTCGGGGAAGAGCGAGACGTAGAACTTCGCCGCCTCGACCGCCTTGTCGGCGAACCACAGGTGGGGAGTGATCTTCGATGGGCTCATCGTGGCCATGGGGCCTCCTTGTGCGACGGGTTGGGGGTGAAGGGGCCTGCCCAGAGGGATCAGGTCTCGCGGACGTGGTCGAGGCACCGCTCGCCGGACGCGACCTTCGGATCCATCCACAAGACCTCCCAGTGGTGACCGTCGGGGTCGTAGAAACTCCAGCCGTACATGAAACCGTGGTCGACGGGGTCGAGAGCGGGCGCGCCTCCGGAGGCGAGCGCGGCCCGGACGAGCTCGTCCACCTCGCGCCTGGACTCGCACGAGATCGCCAGCAGGGCCTCGGTGTGGGTGGCGGTATCGCACGTCTCGCGCTTCGTGAACGTCCTGAAGAATCGGTCGGTGAGGAGCATCACGAACGCGTCGCTGCTCACGACCATGCAGGCCGCCTTGTCGTCCGTGAAGTGCGGGTTGAACTCGAAGCCGAGCCTCGAGAAGAACTCCATGGACGTCTTCAGATCGCGGACCGACAGGTTGACGAACATCTTTCGCGCGCGGGTCGTAGCCATCGTGGGCCTCCGTAGACGGTTTCGAGAGAGGGACAGCGGGGCGTTCTCGAACTCATCGGCCCCCCGTCGGGGCCTCCCCTGCCCAGGAGCGCGCCGCCGATGGGGCAAGCTCGAGCGGCAGCCCGAAGCGGGGGAAGACCGCGTCGGTGTCGAGGAAGAAGGTCATCCCGGTGATCCGGCCCGCCGCGAGCTCGAGCACGAGGAGCGCCCACGCCCGGCGCCCCAGCCCGGGCGCGGCCGGTAGCTTGTACTGCGCGAACGCTGGCGAGCCGCACGCCGCCGTGGTGACGAAGCGCGATCCGCGGCAAGCCGCCCCGCGCCCCACCAGCCAGGCGCGGATGGCGTCGTGGCCACGCAGCCAGAGCGCGTACGGTGGCATCGACATCGTGGCGTCCTCGTGGAGGAGCGCGGTCAGCGCGTCCATGTCGTACCGCTCGAACGCGTCCACGTAGCGCTCTATGAGCGCGCGCTCCTCGTCCGACGGCGCCGGAAGCGGCTCGCCGAGGTCGAGACCGGACAGCGTCGCCCGGGCACGCTGCAGCGCGCTGTTCACGGCGGCGACGGAGGCGTCCACGGCGTCCGCGATCTCGGCCGCGGACCAGCCGAGCACGTCCGCAAGGAGCAGCGCGGCGCGCTGGCGTGGCGGAAGGCGCTGCACGGCGGCCACGAACGCGAGCCGGATGCTCTGGCGCAGCACCGCCCGCTCGGAGGGATCGCACTCGGCGGGGACGGCGCTCGCGTCCGGCACCGGATCGATCCAGTGGGAACGCGGCAGCGCGGTGAGCGGCGCGTCGATGGCGCTCGGAGGGCCGAGGTCCATCGGCCGTGCGCGCCTCGAGCGTTCCGAGAGCGCGTCGAGGCACACCCGGGTGGCGATGCGGTAGAGCCAGGTACGTAGGGACGAGCGGCCCTCGAACCGATCGCCGCTGCGCCAGGCGCGCACGAGCGTCTCCTGGACGGCGTCGTCAGCCTCGGAGGCGGAGCCGAGCATGCGGTAGCAATGACCCGTCAGCGCGGCGCGATGGCGTTCGAGGATCTCGGCGGTGACCATAGCCTGCCTCTATTTCGCGTCACGCGCCCGCGCCGTCCCGGGGGCGGCGAACGCCCCATCTGCACCTCGCCGAACGGCGACCGACCCCGCGGCGAGCTCCTCCACGCGGCCATGCTCGTCGGCCATCTACGGGAAGCTGCGGCCGCTTGGCATACCGACGGTGAAGAATCGGATCGCGCGGATGGTGATGAAGCTCGTCATCGAGCCGATCTTCGAGGCCGACTTCAAGGTCTCGTCGTTCGGGTTCCGGCCACGCCGGAGCGCGATCCAGGCGCTGGAGACCATCCGGGAGACGGTGAGCGCCGGATGCAACCACGTCCATCGTCGTCGAGGGTGGCGACCATTCGCTGCGCCTCGGGGTTCGCGCCCTCCGCGAGCGCCAGCTGACACAGGAGGCTATCGACGATGGCATCGTGGCAGCGATCGTCGCCTTCGTAGAACGATCACGCGACGGCTGGCTCTCTGCACGCATGCGCTGAGGGCTCCGGATACCGGTACCCTTGACGGTAGGTCTATCCTTCCGCGCTACCTGCCACCGCACAGTGCCGCTGATTCTCAGTCAAGGGGCCCGCTCGGGTGTCCGCTGATTCTGCGCACCCAGTCGCTATTGTGCCGTTTTTGCGTCCAGAACCACAGCTACCGTCGAAGCTGCGCCAGGCTGCGTCTACTTGAGGCTGCGCCGGCGTGTGGATCTCAAGTTCGCTCTGCCGCGCCGCCAACGTTTCGCGGAGACCCTGCGTCACGAGGTCGATGAGCTCGGTCGTGAGGCTCAGTACCTGGTGCGCAGAGTAGCCGTTGCCGCGCAAGTCCTTGAAGAGCGACCGCGCCAGGATCTGGGCACCCTTGTTGTTGTCGAGTGGAATCTGCACGGCATTTCCCCTGGCTGCGTGGAGGCAGCGTCTCACAGCGGCGACCAGTTGATGTGATTCTCCAGCGTCACCGCCGCCGCTGTGAGCTGATGTCCGGCGCCTTGCGGCGCCTCAAGCGGAGGGGAGAACTCTCCCCCCGCGCCCCCCATCTCGAGCGTCAGTTCATGTGGCATGCGCTATCACATTCACCGACACGATAAAGCAATGCCTGGGCCAAGGTCGGCTCAACCCATGTGGAGCGCCTAACCACGAATCGCCCACGTTCACTCCTCAGGGGCCCTCTTGCCCCATGTGCGGCATCTGGCCATGAGCGCTCGCCCGGTGGGCCGGCTAGCCGCGCAGTCGTCGAGCCACAGCGGTGGGCTCAGCGGCGCGCATCGCCGAGACGGCTGCCCGGGTCGTCTCCGACGCCGGGGGTGAGGTGCGCGTGCGCGCCGCGGCGGAGCAGATCCTCGTCCGCGACGGGCGGGCCCGGGGCGTTCGCCTCGCGAGCGGCGAGGAGATCCTGGCGCCTGTAGTGATCTCCGACACCGGGGCTCGCAATACCTTCCTGCGGCTCGTCCCCGCCGACGTCCCCCTCCCCTTCCGCGACGATCTCCGCCGCATCCCCACCGGCATGGCCACGGTGAGCCTGTACGTCGGCCTCTCCCGCTCGCCAGCCGCGCTCGGCGTTCGCGGCGAGAACTTCTGGATCCACGAGGGCTTCGACCAGGACGCCCTCTGGGCACGGCGTGGCGAGACGCTCGCCGGCGCGCCGCCGCACGTGTACCTCTCGTTTCCATCACTCAAGGACCCCGAGGCACGCGCCCACACTGCCGAGATCGTGACGACGGTGGACGCCGCTGACTTCGCTCGCTGGGAGGGCACGGCCTGGAAGCGGCGCGGCGCGGAGTACCAGGCGCTGAAGGACCGCATCGCGGACGGGCTCCTCGCCGCGGTGGAGAAGCGCCTCTCTGGCTTCCGCGATCTCGTGGCCTACCGCGAGCTGTCGACGCCGCTCACGACCGGCCAGTTCACCGCCCATCCGGGCGGCGAGAGCTACGCCATCCCGTGGACGCCCGACCGCTTTCACAATCGGTGGCTCCAGGTGCGCACTCCGGTGCCCGGGCTCCTCCTCACCGGAGCCGACGCCCTCATGCTCGGGGTCGTGGGGACCGCCATGTCCGGGCTCATGTGCGCGGCGGCGGCCTGCGGCCCGGCTACGTTCCGGAGACTCCGGTCGGAGGCCCACCGGCTCGAGGTCCCCGCGACGCCAGCCACTCGGACGGCGACATCCCCTTCCACCGTTTGAACGCTCTGTTCCAGGCGGTCTGATCGGAGTACCCGAGGCGAAGCGCCACCTCCATGAGCGAGACGCGGCCCGCGCCGAGGAGCCGCTCCGCCTCCGCCTCCCGGAAGTCATCGAGGACCTGGCCGAAGGCGAGCCCCGCCTGCCGAAGCCGCCGGTGCAGCGTGCGCTCCGACATGCCCAGCGCCCGTGCCACTTCCGACGCCTCGGCGCGGCCATCGGGCAGGAGCGGCCGAAGCCGCGCCCGCACGGCCAACTCCAGGTCGCTGGCAGCGGCCCCGAGGCCGATGCGTTCGGCGAGCTGCCGCAGAGTCTGCTGGAGCGCCGGGTCGGCGGTGGCGAGCCGCGACGTCCACACCGCCTCGGGCACCTCCAAAGCCGCCAGGGCACACCCGAACGCGACCGGCGCACCGAGGAGCGCAGCGTGCCGGGTGGGCCGTTTCGGCAGCTGCCGGGTGAGGCGCACTGCCGACGCACGGAAGGGGTTCGCGAGCGGCTGCGAGCGGAAGCGGCCAACGAAGACCGCGAGCGTGAACTCGTCGCTCACCTCGCGCGTCCGGTCGCGGTCCGCGTGGTGCACCGGATTCGCGGGGACGAGCCGAACCTCGCCACCGTCGTGGTCGGTGCGCGCGACTTCGAGGAAGAAACCCTCGGCCACCTGCCGGAAGTGGATCGCGAGCGCGTGAAAGGCGGCCTCGACCGTCTCGGAGCTGGCGGCGAGATAGTCGAGCGCACGGAAGGCGCCGAAGGGGACTGCCAGGCCCACCTCGGTGGGGAGCTCCTCCCGCGAGGCTCGTCGGAATGACTCCTCCCACAGGCGGTCGAACGCTTCCAGGGGTAGGATACCGTCGACGGGTTCGAGCTCCGCCTCGGCGATTCCGGCGGCCTTGCGGAGGGTGCCCGCGTCGAGCCCGACCGCGCCGAAGCCGGCGAGAAGGGCTCGAGCGGTGACCGCGGGTAGGAACACAGAGGGCAGCTTAGCTCCTCCTCGAAAGGAGCGCCGACATACCGGATGCTTGCTCAGGTCCGAGAGCGGGCATCTCGATCTGCGCTCAAGGTGGGCGCGTGCTCACAAGGTTGCCCGTCGTGCGGGCGCGGCTGTGACTATGAGCACTACCCGGGCGTTGGCTGGACTGGTAGGGTTGCTCAAGAGAACGCCGCAGCGGCGAAGCCTCCGCTGATCTCCGGAGAGAACCCACATGCCAGCCGAACCAGCAGCCACGACTGCGCCCCCGCCCCAGACGCTCAGCGCGAACCAGAAATATTGCCACGCCTGCGCTGCGGTCCTCGACGCCCGAGCCGAGCTGTGCCCGAAGTGCGGCGTCCGCCAGAGCGAGCCAGCCCCGGTCGGAGGCCGGAACAAGACGTCGGCAGGAATCTTCGCCCTCCTGCTCGGCGGGCTCGGCGTTCACAAGTTCTATCTCGGGAAGCCGGTGCAGGGCATCCTCTACCTCCTCTTCTGCTGGACTTTCATTCCTTCAGTGATCGCGCTCATCGAGGGCATCGTCTACCTGACGAAGTCAGACGCTGAGTTCAGAGCCAAGTACGGCTAGCGCTCAGGGCACCGCGCGCCAGCGTCGCTAGCCGGAAGACGCTCCAGATGTTCAAGGCCAGGGTGGGTCCCCTTCGCGTTCCGTGAACGACTTGTCCGGGCCGTTCTCGATCCAGGAAGGATGTCTCGCGACCGAGCCGCCCCTCGTCTTCCTCCCCTGTGCTGGCGGAAGCGCCTCGTTTTGGCGGCCGGTGGCCGACAGGTTGGCCGTCCTCGGCCCCGTTCACCTCTTCCACTACCCAGGCTTCGGCGGCCTCCTGCGGAACCGAGCATCCACTCGCTTGGACGATTTCTTCGGCTGGCTCGTGGAGCGTCTGCCTACAGGAGCGAGTCACATCATCGCCCAGTCGATGGGCGGAATTCTCGCCGTGCGCCTCGCGCTGGGGCACCCGGAGCGCGTTGCCCGTCTCGTGCTGGTCGCGACCTCTGGAGGCGTGGACGTAGCCCGCTTGGGTGGAGTTGACTGGCGTCCCGGAGCGGCACTGGCCGACGCTAAAGAAGGCTGGCCTCGTTGCCCCCACGCTTCCACGCATGGAGCGCAAACGACAAGCGGACTCGGCGGGTCTACTTCGTGGAGATGTTCGAGTGGAAGGACCGGAAGGCGTCGGACACCGCCCACCGAACGCCCGAGGTCATGGACGTATGGGGGCCCATGCTGCCTCTCTTGGAGAGTATGGAGCTTGCGCTGGTGGCTACGCCCCTTCGTCGAGCCGGGCCGTCAGCCAGCGCGCCGCCTCGCCGAGGCTCTCCTCCGAGACTCCGTGCCCGAGCGCATCGAATGCGCGATACGCGACCCGTGTCCCGAGCAGCGGCGCGAGCACCTCGTATGCATTGTGCCCCTGCACGGCGGGGATGACTTCGTCCTGCGCTCCGTGCAGGACGAGCACTTCAGCGCGCGACAGCGCCTCCGGCGTCGGGTCCGACCCGGGCAACTGCACGAGCCGCCCCGAATGCGCGACCACGCCGCGGACCAGGTCCGGTCGCGCCAAGAGGAGCGCGAGCGCCATGATTGCGCCTTGGCTGAAGCCAAGAAGGAAAACGCGGGAGGGATCCGTGCCTTGGCCAGCAATCGTCTCCTCGAGGAAGCGAGCCAGGAGATCGCGGCTCGCGCCGATCTCAACTGGGTCGCTGCGCGGCGGCGGGGCGGCCCAGTCTATCGCGTACCAGCGAAAGCCCATCGGCTCCGCCTCGTGCGGCGCACGGGCCGAGACCACGAGGAAGCGCGGATCGAGGAACTGCGCGAGCGGAAGCAGATCCTCCTCGTCGGTCCCGATACCGTGCAGGAGCACGAGGAGCGGCGGCCGTTCGGAGGGTGATCGGGGTGCGACTGCGCGGTGTATGAGGAGCATCGGGTCCTCATACCGCGACTCGGCCCGGCGTCGCCCAGATCGAGCAGGCCTTTCGAACACTACCCGGCTGGCTACGGCTCCCGGACCATCGACTTCGACGGCGTCAGCATACGAGTGGAGCTGCCCCCTGTGCGTCCACTCGCCAGCAGCCGGAGATTCGACAGCGGCACAGGGGGATCGGGATGCGCGTTATCAGACGCGATCCGCAGCTTGGACTTCCCTCCCGCACCCGCTAACCGCGGGGTTCGCGGAGGTACGCCACGCGCGGTCGTCCTCCTCCTGTCTCTCGCGGGGTCACGGCAACTCGAACCCGCGTTGGCGATCTGCTGCGCCGGGTTGTGGAGCTCCAGGTGCTGCCAGCCGCCAAAGCCCTCGAGCGTGAGCGAGGTGTTGGCGCGAGCGGCCGAAGAGGCGGCCAGGGCCGCGAGCACAACCACGGCGCGGAATGCAGGATGAGACATACCCCCCTCACGGCCTACCTCTCCTGGCCGCATGCATGAACGATAGATCGTGATGCAGGAACCGCGAACCCCGAGAAGGGGCTTCCCTCCTGGCTCTTCCACTGACGTACCGCCCTGCAAAGGAACTGATCGCGACTAGCTCCCGAGGAGCTCCGAGACGACCTTCAGGCGCGGGATATGGGTGCAGACGATGCGGATGGAGGAGAGGAGGGGCACCGCCAGCAGCAGCCCCACCGGCCCCCCATGAAGGCCACCACCACGCCGAGCGCGAGGATCGCCAGGGAGCGCTCTGCGGATCTGCTGATGCGGGGTGGGACGCCCTCACACGAGCGCCAATCCCACGGACCTGGTGTGAGCTGGCATGGGTCTCTCTCCTCCCGCCGCTGGAGCCCTCTCCTGGCGGGTCGCTCCCCGGCCCTCCCGGCCTCCGGTCCGTCAAGAGGGGAGCGAGCAACGCGCCCCACGCCTCTCCTCCTGGTCAACTTGTGCACACGTACCGCACCGTTGGCATCGTCGAGAAACGACGATCGTCCAGCCAGACGGCCCTCTCCCCAGCCTTCTCCCCGCCTTGCGGGGCGAGAGAGACCGGCCGCTGCACATTGAGCCCGATGTCCTATCCGATCGCGCCGCCGGTTGAACCCATGCTCGCGACGCTCGCCTGCGCCTTGCCCGAGGGCGAGGGCTGGCTCTTCGAGCCCAAGTGGGACGGGTTCCGCGTCCTCGTCTTCCGCGACGGATCGGAGCTCCACCTGCAATCGCGCGAGCGCAGGCCTCTGAACCGGTACTTCCCCGAGCTCGTGGAGCCGCTTCTCGCCCACTTGCCCGATCGGTGCGTCGCCGATGGAGAGATCGTCATCGCCGGCGAAGCTGGGCTCGACTTCGAGGCTCTGCTGCTCCGGATTCACCCGGCGGCCTCGCGGGTGAAGCTGCTCGCGCAGACGAATCCTTCTGGCATCGTGCTGTTCGACCTGCTCGCGCTGGGCGACCGGAACCTGCAAACGTCCCCGCTCGTCGAGCGTCGCGCGCTGCTCGAGCGGGCCCTGGCCGACGGCGCGCCATCGGTGCACGTCACACCGGCGACGCGGGATCGCGACGTGGCGCAGGACTGGTTTTCGCGGTTCGAGGGAGCGGGGCTGGATGGCGTCGTCGCCAAGCGGCTGGATTCGCGGTACCAGCCCGGCGTGCGCGCGATGGTGAAGGTGAAGCACGGACGTACCGCCGACTGCGCGGTAGGCGGCTTCCGCTGGTACAAGGACGGCAAGGGCACCATGGTGGGCTCGCTCCTGCTCGGGCTGTACGACGATCCGGGAGAGCTGCACCACGTCGGGATCTGCAGCAGCTTCACGAGCGCTCGGCGCAAGCAGCTGGTCGAGGAACTGGCGCCGCTGCGCCAGGGCGCGGCGGACGGCCATCCCTGGCGCGATCGGGCCGGGGGAGTGGACGACGAGGCCCGGCCCGAGCTGCGACGGCCTGGCGCGAGCAGCCGCTGGAACCGGACGCGGGATCTCTCCTGGGAACCCCTGCGCGTCGAGCGTGTCTGCGAGGTCGCCTACGATCACCTCCAGGGGAACCGCTTTCGACATGCCACGCGCTTCCTGCGGTGGCGGCCGGACCGGTCGCCGCGAGATTGCCGCTACGACCAGCTCGAGGTGACGCCGCCGTACGAGCTATCCAGGATCCTGAGCCCGGGACGATGAGCGCTCCCTCGCCGGGAGAGAGCGCCCTCCCCGGCATGACCGGCGCTCGTGCGGGCGCTGGAACTCTCCCGAGAAGGGCTCGCGCCCTCCCCCGCTCTGGTCGTGGGATCTCGCGGCGCTGCCCCCAGATGATCATGCTTCAGCCTGAAAGGAGTTCAGTGCAGCAATCGTCCAGCACCTGCATTGACCCGTCGCACCGTAGCAGGGGTGATTGCGCCTGGGAAGCACGGCGCGCGCTCTCCGCAGCAGGCGGT
>Ga0154716_1085_pt5 | contig 19124 bp, 17 predicted proteins | sample Rifle2008BG16ft_FD_105724 | JGI IMG/M metagenome (GOLD analysis project Ga0154716, IMG submission 105724) | Anaeromyxobacter sp. RBG_16_69_14
CGAGCGCCCCCGGCGCGACGTCTGCGGCGAGGAGGACGCCGCTGCCCTCGGCCATCGGCTGGAACGCCTCGATGGCCTCGCGCGCGATGGAGTCAGGGACATGCGGTGCGCGAACCACGGAGAGCTGCCCCGCCTCGATGCTGGCAAAGTCCTGCAGATCGTCCACGAGGCGGGTCATGCGGGTCGCGCAGCGAACGACCACGCGGCTGCCGCTCCGTGCCGCGTCGGCCAGCGGTCCTGCGGGGGCCAGCTTCTCCACCAGCTGCCCGAGCGTCTTCGACGCCATGAGGATGTTGGTCAACGGACCCCTGAGATCGTGCGACACGACCGCGAGCGCCTCTTCCCGGGACCGCTCCCCCTCCTGCGCAGACCGGTAGAGCTCGGCGTTGTCCACGGCCAGGGCGCAGCGCCGGGCCAGCTCCTCGCCCACGGCGAGGTCGTGCTCGCTGAAGCGGTGGGCCGAGCCTGCGACGGCGAAGCTGATCGCGCCCAGGAGCCTCCCTCGCGCGCGCATCGGGATGCCCATGAACGACTCGACTCCGACACCGGCCAGGAGCTCTTCTCGTGCGCTCGCAGCCGTGGTCTCCCCGGCGGGTTTCCCGACTTCGCGCAGGAGCTCCGGCTCGCCGGTGCGAAGAGCTCTGCCCATCCCGTGCTCGGCGGAGAGGTCTACGGGGTACCGATCCGGCTTGTAGCTGGAGACGGAAGGACCGCCCAGGTTCCTGGCGGTCTCGAGGAGGTCGCGTGCCAGGTCCGCCTTGTCGGGGTCGGAAGTCTCGACCGCCACCACTCGGGGCCGCTCGCCGGGATCGAGCAACACCACCGTGCACCAGTTGCCGAGCTTGCTCGCCGCCAGCCTGGCGATGTTGGTCAGCATGGCGTCGGGATCGCTCGCGTCCTCGAGCAGGCGGCTCGCCTCGGCGAGGAACCGCTGGTCGCTCTCGTCGCGGAACGAGACGACGAGGCCTGCGATCCGGCCGTCCTTCCAGATGGGCAAAGAGCTGGTGCTCACGGGGATCAGGGAGCCGTCCTTGCGCGTCAGGTGGGCCTCGTCGTCGCGATGGGGGCGCCCCGTGTGCAGAGGGGCGAGCACCGGGCAGGCTTCGGAGGGCACCGCAGTGCCGTCGGGACGCCGGGCGTGGAAGACGGGGTGGACGGCCTTGCCCAGGAGCTCTTCCCGCGACCAGCCGAGCATACGCACCCCGCTCGAGTTCATGAAGGTGAGGCGCCCCTCGGCGTCGAGCGCGAAGACCCCTTCCGACAGGTTCTCCGCGATGGCCAGGAGGAAGTCGAGCTGTTCGCGGACGAGCGCCTGCAGCCGCGAGCGGTTCCGATACGCCGAGCGCATGGATCCCGTCACCGTGGCGGCGAGGAGCGCCGTGGAGGCGAACGCCACGATCCGGTACGGGTGGTAACTGGCCGCGATCCAGAACGAGGGCGCTTCGTGTGCGAGCACCGGATAGCCGGCGACGGAGAGCGCGGTGGCAAGCAGGCCAGGGCCGCTGCCACCGCGCAGGCCGCTCAAGCAGACCGCGGCGAGGGGCAGGAAGAAGTGGGCCCCCGCGAGCGGAATCGCCAGCGCGCGCGTGAGGGCGATGGCGCCGATCGCGAGCAGCACAGCCGTGCCGTAGCGCGAGATCGTCTCGTGAGGGCGGGCCACACCTCCTTCCCATCTCGCGTAGCGCGCTATCCGGTCCTGGAGCAAGGCCTGCATGAAGTCCCCAAGTGTCGTCGGCGCGTCGGTGCCGCGTCGGGTGCGGTGTGAGCGGGCCCGTTCGACGCCTGCTTTCACTATAAGCGGGTCCATGGGCGCGCATCCGAGTTACCGCGCAGCCAGCGCACATCTGGGGTGTCTGGGAGGCAGGCTGGCGCCCCCATGGCCACGATCCGGCCTGGCCTGGGCACGCGCAGCGCCTGGCAGAGAGTCGGCCACTCCGGTGACCTAGCGAGCGCGCGCGGCTCCGGAGCGCATCGCGACGCGGTTCCGGCCCGACATGTCACCGTGCTCCCGCCGCTGGGCGGCATCGAAAGGGGGATGCGCAAGAGCGCGGCCGGCGATATGGCGCAAGACGCTCCGGCGTGCGGCATGACCTGGGGTAGCGAGGACGGACACGACCGTGATCCGGCACCTGTACAACGTCGGCGACGTGGAAGCGATGATCCGCGGAGGGAGCTGCCTATTGCTCGCTGGCGACGAGAGGATCTTGCGGGAGCTCCCCCGGGGCAAGTGGATCGCAGGCACCATCCCGTACTTCATGGCCGACGCCGGCGGAGTCGTGGACCGCCAGCACATCTTCGTGAACGAGTTGCCGGAAGGTCTGCAGTGCGCCGGCGTCCGCTGCTACAGCGAGAAGGACATCGACCGGGTCTACTCCGATATCCCCGCCAACGAGTTTGGCGTCCTGATCGCGCCCGCCGGGAGCAAGGTCCACCTCGCCTTCGCGACGAAGGCGCCCAGCTCCCCGAAGTTCGCGAGTCGTCCCCTCATCGGCTGGATCGCCGGTGTCCACCTCTCCGATCTCGCGACGGCGACCCCCAGTGTGTTCGACGGCACCAGCGGCGAGGTGATGGACCAGCGTGCCGTGGTGATGCACGTGTCGCTGCCGCGCGGGAAGGTCGCCGAGGTCGGCATCCTCAACATCTTCACGGCCGGAGACGGGTCCGCCATCACCTTCCCCTCTACCGGGTTCAGCTGCACCGACGCCGAGATCGACGGGTGCAAGGAGAACCTCGCCCGGTTCGTCCAGGAGACCGGCCTCGACACGCGACTGCCGCTCGTCGCCGACTACCGTGGGGCCGCCATCAACGTGAGCTTCCAGGCGGTAGACCAGGCCAAGGGGGAGGTCAGGTTCTTCGCGCCGGTGTTTGCCGGCGTTCGCTACCGGCATGCTCGACCGATCTCCAGCTACGTCGAGGCGTTCCTCTCGGCGCTCCCGAAGGGCCTGGACGAACGAATCGTCTTCTCCTGCAACTGCATCCTCAACTACCTCCACTCGGGCCTGGAGGGCAGGACCACGGGTGGGATCGTGGGGCCCATCACGTTCGGTGAGGTGGCGTATCAGCTGGTGAACCAGACGATGGCTTACGTCACCATCGAGGACGCCCGGAGGAGCGGCCGATCCAAGGTGTGGCTCTCGTCGTAGGGCGGTCTCACGGCGGCCTGGTAGGGACGCAACGGGCTGTAGGGTGCAGGACGTCGGTATCCGCTACACGGACCCGTGTGCGCACACGCTCTCACAGCCTCGGTGCAGGGTCACTTCACTGCGGGCTACTGCCGAAATGTCTTTCATCCTAGGCTGGAATCCTCTTCAACTTGACCACCATCGAGGCCGCATGAACGACACGTCAGGGCACGCCATGCTGATGATGCTGCACGGGCAAGCGAATGAGGAGACGGGCGCATCGCCACAGCCCAATCCCACCGTGCTCGCCGGCCTGGTACAGCCGGAGAACGTAGAAAGACACCGAAACGTGTTCTGCGACCACTACGATCACTGTCTTGACGAGGCGCTCAGGCAGACTTGGCCGAGCTGGTCGTGCGAGCGATGCCCGATGTTTGCGCGAGACCCGGTATCGCAGGCGATGCGCGTCGGTCACGAAGCCGTGAATAGACCAGAGGCCCAGTTCTAGAAAAGGGCTACAGGCTAAGGGCCACGGTCGCACACGAGCCGCAGCCCGTGGCCCGTAGCCGAAGCGGCGGGGGCGTCGCAGGCGGTGCGGAGCTGGACAGGGCTCTACGGAATCGCCGCGCCTGCGGCGGGCGGGCCACCCTTGACCATCCGCACGACACCGGTGGTGATGGGCGGCAGGTAGGTGATGAGCAGCACGCCGACTGCCATGATCGCGAGGAACGGCAGCGCGCGCCGGTAGAGGTAGGGCAGCGGCTTCTGGAACCGCGACGCGGCGAGGAAGAGGTTGAGGCCCATCGGCGGAAAGAGGAAGCCCAGCTCGAGGTTCGCCAGGAACACCACCCCGAGGTGGATGGGCTCTATGCCGTAGGCGACGCCGAGGGGCGCGACCAGCGGCGCGAGCACGATGATGGCGGAGTAGATCTCGAGCACGCTGCCGAGCACGAGCAGGGCCACGTTGAGCGCGAGCAGGAAGAGCCCCGGGCTCTTGACGTGTGCGGTCATCCAGGCGACGAGCTGCGTCGGGATCTCGGCGTCGACGAGCCAGTTGGTCAGGCCCAGCGCGACGCCGAGAAGGATGACGACCGCGCCCACCAGGGTCGCCGCGTGAGCGAGGACGCGTGGCAGGTCGCGCAAGCTCAGGTCGCGAAAGATGCCCATCTCGACCAGGAGCGCGTAAGCGACGCCGAGCGCCGACGCCTCGACGATGGTGGCGTACCCGCTCGCGATGGCGACGATGACGAGCCCGGGCAGGCCGAGGTCCCACTTCGCCCCCCACAGCGCCATTCCCGCCTCGCGCGGGTGGAAGGCCTGCCGGGGCGCCTTCGCCTTCACCCCGACGGCGATCCCGTACGCGGCGACCAGCACCACCATCAGCAGGCCCGGCACGAGCCCCCCGATGAACAGGTGGTCGATCGGCACCTGCGCCACGACGCCGTACAGGATCACGGGCAGCGAGGGAGGGAACAGGAGGCCGAGCGAGCCGGCGGCGGTGACGAGGCCGAGCGAGAAGCCCTCCGGGTATCCCTCCTCGACGAGCGTGGGCAGGATGAGTCCGCCCAATGCGAGGATCGTCACTCCGGAGGCGCCGGTGAAGGTGGTGAAGATGGCGCACACGAAGGCCGCCATCACCGCGACGCCACCCGGCATCCAGCCGAAGATGCCCTTGTAGGCGCGCACGAGCCTCCGCGCAGCCCCGCCCTCGGCGAGCACGTACCCGGCCACGGTGAGGAGCGGAATGGCCGGCAAGGTCGCGCTCGTCACGAGGCTGAAGGTGTTGGTGGGAACCGCCGCGATGGGTGTGGCATCGCGCCAGAAGAGGGCCATCGCGATGCCCGCCATCACGATGAACACGGGCGTCCCCACCAGGAAACCGACGACCAGGGCGACGAGCAGACCCTGGACCACCCAGGGTGACGGCGAGACCGCGCCGAGCGCGAGCGCCGCGCCGGCTGCCGCCAGCGCGAGCGCGCGGTCAATCCAGGGCTGGCGCCCCCGGCCGCTCCTCCAGGCGGAGCGGAGCGCCATGAGCCCGGCGCCGATCGGCATGATGAGCTCGCTCCACCAGAACGGGATGCCGAAGGGCAGCGTCCGGTCGGAGCCGCGCTCGGCCGCGACCAGCTTCATCGAGGCGTAGGCGAGGAGGGCGCAGACGGCGGTGGAGATCATCCGCGTGAGCAGGCTCGCGGATCGACGAGGCCAGCCTTCCGGGATTACCTCCGCGGTGGAGAGCGCCAGGTGCCGCTCGGCGCCAGAGGCGAGCAGCGCGCCCAGGAAACCGACCCACAGCGTGAGGTGCTGGACCAGGACCCCCGATCCGGCGATGCCCTGGCCCAGGAAGCGGCGGGCCAGTGTCTCGCCAGCCGGCAGCGCCACCATGGCGAGGAGCAAGATGCCCACGGCGGCGCCCTCGATGCGCGAGACGACGCTCTCGGCAGGTGCACCCGGGCTGGGCTCGCCCAGAATGGGCGTCTCGCTGCTGTCGGGCTTCACGGTTGACTTTCGCGAGTGGGCGTCTATCACTAGCGCTGACTTTTTTCAGGAACTTCTCGGGAAGCGTGAACCGCCCCCTGCTCCTCGCGGCCCTCGCGCTGCCCTCCGCCCTCGGCTGCTCCCCACGCGCCGCTGCGAGCAAACTGGTCGCGAACGCGCTCTCGTCCGGCTCCTCGGGCCCGGTCTACGCCCAAGACGACGACCCTGAACTCGTCCGCGCCGCCGTCCCCTTCGGCCTGAAGACGATGGAGGGACTCCTCGCCGATCAGCCCCGACACATGGGGCTGCTCACGTCCCTGGCGTCCGGCTTTACCCAGTATGGCTACGCCTTCGTGCAGGCCGACGCCGACGAGGCGGAATTCGGCGGGAAGAGCGCGCCGGTGCGAGCCTTCCGTGCGCGGGCCAAGAGGCTCTTCCTGCGCGCCCGTGACTACGGCCTGCGCGGGCTCGATCTGCGCCACGGCGGGCTCGCCGACAGGCTGCGCGGGGTTCGCGACCTGGAACCTGCGCTCGCAGCGTTGAAGAAGGAGGACGTCCCGCTCGTCTACTGGACGGCGGCGAGCTGGGCGCTCGCCATCGCCGCGGCGAAGGAGGACGTGGCGCTCGTCGCGGAGCTGCCGGTCCCGGGGGCACTCATGAAGCGCGCGCTCGCCATCGACGAGGCCTGGGACGAGGGCGCCATCCACGAGTTCTTCATCACCTGGGAGGTCGCGCAGGGCGGTCCCGAGGGCCTCGCTCGCGCGAAGGAGCACTTCACGCGGGCCCTCGCGCTCTCCGGGGGCAAGAAGCTCGGCGCGCTCGTCTCCTATGCGGAGGCGGTCTGTGTGGCCAAGCAGGACCGCGCGGAGTTCACGCGCCTGCTCCGCCAGGTCGCCGCCGCGGACGTCGAGTCCGACAAGGCGCACCGCCTCGCCAACGTGCTCGCGCAGCGGCGGGCGAAGCTCCTGCTCGCTCATGTCGACGACCTCTTCGTCTGATCACACCCTGACTCGTGTTCGCCCGTTCTTCACGGTGAGCCTGGTCCCGAGATCCCGCGCGCAAGGCGCGCTCTAAAGGAGAACGAAGTGAGAAAGCTCGCGCTCGCTGCGGCGTTCGTGCTCGCCGCCCCCATGGCCTCCGCGCAGGACGTGACCATCAAGCTGGGCACGCTCGCGCCGAACGGCTCGACCTGGCACGAGCTGATCAAGGAGATGGGAGAGAGGTGGGCGGAGGTCTCCGGCGGCCGCGTGAAGCTCAGGATCTACGCGGGTGGCACGCAGGGCAGCGAGGGGGACATGGTGCGCAAGATGGCCGTGGGGCAGCTCCAGGCGGCCGCCATCACCAACGTCGGCATGCACGATGTCGTGAAGGAGCCGCAGGCGCTCTCGGCGCCCGGGGTCATCACCAGCGAGGCCGAGTTCGCGGCCGTGTTCCCCAAGGTGGAGCCGCAGCTGGACAAGATGATCCGGGCAAAGGGCTACGTCCCGCTGCACTGGTCTCAGGTGGGCTTCATCCGGATCTTCTGCACGAAGGCCTACCGCACCCCGGCCGAGATGGGCGACGCCAAGATGTTCGCCTGGGACGGCGACCCTGCCAGCGTCGACGCGTTCAAGGCGGCCGGCTTCCAGCCGGTCGTGATCTCCTCCACCGACGTGGTCCCGTCGCTCCAGACCGGAATGATCAACTGCATCTCCAACGTGCCGCTCTACATGCTCACCGCGCGCCTCTTCGAGCGCGCGAACCACATGGTCGATCTCCCCTGGGGCTACCTGATCGGCGGCACGTTGATGCGCAAGGATGCCTGGGAGAGGATCCCGGCCGATCTGCGGCCGAAGCTCCTCGCCATCGCCCGCGAGCTGGGGGCGAGACAGGACGCCGACGTTCGAAAGCTCAATGACGACGCGGTCGTCGCCATGAAGAAACAGGGACTCGACGTCGTGAAGGTCGATCCCGCTCCCTGGCGCGCGGCCGCTGAGAAGTCGTGGACGGTCGTGCGCGGGAAGGTGGTCTCAGCTCCCTTTTTCGACGAGGTGATCAGGGAGCGGGACGCGTTCCGCTCCCAGGCGGCGAAGCGGCGCTGACTGGCCGGCCGCGAGGCCTAGCAATATCGGTCCACGGCGGCGAGCAGGGCGTCCAGCTTGAACGGCTTCGCCAGGTAGCCGTCTGCCGCCATCGCGCCGAACTTCTCGGACTCGTGGCCGGCCGAGATGACGATCACCGGGATCGGCGCCAGGACAGGGTCGAGCTGTTGGGCGGCGCGGAACTCCAGCCCATCCATCACCGGCATCATGAGGTCGAGCAGGATGAGGCGAGGCACACGGCCGACCCTGAGCTGTGCCAGCGCCTCCTTGCCATTGGCCGCCCCGGTGACCGGGTAGCCTGCTTCCTGGAGTAGCTCGCGCAGCGTCTCACGGATGGCGAAGTCATCCTCGATGACCATCACCTCCCCCTTGGTCGTGCGCCCCATACGTGTTCCAAGCTAGGGATGATGCGTGGCGCGGGGAACCCTTGCGGGCGAAAATAGCCCCTTCCGTGACGTCTCGTGATCATCCCGGGACCCATGCCAGTCGCGGGTGCCCCTGAGAATCCTCCATGCTGACCCATGCGGGCCTTCCATGTGGGATGGCCGTTGACTTCGCGGAACACCCGGAGGGAAAAGGTCTCTCCTCGTCAGCGCGCCCAGTGATCCGCACACCGGCGCCGCAAGCTGCCCGTTGTTGCGGAGACAGACGTAGGTCCTGCCGCGGTGCGCCCGGTCCGCGCCGGGTCCCGTTGGGAATGGAGGCGCGAGCGACGATGTCGAGCGAGAGCGAGGGCAATGCCGGTGGCTCGGCACCGTGGGGGCGGTCGCCGCCGCCCAAGGTGGCGCTCCCTCAGCGCGGTATCGTGATAGGCATGTCCTGGAGCGGGATCGAGGGCGCCGGGAACCAGATCGTCGCTGCCAAGATCGAATGTTCCCGGGGGAAGCCCAAGCTGGCGCAGGTCTGGCGGCCGTTCCAGGACGCGCCGGGGCGCCGAGACGTGCGCGAGCAGTTCCCGAGCTGGCTGGCCGAGGAGGCGCGCTGGGCGGAGGGGCGCCTCGTGGTCGGTCTCGACTTTCCGTTCAGCATCTCGGAGACGCCCCTCCGGCAGCTCGGGCTGCTCCGCCAGGCGCTGCGTGGCCCGGACAGCCTCGGACGCGGGCTCGAGGATCGCTTCCTGCCGTCGGGTGGCGACTTCACGGAGGGGGCGGAGAGCTTCAAGGGCCAGCTCGGAAAGGACCGGCTGCGCCTCACCGACTGCTATCGGGCGGCACCCTTTCCCCCGTCGCACACGCGTCTCTACCGGCACACTTTCTTCGGGCTCCTCGTGCTGGCGCGCCTGGCCGACGTGGCGTTCGTGCCATGGGAGCCGCCGAAGGCCGGCCGGCCGTCGCTGGCGGAGGTGCGGCCAGAGCACGTGGCGCGCGTGATGTGCGGCACCTGCGCCTACCGCGACGACGCGCGCGACAGCGTGAACCGCTCTGGGGCGCGCGCGGCGGTCCTGCGCACCTTGCGCACCGCCTCCGGTCTCGAGTTCGAGATGGAGATCGCGGCGAAGGTCGTGGAGGACGAGAAGGGACTCGTGCTCGACGCGGTCCTCTCTGCCATGGCGGCCGCCGCGGCGCAGGAGGCCGGCTTCCGGGGCGTGCCCTCGAATGTCCCGCGCAGCGAGGGCTGGATCTACTCGGTGCGGGAGGAGCCCTGGCGCGACGCGTGAAGACTCGCTCTTTCGCCGTTTCGGTGTTCGTTGGGCGGAAGCGCGCCTTGAAGAAGAGGTCGAACCAGGAGTCAGACGTGGTCTCCGAGCTGGAGCGCGTCCACGCCGACATTCGCGCGCTGCGGCTCCCCGGCTTCATGGGCGAGCCGGTACACGGCCCCGCCATCGCGAGCAGCATCTTCCTGCTCGGCCAGGCGCCAGGGCCGCACGAGGCGAAGCTCGGGCGACCGTTCGCCTGGAAGGCCGGCAAGACCCTCTTCTCGTGGTTCGAGCGCGCCTTCGGTGCGGCCGAGGAGGAGGTCCGCGCCCGCGTCTACATGGCGGCGGTGGTGCGCTGCTTCCCCGGCAAGACCTCCGGAGGTGGAGACCGCGTCCCCTCGGCCGCGGAGATCCAGGCATCCCGGCCTTTCATCGAGCGGGAGATCGCGGCGCTGCGGCCAAAGCTGGTCATCCCCGTGGGGCGGCTCGCCATCGCCGAGGTGCTGGGGCACGACGAACCCATCGCGGCCGTCGTCGGAAGGGAGCTCCGTGCGCATTTCCACGGTGTGGAGCTGGACGTGGTGTGCCTCCCGCATCCGAGCGGTGCGTCCTCCTGGTTCAAGGTCGAGCCTGGGAAGGCGCTGCTCGAGCAGGCGCTGCGCATCCTCGCCCACCACCCCGAGATCCGGCGCGCCTTCCCACGCGCTCGGCCGGGGGTGGGTTGAAGGGGCGCGCGCGCTTGGTGCTTGTGGGCGCGGTTGCCGCCGGGCTGGCGGCTGCCTGTGCGCACCCCGGGCCGCGGCCCTCGCCGCCCCAGCGCGGGCGCGCGCCCGAAGGGACAGAGCGCGGCCGCGCGCCCGAGGATACGGAGCTTGGCATCGCCAGCTACTACGCGAGCTCGCTGCACGGCCGTCGCACGGCGAGCGGTGCGCGCTACGACCAGCGCGCCATGACCTGCGCTCACCGGACCCGCGCCTTCGGCACGCTGCTCCGCGTCACGGACGTCGAGAGCGGCCGCAGCGTACTCGTGAGGGTGACCGACCGAGGGCCGTTCGCGCCGGGTCGGGTGATCGATCTCTCCCTTGCCGCGGCGCGGCAGCTCGGCATCCTCGAGCGCGGGGTCGCGCGCGTGCGGGTCGAGACGGTGCGGTGAAGCGTCAGACCAGGACGCCCCGCGACTCCCGCGCGTGATGACGGAGGGTCGAGATGGCGGCGGCGTAGTCCTTCGCGCCGAAGACGGCGGTGCCGGCGACGAACACGTTCGCCCCTGCGCCTGCGGCCTCGCCCACTGTGTCTGCCTTGATGCCGCCGTCCACCTCGATCTCCAGCGCCTGGCCGCGCGCGTCGGCCATCTCGCGCAGGCGGCGGATCTTCTGCGTGCAGGCCTCGACATAGCGCTGCCCGCCGAAGCCGGGGTTCACCGTCATGAGCAGCACCATCTCGCAGTCGCCGAGCACCCACTCCACCGCGGAGAGCGGCGTCGAAGGGTTCAGCGCCACGGCCGGCCTCGCGCCGGCGGCGCGGATGGCTTGCAGCGTTCGATGGAGGTGCGGTGACACCTCGGCATGGACCGAGACGAGGTCGGCGCCCGCCTTCGCGAACGCTTCCACGTACCGCTCCGGCTCCACGATCATGAGGTGCGCGTCGATGGGGAGCTTGGTCACCCGGCGCACCGCCTCGACCACCATCGGGCCGATGGTGATGTTAGGCACGAAGCGCCCGTCCATCACGTCCACGTGGACGACGTCGGCACCGGCGGCCTCCACGGCCCGCACCTCTTCGGCGAGGCGGCCGAAGTCGGCCGAGAGGATGGAAGGGGCGATCCGGATGGGCAGGGGCATGGGTTCATCATAATCCAACGCCGACCCACTGACCGGCGCTCGATCCTCCCACGCCTACGACCATTTTCAGAGTCCGGTTCGACGTTGCGTGAGTTCGTTCCCCCGGCCGCTCGCTCGCTGCTCGACGGCACAGGTGATGCCGTTGCGCGATCCGGCGGCGGGGCCGCGCCCGAGGATCGCGCACCAGAGAGCGCCATATAGCATGAAAAGCGAACTGGGCGCGTTGCATCGCCCCACCATTCGGGTTAGGGTGCGCGAATTGTTACGCGGGGGGAGCTCGGAAGTCCTCCGTCGCGATCGCAGGGGATTGACAAAAGGGAGAGCCGTTCATGGGTCATGGACCCGCAGTCAAATTGGGCGAAGACAAGGCTTCCGGCTACAAGGCGAAGCTCGGCATGTATTTGTTCGTGCTCTACACGCTGGCGTACGTGGTCTTCGTCGGGATCAGCGTCTTGCAACCGTCGCTCATGGAGTCCGCCTTCATGGGCCAAACCTTGGCCGTGGCTTACGGAATGGGTTTGATCATCTTCGCCTTCGTCCTGGCGATCATCTACAACCGCTTCTGCTCCCGGGCAGAACAGCGGCTGAACAACTAGGCAGGCCGGAACGATGATCTACGCACAATCGCCGTTGGCAGTCGGCCTCTTCATCACCTTCGTGCTGTTCGTGCTGGGCCTCTCGTTCTTCCTGGCCCGCCGGACCACCTCCTCCGCCGACTACTACGCCGCCGGCGGCCAGATCCACTGGTTCGTGAACGGCATCGCGTTCGCCGGCGACTACCTCTCGGCGGCCTCGTTCCTCGGCATCTGCGGCATGATCGCGACCGCCGGCTACGACGGCTTCCTGTATTCCATCGGCTATCTGGCCGGCTGGGTGGTCGCGCTCTTCCTCGTGGCCGAGCCGATGAAGCGCCTCGGCAAGTTCACCTTCGCCGACGCCCTCGACTCCAAGTTCAATTCGAAGGGCATCCAGCTGACGGCCGCCATCTCCACGCTGCTCGTCTCGGTTTTCTATCTCATCCCGCAGATGGTGGGCGCGGGCGTGCTCGTGCAGCCGCTGCTGGGGATGCCCCACTACGTGGGCGTCCTCATCGTCGGGATCGTGGTGACCATCATCGTCGCCACCGCGGGCATGGCCTCCACCACCTACGTGCAGTTCATGAAGGGTGGGATGCTGCTCGTCTTCTCCACCGTCCTGGTGGTGGGCGTGCTCGGGCGCGGCCTGTCGACGAGCCCTGACCAGGGCGGGAAGAAGGCGTACCACGAGTTCAAGACCCTCGCCGCCCAGACCGGCACGGACGGCTCGCTCCAGCTCTCCGATTCGACCTACGCGGTGGCCGCCGACTGGAAGACGGGCGATCTTGGCAAGGCCGGCTTCGTCCGGCTGACCAAGGGCGGCGTCGACTCGGTCTGGAAGCTCAAGGAGACCGGGGGCGGCTACGCCCTGTCGGAGACCCTGTTCGCGAAGGAGTTCCCGAACGGCACGAAGCTGTACAACGGCCTCCCCAAGGAACAGGGCGCGTTCTTCCCCGTCGGCGCCGTCAAGGAGCTCAGGATCGACGGCAAGGAAGTGGCGCAGACCGGGCCGCTCGGCCCCATCGGCTTCCTCTCGAGCGTGAAGAACTCTACGGTGACGCTGTGGGGCAAGACCATCGTGAAGGAGAGCGACGGCCTCACCACGGTGTACTTCCAGAAGCCCACCAGCGGCGCGAAGATCCTGCGGCCGGGCCTCAAGTTCAAGGTCGACAACGCCACCGGGACGCAGAAGTTCAACTTCATGTCCCTCATGCTGGCGCTCTTCTGCGGCACGGCGGCGCTGCCCCACATCCTCATCCGCTACTACACGGTCCCGAGCCAGGCGGCGGCGCGCAAGTCGACCATCGTGGCCATCGCCGCCATCGGCTTCTTCTACGTCCTGACCTTGTTCATGGGACTCGGCGCCATGACGAACGGCGTCATCAACCTGAACGACGAAAACATGTCGGCGCCGCTGCTCGCCCTCTCCTTCGGCGTGGTGCTGTTCTCGATCATCTCGTCGCTCGCCTTCGCGACCGTCCTCGGAACGGTCTCCGGCCTCATCGTGGCGGCCTCCGGGGCGGTGGCCCACGACCTCATGGACAACTTCCTCGGCATGAAGATGACCGACCGGAACAAGGTCCTGGCCGGCAAGGTGGCTGCGATCGTCGTCGGCTGCATCGCCATCTATCTCGGCATCATCTTCGAAGGGATGAACGTCTCCTTCCTGGTCGGATGGGCGTTCGCGGTGGCCGCCTCCGCGAACCTGCCGGCCATCATGATGATCCTGTTCTGGAAGAAGACCACCGCTCAGGGCGTGGCTACATCGATCGTGGTGGGCATGGTCTCCGCGATGGGCCTCATCCTGCTCTCGCCCGACATGTGGGCGCTCTACGGCAAGCTGCCGGCGAACGCCCCCATCTCCTTCAACAGCCCGGCGCTGGTCTCCGTCCCGCTGAGCTTCCTCTCGCTCGTGGTCGTCTCCCTGCTGACGCGCAAGGCGGCGGTGCCGGTCGCGGTCGAGGCGGCCTGACAGCGCTCGCCGCCTGTGATGATCCTCGTGGGGCGGGGGGTCGTCCCCCGCCCTGAATCAGGGTCGTCATATCCAAGGGGCCGCCGCCAGGCGGCCCCGTCCATTTGGGCACCACACATGCACAGATTCCGGGTCACGCTGCTCGCCGTCTGCCTCCTGCTCGTGTTCCTGGGCGGAATCGATCTGCGCACGGTGCTGCGCAATCCTCGACCGCTCCGGACCACGGTGAGCGAGCTGGAGCGGAGCGCTCCCGGCCGCGAGTGGCTGTCGGTCGAGGGCTACGTGGATCTCCTCCAGGCCATCTCGACCTCCGGTACCGTCGAGGTCGAGGCCTTCCTGGTGCCGCTCAAGTCCTCGCCGGGCGCGCGAAGCTACCGGGTGCTGGTCGAGACGCGCGACCCGGCCATCGTGGAGGCCTTGAAGACCTACCACTTCGGGCTCGACAGCGAGCTGGAACGGAGCCGGTTCGTCGAGGAGCGACGCGAACTCTTCTCCGGCCGGCGCGACGTGACCGGTATGCTCACGAGCACGCTCACGGGCACCGGAAACCGCGATCGGCTCCGGACCCTGGCCAAGGATTACGGAGAGAAGGTCCCCGACGAACCGGTGCTGATCACGGAGGGATTGGAGCCGGCACGGCTGAGGGGGTTCTTCCTGGCAGGCGTGGGGCTGCTCGGTGTCATCAAGGTCTTGTCCGGATGGAAGAAGAAGGCGGGACCCGTCACTCGCCCTGGAGGCGCTGCCCCGTAACGAACCCCGGTGCAACCAAGGCGGGGGACGCCTGTACGCCCAGCTACGGCTCGGGGAGGGCGACGAGCACGCCCAGCACGCCGATGAGGTCGCCCGCCGCGTCGCGCAGCGGAACCCGGCTCACGAGGTAGTGGACCTCGCTCCCGGAGGGGTTCCGCAGCGTCTCACGCTGGTCGAGGAGGGCCTGGCCGCTCGCGAGGACGTCGGCGTCGCGCGCCGCGCACGCCTGTCGATCCGCCTGCGGCAGCCCCAGCTGTGCGTCCGTCTTGCCGATGATCGACTCCGCCGAAGGCAGCCCGAAGTCCTTTGCGAACGGATCGTTGCAGCCCAGGAAGACCGAGCGCCGGTCCTTCCAGTAGATGCTGTGCGGTATCGTGGAGAGCACGCTGCGCAGCCGCTCCTCCTGCTCCCGCACGTGTCGGAAGCTCTGTTCCAGCCGCCCGGCCATGTGGTCGAAGCCGCTCGCGAGTTCCCCGATCTCGTCCTTGGATCGCAGCCCGATGCGGCGCGAGAGGTGCTTCTCGTCCGCGGCGATGTCGCGGGCCATGCCGACGAGCTGCGCGAGCGGCCTCGTGAGCGCGCCGGCGAAGACGCTCACCCCCAGGGTGGCCAGGACGATGATGACGAGGGAGGAGATCGCGATGCGGTGGACGAGCGAGGTGACTTGCACCTCCGCCTCCGACGTCTTCTGCGCGATGGACGCCTCGATGTCGTCGACGTGCCTTCCGGTGCCGATGACCCAGTTGAGCGGACGGTAGAGCTTCACGAAGGACAGCTTCGCGGCGGGCTGCCCGGGGGTGCCGCTGGCGGTGGGGCGCGGCCAGACGTACTCGGCCAACCCCTCGCCGTGCTGCTGGGCGATGTCGCGGAAGGCGGTGAAGAGGTTCTGCCGCCGGCCGTTCACCACCAGCTCGAACTCCGGCCGGTCGAGCAGCTGATCCTCCAGCTCGGGCCGGATGGGGTGCATCACCATCCGCGGAACGGGCGCGTCCGAGGTGTTGATCCAGAAGTACTCGGAGCCGTACCGGATGCTGCGGACGCTGGAGGTGGTCTCGGCGAGCTTCTCGCGAACGGCCTCATCGACGTAGATCCCTGTCCCGACGATCCAGCCCCACTCCTCGAACCGCCGCACCCGGGAGACCTTCGGCATGTGCGGCGCCAGGGCCTTGCCGTCCGGCTCGGGCCACGTGTAGCGGATGAAGCCGTCGGCGCGTCCACTCGTCAGGTCCACCGCGACCTGGAAGAGGTTGCGGCCGTCGTTCTTCGCCCAGGTGAACTCGGGCGAGTCGAGCACCTTTCCCTCCAGCTGGGGGAGGACGGGGTGCATGACCATCTTCGGATAGGGACGTCCCACCGTGTTGATCCAGAGGTAGCCCTTGCCGTCGTCGAAGCGCATCGCGCGCAGGGTCGCGATCGCCTCCCTCTTCGCGCGCTCGAGCGGGATCTCGCCGCGTTCCGCGCGCCGGATGTGCTCGCGGAGCGCAGCCCCGGCGACGTCCAGGATCGCGCGAAGCCTGTGGCCGTACCTCTTCTCGAGATAGCGCTCGTCGACGGCCTCGTGGTACTGCGCGTCGATGAGGGCGTAGACCGTGTTGACCTTGTCCGTGAGGTCCTGCTTCACCTGCGCCGTCTTCTCCGCACGGATGCGCGCCGCGTCGACGGCCGCCTGCGATCGAATAGCGTACATCGCGAGCTGAACGAGGACGAAGGAGCTGACCAGCACCGCGACGGAGATGGCCAGCTGCATCTTGAGCTTGAGGGTCACCGAGGCTCCCGAATAGCGGCCCCGATTCTACGCGAAGGCGTACGATACCTGACCACGGATCGCGGCCTAGTGGCGCGAGCTCGTTCGGCGGGGTAACCTGGGCAGCCGCTCGAGCCTTCCGGAGGGCCGGACGGGCCCTGGGCTGGCCGAGAGCCCTGCGCGCCGATGCTGGAACGCCTGCTTCACTTCGTCACCGGAAGCCCCGCGTTCCAGTTCCTCCGGTCCGTCACCCCCTTCGACTTCCTGTCCGATGGCGAGCTCAAGCGTGCGACCGACGCCTTGACGATCGAGTATCACGCCGTTGGCACCACGCTCTTCGTCCAGGGCCAATCGGAGGTGAACGACCTCTACGTCGTGCTCAAGGGGTCCCTCGAGGTCACGGGTGACCCAGGGAGCCAGGGGCCGGGCTCGCGCCTCCTGGGCGCCGGGCAGGCCTTCGGCGCCGCCGCCATCCTGACCAACGGCGGGATCGCGCTCGGCACGGTCCGCGCCCACCAGGACACCTTCCTCTACGTGCTCCCGAAGCCGCTGTTCCTGGAGCTGTGCACCGCGCACCGAGAGTTCCACGACTTCTTCGTCGACGGCCTCGGCCCGCGCATGCTGGAGCGGGTCGGCCTCACGCTGCGCCAGAAGTGGCTGGGGGGCGCGCCCGAGTCGGATACCCTGCGCTTCGGCCTGACGGTGGGGGAGATCTGCGCGCGCGATCTCACGTGGTGCGACGCGGCGGAGTGCATCCGCGACGCCGCCCAGCGCATGCTGGCGCGGCGGATCCAGACGCTCCTGGTGGGGGACGGCGTCCGGCTCGAGGGCATCGTCACGGAGCGCCACCTCCTCGAGGAGGTGGTCGCGGGCGGCGTGGACGTCCGGCGCCCCGTCTCGGAGCTCATGACCCCTCCCGCCGCGCCCGTCGCCGCGAGCACGCCTCTCGCCGATGCCATGGAGGTCATGGTCCGCGCCAACGTCGCATCCCTGCCCGTCGCGGACTCCCGCGGGGCCATCATCGGTCTGCTCACCGACCAGGAGCTGCTGATCGCCCAGGGCAGGTCGCCCATGGATTACCTGCGCGACCTCGCGCAGACGCGGCTCCTCAAGGACCTGGCGGAGCGGCGGTCCCGGCTGCCGCGCCTGGCGCGGACGCTCATGCTCGGAGGTTCCCGGATCGAGAGCCTGACCTGGCTCGTCAGCACCGTCTCCGACACGACCCTGCGGCGCCTCCTCGACATGGCGATCGACGAGCTCGGCGAGCCCCCGGTGCCCTTCACGTTCCTGACGCTCGGAAGCGAAGGGCGCCGCGAGCAGACGCTCGTGACCGACCAGGACAACGCGATCGTGTACGCGGCCGTCGCCGGGAAGGAGGAGGTCTCCGCCCGGTACTTCGCCCAGCTCGGCGAGCGCGTGTGCGCCTGGCTCAAGGAGGTCGGCGTCGCGTACTGCCACGCGCACGTGATGGCGAGCAATCCGCAGTGGTGCCAGCCGCTCTCCGCCTGGAAGGACTATTTCACGGCCTGGGTAAGGGTCCCCGACCCCAAGGCTGTGCTGAACTCCAACATCTTCTTCGACTTCCGGGAGATCTACGGCGACTTCTCGATCGCGGCGGAGCTGCGCGCCCACGTCCGGGAGCTGCTGGAGCCGCGGCCGGGCCTCTTCTTTCGCCTCGTGGCGCAGGAGGTGGTGCGGCAGCGGCTTCCCGTTGGGCTCTTTGGCCGCGTGGCCGTCGAGACGCGGGGCAAGCGCGAGGACGTGTTCGACATCAAGCTGCCGATCTCCCGCATCAGCGATCTGGCGCGCCTGCACGCCCTCTGGCACGGCGTGGAGCACACCAACACCCTCGAGCGGCTGCGGCAGCTCGCGGGCCGGAGTGTCCTCGAGGCGAGGAACTGCCTCGACCTCCAGCACGCCTACTGCTTCCTCATGCAGCTCAGGCTCGCCAAGCAGTTCGCGGCTCTGAACGACGGCGCCGACGCGGTGGACAACCTCATCAGCGTCAAGGAGATCTCCTCGCTGGAGTACAAGTTCCTCGCGGACACCTTCAGGCTCGTCGAGCGGGTGCAGGAGATCACGCGTCGCAGGTTCGTGCGGACGGTGTAAGAGGAGGGCGCGCATGGGGGGCGACACGAAGATCGCGAGCCTGCTGCGGTTCCTGATGCGCAAGCCGAGGGGGCCCGTGGGGGACGTCCGCGCGGAGCACCAGCGGATGCTGGGCTCGGTCGAGTGGCGGCAGCCGTTCCGCACCATGACCTTCACCGCCATCGATTGCGAGATGACGGGCCTCGATCCGGCGCGAGACGAGATCCTCTCCATCGGCGCTGTCCGGATCCGCAACCATCGCGTCCTCTTGAACGAGGGCTTCTACCAGGTCTTCGCGACCACCGAGGCGGTGTCGCCGAAGGACGTCATCCTCATCCACGGCCTCGCGACCGACGAGGTGAACCGCGGGTCGAGCCTCTCGACTGCCCTCGGCCCGCTGCTCGAGTTTCTGGGCGACAGCATCGTGGTGGGCTTCTACACCGGCCTCGATCTGCAGTTCCTCAACGCCGCCCTGCAGAAGCACGTGGGTGCCACGCTGCGGAACCCGGCGCTGGACACGCTCCTCCTGTACGATTGGTGGCGACGCTCGATGTGGCACTTCGCGGGGGGGCCCGGCAAGGGCAAGCTCGAAGAGATCGCGGCTGAGATGGGCTTGCCGCGCTATCCGGCGCACAACGCGTTCTACGATGCTCTGACGACGGCCCTGCTCTTCCTCAAGCTGCTCAATGCCTACGAGGGGTCCGGAGTCGTCCAGTTTCGGGCGCTGTACCGCGAGGTGGGCGTCTACTGATAGCGCATGCCACATGAACTGACGCTCGAGATGGGGGGCGCGGGGGGAGAGTTCTCCCCTCCGCTAGAGGCGCCGCAAGGCGCCGG